>WNGL01020449.1_pt1 | contig 12219 bp, 10 predicted proteins | sample 5400591 | NCBI WGS metagenome assembly WNGL01 (sample SAMN13153377, study PRJNA577476) | soil metagenome | isolation source: 80 cm soil or saprolite under Garry oak tree replicate 1 | place: USA:California | collected 2016-06-15
CCGACAGCGCCAGCTCGCTCGCGCGCGCCACGTCGCCCGAGGCCTTGATCGCGTCGTGCGGGCAGGCCGGCAGGCACAGGCCGCAGCGCGTGCACGTCTCGTCGACGATTCGGATCTGGGTGCCTTCTACGGCGACGGCGTCGGCGGGGCACACTCGCACGCACGCCATGCAAGCCACGCAAAGGCCCGGATCGATCCTAAAGTCCACGTCTCATCCGGCCGGGGCGCGGCGGCGAGTTAAAGAGTGCGTATAAGGGCGCCGTAACATGTGACCTGCGTCACACCCTGTCAATGGGTACACGAATGCAACACCTTGTCGGAGTGTCACTTACAACTATGCGAGCGCGTATTCCTTGAGCTTGCGGTACAGGGTGCGCTCCCCGATCCCCAGCACCTCGGCCGCCTTGCGGCGATTCCCCTTGGTCTCGCGCAACGTGGCCTCGATGGCCGCCCGTTCCACGTCCGCCATTGTCATGCCGGGCCGATACAGGACTTCCGGCTCCGGCACGGGCTCGGCTTCGACCGGCGCAGTGGGGCTAAGTGCAGACCCGGGGCCGACCTCGATGACCTCCACCCGCTGGGGCCGCTCCTCCAGCCGTCGCCGCAGCTCCTCGACCTGTAACTTGAGCTCCACAAGACTGCGGAAAATGAACTCCAGCTCCTGACCCGCGACGTCGCGCGTCGCCCCCACCAGGCGCATCGGCAGCCCCCGCCCGCGCTCGCGGATGTCGCGCGGGATGTCGTCGGCGCGGATCTCGCCCTCGGGCGCGAGCACCACCATCGACTCGATGAGATTGCGCAGCTGGCGGATGTTGCCCGGCCAGTCGGCGTCCACCAGGATCTGCAGCGCCTCCGGGGTGATGCCCCGGAAATTGCGATCGTGCTCCTTCGCGAACTCGGGTGTGAAGCGGCGCACCAGCAGCGCGATATCCGCTTTGCGCTCACGCAAGGGCGGGAGATAGATGTAGAGCACGTTGAGACGGTAGAACAGATCGTCGCGGAACCGCCCCAGGGCGACCTCTTCTTTAAGCGCCTTGTTGGTCGCGGCGACCACCCGCACGTCCACCTTGATGGGTTGCGTGCCCCCGACCCGGAAAAAGCTCTGGTCCTCGAGCACGCGCAGTAGCTTGACCTGGGTGGCGGGGGGCATTTCCCCCACCTCGTCGAGGAAGATGGTGCCGCCGTCGGCCAGCTCGAAGCGCCCCAGCCGCCGCTCGGCGGCTCCGGTGAACGCCCCCTTCTCGTGCCCGAACAGCTCGCTCTCGAGCAGCGTCTCGGGGATCGCGGCGCAGTTCACCGCGATGAACGGTTTGGCGCGCCGGGGCGACAGGTCGTGGATCGCGCGCGCCACCAGCTCCTTGCCCGTGCCCGATTCCCCCTCCACCAGGACCGTGGCGCTCACGGGTGCCATCTGTTCGATTTTGACGAGCATTTCCTGGATGGCGGGAGACTCGCCGATGATGCCGGTGCGTTGCTGCAGTTTGCGGCGCTCGATCAGGCGCCGCACCGTCGCGGTCACTTCCGACGGGTCGGCCGGCTTGGAGAGATAGCCGGTCAGGCCGAGCCGGCGGGCGAGCCCCTTGGCGTCGGGCTCGGTGTGCTCCACCAGGCCGAGCGTGGAGATCGAGCGGTCGCGCGCCAGCCCGAGCAGCTGGGCGGCGCCCGCCTCGTGCAGACCCCCCGTGACCACGATGCAGTCGGGAGGCGGCTCGCGGCGGATGGCCTGGCGCGACTCGTCGAGCATGTGCGCCAGCGTGGTGTTGAACCCGGCCGCCTCGAGCGCGGCGTTGACGCGCACCGCCTGCTCCAGATCGTCGGTGGTGACGAGGATGCGGTCAGGCATGGGCAGTCTGCTCCCCGCTCAGGAGCTGCACGGCGTGCTCGAGCAGGTCTTCCAACACGGCGAGCCCGTCCGTGACGCCCCCGGTGGACCCGGGGAGATTCACGATCAGTGTTTTCCCACGCGTGCCCGCCACGCCGCGCGACAGCCAGGCGCGGGGAAACGACGGCGCCGCAGCGCACCGCAGCGCCTCGGCGATGCCGGGCGCGAGCCGATCGAGCACGGCCTCGGTGGCCTCCGGCGTCACGTCACGTGCGGTCAAGCCCGTCCCTCCGGTGGTGAGCACGACGTCGACCTCACCCGAGTCGGCCCAGCGTGCCAGCTTGCCGGCGATGCGATCGGTCTCGTCGGGCACCACGCTCCGTACCACGACCTCGTATCCGTGGTGTCCGGCCCAGGCCACGATCGCATCCCCGGACGTGTCGGCGCGCTGGCCGATCGCCCCGAGGTCACTGATGGTCAGAATCCCGATCCGCATGACCTCCACCGTCTTCCACCGCCCTCCACCGCCTATTTCTTTGTCTTTCTCGCCACAAATGGCAGCGCCACCACCTCCGCCGCCACCCGCTTGCCGCGGATATCGATGGTGAAGCCGGTGCCCGGCTTGGCGTGGGCCAGTGGCAGATAGGTCATCCCGATGGCGCAGTTGACCGTGGGCGTTACGGTGCCGGAGCGTACGACGTCCACCTGCGCCCCATCCAAATACACGCCGTAGCCGTGGCGCGCGACCAGCTTGGGCTCGAGCAGCTTGAAGCCTACCAGCCGCCGCTTCACGCCCTCGAGTTTCTGGCGCTTGAGCGCGGCGAGCCCGGTGAAGTCGGCGCCCTTGTCGAGCTTCACGATCCAGCCGAGGCCCGCCTCGTAGGGTGTGACGCCGGCGTCGATGTCGCTGCCGTACAACGGGTATCCCGCCTCGAGTCGCAGAGTGTCGCGCGCGCCGAGGCCGCACGGCTCGGCCCGCCCCGCCCCGACCAGCGCATGCCACAGCGTTTCCATGTCGGCGGCGCGGGCATACAGCTCGAACCCGTCCTCGCCGGTGTACCCCGTGCGCGAGATGAAGCACTGCACGCCCGCGACCTTGCCCTGGGCGAAGTGGTAATAGGGAATCATCGCGACGCCGACGGGTGTGAGCGGCGCGAGCAGGGTCTCGGCCGCGGGGCCCTGCACCGCCAGGAGCCCGGTCTCGTCCGAGATGTCGCGCAGCCGCACGTTGGCACCGCGCTTCTGCGCCACGATATGCTCCCAGTCTTGCGAGATGTTGGCGGCGTTGACCACCAGCATGACGCGGTCTTCGAAGCGATAGACCAGGCAGTCGTCCACGAAGGTGCCCTGGTCCGTCAGGATCGCGGAGTATTGGGCCTGTCCCGGCTTGAGCGCCCCGACGTCGTTGCAGGTTACCCGCTGCACGAAGGCGTTGCGGTCGGGGCCCGAGACCTCGAACTCCCCCATGTGGGAGACGTCGAACACCCCCACGCGGTCGCGCACCGCCCGATGCTCGGCGGCGATCCCGGACGGATAGCTCACGGGCATTTCGTACCCACCGAACGGCACCATCTTGGCGCCGAGCGAGACGTGGATCTTGTAGAGCGGCGTGCGCTTCGGAGTCTCCATGGCCAGCCTAGCCCATCAACGTCGCGAGCAATGCCTTTTGCGCGTGCAACCGGTTCTCCGCTTCGTCCCACACGCGCGACTGCGGGCCTTCGATCACCTCGGTCGCGACCTCTTCGCCACGGTGCGCGGGGAGGCAGTGCAGGAAAATGGCCTGCGGATCGGCGAGCTGCATGAGATCGCGGTCCACCGTGTAGCCCCGGAACGCGTTGCGTCGCGCCTCGGCCTCCTCCTCCTGGCCCATCGAGGCCCACACGTCCGTGTTCACGACGTGGACGCCCTCGATCGCCTCCTCGGGCACCTCGGTGATCGAGATGCACGCCCCCGCGGCCTTGGCGCGGTCGAAGATGCGCCGGTTCGGCTCGTACCCCTCGGGGCAGGCCAGCCGCAGCTCGAACCCGAGCACCTGGGCCGCCTCGATCCAGCTGTTCGCCATGTTGTTGCCGTCCCCCACCCAGGCGATCCGCTTGCCTTCCCATCCCCCCAGCGCCTCGCGCACGGTGAAGAGATCGGCGAGCACCTGGCACGGATGCGACAGGTCGGTCAGGCCGTTGATCACCGGAACGGTGGCATGGCTGGCCAGCTGCTCCACTTCGCCGTGGTCGAAGGTGCGGATCATGATGCCATCGACGTAGCGCGACAGCACGCGCGCCGTGTCCGGGATCGGCTCGCCGCGCCCGATCTGGATGTCGCGGGAGGAGAGAAACAGCGCCTGGCCGCCCAGCTGATAGGTCCCCACCTCGAACGACACCCGGGTGCGCGTGCTCGACTTGGCGAAGATCATCGCCAGCGTCTTGCCGGCGAGCGGCGTGTCCCGGTATGCGCCGGCCTTCATGCGGCTGGCGAGGTCGAACAGGCGGAGAGTCTCGTCCCGCGTCAGGTCGGTGATGGCGAGGAAGTCGCGCTTGCTCATGGACTCCCCGTAAAGGCGGTCAAAATGACAGGGGGCGGCTGCTAATTCTACCTGCGGGGGAATGCCCAGACAAGCGGTGGGGCTAAAGGATATAGCGGCGCAGGTCCTCGTCCTCGACGATCTTGGCGAGTCGCTCGCGCACGCGGGCGGCGTCGAACTTGATGCGCTTCTCCGCGAGGTCGGGCAGGTCGAACAGCACGTCCTCGAGCAGGTTGGTCATGACGGTGTGGAGCCGGCGGGCGCCGATGTTCTCCATGCGCTCGTTGGCCTTCGCGGCGATACGCGCGATCTCCTTGATCCCGTCGGCGGTGAACTCGAGCGTGGCGCCCTCCGCGGCGCACAGGGCGGCGTATTGCTTGGTGAGCGCGTTCTCGGGCTCCGTCATGATGCGTACGAAGTCCTCTTCGGTGAGCGGCTGCAGCTCCACGCGGATCGGGAAGCGTCCCTGCAGCTCGGGAATCAGGTCCGAGGGCTTGGAGACGTGGAACGCGCCGGCGGCGATGAACAGCACGTGGTCGGTGCGGACGTAGCCGTAACGGGTCTGAACGGTCGAGCCCTCCACGATGGGCAGCAGGTCGCGCTGCACGCCTTCGCGCGACACGTCGGGCCCCACGGTGCCGCGCTCTCCGGCGATCTTGTCGAGCTCATCGATGAAGATCACGCCGTGGTTCTCGACGCGATCGAGCGCTTCGTTCACCACGTCGTCCATGTCGACGAGCTTCTTGAGCTCCTCGTCGATCAGGATGCGGCGGGCTTCGTGCAAGTGCACGGTGCGGCGCTTCTTTTTCTTCGGCATCATCTCCTGCAGCCACTCGGTGAAGTTGAAGTCCGGGCCCTCCATGCCCTGCGGCGGCTGCATCATCTCGAGCATCGGGAACCCCTGCTGCTGCACCTCGACCTCCACCTCGCGCTCCTCGAGCTTCCCCTCCTTGAGCTGCTGGCGCAGCTTCTCGCGGCTGCGGCGGCGGCGCTCCTGCGCCTCCACGTCCCCCTCCGCCGCCTTCTGGGTCACGTCGCCCTTCGACGAGACGACGAACAGGGGGGCCTTCTCACCCCGCCCCTCTCCCTTCTCCCCGGGGCTCGGGGTGAGGGACTGGGGGATCGGGGGCATCGGTGGCAGGAGAATGTCCAGCAGCCGCTCCTCGGCGCGCGCTTCGGCCTCGGGGTAAACGTCGTCCTCGCGCTCGGTGCGGACCATGTTGATCGCCACGTCGACCAGCTCGCGCACCATGGACTCGACGTCGCGCCCCACATAGCCGACCTCGGTGAACTTGGAGGCCTCGACCTTGAGGAACGGGGCGCCGGCGAGCCGGGCCAGCCGTCGCGCGATCTCCGTCTTCCCCACGCCGGTGGGACCGATCATGATGATGTTGTTGGGCAGGATCTCGTCGCGGATGTCGTCGGGCGCCTGGGTACGGCGCCAGCGGTTGCGCACCGCGATCGCGACGGCCTTCTTGGCGACTTCCTGGCCGACGATGTAGCGGTCCAGCTCGGCCACGATCTTGCGGGGCGGCAGCTCTTCGAGCCACGGGATCTGCTCCTGCTGCTCCGGCGCGGCGGCGGGAGTCTTGTCGTCGGGAACCCGGGTCGGGCCGGCCATTAGAGCTCCAGAATGGTGATGTGCGTGTTCGTGTACACGCAGATCTCGGCGGCGATCTCGAGCGAGCGCTGCACGATTTCCTTGGGCGCGAGCGTGGACTGCTGCAGCAGCGCCCGCGCCGCGGCGAGCGCGTAATTGCCGCCCGAGCCGATCGCCAGGACGCCGTCGTCGGGCTCGATCAGCTCGCCCGACCCCGAGATCACGTAGCCGTGCTCCTTGTCGGCCACCACGAGCAGCGCCTCGAGGCGGCGCAGCACGCGATCCGAGCGCCAGTCCTTGGCCAGCTCCACGGCTGCGCGCGGCATGTTGCCGGGATAGCGCTCCAGTTTTTCTTCGAACTTCTCGAACAGCGTGAACGCGTCCGCGGACGCTCCCGCGAAGCCGGCGAGGATCTTGCCGCCCTTGATGGTCCGAACCTTATTCGCGTTCGACTTCATCACGGTATCGCCGAGCGTCACCTGGCCGTCGCCGCCCAGGGCGACGTGGCCGTCGCGGCGCACCGCGAGAATGGTGGTGCTATGGATTCGCGTCATGCCCTCGGATGCGCCTGATGGTATACCTTTTTCAGCCGCTCCACCGATGTATGAGTATACACCTGCGTGGTGCCGAGCGAGGCGTGGCCCAACAGCTCCTGCACCGCCCGCAGGTCCGCGCCCGCGTCGAGCAGGTGGGTGGCGAACGAATGCCGCAGCGAGTGCACGTGCAGGTCGCGCCCGCGCGGCAGTGCGCGCAGCAGCCGCTTGATCGCGAGCTGCACGCTGCGCGGCGTCAGCCGCTTGCCGCGGCGGCCTACGAACACCGCGCGCCGGTCCGCCGTTCCCGCGGCCGCGGCGGCCACCGCGTCGCGCTGGCGAAAGTAGCGCCGCAACGCCTGAGTCGCGTGCGTACCCACCGGCACGATGCGCTCCTTTTTGCCCTTGCCGCGCACTTTCACCTGGTCCGACACGAGATCGAGATCCTGGTCGTTCAACCCCGCCAGCTCCGCGAGGCGCATGCCGGTCGAGTAGAACAGCTCGAGCATAGCGAGATCGCGCGTCTCGACGAACCCACCGGCGTCGGCCCGGCGCTCCGCCTCGGCGAACAGCAGGTCCATCTCGAAGCGGTCCAGGTGCGTGGGGAGATTGCGCTCGGGCTTCGGGGTGCGGGCGGCCTTGGCCGGATTGACCTCGAGGCCGCGCGTGGCGTCGAGGAACCGGTAGAACGTGCGCAACGCCGAGAGGGCGCGCGCCGCCGAGCGCTTGGCGAGGCCGCGCTGCTGCATGGCGCCGAGCCAGCCGCGCACCGCGAGCCGGTCGACCCCCACCCAGCTCCAGTTGCCGCCGTAGTAGCGCCCGCAGAACGCCGCGAACGGAGATCTCCGGGGGCACGCTGGTCACGGCTCGGAAGAACGCGGAACGCGGAAGGCGGAACGCGGAACAGAAGCACGACCTGCCGGTTCCGCGTTCCGCGTTCCGACTTCCGCGTTGATCTGCGCCACGAAAGCATCCATGTCCGCGAGGGCCCGCTCGACCAGTAGCTCCCGCTTTTTCGCTTTGTCGCGCACCTCCCGCTCCAGCGGCTCGAGCAGCCCGAAGTTGGCGTTCATCGGCTGAAAACGCTCCGGATCGGCGCCGTGCACGTAGCGGTACAGCGCGCCCAGCATGGTCGTGGGCGGGGGGACCAGCGGATCGTCGCCCGCGAGCAGCCGCGCCAGGTTGATGCCGGCGAGGATGCCCGTGGCCGCCGACTCGGTGTAGCGCGGCGCGTTGATGTACGCGTTGCGGTGGATGCTGCCGAAGCGCAGGAACTCGGCAGCTCCTAGCCCCGGAATCATCCGGAACACCCGCTGCTGCTCCGGGATCTTGAGGCGGGTCTGGAAGCCGACGAGGTTCCACATCTGCCCCGCGCGGTCTTCCTGGCGCAGCTGCACGACGGCGAAGGGTTGGTTATCCCCGGGCTTGCGCCCGGGGTCAGTCAGCCCCACCGGCTTCATGGGGCCGAACCGCAGCACATCCCGCCCGCGCGTGGCCATCTCCTCCACGGGCAAGCATCCCTCGAAGTACGGCGTCTTGTCGAACTCGTGGTGTGGCTGGTACTGCTCGCCGGTCCGCAACGCGGTGACAAATGCGTCGTACAGTTCCTCAGTAAACGGTGCGTTGAGGTAATCGTCGCCCCCACCCTTGCCGTAGCGCGACGCGCGGAACAACCGGTTGTGGTCGAGCGAGTCCCCTGCCACGATGGGGGCAATGGCGTCGAAAAACGCCAGCGCGCTGGTATCGAGCCGGCGGGCGATTTGCGTGGCGAGCGCCTCGGATGTGAGCGGGCCCGTGGCGACGACCCCAGGCGACGGGAGCTCGGTCACTTCACCCCGCTCGACGGCGATGCGCGGGTGAGCGGCGATACGCGCCGACACCGCCTGCGCGAAGACGACGCGGTCGACCGCCAGCGCCGCCCCGCCCGGCACGCGCGCCTGATCGGCGGCGTCGAGCACCACGCTCGACAGCCGCCGCATCTCGGCCTTGAGCAGGCCGTGGGCGTTGCTGAGCTCAACCGATTTGAAGGAGTTGGAGCAGACGAGCTCGGCGAGCCGGTCGGTCTGGTGCGCGGCGGTCATGCGGACCGGGCGCATCTCGTGCAGCGTGACCGCGATGCCCCGCTCGGCGAGCGCCCAGGCGGCCTCGCTCCCGGCGAGCCCGCCACCTACGACGACGGCCCTCAGGTCGCCACCGACTCCGCCGGCGCGGCCTCCTCTACGATCAGTTCGTGCCCGCACTTCAGACACTTGCGTGACACTCCCTTCGCCTTGCTCTGCTTCTCCTCCATGCCGAGGAAGCCGCAGCTCGGGCAGGCGACCGGGACCGGCCGGTTCCACGTCGAGTAGTCGCACTCGGGATAGCGCAGGCATCCGAAGAAGTTGCGCCCCTTCTTGGTGCGCCGCTCCGCCAGATCGCCCACCCCGCACTTCGGGCACTTCACGCCGAGCGGCACGGGACGCGTGTGCTTGCAGGCGGGGAAGCGCGTGCACGCGAGGAACTCGCCGTAGCGACCGGTCTTGATGACCATGGGCGCGCCGCATTCCTGACAGATCTCGTTGGTCGGCTTGTCCGGCACCTTGTCGCGTCGCAGCGGCCGCGTGAACCGGCATTCGGGGTAGCGCGCGCACGCGATGAACGGCCCGAAGCGCCCGCTCTTCACCACCAGGCCGCTGCCGCACGTCGCGCACTTCTCCTTGTGCAGCTGCGACAGGTCGTGCACCTCGTGGATCAGCTTCTGGACGTCGACCGCGTCGAGTGCCTTGGCGAACGGCCCCCAGAAGTCGCCCAGCACCTGCTGCCAGGCGAGGTCGCCTTCTTCGACCTTGTCGAGCTCGTCCTCCATCTGCGCCGTGAACCCCACGTTGAACACGTCGGGGAACGAGCGCTTCATCACCTGCCACACCGTCTCCCCCAACGGCGTCGGCGCGAACCGGCGGTCCTTGGCGGTGGCGTACCAGCGCATCTTGAGAGTGGAGATGATGCTCGCGTACGTCGACGGGCGGCCGATCCCCAGGCGCTCGAGCTCCTTCACCAAGCTGGCCTCGCTGAAGCGCGGCGGCGGCTCGGTAAAGTGCTGGTTGGGCGTGATCTGCTTGACCGTGACGACGTCGCCCCGCTCGAGCGGCGGAATCGGCGGCAGGTCCTCCAGCGTCTTTCCTTCCTCGGGCTCGTGAGCCTCGTGGTACAGCACGTGGTAGCCGTCGAACAGCACCCGCGAGCCGGTCGCCCGGAACACGAGGCGGCCTCCGGCCAAGTCGAAGTCGACTTTGGTGGTCTCGAACACCGCCGGCGTCATCTGGGACGCGACGAAGCGCCGCCAGATCAGCTGGTACAGCTTGAACTGGCGCGCGTCGAGGTGCTGCTTCAGATCGTCGGGGCGCCGCAGCACGTCGGTGGGCCGGATCGCCTCGTGGGCGTCCTGCACGCGCGCGTTGCTCTTCCCCCCCTTGTGCACCACCGGCTCCGCCGGCAGGTAGCGCTTGCCGTATTCTTTCGCGATGTAGTCGCGCGCCTGGGCAATGGCCGAATCCGCCACGCGCACCGAGTCGGTCCGCATGTACGTGATGAGGCCCACCGGGCCCTCGGCGCCGACCTCGATCCCCTCGTACAGTTGCTGGGCGAGCCGCATCGTGACCGCGGCCGAGAAGCCCAGCTGCTTGGCGGCTTCCTGCTGCAACGTGCTGGTGCGGAACGGCGGCGGCGCCGCGCGGCGGCGCTCGCCCGTCTCGACCGCCGTGACTTTGAAAGGAATCTTGAGCGCGTCCGCCACGATCGCGCGCGCGGTCGCTTCGTCCTTGATCTCGGGCTTCTTGCCGTCGAGCTTGTGCAGCCGGGCCTGGAACCCCTGGCCGTCCTTCTCCAGGTCGGCCTCGATGGTCCAGTACTCCTGCGGCACGAACTTGCGGATCTCCTCCTCGCGCTCGCAGATCAGCCGCAGCGCGACGGTCTGCACCCGACCTGCCGAGAGGCCGGTCTTGATGCTCTTCCACAAGAGCGGCGACGTCTTGTAGCCCACCAGCCGGTCGAGCACGCGCCGCGCCTGCTGGGCGTCCACCTTGCGCTGGTCGATGTCGAGCGGGTTGGCGAGCGCGTGGGCGACCGCGTCCTTGGTGATCTCGTGGAACAGGACGCGTCGCACCTTGCCGCCGTTGCCGAGCTGGCTGGCGACATGCCAGGCGATGGCCTCGCCCTCGCGGTCCGGATCGGTGGCGAGCAGCACCCGCTCCGACGCCTTGGCCGCCTTCTTGATCTCGGCGAGGGTCTTGGCCTTCTCCTTGATGGTGACGTATTCGGGCGTGAAGCCGTTCTCCACGTCCACGCCCAGCTTGCGCTGCGGCAGGTCGCGCACGTGCCCGACGGTCGCCTTCACGGTGTAGCCCGCGCCGAGGTACTTCCCGATGGTCTTCGCCTTGGTGGGCGACTCCACGATGACGAGCGCGCCGACCCCGGGCTTGCGCCCGGGGTTAGCCTTACCCCGTGGCGGTGCCCCGGGGTTGGTCGGGTCCGCGGCCTTGCGGCGCTTGCGCACCTTCACAACCTCCACAACCTCCACATCCTTCACAACGGTCTTTCTAGCAGCCACGCATCAATCCTTCGTCAAACGACACGAGAGCGCATCTTTACCATCCCGCACTCGATTGCGCAAGCCTGACGACCTCATTCGCAACTTGCGACGTCGACTTATGGTCCGTGTCGACCTGCGCGTGCGCATCGCGATAGAACGGCTCGCGCTCCTTCTGGAGCAGGCGCATTCGCGCCACCGGATCCTCTCCTAGTAACAACGGGCGGGTTCCCTCGGGCGCGGCACGCTGCGCCGCGCTCTCGGGCCGCGTGCGCAGATAGATCACCAGCGCCCGCGCTTTCGCCGCGCCGATTGCGTCCGGTTGCGCCGCCCAGCCGCCACCGGGCGCGATCACCGCGGGCGCGCTCGTGAGCGCGGTCTCCATCTCCTTGCGCTCCATGTCGCGAAACGCCGCTTCGCCCTTCTCCGCGAAGATCAGGCCGATCGGTCGCCCCTCGCGGCGCTCGATAATCGCGTCGATGTCCACGAATTCCGCGTGCAGCTGCTCCGCCACCAGCCGGCCGACGGTGGTCTTGCCCGACCCGGGCAGCCCGATCAGCACGACATGCCGCTTCACACCTCACCCCCTGACCCCCTCTCCGCCATGCGGAGAGGGGGAACGGGAGACGCCGTCGAGGTCCTGGCGCGCACCTGAGCGACATACCCCTCGAAGTTCCGCTTGGTCTCGCTCAGGGCGTCGCCCCCGAATTTCTCGAGCAGCGCCTGGGCCAGCACCAGCGACACCATCGCTTCCGCGATGACCCCCATGGCCGGCACGGCGGTCACGTCGGAGCGCTCCGACTGCGCCTGCGCCGGGCCGCCCGTCTTCAAGTCGACGGTGCGGAGCGGCGACATCAGCGTGGAGATCGGCTTCATCGCGACGCGGGCGACGAGCGGCTCACCGGTGGTCATCCCGCCCTCCGTCCCGCCCGCCCGGTTGCTGGCCCGGCTCAAGCCGGGAAGGATCTCGTCGTGCACCTCGGAGCCCTTGCGGCGCGCCGCCTCGAAACCGAGCCCCAGCTCAACCCCCTTCACCGCGGGAATGGACATGAGCGCCTGGGCGAGGCGGCCGTCGAGCTTCGCGTCCCAGGAGACATGCGAGCCGAGCCCCACCGGGAGCCCGAGGGCGATCACCTCGACCACGCCGCCGAGCGTGTCGCCCGCGGCCTTCGCCGCGTCGAT
>WNGL01010252.1_pt1 | contig 12218 bp, 10 predicted proteins | sample 5400591 | NCBI WGS metagenome assembly WNGL01 (sample SAMN13153377, study PRJNA577476) | soil metagenome | isolation source: 80 cm soil or saprolite under Garry oak tree replicate 1 | place: USA:California | collected 2016-06-15
GCCGAGCTGCAGGGCTTCATCGACCGGTTCGGCGCCAAGGCCACCAAGGCCCGCCAGGCGCAGAGCCGGCAGAAGATGCTCGACCGCATGGAGGAGGTGCAGGTGCTGGAGGAGCGCGCCACCCTCTCCTTCCGCTTCGGCGAATCGCCGCGGTCCGGCAAGGAGGTGCTGCGCCTGGAGGGGGTCACGAAGGCGTTCGGCCCGCGCGTCATCTACCGCGGGCTCTCCGCGCAGGTGCTGCGGGGCGAGCGGGTCGCCATCATCGGGCCGAACGGCGCAGGCAAGACGACGCTGCTGCGGCTGGTCGCCGGAGAGCTCGCGGCGGACGCAGGGGCGGTGAAGCTCGGGCTGTCGGTCGTGCCCGGCTACTACGCCCAGCACCACTTCGAGCGCGGCGAAGGCGGCGAGGGCTTCGGCGGGCTCGACGCGAAGCGCACCATCCTCGACACGCTGTGGGACGTGGTGCCGGACCAGGGCGAGGCGTACGTGCGCGGGGTCGCGGGCGGCTTCCTCTTCTCGGGCGACGACGTGACGAAGCCCATCGGCGTCCTCTCCGGCGGGGAGCGGGCGCGGGTGGCGCTGGCGCGCATCCTCCTGCAGCGCTCGAACCTGCTCCTCCTCGACGAGCCCACGAACCACCTCGATCTCGCCTCGGCCGAGGCGCTCATCGAGGCGCTCAAGGGCTACGCCGGCACGATGCTGTTCGTGTCGCACAACCGGAGCTTCCTCAATGGCCTCGCCACCCGCATCTGGGAGGTGAAGGACGGCGGCATCCTCGACCAGCCGGGGAACCTCGACGACTGGCTCTACCACCAGCAGCAGCTCCAGGCCGACGGCGAGGCGGCGACGGACGGTGACCGCCGCGAGGCGCTCCGTGACGGCGGCAGCGAGAAGGAGCGGCGTCGGCGCGAGGCCGAGGCGCGCAACGCCCGGCGGGCGAGAGAGAAGCCGCTGCGCGACGCCATCTCCCGGCTCGAGGCACGCATCGGCGAGCTCGAGGCTGCTCAGCGGACAGCCGAGGTGGCGCTCGGCGATCCGGCGCTCTATCAGGACTTCGCGCGCGCCCGGCCGCACGTCGAGGCGCTCGCGGACGCGCAGGGCGAGCTGGCGAGCCTGTACCCGGAGTGGGAGGCGAAGCAGCTCGAGCTGGAGGCGCTGGCCGCCGGGTGAGCGCCATTCGCCGTGCCCATCATGGACGGCATGGCGAGCTCCGCGGCGGCAGCCGAACGCCGCGCAGCAGCGAGCCGGGCGCGGCGCCAGCGACGTCGTTAGTTGAGAACGACCGAGTGGGTGCCTCCCACCCGGCCCTGCGGGCGGAGGCCGGAACGGGAATGGAGACCGCCGAGCATGTCCAGCACGCATGAGCCGCTCGCCCTGAGCCCCCTGACCGACGCGCAGGGGCGCGTCATCGCGTATCTCCGGCTGTCGCTCACCGATCGCTGCAACTTCCGCTGCGGCTACTGCTCCGTCTCGGACTACGAGGAGCCGGGCGCTGTCCTCACCCGGGGCGAGATCGGCCGCCTGATCGCCATCTTCGCCCGCCTCGGGGTCCGGCGCGTCCGGCTCACCGGCGGCGAGCCGACGCTCCGCAAGGACCTCGTCGCCATCACCGGCGACGTCTCCGCCACGATGGGAGTGGAGGAGGTGGCGCTCACCACGAATGGCCACCGGCTCCGCGAGCTGGCCCGGCCGCTGCGCGAGGCGGGGGTAGGCGCGCTGAACGTGTCGCTCGACACGCTCCGGCAGGACCGGCTCACCGCCATCAGCGGGCGCGGGGCGCGCCTCGCCGACGTGCTCGACGGGATCGACGCGGCGGCGGAGGCCGGCTTTCCGCACCTCAAGCTCAACACCGTGGTGATGGGTGGCGTGAACGAAGACGAGCTGGGCGAGCTCGTGCGCCATGCCTGGGCGCGCGGCGCCTCACCGCGCTTCATCGAGATCATGCCGTTCGGCGCCGGGAAGCCGGTACCGACGGCGCGGGTGAAGGAGCTCTTGCGCGAGCAGGGCGTGCTCCTCGAGCCGTGCGACAAGCGGGGGTGGGGCCCCGCGCACTACCTGCGGGAAAGGGACGCGGCGGGCACGCCGCGGCACGTCGGCTTCATCGGCGCCATGACCGAGAACTTCTGCGACCGCTGCAACCGCGCTCGCGTCGCCGCCGACGGCGGATTCCAGGTGTGTCTCGGCGGCGAGAGCCAGGTGCCGCTCGGGGCGCAGCTCCGCGCCGCCTCTACCGACGAGGCCCTCGAGGTTTCCATCCGCCAGGCACTGGCTCGGAAAGCGCCGCGGCACCACATGGAGGCGGCGAGCGAAGGGCTGGTCCAGCTCCTGCCGATGATGGGGATCGGAGGGTGAGAAAGAGGGGGGACATGCGACAGAACCGCTGGATGATCGCGCTCGCGGGCACGGTGGCGATGGCCTGTCTCGGCACCGTCTACTCGTGGAGCCTCTTCACGCAACCACTCATCGCGAGCTTCGGCTGGTCGAACACCACCACCACCTGGACTTTCGCGCTCGCCATCTTCTTCCTGGGGGTGGGCGCCATCATCGGGGGGCGCTGGCAGGATCGGTCCGGCCCGACGATGGTGGCCGTGGCGGGCGTCGTCCTGTGGGGGCTCGGCAACGTGCTGGCGGGGCTCGGTACGGCGCGGCTCGGCGCCTGGTGGATGTACCTCACCTACGGCGTCCTGGGCGGGCTCGGGCTGGGGCTCGGCTACATCACCCCCGTCGCGGCGGTGACGAAGTGGTTCCCCGACAAGCGCGGGCTCGGCAGCGGCATGGTGGTGATGGGCTTCGGGCTGGGGGCGTTCTTCTACAACAACATCGTGAAGGCGGTGCCCTCGTTCGCCGCCGCGTCGCGCGAAGCGGCGCAGATCCTGGCCGCCAAGGGTGCCGGCGGCGCCCGCCTGTCCGCCGAGAGCGTCTCGGCGATCATGAACGTGTTCCTCGGCTCGGGCATCGTCTTCGCCGTGCTGGGCGGGCTGTGCGCGCTGCAGTTGCGGAACCCACCCGCGGCCTGCACAGGCCCGGGCGCCGTCGCGGCACAGGCGGTCGGCGGGCGCGACTACCAGCCCTCCGAGGCGCTGCGCACGCCTCAGTTCTGGATGCTCTGGTTCATGCTGTTCCTCAACGTCACGGCAGGCATCCTCTTCATCTCCAACGCCGTGCCCATCATGCGTGAGCTCACCGGCGCCTCGCCGGCGACGGCGCTCGGCATCTACGGGTTCATCGCGCTCTTCAACGGCGTGGGCCGCTTCTTCTGGGGCGCCGTCTCCGATCGCATCGGTCGCAACTGGGCCTACATCCTCATCTACGGCAGCCAGGTGCTGATCTTCTTGTTCGTGGGTGGGGTCCACGCGCTGCCGCTGGTGGCGACCCTCTTCGCGGTGGTGCTGCTCTGCTACGGCGGCGGCTTCGGCACGATGCCGTCCTTCACCGCCGACTACTTCGGCACGAAGTACATGGGCGTGAACTACGGGTGGATCCTGCTGGCCTGGGGCGTCGGTGGCATCGTCGGGCCCATCTTCGTCGCCTTCGTGAAGGACCACACCGGCTCGTTCGCGGGCGCCCTGCCCTACATCGGCATCCTGCTCCTCGCCGCGGCCATCCTGCCGGTGGCGGCGCGCCGGCCCGGCGCCGCCGCGAGCGAGGGTGGCGACCGGTGGGCGCACCTCCGGTTCCCGCAGCGGGCGCAGGTCCTCTGATGGCGCTGGCCAGTTGAAGCGACGCTCGCGATGGGGGGTGCGGGGGGAGAGTTTCTCCCCCCGCTAGAGGCGACCGAAGGGCGCCGGATCTTGACTCATAGCGGGGCGAAACCGTCGTCTCAGGATCACTCGAACCGGCCGCCGCTATGAGACTCAGAAGTAGAATCCCGCTCCGACGAAGAGACTCGTCTGGTGGATGGCGGAAGCCTCGAGGCCGGTCGGCGTGTCGTGCGTGAAGGCGCGCTGCTTCGCCTCGAAGGTCACGAAGAAGTCGTGATCGAGGTACAGGTCGAGGCCAGCCGAGATGCTGCCGGTGGGGTGCCATGCCCGATCGAGTGCGTCCTGATCGAACCGCGCGCCTCCCACTCCGAGCGCGAGAAACGGGCGCAGGATCCCGGTCCCGAAGTCGTACTTGAGAGCCACGTCGGCCACGCGGGTGAGGCGGGTGTACTCGAAGCCCAGCCGCAGCCGCGTGCCGCCGCCGAACCCGCGGAGCTCCAGCGCGACCGCACCTGCACCGTCGCTCGACGCACCGCGGTCGACGGTCGCGGTGCCGGGCATGAGCACGACGCCGAGCAGACCGCGCGGCTCGCGGCGGGGGGCGCTCCAGGTCGTCTCATAGCGCGGCTGGTATGCCGGAGCGGGCGCATAGGGCGGGGGCGGCGGCACCTCAGCCGGAGGAGGAGGCGCAGCGTAGGCGTCGGGTTCCGCGGCCGGGGCCGCGCCGTAGGCAGGATCGCAGACGTAGGTCGCGCGCCCCCGGGCATCGACCTGGCGGCGGTAACCGGGGACGCAACCAGGAACATTCGCGGCCGCGCAGGGCGGCGGCCCGAAGCGCGACGGCGGAGCGGGGCACGTCTGGCCGAGGGCCGCGGCAAGGAACATGGGCGCGAGCAGCATGGGGAATTCCTCCGTGGGAGCTGCACTCCCCGATGCGACGGCCGTGCCCGACACGATATTCAGTGGCGACGCGCACTTGCGGTCTCGCCCAGCGTGAACCGGCGGCACAGGCGTGGAAGGGGGGCGACGCGCGCCAGGCCGCGGCGCCCAGCGGCGCACATGAGAAGAGGCCCGCAGGGGCCTCGTTCTCTACCAATATTGGGGGTGCTCTTGGGCGAGCACCGGTCCGGCTCACGCCGGTGGAGGACTGCCTATGTCAGATCGCAACGGTTCCGCTATCTGGAGCCTCCTGCTGGTGTTCAGCTAGGGCGATCGTACGCTCTCTTACGACGGCCGCAAGTCCCACCCCGGCAGGGATACGCTTGCGGCCCTTCGACCGCCTGTACGTTTCGCCGCACCATCGACATTTCAATGCAGATCATCCCCATAACTGGCTGGCGACGGGCGCCTGTGTAGGATGTCGGCATGCCTCGCAGCGAGAAGCCGACCTCCGGCGCCCCCCAGATCCGCTGCACCGAGGAAGGGTGCGAGGCAATCTGCCGCTTTCCGCTGGTGCCAGGTGGTCCGCGGGAAGTGTGCCGCGAGCACGCGACCCTGCCCTATCCCGACGGTCCTTTCTTCGAGGATCAGCAGGTGACGTTGGAGCTGGGGCTGCGCGGTCCGGACGAAGGTGCATCACGACGACGACGTTGAGGGCTTGAAGCGCAGCCCCGGCTCGCGTCTTGCGGCCGATCAGCGTTGGCACCGTTACCCCAGCTACGGCAGCACGGTCTCTCCGTACATCAGGTACTCCGTCGGTGACCGCGCCTGACTACGAGGCGCGGTCACCGGCTGTCATCTCGGGCGCCTGGCCTGCTGCGTGAGCGCGGGTGACGCCGCCGCCCGTGCGGCTCCGGCCATCGGTTGGGCAGTGTTGGGCAGGGTGGACGGCCAGCGTATGCTCGCCTTCGGACCGATGCCGATCCAGTTCGACCCGAGGGTCTTCATCCTCCCCCCGTATGAGCAATGCCCGTCCTGCGGCGCAGCGTCGTTCGGCATTCTCTCGGTTGCTGGCCAACGGTACACGCGGCGATGCAAGGACTGCTGGCACACGGTCGACGTCGCGCTCCCCGCGATCCGCAAGAAGGTCGTGTACGTCGACCAGTTCGCCATCAGCAACATGATGAAGGTCCTGAACCCTCGGGTGAAGGGCCACGAGCGAGCGAAGCAGGACCCGTTCTGGCTTGAGCTCTTCGGAGCCCTGGATGCACTCGGGCGAGCGCAGCTCGTGGTGTGCCCGAACTCGGAGGACCACTCCACGGAGTCGATGTACTCGCCGTTCTACGCGGCGCTGAAGTCCATGTACGACTACCTGGCATGGGGCGTCTCGTTCCACGACTCCCAGTTCATCCACCGCAGCCAGCTCGCTGTTGCGGTGAAGGCATGGCTACGTGGCGAGGCTCCCGTCCTCAAGTTCGATCCGCAGGACGTCCTGCACGGGCACCTCGACCACTGGGGGGACCGACTGCTCGTGACGGTCCGTGGCGAATACCCCGACTACGTCGACGATCTCCGGGCCGCTCGCGAGCAGGTGACAAGCGGGATCGCCGAGGCGTTTGCGCATTGGCAGGCGTCACGTGGCGCCGGGTTCCGGGAGTTCTTCGACGATGAGTGGAAGGGCTATGGTAACCGGCTGCTGCTCGTCTACAAGGAGTGGGTGGAGAAGTCGATCAACGTCGCTCTCGGCGTCGAGCCCGTATCCATGGACGCGCTCTTGCCCGCGCCGGCCGCGACTACGTTCAACATCCTGGCGAGGATCGTGGAGGAGAACGGGACCGCGGTCGAGAAGGCGAGGCCGAAGCTCGTCGAGTTCTTCCGGTCCGACACACTGTCCAAGGCCCCGTTCCTGCGGATCTCGGCGTCGATGTTCGCCGTGCTCGCCATGAAGGCTGTGGCTGGACAGAAGGAGCCGCCGAATCGCGGAACTGCTGCCGACGTCAACGTGGTCGCGTCGCTTCTTCCGTACTGCGACGCCATGTTCATCGACAATCCCTCCGCGAGCCTTCTCACCGATATCCCTCGCGAACACCGACTCCCGTATCAGTGTCGAGTGTTTTCTCGGCGGTCGGGCGACGAGTTCCTCGCGTTCCTGCGGGGCATTCGCGACACGATGACGAACGATCACCGCGATCTCGTCCGCATGCTCTACGGGAGAAGCTGGGACGCTCCGAACCTCCGGTTGTTCGAGAAGTGAGGCGACGCGAGCCCACTCGGCGCTTCCCACCTAGATCCACGCGGCCGCAGGATGGGCTCATGGGTATGACACCGCGCAGCTCGCCGCCTCTCGCCGCAACGGCGCCCGCAGCACGGGCCCGCGCTCGCCGGAGGGGCGTGTCCGCTCATCGTTGAACCGGACGGTCCACGGGCTCAACTCCGTGCGACTGTTGCTCGCGACCGAGGACGTCGAGGAGTACCGGCAGCACGCGCAGGAATGGGTCGCCTCGCTCACGCCCGCGACGCCCGCCGAGCACCAGATCGTCATGCTTGTCGCCGACCTCGTCTGGCGGCTCCGGCGCATCGAGCGCATCGAGGAGCGGCGGGCCCTCGCCATCCTGGGCGACCTCGTCGAGCAGACCCCGGAGTGGCGAATTCGGACGCAGGCGCACGAGCTCGCCACCGCGCTCGACACCGTCTCCCGGCTCGTCAGCACCTCGGCCACCCCGGTGCCGTCGGGGGCGCTCGGCGGGTTCCTGGCAGGCGTCAGCGGCGTCGTCCAGTTGCTCGACGCCGTGCGCGAGCTGCTTCCGGTCGACATGTGGCACGAGACCGAGGTCTGCGCGTTCCTCGCCGCGCAGACGGCGCTCGCCAAGGAGGCCGACTCCGAGGAGCGCGTCACCGAGACCTTCACCGCCATCGGCACGGGCGCCGGAGCGCTCGCCGCCGCCGTCCGCGCCCTTGACGCCGCTCTCGCCGCCGCCGTCGAGAAGGCCCGCACGGCCATCAGCACCAACACGCTGCTCGTCGACGACGAGGACCGCCGCTTGGAGCGCCACCGGCGCATCCTGGAGTCGAGCATGGCGCGGCAGCTCGACCTCCTCGCGAAGGTGAGGGCGATGGGCGAGCCATCCGCCTCGGGTTCGTTTGAACGCGCTCCGCAGGTCGAGATAGGGTCGTCCGGGCGTGATGTCGTCCGGTAGCGGCTACGTCACCGCCGCCACCACCGCACCGCCAAGCCGTCGAAGTAGAAATGGAAGGAATCGCAGTCGCCCGACTCCAAGCGGAAACCCGCCCTGCGCGTGGAAGGCCCTCCCTTCGCTGCCAGCGGAGCGTCGGGGTCGTCCGCCGTCGCAAGCGTCTCCGCCACGATGTGGGCAGCTCCCGGGTCCCCGCAAAGACCGTCCTGGCTGATGCCCTTCTTGAACCGAGAGACGAACTTCATGTCGCATGCGGAGCCGAGAACGACGCCGACGACGACCTCCGACCGCTCTCTCCCGAGCATCACGTAGTCGGGGACGCCCTTCCCGGCGAGGTCGAGGCGGAGCGCGGCCGACCAGCGGACTTGTGGCGCGAGCTTCACCGCTCGACGCCGCGCTTCCGCTTCATCCTTGGGCGGGCCCCTGTACGCGCACCCGCCTTCCGCGAGCGCGGCCACAGCCGCTTCGGCGATAAGACGACAGAGTTCGTCATTCCCACCAGATGGGCACCGGCCCTCGGCGTTAGCGCGTGCCCGCTCAAGATCGTCGGTCGCGGACGTGGCGCTGACGTGCCGAACCACAAACGGAAGGAAGTCAGGATCTGCCTTCACCAGCCGGGCGAGCGCAGGAAGGTCGCCCCAGGAGTTCGCGAGGATCCGGACCACGACGTCGTCCCACCCCTCGGCGACGGAGCCGTGGTCGCAGTCCATCGCCCGGGCATACTTCAGGTACTGCGCGTTCAGGATCGCCCACGACTTGTGAGCGTGGTCCGTCGCCTCCTCGGCAGCGGCCGCGTCGGCGCTTGTGCAGGGCTTCGTCTTCGCGACCGCAGGCGCCGCCATCGCGAGGACGACGAGGACCATGGGCCACCGGGGCAGGGCCGACATGCCCGGAGCGTACCTCGACTCCGGCGCAGAGGGGCGCGGCGGCCGTGCGAAGCGCAAGACTGCTGGTGACGCTCCACCTCGCCCACGCCTAGGCCTACCGACTTCACAAGTGGTCGGGGCGAAGGGCCACAGTGGGAGGCGAGCCTCGGGGTCGCGCACGAGGGGTCCAGCGGCCCGACCAAAAGTTCTTCCGGCGGTCCAAGTCCGAGAACCCACACCCGTCTCTCGGATTCGCCCCCCCCGGCAGCGTGAAGTTTTCTTGGCCCGCATGGCTCGGTCCTCAGCCCATGACCCGGCGCCATGGGCCCGCAAGTATCCGTTTTTTCTAGTGATAAGAAGATAGGTTCGGGTGCTCTGGAGCAACTGGGCATATCGGACCTTCGGCCTCGGGATGTTCCCGTCGCTCTCGGAGGCCGCGTTCCCCCTCACCCTCGCCGCCTGTGGCGCGGAAGCCCGCGCCAACCGGCGAGGGCTCCGTCCGCCTTGGCGCGGCCGGAGACCCACCATGTTGCAGGCCCTACACCAGCAGTTCAGCACGCTCGTCGAGCGCGGCGCCTTCGCGCCTCGATGTTTCTGGCGCCGCCCTCCCGCTTCTCAACCTGTTCCGCAGGCGCCTGCGGGAACGGGAGGTCGTCATGCGGTGGCTTGCCGTCCCGCTGCCGCTCCTCGTCGAGGTTGCGCTCGCCGTGCTCGCGTCGCCGGCGAAGCGGCGACGGGCGGAGTGGTAGGTGGCGTGGGGCACCCGGTCCGTGCGGACGGGTGCCCCGTTCTGACGCAGGGCCTCGCGAGGAATCCGCGACGTTGGCCGACCCGACGTGGCACAATCACACCGTGATCCGTAAGTTTGGTCTTCTCGTGGTCTTGTTCGCGGCCCCCGTGGGCGCCAGCGATAGCGCAGCACCACTTGACAACGCGGATGGAGCAGCTCTCGCAGCGCTTCGCGGAGATCCGCAGCGGGCCCGCGCCATGCTCGCGATGGGCTCTCGCGAGCAGGTCGACCCGGCAGCCCTCGTCGTCCTGACCAGCATCGCGCTCGACGAGGGGAAGCTGAAGGAGGCAGCGCGACTCGTCGGCCGCCTGCGTTCGGTCCGCCCTGCTGCCGCTGAGACCCTCCTCCTTGGTGCGCTCGTGAAGGAACGCGCCGAGCATGCCCGAAGCGACTGGACGACCGCGGGGCTCGCCGCCCTGAAGAGTGTCCATCCCTTGCCGGAGTCGACTCCACTCCTCGATCCATGGGAACGGATAGCCCAGGCCACGTTGAACGGAGCCGACCTGTTCCCGTTCCCTGAAGAGAGCGTCAGGAAGCTCGCTCCCGCCGATGCATTCCTAGTCCGTTGGACATGGCCGCGCTCACGAAGTGCCGGCCCGGATGTCGCGCTCGTCGAGGAGGCGATTCATGTCGCCCGTGGCGACGAGCGGCTGCTCGTTCATCTCGTGGCGCTCGACGTGCTAGACGCACCCTCAGGTCCGCACGGTGAAGAAGGTGCCGCCGCTCGCCGTGAGCTTGTCGAGAGGGTGCAGCGCAAGCACCCCGGGTCGGCGCGCTTGATGGTTCTCGCTAAGCACAGCGACACCGAGGCCGTAACTGAGGATGACGTCGCCTCGTTGGAGACGGCTGTTGCGGATGAAGGAGAGGCATCGCTGGCGAGGCACTACCTCGATCTGCTTCGTCTGATGGACAAGATCGACCCGGCGACAGCTCCAGTGAGCGCCATGAACGCCACGATGCGGCTTGCGATGAGCCGCCTGTACCCCGCAGGCCTTGGGTCTCGCATGGCGAAGAAGCCGGAACTGCCGCCAGAGGTTCTGGAGCGCCTGGCACGAGCGCTGATCCGCCTCGCGCATCTCCAGGAGCGCGAGGGATTCCTCCTGACAGACATGTTCTCCAGGGTCTCGCTTGGAATGGCGAGCTCACTTCGGGACGACGCGGCGCTCAAGGACCGGGCCGATAGCATCAGGGCTGAAGTCGAAGGCCTGCTGGACGTCCACCGCTGCCTCGCGCCCCTACAACGGCTTCCGATTCGGTCGCTCCAACGTGAATGGGCCGAGCAGATACCCGTTGAACGCCCCTTGCTCCAGCACGCTGCTCACATGGGCCTCAGTTGCCCAGCGCCACAGCTGAAGCAGGCGGACGCGCCCCACAGACCAGATCCTCGCTGAGCATAGCCGAACGCGGTCTTGAGCCGCCCCCGGAACCAGGTGACGAGCCGCTCCGCTGCATCGTCGCGCTTGCGAAGCTCCTCCTCGAAGAGTCCTTGCTCGACCACGTACACCTGGTCGTACCAGCCAGGGTCCCCGAAGTAGTCGTCCAGCTTCGCCCTTTGCTTCGCCGTGAACCGCCCATTGCGCGGCAGGAGCCGCTGAATCGCCATGCCGACAGGGAAGTTCAGGAAGACCTCGATGTGCTCGGTCTTCGCGAGCAGCTCGATGGTCGACCAGGGGACGTGCATCCCGAAGGGATCGAGGAAGACCACACCACGCCACAGTCTGTCGCTGGAGAAGGTCTTAAGGAGCCTCGTCGAGAGATACTCGTTGCAGTCGCCGGCGCGGATGGCGATGTTGCGGCGCCCCTTGTTCTCAGTCTCCAGGTTCCGGAGCTCGGCGAGGCGACGCTCGTCCATCTCGATGAAGACGTAGTGGTCGAACGGTGGCTCCATTTCGAGCGCAACCGAGGCGACCCATCGATCACTTTGCGTGCGTCCTCGTCGCGGGCCTCGTCACCGAGATCCAAATGGATCGTCGGGTCGTCGTGGTCGCGATGACGTATGACAGCTCGCCCTGCTGCGGCGAAAGCATCGACGTAGACCGTCTTGAGCGGAGCCTGCTTGCTCAAGATCGTCATGTACGCCGACAGATAGGCCCGAAGCCCGCCGAGCTTCTCTCGCGCCCACGGTCCAACCTCGGGCAGCTCTTCGCTCATGACCGCGCCCCCCCCCCACTCGCAGCTTCGCGCTGGGTACGTGTAAGCACAAGCTCGTTTAGTGCCCGTGCCAGTGTACGCGGCTATACTGACGTTCAGGATCTACGGCGGGACGGGGGACAGACCCGATCGGCCTCAACTTACCCAAGCTTCGCTGGTCCGACCGGGGCTGGCGGGCGGCATGGCGCCTGGCGTTCCGGGCAAGCGGCAGCCAAGGCCGGCCGGCGCCGACCACGAGGACCGCTTCCCTGACGCCCTGCGATGTCGGCGCCGCCGGTGGGAGCCCGGCAGTTCAGCGTACGGCGGCGCAGACCTCACGGACGCGTAAGTTCGTCATGTGCTCGGGCTGCGCAGCGACGAGCGCGTCGCGCACCCAGGTGAGCAGGTCCTTCCACCGGGTGGCCCGGTTCGCGTCCGAGCGCAGCGTCACGTCGCGGAAGAGCGCGAGCAGCGTATACGCGATCCGGCGCAGCAGCAGCACGGCGAGCATGCCGTTCGCGTCGGCCTCGATCCAGGGTCGAGTGTCTTCGGCGAAGGGGGTGTCGAATGTGTGGTGGTTGTTGTTCTCGACGCCCCAGTGGCAGCGCACGAGGTGCATCCACTGCTTCGGCGTGAGCCGGTCAGGGGCCATGCTCGA
>WNGL01025658.1_pt1 | contig 12218 bp, 15 predicted proteins | sample 5400591 | NCBI WGS metagenome assembly WNGL01 (sample SAMN13153377, study PRJNA577476) | soil metagenome | isolation source: 80 cm soil or saprolite under Garry oak tree replicate 1 | place: USA:California | collected 2016-06-15
CACTCTGCCCGACGCTTTCTGTCGCCAGCGGTCCGAATGTCGACAAGAAGAAAATTGTTTTCAAGCAAGCGCTCGAAGCAGGAGTCACGATTGCCAGCGGCAGCGACGTCGGCGTTTTCGCTCATGGTGACAACGCGCGCGAGATCGAAACGATGGTCGCCTGGGGAATGCCGATTATCGATGCGCTGCGCTCAGCGACTTCAATCGACGCTCGCGTCCTGCATATGGAAGACAAGATTGGCCGCGTCAGAACGGGATTGTTCGCCGATCTGATCGCCGTCGAAGGCGATCCGACTCGCGACATCTCATCCCTACGTCGCGTGCGATTCGTCATGAAGGATGGAGCGATCTACAAGCCCTGATATTTATCAAACTCGAAACGTGTCGCCGCGCCAGTTCTTTATTGCTCGCTTGATCTCGGCCGATTTTGTCAGCCGCCCTCCCATGACTTCACGAACTAAGCTCTCCAACTCTTCATCGGAAGCGAAACGCAGCGCGATGATTGGCCCGATTGTCAGCGATCCGCACTGCTGTGCGAGATCGGCGGGCAACAGTTGTTGATAGCGAAGCCGCTCCTCGAGCCGGATAAGGCGGTCTTGTACTTTCAGGGCATTGATTCGCACCAGAAAAGCCAGCACTACCAGGGCGATTGAAACCACAATCCACCAACCCTGATGCCACGCCGGGGTGTTGACGAATTCGACAATTGCCCAGACAAAATTGATTAGCATCACCGGCATCACGAAGAAATGAAACGGCGGCTGCCAACGAGTGTGGTTTGCATAAGACTGCTGAGTGTCTGCCATGCTTTTGTCCTCTCTGGGCATGTTAGTTCAATGTCCGGAACCTAGAATTGGTTTCAGGAGTTCCCGACAATTGTTAGTTTGCACAAAGACTCGCGAACTTCCTAATTCAATCCGTCAAAGAACCCTTTGTTAGCGAGGAATATGAAGTTGCCGAGAACCCGACTTATATACCAGAGCTCGAAGATCTAACCAATGGGGCGCCGACGCTACTTAATGGTTTGTAATTCATGCTCGCGTCAAGTTTGCCCTGAGTTTGATCAGCAGGCACTTGATAGGATTCTTCCCACGCTCGCGCTCCGACTAAAGGCTCTTTCTTTGACTCCCGGATCATGTCGTTTGACGTCCGGCTATCCCGCGTCGGATGACCGCACGATGAGAACCGAGGACCGTCCGGTTTGACGCGAAACTTTTTGGCTGGGAGGCAGGGACTCGAACCCCGATAGCCAGATCCAGAGTCTGGAGTCCTACCATTGGACGACCTCCCAGTAGTGAAATTGAATTTACGTAAGTCCCGCGAAGAATGTCAACCGCGAGATGGGAAGGATACCGCGCGAGATAAGCATCGCCAACGCGTTTGGCAGATCGCATCACAAAGCGAACGTGCCGTCCACAAATTGTTGGCCACTCTCCAGCTAATAGCCATTGCGGCTCGTCCATTTTTACGCGATAATCCCAGCGGAGCGTCCGTGAACTGGTGGCCCGGCGCGACTGTCTGTACGGTCCCTTTCCGGCAATTTGATGGCTTTGAATGCGACTGATGACGAGGAGCATCGTCTCTGCATCAGGTGGTGCTCGACTACTAGAAACTCATGTTTTTGCTGATGCTGCCATTGAACCATTACCTGGCCAGATTAGCCGAGCCGCGCGCGATTGCGGACATTGTGCTCGTCTTTCTGGTGGTCTATGGTGCGCTGAAGCTTCTGCGTGGCACGCGCGCAGCGCCAATGGCCGCCGGCATCGGAGCATTCGCATTGCTTTATTGGTTGGCCGTCAATCAGGGTCTGACGACGCTCGAGTTCATTCTGCGTGGCGCGTTGCTCTACATCGGCGTCGCTATCATCGTTTTGTTTCAGACCGAGATCCGGCAGGCGCTAATCAAGTTCGGCAATCGCTTTCGCGTACCCTTCACGCGCCGTGAGCGCGGCCAGTTCGGCGAAAGTATCTATGATGAAATCGTTCTGGCGGCGACGACGCTGGCTTCGACGAAGACCGGCGCGCTGATCGTGATCGAACGCAACGTCGGGTTGAAAGGAATCATTGATGCCGGTGTGAAGCTGGACGCTGACTTGAGTTACGACTTGATGGTCGCCATTTTCAATCCAGCTGCGCCGCTGCATGATGGCGCGATCGTCGTGCGCGGAGATCGAATTGCTGCGGCCTCCTGCTTCCTGCCGCTTTCGTTGAATCCTAAGTTGGCAAAGGATTTGGGTACGCGCCATCGCGCCGCGCTCGGCGTCACCGAAGATTCGGACGCCGCGGCCATCGTGGTTTCGGAAGAGACGGGTTTGATCTCATTCGTGCACGCCGGACGGATCAAGCGAGCGCTCGATGCCACGCGCTTGCGCTCGGCAATCTTTCAGACGATCGAAGGCCGAGAGTATCCATCTAGGGCGAATAATCCGGGTCGTCTGGCTGAGGCGGATGAGACTGAAAAGATCGCGGTTTGATTCATCCATGCCGTTTCGTGAAAATAGTAAATTTGTTCGCGCGCCGGGCTTTGCCGAGCGTTGGCTCCGGCGTGTCTTCATTGAGGACTGGAGTCTAAAATTATTGGCGCTGGCAATCACACTCATTCTTTGGTTTGTAGTTTCCGGCCACGATGTCGAGCGCCAGGTCACGGTACAACCAAGCCTGGAAGGAAAGCCGGCTGCCGCGTACGAAGTCAAGAGTGTGACCGCCACGCCAAATCAGGTGCGAGTGCAAGGACCAGCCAGCAGCGTAAACGCAGCCGAGATTAAAGCCTTCACCGAGAAAATCTCACTTGACGGCCGGCGAGAGAGCTTTGATGCGCCGCACACGGCCGTTTACACTTCGGATTCCAAAGTGGAAGTGCTCGACACCGTTAACGTACACGTCGATATCGGCGCGGTTGCGACCCAGAATCCAAATCCTAGAAAAACGAATTGAAGCCGGCGAACATCACTAAACTTTTCGGCACCGATGGAATTCGTGGCGAAGCCGGCAAGTTTCCCCTCGACTTGTCGACGATTCGCGTTATCGGTGAATCGTTAACGCGACATCTGGCTGAACGAACTGGTGGGCGGGCTCCGCGAATCGTTACCGGTCGCGACACGCGCGAATCGGGATCGTGGATCGAGCGCGCGCTGATCGCCGGAGCGCGTGAATCTTGTGCTGACGTGCAATCTGCGGGAATCATCACTACGCCCGGCGTGGCGTTTCTTGCGCGCACCTTCCCTGCTGACGCCGGCGTAGTGATTAGCGCCTCACACAATCCTTATCAGGACAACGGCATCAAAGTTTTCGATCCCTCCGGGCGCAAGTTGGATGATGCAACTGAGCGCAGGATTGAAATTGACATAGCTGAAAAGGCCACCGAACCGTCAAACCGTCTCAGCGATCATCCGGGTTTTGACGAACCAGATGGGACCGCATTGCGAGCGTGTTATCTTGAATATCTGTCGCGCGAAGTCGCTCGCGATCTTTCGCTCGCCAATCTCTCAATCGTCGTCGATTGTGCGAACGGCGCCGCTTATGAACTCGCGCCGGAACTTTTCAACCGACTCGGCGCACGGGTCATACCGATTAATAACGAGCCCGACGGCCGCAACATTAATCTTAATTGCGGCTCGCTGCACATAGAAGGCTTGCAGCGGCGCGTGGTTGCCGAGCATGCCCATCTGGGCGTGGCCTACGATGGCGATGCAGACCGTGCGCTCTTTGTCGATGCGGATGGAAGGTTCGTAGACGGCGATGCGACGCTCTGGGTGATGGCGAACTATTTGAAATCGCGTGGCGAATTAGTTGGCGATACGGTCGTCGCCACGGTGATGACCAACATCGGGTTGGAAATTGCGTTGCGCTCGCGCGGAATCCAACTGATCCGCACCGACGTGGGTGATAAGTACGTGCTGGAAGAACTGCTGCGGACCGGCGCAGTTCTGGGCGGAGAACAATCAGGCCACATTATCTTCCCGAAATTGAGTCTGGCTGGAGACGGGATGATGACGACGCTTTGTCTCTTGCGAGCAATTGAGGATGAGAAGAGATCGCTGACTGATTTGACCCGAGGATTTCAGCGCTACCCGCAAGTGCTCATAAACGTACGTGTGCGGGAAAGAAAACCTTTTACAGAGGTGCCGGCCATTCAAGAATCGGCCGATGAGATACGAAGGGATCTGGGCGAGCGAGGCCGTCTGCTGTTGCGCTATTCAGGTACCGAGCCGCTGGCACGCGTGATGATTGAAGGAGAAGATGAAAGCGACGTGAAGGCCAAGACGAATGCGCTTGCCGACGTAATTCGGAGAGACCTCGGCGCGTGAGAGTCTGAAAGAGGATGGCAATCAGACCTCGTCTAGCCACCATCACATCGTGGTGCCGCTGCCCACACAATTCGATCTATTCGATCTGCCGCGCCTTGTCCTGGACCAGTGGTGCCCTCGATGGCGCACAGTTCCTCAGCGTCGCCTCGAGAGCACGGTGCCGGTCAGCGCCAAAAGGCAATAGTCCGACCAGCAGCAGGACTGCCAGGACAAGATAGAGCAGGCGAATGCGAGTAAACCGTTCGAAACATGAGGAAAGAAAAGTCTGGGAAGGCTCCGAACTAGCAGGCTGCTGATTTAGAAAGAGGCAAGTAGCGAAAATAACCGGCGCCGCCGCCGATTCGGCAGCCTAAGAGTAGACTAGTTGGTTGCGCATTTTCTTTCCAATAAACTTGGCCAACTCAAGTAGCGCAGAGGCCGCGTCCAGGCCCTGCGGCGTGTTCATTTCGCTGGCCGCAAGAGTGGGCGCTTGGCCCAAAGCACGAGTAATGCAAGGGTCAGCAGCGAAATAATCAATCCGATGAGCACGGCCTTTGGCCGATAGAAGAATTCGACTCGATGATTGCCGTAGCGGCCCGCTTGCTGGTCTTCAACCAAGTTGCTGGTGGCTACCGGCGGCCGTCGTTCGGGCGGTCGTGCGACCAGTCAGCAGTGTGCTCACCTGAGCGAAGATAGAACTCAAATACGCGTCCATCCTCAGCATGCAAATGAATGCGCGCGACTGGCGTTCCGTCAGGCACTTGAAGCGACCATGCGAGACTACTAACCAAAGCGAAGTGATCCGTGTCGAAACGCGGCACATTGAAAACCAGACATTCGCCATGTTTAAGGGCGGGTGCGGACAAACCGTCATCAGCAAAGAGATAGCCGTCTAATTTAACTACTCGGCGCGGGTCCTCGCCCGGCTTGAAGGGGGACACCGGCTCGCGCGCCGGATTCTTGACCAAAGGTAGCGTACGCCGAGAAGGTCGAGCGCGCGCCCCTCACCGCTCAAGGTTTTACGCGGGTCGTCGAGATCGCCCCAGAGTTTCATGTCACCCGCCAACGCGCTGTAGCGCGCGCCAGTCCGAAACCGTCATAGCCCGCAGCGTTTTGCACCCCATGCATCATATAAACATCAGGGAGCAATGACGGGACGAATTCGTGAGACTGTCCGATCTCCCCTGCCTATGCGTTTGGATCCAGCGATTGCGGGACAGTCAAAACTCGGAACAGCTCGTCGTGATCGAGAGGCTTGCGTAGGAACTTCATACTAATCGGCTCGCGCCAGTACGCGCTCTCGCGCAAGGGACAAGACCCCTTGCGTCGCCAACCACTCGATTGACCCCACAGACTCAGATCAACTAGCATGACCGCGAACAGGCAAATCATTGCCAAGCGGTTTGGTGTGCGCGCGAAAATCCAAAGCGCGAGCGCGCTGAAAGCGGCAATGATCGGAGGCACGAATAATTCCGGCGCGCGCAGCAAGCTCGCCGGCGCATCGCGTAGCAAACGAAACTCGACCGGTCGCCAAGCGGTCACGGTCAGGCAAGTCAAAAGAAAGATGGATGCGCCAACTGCCAGAGTCCATCTCTTCATCTCCCTGCTATTTTTCGCGGCGAACACGGCGGCAACCCCTCGCCCCGCCAGCACCGCGACTGCAAAATCAAATTCCATTAGATGGCGCGCTGGAACCCGAAACAGATTGATGACCGGAATGTAATAGATCAATCGATGGAAAAACAAAGGAAATTCTTTGATATTTGACCGAGTACGAGTGTGTTGAAAGTTGCACTGACCACGGGGACTCCAGCCCCTTGGTCTGAGGTACAAGCTCACAACAACTAGCCCCGTGATCGTGAAAGTTTTACGGAGCGCGCTATGAAAGAGTTGCACTCATGAAGCCCGGTGCTCGCCTGAATCTGGCCAATATTCGGGATTTTTCATGAATTTTAGAGCACGAAAAAATCTCTATTGCGCGGCATAAGTGTTGCGATGTATATTGTGGGGCAAGAGAGACGGTTGGTGGATCCTCCGTCTCAAGTGGTTGCTGGGGTGAGGACAGTAACCACGAAAATGGATGAGCGCTGCGACGCCCACGTTGCAGCGCTCATTCGCTTTTTTTTTGCCAGCTTGGCCGTGCCTTCCTGCGATTCTAATCCTTTCACAATTTGACTCTGAGTTAGTTTTCGGCGTAGATACATCTCCGCCCATGACTACCGCCCCTGCGATCTTAAGGAAAGTTCTGCTCGTTGCCGTCGCTTTGTATCTGATAGTGGGAATGTCTGGCTGCCGTCGGGGCGCTAAGAACACGAATCTCTCGCCTTCGGCCGGCAGCGAGTCCGAGAGCGAACGCTCAAAGCACGAGCAGTCACTCATTGAACAAGGAAAGGAGTTCTACAAGAATGATCAGGATGAGGAGGCGGTCGCAGCCTTTCAGGAAGCGATTCGCCTTGACCCTGATCTGGCCGAAGCTCATTTGCGGTTGGGAATGGCCTATGCTGCTCTCGAAAGAAAACCAGAAGCAGACGAGTCGTACAAGAAAGCAGTGGAACTTTTCAAGAAGCGAGTACAGGCCGATCCGAAAGACGCGGAGAGTTTCTTTTATTTGGGAGAGGCGCACAGTTTCCTGCATCAGGACGAAGAGGCCGCGCGCACTTACCGACAGACAACGCGTCTCAAGCCTGATGACGAAGAAGCGTTCTATCAACTCGGCAAGGCTGAGACTAAGTTAGCCCATTACCCCGAAGCCGTGGCTGCGTTTCAGAAGGCGCTGGAACTCGATCCAAACGATTCCCGCGCCAGTGATGAACTTGAGAATGCGCAGGAAGGCGCACAGCGAATCAGAGAAGGTAAGAAGCATGCGGAAGAGATGTTGAAAAAGCAGCAGGCGAATGCAAACAGGAACGGTAAGACGAACTTTAACTCGAGCGCCAAGCCGACTCCGAAACGCCCGCCGTCAAATCCCTGGTAGCAGAAGGTAAAGTATAATAATTCGATCATAAACGAAGTAGCATTTATTTGGAGACATACCATGGCCACTTACACGCCGCCGCCTTATTTTCCACAGAGTTCGCTATCGCCTCCGGATGAGAAGCGCTATCGAAAATTCAAATTGATCATGTTCGGCATTGCCCTCCTCCTCTTGCTGATCATCGGTGGCGCGATCGCCGGCATGATTTATCTGATTAAGTTTTTGTTCTGAACTACCGTGGAGAACCGCAGATTACTTCTGAGCGATAGGAAGACTTAATTGAGCAAGGGTAACAAGGCCGCGCCCCGCGGCATTACGTAGCCTCTTGGATCTTGCGCGAGATTCGCCAGCGCCTCATCGAGGGATCGAGCTGGAACCATGCGCATTCTTCGAACGTCATCATCGCCAAGCTCGGTAATCATGTGAACGCGAAAGCGTTCGGTCTTCGTCAGCAAAGCCCAAGCTGTCTGTCCGTTAACCTCGTAGGCGTCTTTTAAACGTGTCTCTAGTGTGCGCGAATCAGGAGAATCGAACCACTTCAGAAAATCGGCGCGCCCTAAGCCATCACGGCATTCAGCTAACAGAATGATCGAACCACCATCGACGCAAGCTTGCGCAGCCATGTCCAGGGCTTTATGAGCTTGAATCATGTTGATGTCGTAGGGCGAACCACCACAACTCACAATCACCAGTTCTCGTTTTGATTCGATTCGCCGTGCGTGCGACGACGAGTAAACGTTGCAGGCCCGGGCGTGTGCAGCGCGCCAGTGCCCACCAAAAACCTGTTCGACCCGGCCGCGCTCGTCAACTATCGCGTTGACGAGAAAAGCCGGATCGATGATGGCCGCGACGCGTTCGCAGGCTTCGTTGACTGCGTTACCTTTCAGCAGACCTGCGCCGACCCCCGCGCGACGTCCGCCACGTTTGAAATCCAGTGCCAGCATGTGCGTCGCTTCGATTGTTCGTGCCGAAGCCAAGCCCGGACAAATTGATTTGCGTCCTCCGGTAAAGCCCGCGAAATAATGAAAGCCAATGGCGCCAGTCAGGATTATTTTGGAAAAGTCTTTGAGTGCCCGGTTGACTTCGATGGGCGTGCCGTCTTCCATCGCGCCGAGCTGGACCAATTGAGAGCTATTGTAAGCATCGTGATCGATTGTGCGGATGCGTTGCGCGATGAAGGCCGTCAGCAGTTCCGTCTTTTCATCCGAACGAACAGCGCGGTGAATGCCGGTAGCGAGTACGATCGCAATACCCGAGGGCCGAATCCCGCTCTGGATCAGGCGCCGAACCAACAAGTTGATGACTTGAGCGCTCCCCGTTGCGCGCGTTGCATCCGAAACGACAATCAGGACCTTATCAGTCGGCGCGATCAGATCTTCGAGTGGGGGTGAATCAATCGCATTGTCTAGTGCGACTCCGATCTCGGCATCGGACAACGGCTGGGCCGACGATTCTTCAGGCGCGAGTGTGTCAAAGCGGGCGCTGTCGTGATCGAATTTAATTGAGCCGCGTCCGTAACCGAGTTCTATCTTTGGCATGATAGTGCCGGTTTCATTTCTGCTCGCTGAGATACGCTCGCGAATACTCAACGTAGTTTTGCCAGTAACTAGCGAGGCCGGCAACTTCTTCATTAGTCAATGGCCGTTTGACTCGCGCGGGCATTCCCATCACCAGCGAACGTGGCGGGATGATCGTGCCTGGTGAAACCAGCGAACCCGCCGCCACTAACGATTGCGCACCGACACGCACGTCGTCAAGCACGATCGAGCCAATGCCAATTAGCGATCCGCGTTCGACGTAACAGCCGTGCAGAGTCACGCTGTGGCCGACGGTGACTTCGTCTTCGAGAATGGTGGGCTTCTCTCCAGTGCGCGTATGCAGCACGCAGTTGTCCTGCACGTTCGTGCGATCGCCGATGCGGATGTAGAACATGTCGCCGCGCGCGACCGTGCCGAACCAGATTGATGCCTGATCGCCGACGTGCACGTCGCCGATTACTTGTGCGCTGTCGGCGACGAAAGCCGTGCGGTGAATTTGCGGATGAATGTCGCGAAAGGGACGAATCATGCTTCAGTCTACCTCAGATAGTAATTCTCAACGATAAGCTTTGGAAAAATCCAAAACCTTAATTAATCGCTTCCGGCTGTGAGCGCCAAAGGCCTTGCAGCAGACCCCAGTTGTATTGCCTGCCTTTCCACCCTTTCGTTTCATTCATCTCGTAATTCAAATCCCAGGCGGGAATCACCTCGACCCGCTCCATACCTCCGAGCTCCATCCGTCCGCGGCTGAGCATCGAGTGAACACCCGGTTGGAAGTGACAGCTTGCACAGGCCTGCAAGGACTCTCTTTGCTCGAAGTCGATACCATGTGATCGGAAAAGGGCAAACTCTTTTTCTCCCGCTGCGACTGAACGCAAGCCCCCGCTTTCATCCGCAAACAGTTTCGACCGGCTTAACTTGAACTCGAATACATCCAAAGCTGTCCGCGCTTCGTTCCGACTGGTATTAAGCGCACCCGGAATCTCGCTCGGAATCGCGCGGTGAACACGAATCTGTACGTCTTCAATTATGTTCGTTGGCTGCAAATTGCCCTGATTGTCGATCAAAACGATTTCTCTAACCAAAGCCAGTTGCGTGCCCGCAGGAAACTCTGGCAAGTTCGGGTTAGGCGCCACGCGACCTGGATTATCCGGATCGGGCAGCCATGGTTTGGGAAAGTCCGAAAGTGTTTTCAAATATTTGAGCGTTGCTTCTCGCCCTTCTGGTAGGCGCATGAAAATAAGAAAGACTGATCTGCCCGAAAAGAAGTCGACATGCGACAATGCGATGGGCGAACCTCCCCGAGCGCTAAGCATGGCCCACGGCCCCTTCGAATCAAAAAGATTCGGCGGTAAGAAAGACTGCTCGCGCCTGTTCGAATCGTAAGCGGGCGCGAACGCCTTGCTTTCGGTAGCTCGCTTGTAAGTATTAGACAGTCTTGAGATGTCCTCTGGCGAAAGGGCCAGCCGCCTTATCACGCGCGCCAACTTGTTTTGCAGATTCAACTTTTCCGGCGAGCTATCTTGTGATTGCGTAGTCCAATCAAAGATCGCCCACAAGTCTCTTTGCAGAATAGCCCGCTTCAGCGGGTCGTTAATCGCTCGTTCACCGTGAGTAGACAGAAACTCATCCAGAACTGTGACCGCTTGTCGATTAGCCGGATTGGTTAAGAGATATTTGGTTTGCCACCAGAGTAGCGGATCGAGTTCGTCGTAACCGTATTCTTTACCGTCGGTCGTGACGCGCTGGTATAAAGCGCGATAGAGTCGGTTCCATAGATGATTTGGATCGCGATCATATAACGTCCACGCCGATGAATTCGACGCGATATCTGAATTTGGTGACAAGAGCGGATCGTGGGAGGCATTAGCCGGCTTGTGGCTAATTACAAAAATGAATAGACCGACAACCAGAAGCAGCAAACATATAATCGCGACTTTGAGCCAGCGCATGTTTGACGGAAGTTACAGAACCGGGAGCGGTAGCGACCGGATCCAACTACGCAACGCTTGCATCGAGGAGGGATCCGGTCGCTACCGCTCGCGGTTCTGTAACTCTGTTTAGAACGAGAAGCTGCCGTAGAAGGCGCTGTTCTCGTCGGCTCTTTGCCAGGGATCGCTGGTTGTGTGACCGGCGTAGATAGCTTTGATCGTGTAACCGACTTTGCGCTGGCCCAAGGGAACCAACGGATCGTACCAAACGAGGTTCGGCATGCGGCAGCATAGATCGTTCGGCATCGCTTCGACATTGATTGCCGCGCCCGACGCACTGACGTCGTAGGTTTTGCCTTCGTGCTTGAAAGCAATCGGAGCGCTTCGGACAGAAATTATGTCACCTAGCGCGGCTGCGTATCGGCTCTTGATTGCTTCCAGCATCGCATCTTTTTGATCGTGACTCGCGGATTGATCGAGGATCAATTCAGAGCGACGCGCGGCTTTAGCGTTCGCAAGATTTTCCTCCGAGTTGACGATCGCGATCGCGCGCATACCGGTCAAATCCGTTGCGTTCCAACTGCCTGAAGTGACGTTCCAGGCCATCAATGCGTCGCGTCCAGTGGTCACGACTTCGCCGTTGAAGTGACAGGCGCCGGCAAAAACGCTCGCCGTGCGAACTTCGACATAGTCCCCTTGCACGCTGGTCTTCTCAGCTTGTGAAGTGAACGCGAGGGCTGCAAGGCAAACAACCAAAACTGCTGCTACGATCCAAAATCTTCTCATTTCCGTACCTCCAAAAAAAGCTTGCCCTAGTTTACAACGGCGAAGCTCAAAATGCCGAACTGAAGCAAGCACGGCCGTTCACACAAACGTCAGGATTCACAATGCCACCGTCGGGGCCGAGTACCTGTTGAGTCATTCGGCACCAACAGTGATTGCTGGCATCCAGATAATCGGACGCTTCCGTGGGCAACGCGTCCCGCATGAAGAATTTTTTTGAGCGCAGTGAAGCGCAGAAAGGGCTCTGCGCCGTCTCGGCCGACGTCAGCTCGTCGTATTTGCCCAAATCGATTGCCATCACGTTTCCCTACCTTCCCCTCTGTGCAATCTCTGTGGGATCTCCGTGTCTCTGTGGTTAAGAGATTCCCCGGCGGTTTCACCACAGAGTCACAGAGGTCGCACAAAGGTTCACAGAGAAAGCTTACTAAGTTGTAACTCCACCAACTTTCGCCAGCGCGCGATGCACGAGCGTTTGAGTCAATGGGACTTTGTACTTGTTCTTTGCCAGCGGCTCTGCGCCTTCGAGAGCGGTCTTTGACACCGTCGCGAGCACGTCCGCATTCAGCGACTTGCCAACCAAATAACCTTCGGCCTTTGTCACCCGCCACGGAATGGGCGCTACGCCGCCCAACACCAGGCGCGCTTCGCTGATAGTCTTGTTCGGTCCTATTGCGACCGCCGCGGCCACGGCAGACATCGCAAAATCC
>WNGL01017012.1_pt1 | contig 12217 bp, 15 predicted proteins | sample 5400591 | NCBI WGS metagenome assembly WNGL01 (sample SAMN13153377, study PRJNA577476) | soil metagenome | isolation source: 80 cm soil or saprolite under Garry oak tree replicate 1 | place: USA:California | collected 2016-06-15
CCCGCGGCGGCGTAGCGCTCCATGAGGTCGGGCCGCATCCCGTCGGAGGCATACAACAGCGCCCGCTGCGTGAACGGCGGTGCCTGGCCGGTCGCCGCCGTCGCGCGGGCGGCCACACCGCTCAGGGCGGCGAGCAACGCCAGGATGGTGAGCAGTGAGATTGGAACGCGGCGACGCCGAGCCATGATGACCCTCCTTCGCGCTCGCCCGCGCCGAAGCGGGCAGCGGCGGTGCAGGACGGCGTATCAGGCCCACCGTGCGCAACGCCGCAACCACTGTCAATACGCTCGACGATACGAAGGACGGCGGATGCTGAAGCCATCCCGCCCGCTTGAAGGTTCCCCCACGACGACAGCCCGATCGCACTGCAGATCAGCTCGGCGAGATACGCCTTGCGCATCAGGGGCTGTCGAGCAGGGCCTGCGCGGTGTCGGCGAGCACCATCTGCCCGGTCTGTAGGACATAGCCGCGGTCGGCGATCGACAGGGCCATGTGGCGTTCTGCTCGACCACGAAGATGGTCGTGAAGCCGCGCCCCACTGGTCGGTGGCCCCGGGGAGGACCTCGTCGGTGACGAAGCGCAGATGCTTGTCGAAGCGGCGGCGATGTGGCCGGGCAGGTACTCCTGGGCGCGCCGGTCCGGATAGGGGTTGGCCGGATCGAACGCGTTGTGGACGCCCACTAGCAGCACGGGTGGAGCCGCGCCGGCGAGGATCGCGGGCTCCAGAGTGTGGGCGAACCCCCGTTGCCGCCCCGCCGTCGGCGAGCATTGCAGCCTGGCAGCGGCCCCGCTGGCCTGGTTGGCGGTAGACGCTCACTACGCGGGGGGTGCCGAGCGCGGCGCTGTCCAGCACTTGCTTCTCCAACTGGCCGGCCAGCGCCTGGGCGACGGGCAGGCGGGTGCCCGCGGTCCGCGCCAGGTCAGCGTGGCCGACGCCGGCCCAGCCGCGTGGTCGCCGGCCCGCCGCGCCAGCACAGTGAGGGTGATGACCGCCTCATCCAGCCGGCAGAGGCGAAGCGACACCTCCCACAAGGTCGCGGGCGCCCTGGACCGGCCACAGCCACGGCTGCAGCCCGGCGACGAGTTGGACCTCGTCGGCCTGGCCCCGCCAGAGCACGTGCAGGATGTCGTCCTCCGCCCAGACCGTCAGCGGGCCCTCGCCAAGCCGGGGCGCAGGCTGGCACGGTCTCGGGGAGTTCCACACGCGCACCGCGTCCTCGCCATCAGGTCGCCCGCCCGCGGCGTACTGTTCGGCGGCGCGGCGGTTGGGCTCCAGCAGCGCCCGCGAACGTTCTAGCAGCGTCTCCCGGCCGTCGGCGGCTCGCTGCTGGCTGGTGGAGGGCGGGCCGCCGGAGGCCATCTCCTCGCCGGGCTGGACGAAGGTCCACACGGCCAGCGGATCCGAGGCAGGTTGGCAACACAGAAGCCCGACTTTCGCCGGCTGGACGGCGCCGTCGGCCAGCCCTGGAGGCCGAATCGGCCGCGGTCGCAGGCCCTCAGCCCGGGCCTGCAGCCTGTACGAAGGCTCGGCGCCGAGCTGGGTCAGGCCCTGGACCGTGGCGCGCGTTACCCTCGGACCGCCTGGGAGCGGTTCGGCGTGGTGCAGGATGGAACGAAGTCCCGGCGCCGGCGAAGTTCGCCGGTTGCGTGACGGAGGCACGATGCCGCGATGGGTGGCCACACCCTCTACTTGGTCGGCGGCGCGCCACGGGTCGGAAAGTCGTTGCTGGCGCAGCGGCTGCTGGAGACCGACGGGATCCCGTGGCTCCCGACCGACGTGCTCAGGACGGTGCTGCGTCGGGTCCTTCCCGAGCTGGATGCCATCGACCAGGATCCAGTCGACGCCTGGCAGCTCGCCGAGTTCCTGTACCCGCATGTCGAGCAGGCGGCCGAGGTGTGTGCGGAGGAGGCCGAGCGGTTCCTGATCGAGGGCTTCGAACTGTCGCCGTCCTACCCCGCGCGTCTGCGGGCGGCGCTGGAGGGGACCGCGGTCCAGGCGTGCTTTCTGGGACACGGCTCCTTCTCGGTCGAGGACCTTGTCGGCTACCGAGGACCGAAGCCGCAGCACCACGGCGCGTCCCGTGAGGAGCTCGGCGAGGCCGCCGCGTGGATCCGACGGCGGAGCCGGCAACTGCGTGAGGAGTGCGAGGACGCCGACGTGCCCTACGTCGATGTTGGCGAGGTCGGCTTCGAGGCCGCCATGATCCGAGCGCGACGCCACCTGCTCGCGCGCGGCTGACCGCCCACATCCGGACGCCACCCGTGCCGGTCCCGTCATGGCGCGGGACGAGTGGATGGGGCGACGCCTCGACAGTACCAGCCAGCCGATTCCCAGCAGCGTCAGCCCCAGGACGGTGACCCGGTGACCAGGCCCGCCGGCTGGACGGTGCCAAGGATCGCCAGGAGCCCGCTGGCGAGCAGGCCGCACGCCCCGGTCGCCACCCCGTGTCGATCCTCACGCTGCCGGTCGCCGGTCAGCCGGTCAGCCGGTCGAGTCGGTAGGCGAGGTCACCGTCGCCGCCGAAGGCCAGGGTCGGGGTCGGCCCTGGAGTGGACGCGGCGGTGGCCAGTGCCGCCTTGGCCAGCACGCGGGCGACCACCTGCCGATCCCCGACCACGCTTGCCGCTGCCTGGTCGGCGATCACCTCCAGCTCCCGGGCAAGCGACGCGGCCGCCTGGTGGACCGCCGGCACCACCGGCCCACGGTGGCGCTAACGACCTGCGTGAAGCCCAGCAGCCGATGGTGGCGCAGGTGCAGGTGGGCAAGTTCGTGGGCCAGCATGGCATCGCACTCGTCGTCGTCCAACAGGCCCAACAATCCCTGCGATACGACCACGCCGCCGGAGCGGCCGCTGAGCGTGTACGCGAACGGCCTCCAGGAGGCCAGGATGTGGGCGACCGGCCCGCCCCTGGACGCTGTGACGAACTCCGCGGCGGCCAGGGCGGCGGCGGCCAGCCGCGACGTCGCTCTGGCGGCTCCGACGGCGAGCCAGCGGCTCGGCGCGCTGGAGGCCGAGGTGATGGAGTTCGCCTGGCACCGCGGCGACTGGCCCGGGGTCAACGATGTGCTCGCCGCCTTGCAGGGGGAGCGGCGTGGCTACACCACCGTCATGACGATCCTGATCCGCCTGTGCGACAAGGGCCTGTTGGAGCGCCGCCGGCGGGGTCGCGGGTTCGTGTACCGGCCGACCCTGAGCAAGGAGGAGCTTGCCGCCCGCGCCCTGCGCGAGGTGTTGGCCGCCGCCGACTACCCGCAGACGGTGCTGACCCACTTCGTCAAGGACCTGGAGGGCCGCCGCCGAGTTGCTGGCAAGACTCCGGGACCTGGCAGGGGCGCCGGCCCTGACGCCAACGAATACAAGTGGAGGCGGTGGGCGGTGAGGCTGGTCGTGGCCGCGATGGTCGCCGGGCCGATCATGCTGGTGCTGGTGAGCGCGTGGGTTGCCGCCCGCCTGTTCGACGGTCGCGCCCCGGCCCGCATGGTTGCGACCTTCCATCTGCTGACGCTGGTCGGCATGGCAGCGCTGCCGCTGGTGGTCCTGCCCTGTTTCGCCGTGGTCCGTCCTGGCGATCTTGCGACGATGGCCAGCCCGAGCCTGTTCGGGTCGCGCAGGCGGCCAGCCATGGGCTGGCCATCGCCTACCTGCTGCGTCTCGCGTGGGTGGGCGTGTCCAACGGACGGGCGGGCGGTGATCGCCGGGCGGTCGCCCGCGCGCTGGCCAAGCGGCGTTGGCGACCGCGGGTCGGTTCCGGCGTTGGCGTTTGGCGGTGACAGTGATCTTGGCCCGGCCGCCTGGCATGGCACCCCCGTGGACGTGCTCGCCTTCATCGACCAGGCCAACGGCGCCTACCACCGCCTGTGGGTCGACCACGCCGACCTTATCCTGCACGAGCGTATGGACGCCCCCGGCCACTTCATGGACCGCGACTACGCCAACTACAACACCCCAGCCACGATCACCGTCCCCGGTAGGTGACCGCGCTCCAGTCAACGCGAAGAGGCTAAGCGCCCAGGTCAGCCTGGGGTAGGACCGGCCCAGGGATCGGGTGGTCGATAGCGCACGGCTGCGTGGCCGTGCCAAAACCGCGGCTGCGGGCGGTGTCGGGGTGGTTAGGTCCCGGGCGCTCCTACTGCATGGCTGCGAGCAGCTGCCGGCAGGCTTGCTCGCAGCGGCGGCATGCCTCAGCGCACACTCGGCAGTGCTCGTGCATCTGGGCGTGCCGCTCACACTCGTCGCCGGAGCTCTTGCAGGTTGGCGTCGTATTCGGTCTGGCGGCTGATCACCCGGACCGTGGCCGTGCACACGTCCGCGCAGTCCAGGCACAGCCGGATGCACTTGACCAGCTCGACAATGTCGGGCTCCGACAAGTCGTCGTCGGCGCAGCCGGTGCAGGCCTGCGCGCAGTCGTTGACGGCGTCGGTGGTGGCGGCCAGCACGCCGGCGTCGAGGTTGAAGGTGCGGGGGTAGGTGTCCAGCAGTTGCCTGGCGTAGCTCATGGGACCCTCCCGGATGCGACGTGGGACCAAGGGCCGGGTATCCCCACCAACGTGCGACAAACAGCGGGAGTGGGATGCACTGTCAATGGCCGGGCCCTGATCACCAGTTCCTCGCGAACGGGTGGCTTCAGCGCGTTCGCAGGACTGCACGATCACAACAAGTGGCAAGCCTGGTGGGGTCGCAGCGACTGGCGGAGCGTCGCCGGGATGAAACGGGGGACAGCGTGCGGAGGGAGATGTGCAGGCGCTTCCAGACAGAGCTTGGCCACCGGTTCGCCATGGCGTAGGCGATCTACGCCGTAAAAGAGACTAATCGAGTGCTGTACTACATGATCCATGCCTCCGATTACCCGGAGGCGCCGAAGCTGATGGAACGCGCCTACACCGACACCGTTTGGAGCCAAGGCGGTAAGCAGCTCAAGATTGCTCCACCCGAGACACCCTAGGGCTACCAGGAAACTCATTCCAGGTGCGGTCATCGAGCAGACGTCCTCCAGACTTTGGCGTCCGGCCGCCCCACTGCTCTGTTAATACCTCGGCAAGCAAATAGTGTGTTTACCGGGCGGCGGCATAGCACGTATCCGGATGCGCGAAGAACCCCGCGACCACCTCCGGATGCCGCTGCCGACGACGCACCTACGCGCGCAGCTCACCGGTCAGCTCCACCACCGTCCGGGCACGCCGGCGGCCCGCGGCGTTGGCCTTCACGTCGTGGTTGAGCAACTCCACCGGATTCAGCTCCGGGCTGTAGCCCGGCAGGAAGTGCAGCTCGATCCGCGTCGGGCGCTGCTCCACCCACCCGCTGACCAGCTTGGCGTGGTGCACCGGATGCCCATCCAAAATCAGGTGCACCTTCCGGCCGGCCAGATCCCGCAGCAGCCGCCGCAGGAAGTCGACCAACACCGGGCCGCGAAACGACCCCTCGAACAGCCGAAACCGCAGCAGCCCACCGGCCGAGATCGCGCCGATCAGGTTCACCCCAAACCGCTTGCCGGTCCGCTTGATGACCGGGGTGCGGCCCACCGGCGCCCACGACCGCCCCGCGGCATAGTCGGAACGCACCCCCATCTCATCCAGCCACACCACCACCCCACCCTCCCGGCGGGCCTGGGCGCGGATGGCGGGGTAGGTCTCCTCGAGCCAGCGCGCCACCGCCGCCGGGTTTTGCTCCAGGGCGCGCCGCTGGGGCTTCTGCGGGCTGAACCGCCACGCGCGCAGGTAGGCGCCGACGGTGGTGCGCGCCAAGCGGATCCCATAGCGCTGGGCGATCAGCTCGGCGACCACCTCCCGGGTCCACAGGAATCCAGCCAGCCCAAGCTGGTCCGGCGTGCTGTCCCGCACCAGCGCAATCACCTGCTGCTGTTGGCTGGCGGAAAGCGCGGCCTGCTCGCCCGCACGGCGACCTCGACGCCGCTCCGACAGCGCCGTGAAGCCGCCATCCCGGTAGTGCTTCATCCAGCGGCTCACCGCGTTGGGGTGCACCCCGAACACCCGCGCGGCCTCGGATTGGGTCATGCCGTCCAAGACCGCCTGGACGGCCCGTTTGCGCAGCGCTGCCTGCGCCGCGCCTGGCAGGGATCGAGCGTCTTCATTCGACATGCCCCAAGCCTACGACAATCCCACTCTATTTGCCTGCCGAGGTGATATATAACTGCACTGTGTGGGCGCACGACCGGCGCTCTGGCCGGAGGAGCACAAAGCGCCCCGCCGCCGGTTCCGGCTCGCGAGTCGGGCCAGGCGGAGCGATGATGGCCGCATGCAGCTCCGTATCGAGGCCTGGGACCTGCCGGGCCGGGGCTGTGGCCCCGGTGACAACTTCCCCGGCTACCGCAACGTCCACGTCGGCGTCCAGCGACGCGACCGGCGAAACGAGCTCCTGGAGCTGCACCCTGGGGACGCCCCATCGGCGGTGTGGACCCTGTGTCAAGGATCGCGGAATTTCCCTGCTGTCGATCATCGAAATTCCCCATGTCGCCCGGCACCCCGATGGTGGGCTGACTACCGCGTGGTCGTTGGCGTCACCTCCTCGGCGATGAGGTCGGCGACCGCCACCGGCTCGTCGCAGTGCGGGCAGGTCCCACCCAGGCCGACGCGGTGGCAGAACACCCCGCAGTCGCCGCAGCGTTGCTCGCCGAGGTAGCGGGCCTCACACGACGGGCAGGCGTAGACGGTGATCGGTCGGCGGGGGCGAGCGGGTGGGACGACGGTCGCCGCCGGTGGCGGCTGGTGACGCCGGCGCCAGGCCGCCTTGCGGCAGGCGTCGGAGCAGAACCGGCGCCGGCCAACGGGGGTGAACCGGCGCTGGCAGACCGGGCAGACATGGATGCGGTCGTCGGGGACCGTCGCGGCATCGTCCCCGGACGGGGATGTGGGGTCAGGCGCCACGGCGGTCGGTCTCCTTGGCCCCGCCGCGCAGGCGCTCGGCTCGGGCCCGGTGGGTGCGCATCCGGTAGGACTCACCGTCGATGTTGAGCACGACCGATCGGTGCAGCAGCCGGTCCAGCATGGCCGCGGCGACCATCGGGTCGTCGAAGATGCGGCCCCACGACCCCACCCCGAGGTTGGTCGTCAACACGATGGAGCCCTTGCCGTAGCGTTGGGTGACGACCTGGAACAGCGCCGCAGCACCCTCGCTGGGCATCGGGAGATAGCCTAATTCGTCGATGATGAGCAGCCTGGGACCGGCGTAGAAGCGCATCGTGGTCGCCCAGCGGCCTTCCAGCGCCGCCTTGTGGCAGCGGGCGACGAGCTCGGCGGCGGTGGTGTAGTAGGTGCGCATGCCGGCCTGGACGGCGGCGTGGCCGAGGGCGACCGCCAGCATCGTCTTGCCGACTCCTGGCGGGCCGATCAGCAGCACGTTGCCCTTGTCGGCGACAAAGCGCAGGGTCGCCAGCTCCGTCACGAGCTTGCGGTCCAGCGAGGGTTGGGCGTCGAAGTCGAAGTCGGCGATCCGCCAGGGTGCTGGCAGGCACGCGAACCGGGCAAGGCTTGCCTGCCGGCGTGCCTCGGCCGCGGCCACCTCGACCGCGAGCAGCCGCTCCAGGAACGCGGTGTGGCTGGTGCCATCGGCGGTGGCACGCTCGAGCGCTTGTGGGAGCACCTCGGCGGTGGCGGTCATGCGCAGCGCGGCCAGGTGCCCGCGGAGGCGCTGGTAGACCGACGCCTCGCTCACCGGTCTCCTCCGGCCAGCTCGGCGTAACGGCCAAGGTCGACGGTGACCTCACGCCCCGCTGGCCCGAGCAGCCGGGCCGCCTCGGCCAGTGCGGCCGGGCCGGGCGGGTGGTTGCCCTTGCGCACACACGGTCGGTCACTGGTGAGCCCGCCGAGCACCACACCCTCAAGCGCCGCCCGGTGCTCGGGGGTGCGCACCAGCTGGCCGGCCCCGGCCGACGCCAGTCGATGGGTCGCCAGCAGCGATCCCGCCGCCGAGCACACCTCCAGCGTGGCGGTGCCGAGCCGGTGATGCAGCCTGAGCTCCGCGCCGATCAGGCCCGGCGGGACCGAGTAGCGGTTGCCTCGGAAGGCCACGGTGGCGTCGACGTCCACCGGGCGGGTGACCTCCACCGCAGCCGGATACGGCGCGGCTGGCAGCGCCAGCAGCGGCTCGGCGTCGGCCAGTGCGCCCACGGTCGTGCGACCGACACCCCGGCCGTCCGGCCACGGGCGGGGCCGCGCGTCGCCCACCGTGGCCAAGAACCGGTCCAGCGACCCTTGCGCCTGGGCGATCGTGGCGGCGGTCATGGTCCGCCACCAGCGGCCGCACACAAACCGCACCGACGCCTCCACCGAGCCTTTGCGGTTGGCCCGCCGCGGCGGGCACGGCTGGACCGTGACGCCATAGTGCTTGGCGACCGGGACAAAGCTTGGCTGCACATCCCCGGTCCCGGGCACCACGACTGTCGCCAGCCGATCGGTGCGCCAGACCCGCGCCGTGCCCCCGAAGCGGCGTAGCACGCCGTCGATCGCCTCGACCAGGTGGGGTTGGTCGGTGGACTCGGCCAGCACCCCACGGACCCGTCCGGAGTGCGGCAGGCTGCCAAGCAGCACGTAGGCCGTGTTGCCCCACGGCGCGCGGCGGCGCTCGAACCAGTCCCACTGCAGCTCGGCACCCGGCGGGTGGTCGATCTGGGTCGTTGGCCGACCCCGCACCCCAGAGCACGCCTCGCAGTGGGGACGCAGCTTATGAGTGCGCAGCTGGCGGACGAAGCTCACGTAGCTCAGCCCGTAGCCGAGCTTGCTCACCTCGTCGTACAGGGCGCTGGCCCAGATGTGTGGGTCGTCGGCGAACCGAGCGGCCAGGTAATCAGTGAACGGGCCCAGCGGGTCAGCCACCGAGCGGCGCCGCCCGGGCTCGCGCTCGCCGTTGACATACGCGCGGATCGTCTTGGGGTCACGGCCAAGATGGCGGGCGATGGCCGCAATCGACCACCCCCGCTCGCGCAATGCATGCACCTCCACGTCTTCTCCCCATGTGAGCATGGAGCCGGGACTCCTTCGGCTGAGGGCTTGGACACCGTCAGCATCGAGGGAGTCCCACTCCCGTTGGTGGACCCTGGGACGGCCCACCCGGGTGCTCAGGGGTAGGGAATTTCAGTGATCGGGTCCGGGGAGTTTCCCCTGATCCTCAGCACCCTGGACTGCAGCGCGGCCTCCACCACCACCGGTGTCGACCTCAAGGGGCCGTATATCCAGGGCCGTCCCGGAGGCCGGTTCATCTACCTGTCCTGGGGCAGCGTGGATGCATCGGGCGCCTTCACCCTGTTCCGGCGGGCGAAGCTGATGTTGGACGCCATCGGCCCGGACGTTCTCGATGCCGCTGTGCAGTCCGGACGCTTGGTGGCACGGTTGGGGCTCACCGATACCAAGGGCCACCCGTTGTGCGCCCACGTGCGGCCACCGCTCATCGACTGGTCCGCTGCCCCCGCCGATGGACCTGGCCGCGCACCTGGTCGCCGCGTCTGCACTAGGGAGTCGGCGATGGACCTGCCCCCGGGTCAATGGGGGTTGACTTCGCCGCTCGGGTCAACGTAGGTTGACCGCCATGAGTGAGGCGCGGGTGGATGAGGTGGCGAGGTTGGCGGCGGCGACCAGCAGCACAGACCCCGACGTCGGGCTGGCGACGGTGGCTGCGCTGCGGGCGCTGGTGGAGGTCCTGGAGGCGCTGCAGGTCGACAACGCCCGGGCCAAGGGGTGGACCTGGCAGGACATCGCCGGCAGGCTGGGGGTCAGCAAGCAGGCGGTGCACAAGAAGTACGCCGGCGGCAGGCTGTTCCGGTCGGGGAGGTAGCCAAGGGTGTTCGAGCGGTTCACGCAACCCGCCCGCCGGGTGGTCGCACTCGCCGAGGAGGAGGCCGACCGTCTGCGGCACGGCTACATCGGCCCTGAGCATCTGCTGCTTGGCATCGTGCGGCACGGCGACAGCGGGGCCGCGGGGGTGCTGCGAGCGCACGGCCTTGACCTGGCGGCTGCCCGGGTCGAGGTGGGCCGGCTGGTCGACCAGGGGGTCTTGCCGCGGCCCGAGCGTAGCGACGCCGAGTTGCTGCGCGGCCTTGGGATCGACCTGGCGGCGGTGCGCCGCCAGGCCGAGGACACGTTCGGGGGTGAGGGGGTCGGCGCGGCGACCTGGCGGGTGATGCGCCGGCCGTGGTGGCGGGGTGGGGCGGTGGGCTGGACGCCGTTGTGTGGCAAGGCGCTGGCTGCCAAGGGGGCGTTGCACCTGGCGGGCGTGGAGGCCGACGCGCTCGGCCGGCACGAGGTTGGCCCTGAGCAGGTGCTGCTTGGGGTGCTGCGCGACGCCGCGGCGCTGCGCGGCGACCCGCGGCCGAGCCGACGGGCCAGGCGGACTCGGGCCTATCTGGGCCTGCCCGGACCGGGAGCCAGCCCGGTCGGGCGGGTGGTCCAGGGGTGTGGGCTGACCCTGGAGCAGCTGCGGGCCGCGGTCTTGGCCCAGCTGCACGCCGCGACCTGAGCCAAGGAGGTCTGGATGCGACGCTCGATACGACGATGGCTGCCGGTCCCACAGCGGCGGACCCGGCCGAGGGGGGTATTCGAGCGCTTCACCGACCGGGCCAGGCGGGTCATCCCACTCGCCCAGGAGGAAGCCCAGCGCCTCAACCACGACTACGTCGGCACCGAGCACCTCCTGCTCGGCCTGCTCAGCGAGGGCGAAGGCGTGGCCGCCAAGGCGCTGGCGTCGCTGGGCATCTCGCTGGAGGCCGTCCGCGTCCAGGTCCAGGAGATCATCGGCCAGGGCCTGAGCGCCCCGACCGGGCACATCCCGTTCACCCCCCGGGCCAAAAAGGTGCTGGAGCTGTCGCTGCGCGAGGCCCTGCAGCTTGGCCACAACTACATCGGTACCGAGCACATCCTGCTCGGGCTGATCCGCGAGGGCGAGGGCGTGGCCGCGCAGGTGCTGGCCGGGTTCGGCGCCGACCACACCCGGGTCCGCGAGCAGGTGCTGCGGCTGTTGACCGGCGGTAGCGAGGAGGCAGGTACGGGGACGCGGCTGGTCCGCATGGCCGTGCCTGTCGACCTTGTGGACGCCGCGGAGCAGCTCGCCGAGGTGCGGCGGCAGAAGGAGGCCGCGATCGAGGCGGGGGACTTCGACACGGCCGCGGCGCTGCGCGACCGGGAACAGCGGCTGCTTGCCGACCAGGCGCGGCGCGAGCGGGAGTGGACAGCCGGCGTGGACGTCCAGGCGGTGATCGCGGAGAACCAGCGCGTGTACCGCGAGCTCGAGCGGCTGCACGAGCTGCTCCGCCAGCACGGCATCGAGCCCAACGGCGGCACCCCCCGAACCGCCTGAGGCCGCATTCGACCGAAGCGACCGCACGCTTTGACAAGCGCGGTCCCTGGTGCAGAGAAGTTTGAAGAACAGCGGGATGCCGAGCGCCACGCAGCGGTCACGGATCTGGCGGACCCAGTCGAGGTCCAGCGGCCGGAACCCCGAGCCGCTCTCCCCACCGACGATGACCCAGTCGATCCCGGCCAGGTCCAGGCTCGGCAGCGGCCCAAGCAGCGGCTCCAGCGACAAGAACCGGACTGCGGCGGGCACGGCTCGCAGCGCGTCGGCGCGGCGAGCGTAGTCGTCGTTCTCGATCGAGGTGCCCAGCCAGACGTTCGCCAGCGGCCAGTTCGCCGTGAGGTCGACCTCGCAGCCGGCGCCGCGGGCCAGCCGGCCAGCGTGGTCCTGAACCAGGCGGCGGAAGTCGACGCCGGGCCGGTGCCCGCCGCCGCAGCGGCAGGGGCCGTCCAGGACGTGCTGATAGCGATCGGGCCGCTTGGTCAGGACCTGATAGGTGTGCTGTGGCGTCAGGGTCATCACCGCCCAGACCTGGGCGTTGAAGTCGGTCGGCACCCTGGCATGCATGAGGTCCTTCTGTCGGGATGGAGAGCGTGTCGGGGACTGTCGTGGGACCTGGGGCTTCGGCCCGTGCGCGACCCGGCTTGTCGGGGTGTCGGGCACGTCGGGTATGGTCGCTGGCGCAGTCCGGAAGGAGCCGTGTCTCTGCCTGCTTGGATCCAGTCACTGGCAAGCGATGTCACATCAGCCGCCCGGTTCACGGGCAGCCCGGGAAGGCCTAGAGCGCCGGTCAGGTTAACGGTGTTCAGGCGGCCTGTTGGGTGGCCCATGGTGCGCGGGTGATGACGTGCAGGTTGTGGACCACGGCGCAGCGTCGAAGGTCGAACAGGTTCTTGGGCTGGCCGAGGTAGCGGGCG
>WNGL01024119.1_pt1 | contig 12217 bp, 8 predicted proteins | sample 5400591 | NCBI WGS metagenome assembly WNGL01 (sample SAMN13153377, study PRJNA577476) | soil metagenome | isolation source: 80 cm soil or saprolite under Garry oak tree replicate 1 | place: USA:California | collected 2016-06-15
CGCCGGTCTCGCGGTCGCGGCCGGTCGGCTCGCCGACGAGATCGGCGCGGTGCCCGCACTCCTTGGCGCTGCGGGCGTCATGACTGCGGCAAGCGTGCTCATGACGCTCTCCGGCAGATCCGAGCCGCTCGTCGGACTCGCGGCGCTCCTTCTCGGCGCGACGCAGGCCGCGAATCCGGTCGTCGCGTCCGCGGTAGAGCGCATCATCCCGCCCGCGCGCGCGGCGCAGGGTTACGCCACGTACCAGGTCGCGTTCGCGCTCGGCTTCGGCGCAGGCGGGACCGCCGCCGGCTTTCTCTACGACGCGGACCCGCTCCTGCCGTTCATCGCGACCGCGGCGCTCGCGCTCCCGGTCGCGGCGATCGTGGCCGCGGTGCTGTCGCGTTCCCTCGGCCCGCGCGAGGTGTCCGCCGAGCTCAACTGAAGTCCTTCAGGCCGATCTCGCCGGCGATCTCGCGTGAGCGGCGGGCAGCCTCGTCAGCGTCGGAGGTCCGTCCGATCGCGCGAAGCACACCCGCGCGATCACGAAGTGCTCGCGCGAGCGAGGGACGAGCTTCCATCGCATCGAATAGAGCGACCGCGGCATCGAGATCGCGCAACGCGGCGGCCCACTCGGGCGCGTCTTCCCGGATGTGTGTCCGAGCACGGCCCCATAGGGTCACCGCCTCACCAAAGCGATCGCCGGCCGCATGCGCTCCCTTCAACGCGTCACTCCAACCGGCGTCCGCAGCCGGAAGGTCGCCCAATCGCGCCCTCACCGAGCCGAGCATGCCCTGAGCGAGCGTCCGCATCGGCGCCATGTCCGTCACGAGCGAGAGCTCGATACCGCGCTCGAGCGGCGCACGTGCACCGAGCGCATCTTCGAGCGTGAGTCGGGACTGCCCGAGAAACACATTCGACGCGACCGCGCACGAAACAGCGCCGAGCGTCTCGGACGTTTCCGCGCACTGCAGCGCGAGCGCGGACCCCTCGGCGATATCACCGCGCTCGAGGTTGATGGCACTGCGCGAGATGAGCGAGTCCAGCCTCGCGATCTCATCGCCTTGCGCGGCGAAGCGGTCGGCCCGAACCAGCGCACGGTCCGCCGCCGCGAACTCGCCGAGACGCGCGTACGTGATCGCGAGGAATCCCGAAAGCACCGCAGTCGATAGGGCGTCCGTCCTTCCCTCGAGCTCATCGAGCGCTTCGTTGAGGAGCTGTGCGCCCTCCCGCAAGTCGCCGTTGAACATGATGCCGATACCGAGAAAGGCCTTGGGGATCGCATGCGCGGCCGGATCCCCGAGCGCTTCGCCGATGGCCTCGGCCTGCTCGAGCGCATGTTTGAGCTTCGGACTCGATTCGATCGACTCGCCGGTCAGCCGGCGGAGGAACGCAACCCAGAAATACGCGTCGGCGAGCACCTTCTGGTCGGCACGGTCGCCAGCAATCGCGATCGCGCGTTCGAGCTGTTCGATCGCCCCGCCAAGGCCGCTGAATGTCCATCCCGCCTTCGCGACGCCGATCGCGGCCCTGAGTCGCAGGTCGACGCGCGGATCGTCCGCTGGCAGGAGCTCCGCCGAGCGCGCGAAGAAAGAGACCGCCTCTCGTTGAGCGAAACGCTCGAGCGCGTGCTCTCCGGCGACGACGAGATGCTCCGCGGCGCTCCCCGCGTCGCCAGCCTGTTCGAAGTGCATCGCGATGACCGCGGCGAGCTCGCGACGCCGTTCCGGGTACACCGAGAGGAGGGTGTCGGCCGCGAGCTTGTGCAGCGCACGCCGGTCCTGCTTGAGCAGGGAGCTGTATGCGGCGTCCTGGACGAGGGCATGCCGGAAGAGGTACTCGAGCTCTGGCTGCACCGCGGCGACCTGGATCAAGCCACTAGCTTCGAGCGTGCCGAGGTCGGTCTTCGTCGTCATGTCGTGGGCACCTCGAGCAGACGCTCAAGGATCGTCACGCCGAACTGACGGCCGATCACCGAGGCCACACGCAGCGTTCTTCGACTCTCCTTCGGTAGTCGGTCGATCCGCTCGAGAAGAAGTCCCTGGAGGGTGTCGGGGATCTCGACGCCCACGACGCTCGCGGTCGCGATCCAGCTGTTGCCCTCTCGTCGGATCGCGCCGCGGTCGATGAGCATCCGGATGACCTCTTCGACGAAGAAGGGGTTCCCTTCGGCTTTCGCAAGGATGAGGTCACGCGTCTTCTGCGGAAGCGATTCGATCTCCAGAAGATTCGCGACGAGGCTGCGGGTCTGATCGCTCGAGAGCGGGTCCAGGCGAATCTCCGTTAGGGCGTCGCCGAACAGGTCGCGGGCGCCGGAAACGAGGCGCCAGCCGACGGCATCACGATCGCGGCGTGAGCTCAGGATCGAGAGCAACGGCAGATCCGCGGCGAGCGGCATGAGCATGAGCAACGCGTCAGTCGACGCGGCATCGGCCCAGTGGAGATCCTCGAATACGAAAACGACCGGACCCCTGGTGCTGATCGCGCGCACGATCTGCAGAAGTGACGCAACATACCGTTTGATCGCCTCCCTATCCAGGACGGACAAACGGGCCTGCGCCTCGGGGTCAAGCTTGAGCGAGAGGAGGTGGCCGAGGTACGCATACGGTTCCGCCCAGCCGTCGCCGAGGAGCTCGCGCATGACTCGTTCGAGGGCTTCGCGTACCTCGGGTTCGCTCGCGGACGCGCTCACGCCGATGACCGAGCGGACCACGTCGAGCACAAGGTGATACGGGAGCGTCTTCCCGTACGAGAGGCACCGCCCCTCGATCCATCTGACGGAGCTATCTTCACCCTCGACGGACGCGCGGAACTCGGCTAGGAGGCGGCTCTTGCCGATCCCGGGTTCACCAAGTACCGACGCGACGCGGCCCTGCCCCGCTCTCGCAATCCCGAACAACTCGGTCAGACGCGCCAGCTGCGCGTCGCGTCCGATCATCGGCGCGTGGATCCCAGTGAGGCCGCGCCCGGTCGCTCCTTCCTTCAAGCCGGTCACTTCGTACCCCTGCACCGTGTTCGCCTTGCCTTTGAGCTCGAGCGGACCGACATCCACTGACTCGACGAGCGCGGCGATGAAGCGGTGGGTGGCGCCGCTTACGAGGACGGTGCCCGGCCGCGCGAGGGCCTGCATCCGCGCGGCGACGTTCACCGCGTCGCCCATCGCGGTGTACTCGCTCGCGGACTCCGTGCCGACGACACCCACGACCACCGGGCCCGTGTTGATGCCGACGCGGACCTTGAGATCGATCGGCTCCTTCGCGTTCAGCTCCGCGCTGAGCTCATCGACGGCACGCGCCATGTCGAGCCCGCACCGCACCGCGCGAACCGGGTCGTCCTCGTGAGCCACCGGCGCGCCGAAGAACGCAAGCACACCGTCCCCCATCAGGCGCGCGATGGTTCCGTCGTACCGCGTCACGGTCGCGTTCATCCGCGCGAACGCCTGGCTCACGATCGCGGTCCAGTCCTCGGGATCCATGCGCTCCGCGATCGCGGTCGATCCAGCGATATCGGCGAACAGCACCGTGAGGGGACGGCGCTCGCTCGTCCCGACGGTCGCACGCGTCGCGGTCGGCTCAGACTTAGTCAATCCCTCGAAATCCCCCGCTCCCCGAGCGCGTAGGCGATCCCCGCCGCGGTCGGCATCGCGCGCCCCCGTTCGAAGGCCGCCCTGAACTCGGGCGCGATGTCCTTCTCCTCCGCGCGCGCGTCCGGCTTCGAGATCTCGTGCAGAAGGCCCGTGCCGGCGCGCTCCGCTAACGCGGTCGCGAACCCGACGAGCGTTGCCTGCCGCTCGCCGTCGCCCTGGTAGCCGGCGAGCTCCGCGCAGTTGCTCGCGATGATCACCAAACCCGAGAGGTCGTCGTCCTCGGTGAAGATGCGCGCGGCCTCGCGGAACGCGGCGAGCGCGCCTGAGAACTCCCCACGCTTCGCGTCGATCATCCCCACGAGGTGGAGGCTCCATGCAAGGTCGAAGCGGTTCGTGCCCGCCCGATGCACGGCGAGGGCGTCCTGCACCGCGAGGCGCGCTTCCTCGAGACGCGATGGGTCGATCGCGCCTCGTCGCCCGAACTGCAGGAACGTCGCGAGCCCGAACGCAGCGCGCGCCACACCGGCACGGTCGCGGATCCGAGCCCACTTCTCGCGCGCGCTCCGTAAGAGGTCGAGGGCCTGAGAGAGATCGGACCCGGGGATGCCATAGACGAACGAGAGGTTGTACTCGGCGTTCGCCTGGGCGGCATCGTCGCCATGGGCGCGCGCGATCTCCGCCGCCTTCACGTATCCGTCGCTCGAGGTTCGCGTATCGCCACGCCAGTACGCGATGCCGGCCGACGCTTCCAGCGCACTCATCAACACGAGCGGCGGGACCGCGGTCGTCGGAAGAGCCAACACGCGTTCGCACCAGCGGGCCCCCTCGACCAGATGGCCGCGAACCTGCCAGAAGCGCCAGAGCGCGAAGACGAAGCGGCAGGCGTCCTCGGCGCGACCAGATTCGATAGACCACCAGAGGCCGGCACGAAGGTTGTCGTGCTCCAGCTCGAGGAGATCCAGCCAGCGCTTCTGATCGGTCCCCTGGACATGCGGACGCGCCTGTTCGGCGAGCCCCAGGTACGCTCGACTATGGCGCGTGCGGATGAGGTCGCGCTCGTCGCCCTCCGCGAGTCGTTCGAGCGCGTAGTCGCGGATCGTGACGAGCATCCGGAAGCGTGGCTCGCCGTCGACCTCGGACTGGCGCACCAGACTGTGCTCCACCAGGGCGCTGAGCACATCGAGAAGATCGCGGCCGAGCTCGTCACCAGGGCAGCAAACCTCTTCGATCTGGGGAAGCATCACGCCGTTGACAAAGACTCCAAGCCGCGCGCAGAGACGGCGCTCGGTCGGGTCCAGGAGATTCCAGCTCCAGGCGATCGCGCCGCGCAGGGTGCGTTGCCGCTCCGGAAGATCTCGCGCGGTTGAGGCGAGCATGTCGAGTCCCTCGCGCAGCTTGGGGAGCATCGCCTGCGGGGTGAGCACTTTCACACGGGCCGCCGCCAGCTCGATCGCGAGCGGCAGTCCGTCGAGCCGGCTGCAAATCTCGGCGACGGCGGAAGCGTTCTCCGGCGTGACTCTGAAGGCCGGGCGCACCGCACCCGCACGCTCAACGAAGAGCCGCACCGCGTCGGACTGCGCGAGCACTTCAAAAGCCGGCAGATGTTGCGGGTCCGGTACCTCGAGGGGAGGCACCGGAAACTCCTGCTCTCCGGCGATGCGCAAGGGTGCCCGGCTCGTTGCGATCACTTTGAGTGCGGCGCTTGCACCGAGAAGCTGTCCAACGACAGGCGCCGCGGGAAGGATCTGCTCGAAGTTGTCGAGCACAAGCAGCATCCGCTTGTCCTTGAGGTGATCGATCAAACGCGGGAGCGGCAGCTCCGAGCCACTCACCTGCACGCCGAGGGTGTGCGCGATCGTCGACGGAACGAGCTCCGGGTCGGTGATGGGCGCGAGCGGGACGAAGAATGTGCCGTCGCCGAAAGCGGCCGCCGACTCCTCCGCGATGCGCAGCGACAGTCGGGTCTTTCCTGTCCCTCCAGGCCCGGTGAGGGTCACGAGCCGCGCGCGCTCCAGAAGTCGCTGACCTTCGGCGATCTCGCGCGCTCTTCCGATGAACGACGACGGTTGCGCCGGCAGGAACGTCGCCGTCCGATCGAGGCTGCGGACGGGCGGGAAGTCCGCGGGGGTCCCAACGATCACGAGCTGATAGATCCGCTCCGGCCGTGAGCCGCGCGGTTGACGTCGATGCCGACGTAGTCGGCTCCGGCCTCCGCGCTCGCGGGGCGCCCCTCGCCGGAATGTATCCCCATACGGACGCGCACGGTCGCGCCGTGCGGGAATGTCGCCTTGGCGAGCGCGCGCTGCGCGGCGGCCGCGGCGCGGACGGCGTCCACGGCCACGGGAAAGACCACGAACAGGGCATCACCTTCGACGCGTACCTCGACCCCGCCGTCCTTTATCGCGTCGCGAAGGATCCGGGTATGGGTCTCGAGGACGTCCTGATAGCGGGCGGTGCCGAGCTCGCTCTGGAGCTTGGTCGAGCCCTCGATGTCGGTAAACAAGAAGGTCAGGGTGCCGGCCGGCAACCCTCTCCCCACGCTCATCCTGGCTTGATTCTGCGCCATCTCGCGTTTGCCAAGACCCGCTGTACGCCGTAGACAAGCACCATGCGCAGCGCTCGCGACGACATCACCGAAACGCTTGCCAGTCTCGCGATCTTCGCCGACCTCACGCGTCCCGAGCTTGAAAAGGTGGCCCACTCGCTGGAGGAGCGCTATTTCGCTCAGGACGAGCGCGTGTTGCGCGAAGGCCTCACCGGATCGGGCTTCTACATCGTGCTCGAGGGCGAGGCCGCGCTCGTTGCACACGGCAACCGGCTCGGCACGCTCGGCCGCGGCGATTTCTTCGGTGAGATATCCGTTCTGCTTGGCGAGCCCCCCGTCGCCGACGTCATCGCGGCCAGGCCGCTGCGCTGCCTCGTCGTGCCGGGCGAGCTCCTGCGGGAATTCCTCCAGACCCATCCACGGGTGTGTTACCGCCTCCTCGTCGCTGAAGCACGGAAGCTCGCGAACGTGACGCGGAGGAGCGCCTGACCGATCACCCCCACCCGCCGGGCGACTATCCGGTCGTCGTCGTCGGCAGCGGTCCAGGGGGTCTTCAGATCAGCTACTCGCTCCGCCGCCTCGGCGTGAAGCACGCGGTCATCTCGGCCGATGAGAGCGCTGGCGGCATGTTCCGCAAGTGGCCTTTCTTCCAGCGCCTCCTTTCGTGGACAAAGCCGTACGCACCGTTCGAGCAGGGGACTCGCGAGTACGAGCGCTACGACTGGAACAGCCTGCTCCCCGAAGAGAAGGAGTGCCGCGCGCTCATGTGCTCGATGATGGACGGCACTTCGTACTACCCGTCCCGGCCAGAGATGCAACGGAGCCTCGAGGCGTTCGCCGACCGCGCCGGCGTCGCGGTGCGCTACGGCTGCCGCTGGACCGGGACGCGCCGCGACGGCGATCGTTGGGCGCTCCAGACGAGCGACGGCGAGTACCGCTGCCAGGTGCCGATCTTCGCCGTCGGCGTCGCCGAGCCATGGCGTCCGCAAATACCTGGGATCCAAGACGTGCCCCACTACGCAGAGACGCGCCCCGCCGAGACCTACGCGGGGCGCCGCGTGTTCATCATCGGCAAGGAGAACTCCGGCTTCGAGCTCGCGACAGGTTTCCTGCAGTGGGCGAGGCAGATCGTTCTCGCGTCTCCGTCACCAGCGAAGCTGTCGATCAACACGCGGTCGCTCGTCGGAGTCCGCGCGCGGTACGTGCAGCCGTACGAGGATCACGTCCTCGCCGGCGGAGTCATCGTGCTCGACGCATCGATCGAGCGCGTCGAGCGCACCGGGGAGACGTTCCGCGTGCACACACGCAAGGCCGACAGCGCCGCCGAGCTCGTCTTCGAAGTCGACGACGTCATCGCGGCGACCGGCTTCTCGAGTCCCATCCTCGATCTGCCGAACCTCGGCGTCGCCACGGTCGGCCGCAACAAGCTGCCCGCGCAAACCCCGTTCTGGGAGAGCGCGTCGGTCCCGGGCGTGTATTTCGGTGGGACGATCCACCAGGCGTCGCCCGGCCTGCGCAAGCATGGGATGCCGAGCAACTCCGGCGGCGTGAACGGGCATCGCTACAACGGACGCGTCCTGGCGCGCGAGGTGGCACGAAAGCATTTCGCGATCAACCCCGAGCGGCCGGTCGTGGCGCGGGCCGAGGTCGTGTCCTATCTATTGCACGAGGCCACGAACGCACCGGAGCTCTGGCACCAGAAGTCCTACCTTGCGCGAGTGCTCGTCCGCGACGAAAAGCGCGGCATCGTCGACGACGGAATCCTCCCACTGCAGAGCTTTCTCGATTCGGGCCCGGCCGAGGCTGTCGCCGTCACGCTCGAAGAGAACCCGGCCGGCGACATCTACCCCGTCCTGTACACGCGGCGCGGCGGCGTCAGCACGGAGCACGATCTGCCGCCGAACCCGCTTCACGACTTCCGCACGCGCGATCACGAGCGCGCGGTCGTCGGGGCACTCGAGGGTCTGCTGCTCTAAAAACGGCTACTTGCCGTCGGTCAGGCCGATCACGTTCCCATCGGGATCGCTGAAGAGCGCGATCGTGGTGGTCGGCCCGACCTTCGTCGCGGGGAACACGACCTTTCCGCCGTTGTCGGTGGCTTTCTTCAACGTGGCGTTCAGATCGCGCACGACCACATAGAAGGTGACGAAGGGCTTCGGCCCGCGGAGTGGCCCGATCCCGCCGCCGATCCCCTTGCCGCCGGCGTCGGTGTCGACGAACGTGTAGTTGTTCGGGACCTCGTTCATCTTCCAGCCGAGCACCGCGGTGTAGAAACGGCGCGCCTTCGCCGGATCCGCGCTATTGACCTCGAAATTCGTGACCGGATCGCCCACGTAGACCTCCCATTGCGCTGGTGCGCGATGGAGCTTACGTTAGTCTGCACTTACCAATGAAGTCAAGCGACCACTCCCGGAGAACGGCCGGCGGCTAGACGGTCGTCATCGGCGTGCGACGCCTCGTCGCCTCCAGCGCCGCCTCGTTCGAGATGCCGACCGCGTTCACCAGGGCGCCCGCGACGAGAAGCGCCGCGCCGACGTACATCGCCAGATGGAATGCGTCGGTGGACTGGTCGCGATCCGCCTGGATGCGCGCGGTCACTTCCTGGGGACACGGGCCAGGACAGCGCGGCACGGTCATCGGCGAATAGTCGTGGCGGAACGCCGGGTCGGAGGGATCGCTCCCCGGAAGGCGCGCGGCCATACCCGAATAGAAGCTCGCCGTGATCGCGACAAAGATCACCGCTCCCGCGAGCTGAGGGCCGACTCGCGATATGGCGTTGTTGACGGCCGAGGCGACCCCCGAGTTGCGGACGGGCACGCTCGTCATCAGCGCCGTCGTAAGCGGGGCGACCATCATCGCGAGCCCGAACCCGAAGATGATCTGACCGGGCAGAAAGTCGACGAACCACTCGCGCGGCGGGATCCAGCTCGCCGGGTCGCCCGGGGTGAAGATCCATGCCGCGCTCGTCGCCGAAACTCGCGCGAACCACAGCACTCCGATCGCCATGAGCGCCGGGCCCACGGTCATGAAGACCTTCGGACCGAGACGCACCGCGAGAGCACCGAAGCGCGTCGACAGCACCACGAGAAGAACGCCGCCCGGAATGCCGGCGAGGCCCGCCGCCGACGCCGAGTAACCGAGCACGCCCTGGAGGAACAGGGCGAGGTAATAGAAGGTCACGTAGAGCGCGCCATAGATGAGGAGCGTCGAAATGTTGGTGATCGTGAAGTTCCGCGAGCGGAAGAGCTCGAGGGGCACGAGCGGATCGCGGCTGCGCCGCATCAGGAGCGGGAACGCGATGGTCGCGACGACGCCGGCAGCAAGCGCGACATACGCCAGCGGATCGCGCCACTCGCGCTGCTGACCGTAGGTCGCGCCGAAGCTGAGCCCACCGACCGCGATGGCCACCACCGCGGCGCCGAGCCAGTCGAAGCGCCCGGTCGCGTTCTCGTTGCGGCTCTCCGGGACATAGAGAGTGGTCGCCCAGACCGCAAGCACGACAAGCGGCACGTTGATGAGGAACGCGACGCGCCACGAGATCGTGTCGACAAGGATGCCGCCGATGAACGGTCCGAGGATTGTCGTCGCCGCCGTGGCCGCGGCCCACACGCCGTAGGCGCGTCCCTGGGCTTCGCCGCTGAAAGTGGCTGTGAGCAGGGCGAGTGACCCCGGTACCAGGATGGCGCCGGCCGCGCCCTGCAGGATGCGCGACAGGACGAGGAACTCCATATTCGGCGCGAGGCCGCACAGCACACTCGTGAGTCCGAAACCGACGAGCCCGATGAGGAAGACGCGGCGCCGGCCATAGAAGTCGGACAGCGCACCCGCGAGGATGAGGAACGCCGAGAGCGTGAGCAGGTACCCGGCGTAGACATATAACTGGCCCTCGAGCACGCCGAGGAGCGTCGTCGGTAGCTCGCGGCCGATCTTCGGCAGCGCGACGGTCACGACCGACGAGTCGACGAAGACGATGGACGAGCCGAGGACCGCCGCGATGAGCGTCCAGCGCTGACGTCGGCTCACATCCGCTCCCCCGCCTCGATGGCGACCTGCACCCTATTCCCGAGCGGCGCGAGCGGACAAACCCACTTCGGGTCGTAGCGGCAGGACGGGTGGTACGCGAAGTTGAAGTCGAGCACGAGCTCGTCGCCGATCGCGCCCAGGTCCGCGCTCTTCGCCGTGTCGAGAAGATACCGGCCACCGCCGTATGTCGTCTTGCCCGCGGTCTCGTCGCGAAACGGCAGGAACACGCCGCCCGAGTACGCGTCGAGCCAGAAGATCTCGAGCGACCCGACATCGAGCTCGACGACGCCGAACCGCACGAAGGGGATCACGCCACCGGTGCTCGTCCCCACGTCGTAACGCTCCTCGGGAAGCGGCCGGACTTTCCCGCGCTTCGCGAAGCGCGGGTCGTATCCGTAATACGGAAGCCCGCGGAACGTGCCGCGTTCCGATGGTGGCAGCGGGGACTGCGGATGCGCGCGAAAGAGTTCGTCGCGTGTCGATCGCCAGAGCGCGTGCGCGCCGGGGGCGTCCGTTGGCAGCTTCGCGCGCACGCCCGAGTACATGTCGGCGACGCGACGGCGCCAGTCGAGCAGCGTGAGGTATTCCTCGCTCACCGGAGCGCGAGATCGGCCTTCGCGAACAGCCCGCCCATGACGCGTGTCACGGTCGGGAACGCATGGATCGTCTGCGCGAGCAGCGAGATCGGTGTTTTGAGCTTGATCGCAAGCACCGCCTCGTGGATTGCTTCCGACGCCGCAAGCCCGCCGATGAACGCGCCGACGACGATCTTGTTTCTGCGGTCGATGACGATCGAGACATGCCCTTCCGATTCGCTCACATAGCCCTTCGCGCTCGTGGCAAGGTCGGCGGTCTCCTCGAACGCGTCGATGCCGTGGGCCTTCGCCTGGTCCAGCAGCAGACCGACCCCCGCGGTCTCGGGGTCGGTGTAGACGGCGCGCGGTGTGGCGCTGAAGTCGGCGCGGATGCCGTCGCCAAGCGCGATCTTCACCGCGGTCTCGCCCTCGTAGTGGCCGAGGTGGGTCGAGAGCTCGTGCCCGATGCAGTCTCCGATCGCGTAGACGTGGTCCGCCGCCCGAAGCGTGCCGTCGTCGACCTTCAGAAAGTCCCCGCCGTCGTACCCGATCCCGGCCGCCTCGAGGCCGAGGCTCGCGAGCGCGGGCGCTGCGGTGCGGCCGACGTTGAGCTCGATGACCGCGCCCTCGACGGTCGAGCCGTCGGCAAGCTCGACGACGTGCTCACCGCCCTTTCCCGCGCGCGGCCGGATGCGCTCCGCGCGCGCGTTCTCGCGGACGTCGACGCCCGACGCGCGGAGCGCCTTCGCGAGGAGGGCCGAGCTCCGCGGGTGATCGGTCGGGTTGACCTGCCGTGGGCTCACCAGCGTCGTGCGCACGCCGAAACGCGCGTAAACCTGCGCCAGCTCGGTACCGGAGGGTCCGGCGCCAAGGATCGCGATGCTCCGTGGCAGCTCGCGGAGGCTCGTCCCTTCCTTATTCGTCCAGAAGCCCGCCTCGGCGAGCCCCTCGAGCTTCGGGACCTTCCCGATCGAGCCGACCGCGATGACGATGTTCTTCGCCTCGAGCTCGCGCGCCTCTTCGTCGGTCCGCACGACCACCTTGCCGGAGCCAGCGAGCTTCGCCGTGCCACGCACCGGAACTATCCCGGCGGCCTTGTAGTCGCGAATGTGGCCCGAGTCGTCGGGATAGTCGCGATCTTCGCGCACGATCATGTAGTCGCGGCGCGCCGACGCCCTCTCCCAGGGATACTCGCCGCCGTGGGCCCGGACCTCCGCAGCGTGGAGCAGCGTCTTCGATGGCATGCAGCCCCAGAACGCGCACGTTCCGCCGAAGAGATCGCGCTCCACGAGGGCGACGGTCGCGCCGCGGGCGCGGGCGTAGCTGGCCGCGGCTTCGCCCGATACGCCCGCACCGATGACCACGAAGTCGAACCGCTCGGTCATGCGAGATCCGCGTAGTGAAGGCCGCCGTCGGCGCCCCAGACGAAGACGTCGAGCCGCGGCCCGCTCCAGACGCACGCGACGGCGCGGCCACCGCGTGGCGCGTCCGCGACGTCGACCCAATCGA
>WNGL01021465.1_pt1 | contig 12216 bp, 13 predicted proteins | sample 5400591 | NCBI WGS metagenome assembly WNGL01 (sample SAMN13153377, study PRJNA577476) | soil metagenome | isolation source: 80 cm soil or saprolite under Garry oak tree replicate 1 | place: USA:California | collected 2016-06-15
CAGGTGAACCAGATCGTCGACGGCCTCCCGGCGGATCTCCACGCCTTCGTCGATGGTGCGTTGCTCCACGCGCGGGTACCGCTCGATGCGCGACACGGCGGCGTGGACCAGGTCGCCCAGCGACGTGTCGTGGTCGCGAACCTCGGCGGTACCTTCCCCGCCGAGCACCAGCAGGGTCCGGTTGGTGCGGGCCATCAACGTCGCGAGGTTGTCCAGACCAAACAGCCGGCCCAGCCGGTCGGGGTCGGACTCCGTGCGCTCTTCCTCATCCAGACGCCGAATGAGCTGGCCGATGAGCCGGTCACCACGACGGGCCAGGTTCGCGAACATCGCCCCGAGACTGGCCCGCTCCAACGCCTGCTCCGCGGCATGGAACAGCGCCGCCCGGTGCACCTCGGTGAACGCCTCCGCGACCTCGGTGATCTCATCCGAGCCCCGTGTCTGCGGCGAGAACGTCTCCCGCAACGCGAAATCATCCGGCGTGTCTCCACCCAGACCGCCCGCGGTGCGCAACCGCGTCACAGCGTCGGGCAAAGCCTGGTAGGCCACGGTTCGCGCGTCGTCGCGCATCCGGTGCAGACGCCTGATCAGGGTCCGGCCCAGCCACCAGCCCAGCGCGAGCGCGCCAACAATCACCGCCACCACGCCGGCCGTCTCACCCGTCGCGAGCCGGACCTGGGTGCTCTGGAATCGCGTCACCGCGCCCAGCACCTCGGCGTTGATGCGGTCGTTGACCGACTGGATCCGCTCACCCCGCGCGGCCATCGCCGATACCCAGCCGGTGACGTCGACCTGCAGATGCCCGCCGACCGGTGTACGCGCGACCAGGTCTTCCATCCGCTGCGCGGCTAGCACGTCATCGCCGGTCAGGGCCTGTTCCAGCCAGCCCTGCCACGCCGGCGCGGCCACCGAATCGAACGCCACGATCGAATCCGTGTAGCCGGTGCGGGTGCCGGTGATCTCCTCCTGCGCCGCAGGCGTCAACCCGGCCTGGAACGCCGCCCGTAGCACCGCCACCTGTTCCAACGCGACGTACTCGCCGGCCTGGCCCAGCGCCGCCGAGGCCCGGATCTGATCGGCGATATCCGCCGGAGCACCGTCCTGCGCCACGCTCGCCGTGTACGCCAGCAGATCGGCGATGACGATGCGGTACTGGAACGTGACCGCCGACAGAGCCACCCGGGTCCCGGACTCGACCTGCTTCCGCAGCCCCGGGATAGCAGCCAGCTCATCGTCCACACGAGCCAGCAACCCTGCCGAACCGGCGGGCGCCGACACCAGCCCCGAACGCAACGCGTGGTACCGACCCGCCGCCACATCGGTCGCGGAGACCTGCTGCAGATAGGCGTTCATCCCAGTCGCATCCGCCGCGCCCGCCAGCAGTGCCGCATCGCCGGCCCGCTCGCCCTGCAGGTCGTGCACCAGATCGCCGGCGGCACTAGCCGCATCGACCAGAGCCCGCAACCGGTGAGCGCTCAGCGCCTGCCCAGCGGTGGTGTACAACGCCAACGCCGCGAACGCCAGCACGGCCACCAGCGGCAACAGAACCAGCACCCGAACCTTGGACGCGATCTTCCACCGCGGTCCCCGCGACGGGCGCCGGGCAGCCGTGCTGGATGCCGGTGCGACGGGCCGACCGCGCCGGCTCTGGGACGGAGTATGGCTCACCCGAGCCCCCGGCTGGCCGCGCCAAGCCTCGTCGGCATCCAGCCCGTACCGCCGGTCCAGCTCACCGCACTCCGACATGTAGCAGCGGTGGGTGTTGTTGCCGGACTACTTGCCCGGCGTGGTCTACGCGGCGCTTTCACGTATCGACCCGGACGTATCGAAGACCGGGGGCCCGATCCAGATCGAGTCGGAAGCTGTGAACGGTCCCTGCAGCGTCGTCGTCCTTAAGAAGAGTGAATCGGTAGCCTGGGCCAAGGAACACGCGATTGCAGCCGTAGATGCGCCCAAGTTCGTCAGAGGTCCCTCGACGCCAGAGTGTGAGGTGGTGCTCGTTTCGCGTCAGTCGCAGAATCCCCGGGACTTCGTCGCATCTGTAGGTGCCGACCGGGGTCTGCACGCCGGATCCATGAGGCATCGCCGCGACGACCCGACCGGTTGCACCGTCTCGGCTGGGCTGTGACAAGGATGTGGCAAGGGCTTGATGGACGATTGGTTGCGGGTCGACGTTGCCTGATACGCGGAGGGTGTCGTACAGGCGCGCTGCGATGTGGTCGGCGTGCAGGTCGCTGCGGTTGGACGTACAGGAGATACGCATCCCAGTGCGGGTGAGGTAGGTGGCGGCGGAGAAGCCGTGCTCGTGGCCGTAGTGGAAGACCGATTCTGTGCCGGGGTGCGGGTTGGCGTAGAGGCCGGGTCCGTAGCGCAGCGACGGGCGGTCGCAGTTGGCGTAGGGGACGTGGCCGTCCAGAGGTAGAGAGCCGGCGGGCTGTTCGAGCCAGATGGCGTGTAGGTGGGTCAGCCATCGGTCGAGATCCTCGACGGAGCACCACAGTGATCCGGGCCCTGGAATGGCGACCGGCCTAGTGGTGTGGAGCCAGGTGTCGGCTAGCCGTTCGTAGCCATTGGCTGACGACGGGATGACCTGTCGCGGGTCAGTCTTGAACCGGGTACCGGTCATCTGAAGAGGGCCGAATACTTGCTTGTTGGCGATCTGGTGTAACGGCCGCTCATATACCAGTTCCAGGATCTTGGCCAGGATGAGGTATCCGGTGTTGCTGTAGAGGAATTGTTCCGGCTTGGTGCAACGCTCGCGTTGGCGGTAGGCCAGTTCGAGTAGGTCCTCGCCGGTGTAGTGGTCGAGGTCACGGAAGCCGGCCAGGGACAACAGGGACTCGGCGTCGCGGATGCCGCCATGGTGGTTTGCGAGTTCGCTGATGCTGACCGGCGCGGGTCGCAGTCGCGGCAGCAGATCGCTGACTGGCCTTGCCAGGTCCAGGACGCCGTCACGGGCGGCCCGGATGACCAGGTGGGCGGTGATCTGCTTGGCGACGGAGCCGGCGTTCATGACGGTGTCGGTACTGATGGGTGCCGCCAGCTCAACGCTTGCCACGCCTCGGCAGGCGCGCAGGACGCGGCCGTCGGGTAGGGCGACCAGCACGGCTGCCCCGGGTTCTCGGTCGTCAACGTCAACGGCGGAAGGGTGCATGTCTATACCCAGCGTGCGGCTTGGTAGACGGTGACGAGGCGGGTGCGCAAGTCGTCGTCTGCGATGAGCGCGACAGCGTGGGCGTGGTCGTTGCGGGTGGCAGCGAGCATCGCCCTCTGGTGGTCGAGGTAGGTGGTGAGGAAGTCGCGAACGGGTCCGTGGGCACGAGCGGCGGCACGTGCGGTGTAGAGCATGACGAGGGGAAATGCCCAGCAGGCGTGGAGGAACCCCAACGCGGGGCGTGGGCTGTTCTTCCACGGAGAGAAGTACTGGTGTTCAGCGCTGATCTTGATTTCACAGGCGGTGAGGGCGTCGTTGAGCCAGTTGTGCGCGGCCTCATGGACCAGATCCCGGCCCAGCACACTGGCGTCGCTGATGTGGTCGACGAAGACTGAGCCGGGTAGCCGGGTGATGGTCCAGCTGTCGAGGGTGTCGCCGAGATTCTTGGGGCGCAGCAGGCATACGACGGGTGCGTGGGCGGCGAGCAGATCACCGAATCCGGCAAGTGCGCCTTCGTCGACGGCGTTCGTGGTCATGCCGCGCAGGTGCTCGGCGGCCGGTGCCGTGTCGGGACCGATGAGGTAGTAGGGCGTATCGGAGATCGGCGAGCGGGTGAGGTCGGACAGCGCCGGCGCCAGGATGACCTGGGGCCCGACCGTTGTCGGGGTGTGCAGCCGAAACACATCGCTAGCTGCTGGGCTGCGGTACCAGTCGAAGAGCATCTGGTCGCCCGTGCGGGCCGCAGCCTCGGCCGCTTCCAGGAAGTGATGTGCCAGTGCGTAAGCCATCGCGGGCCGGAAGCGGGCTGCGGTGTCGAGCGTGTCGGGGTTGACCAGGTCGTAGATCCGCTGGGTTCGATCGTGGTGTAGTCGTTCGATCGGCGCGAAGGCGAAGGTCGCGGCGAGGTCGTCCACGGACGGGCCTCCTTCCGAAGGGGGGGTGCGGTTGGGTTTGCAGCGGAGTGGCGGTTGGGAGCCTGGCCGCGGGGACGGCGTATCCACCGCGGCCAGGGGTCCTGTTGATCAGTTCTCGGTGGACGGGTCCGCGTCGTCGGTTGCCCAGCCGTCCGCGGAAACGCTGGAGGTGTGGGCGGTACTGCGTACGGCGTCGTCGTCGCCGCGCAGCTCCTCGACGGACGCGAGGAACTGGTCGACGTTGCTGGTGTCGCTCATGTGCGTTGTCCTCTCTGCTGGTCGCTTGTTTCGTGGTTGTCAGGCTGCTGAGGCGTGGGTTGCCGCGGCGGGCCACGAGCGGTCGGACGCATCCCGGTCACCTCCCAGTCCCGGGTCAAGGCCGGCGACTTGGTACGGCCGCTTCGGGAACCGATGCTTCCCTCAGCGCGTCGCGCAGCTCGGTCATGGACGGTCGCGGGCCGGGTTGGTGCGCCAGCCCCGCCGCGAGCGCTTCACGCAGCTGCGGCGCAACCGCATCCAGGTGGGGCATGCCGTACAACCTCGGAAGGTCGGCGCAGGTGAACCGGTAGGCCAGCACGGCGAGGCTGAACACGTCGGCGGCCGGTGTCGCCGTGTCGTAACTCGTGCCGTACTCAGGTGGCCAGTGCACCTCCGGCCCACGCGCGTGCGGCCCGCGTGGTGTGCTCACGTACCGCGCCGCGCCGAGATCGGTGACCAGCCCGTAGCCGTGGCTGACCAGGATGTTCTCGTGGTACACGTCCCGGTGCACGATTCCGCGCTCGTGCAGCTCGACCAGGCCGGTTGCAATGTCGGCGAGGACCGACAAACCCTTTGCGTACCCAGCTGGGTCCAGACCCCCGGCGGTGGCGCCCATCAGAGTTGAACGGAAGTTGCCGTCGGGGCAGTGCGGCATGGTGTACCAGTCGAACCGGTCGGTGCCACCGGATTCCAGGACGGGAACGACGTGGCGTGCTCCGGAAGCCGCGCGAGTGATGTCGATCTCGAACCGGAAGTCGTCCCGGGTCAGTGCGCGGTCCTGCGCGGTCATCTCCTGGTACCAATAGAAGCCGTATGCCGCGGCGCGGACGTCGTCGTCCAACTCGGCCAGGACGTGATTGCTGCCGAAGCCAGCCTTCATGACCACCGGGGGCTCGCTGTCGCGGCTGACCAACAATATGGTGCTGGCGCGGGTGAAGGTCAGCAGCCGGTAGACCTCCCAACCCGCTCGGGCGACCTCGCGGACCACCCACGCGGCCGGGTGCATCGGATGCAGTGTTGTCATGGTCTGGCTCCGCTCGGTGTGCAGCCGGTAGGCAGGTGCTCTAACACGGTCGTGACGAGCAGGTCGGCATCGCCTGGCTCAATGCACGGCCGAGTGAGTACCAGGTCGCCGGTGACTTCGGTCCACGCCTGAGCCGCCTCCTGGTAGAGGGCAGCCAGTCGGGCTGCGGTGGCCGGAGTCTCACCGAACCGGCGTCCGGTGCTGCGGCGTTGCAGCCGTTGCAAGCAGGTGGCCACCGGTGTGGTCAGCAGGATCGTCAAGTTTGGCCGGGCAGCTTCGACCTCGGCCAGCGGGGCGAGGTAGCGCCGCACGGGCCCGTCGTAGAGCAGGGCGAGCAGGCAGCCGGTGGAGACCGACAGCCGGTCGGCGACCACGGCTCCAGCGGAGCGAGCCTGGGCGAGGTTGTGGCGGGCGTGAAGGGTCAGGTCGTCGCGGACGGCGGCGATGGCGGCCGTTTCGGGTGCGGTCCGTCCGGCTCGCAGGGCGACGATGGTGCGCGTTGCATCCAAGGACAGCCACGCGAATTGACCGACGTGCACCATCGGCACACCGCCGCGCGTCGCCGCCGCGAGCAGCCGGTCGCGTACAGTGCTCTTGCCGGATCCGGCGATGCCCTCGATCGCCACCAGCATGGCCCTACCTCCCTGGGTCGTTGCCGTGTAGTCAGTTGGTTTCAGCGATGAGCCAGCTGATGAACTTGCGCGCCCGGCCCTCGATCACCGGTTCGGTGCCGTGGGTAAGCTGCGACCCGTACAGCAGCGCGGTGCCTACCGCGGGGTTGACGTTCCAGCGGGTCCGGGTCATGGTTCGAAACCAGTCGGCGGACTGGTCAGCGCCCTCATGCGCGAGCCGGGTTCCCGGGGTGTATCCGGTGGCCGGGTCAGTGCAGACCTTGTCCCACAGCCTCCCGTTGGAAACGGTCTCGACGAAGAACTCCCCACCGCGGCGTGGCTGGTCGACGACGATGCTGATGCCGGCGATCTGGCGCGGCCAGGACAGTGGATCCGGGGCGATGCCGTCCAGGTGCGCGGTGATGTGCTGGCCCGGCCCGTACTCCACATAGGTCCACGGCCGGCAGGTCGTCACCGACGGCAGCAGCCATCCCAGCGCTGGCCGGGCACGGTCGAAGGCAGCTTGCAGCAACTGCTCGGCCTCCACCGGGATCTCCGAAATCTCCACACGTCCGGCCGGTTCGTAGAAGGCCATCGTCTGGGCGGTGTTGTGACCGGGAACCTCATGGATCGAGCTGGTACGGCGGTCGCCAAAGCGGGCCGGGCCCTGCGCCGCCAGAAACGCGTCGATGACGGCGAGCAGTTGGGTGATCTCGGCCGGTGTAACGAATTCTTCGAGGCTGCCCACGGAAAGGGTCTCGGCCATGTGGACAGGCTGGCGGGTGCTGATCACGGGTTCCTCCTCCTGGTGTGCCGTATCCGGGCGACGTCGGCCAGCCCGGCGCAGTGGTTGAGCCAACTGGCCACGGGGGCATCCGCGGCCGTCGGGTCCGCCCACAGGGTGAGCAGCTCACCGATCAGTGGCAGGTTGTCCGCGGTCGGCAGCCTGCCTGGCTGGCGCTGGGACGTTGCTGCCGTAAGGGCGGGGCAGCCGCAGTTGTGCTGTGCGGCGAACGCCGCCGCGACCCGGCTCGCGGCCACCCGCCGGCACGCTCGACTGCGCCGCGGAGACGGGGCCGCCAGCCCGTAGGCGTGGTGCTCGACCGCCAGCCACACGGCGGCTAGGCAAGCGGTCGCGGCAGACGGGCCAGCCGGCTGCGGGCCTGGACACAGCCGGCTCTATGAACAAGACGTGAAAGTAGACGATGCGGCCAAGCAGCTGGTGCACCGTCAGCCAGCCGCGGCTCATAGGGCACCAACCGACGCAGCTGGGCGCGGCGCGAGGGCCGGTAGCGGGCACGCGCATCCCGCCTCCGGTGCTGGCCGGGTGCCGTTCAGACAGCCGGCGACAACGGCCGTGGCCTGATCCACAGCGGCGAAATACGCCGGCCAGCCGTGCCGCAGATCCGGCTCAAGGTGCAGGTCCAGCACCGGGATCCGGCGGCCGGTTTTCACGCAGGTCAGCTGCGACCGGCCGATGCCGACGCGGACGGGAGCCTCCAGCAGCGGCGCGGCCTCGCTGACCGCGCGGCACAGCGCCGCGGCGATGGCCGCGTACTCGCCACGGTCTCGGGGCAGAATCCCGACCCGCCTGGCAGCCGGCGCCAGGTCCAGCCCTGGGTAGTCGTGGCCTTGGCAGCTGTCGTAGGTGACCGCTCCCCACCGGCTAGTCACGGCGTCGACGAGAGGCCACACGCCGTCCTCGATCGCCGCCCGCCACTGGGGATGGATCGGGTCGAGGTCGTCGGCCTCATGCACGCCCGGCTGCCCAATCGTGTTGATGTTGCCGTGAGCGCTGCGGCGCACCTGCACTGCTACCCGCGATGCCGTCGGGTCGTCCCAGCGAGCGAGCAGCCCTGCCACGTCGAGCATCGTGTTCGGGTGCCGGGGCCGCCACCGCACCCGCTGACACCACACACCCGCCGGGTCGGCAGGCTGGGCCAGCAGCGCCGCGACTCCGTCGACCAGCCGCATTCGGTAGCGACAATAGGCGTCCTCGTCGTCGACGCCGGCGTAGCGAAGCCGCGTCGCGATGCAACCGCCGCCGCAGGTGTCGCGGTATGAGCAGCTGACGCACCTGGCCATCAACGACCGGCCGCGCCCGAGCAGTACCGATCCGGCCTGCGCGGCGGCAACCGCTGTCTCGTCTCGCAGGGTGTCTAGGTTGCCCAGCCCGGCGGCCGGCCACGAAAGCTCGTCGCAACTGCCGAGCCGCCCGTCCGGATACAGGGTGAACACGTGGTCGCATTTGAGGTTCGAGAAATGGCAGAACGTGGTGTCCAGGCCCCGCAGGCGCCTAAGCGTGGAAACTACTGGCTCCAGCTTCATCCGCCGAGACAAGCCCGCTTGTACCCAGTGGACCCCGGCGGCGAGAACGAACTGCGTGTACTCATCAGGTGTCACGGCCCATGCAGGTCCAACCGGTCCAGCCACTGCCCGATGCTGAAGCTGCCGGCTTCGGGATATCCGCCCCGTGGGCGAAGCGGTGGCCCTGGTGACCGTCGCGTCGAAGCACGGCACCAGGCTGACCGCGTTGACCGCCGGGAACGAGGCAAGGTGGTCGAGAACCTGCGCCGCTCGACCCAGCAGTCGCGGCGTGACCGCGCTGATGATGCCGACGCTGCGACCCCGCTTAGACAGCAGTCGCAGCGCCGCCGCCACCCGAGGATACGTGGGCTGGCCGTCATACCCGACGCGCCACGTGTTGCCGTCGGGATCGCCGTCCAGGGATATCCCGATGCGCAACTGAGGGTAGACGGCGTCGAACATATCCAGCCAGCCTTCATCGAGCTGCACGCCGTTGGTCTGCAACGACACCCGCACCACCGACGGCTGAGCGGCAAGCTCCCGCAACAATTCGGCAAGATGGTCCCTGCCCGCGGTCAACGGTTCGCCGCCGTGCAGCTCGATAGCCAGTGGCCGGCCCCGAAAGATCGTGACCAGCTGGCCGACCTGGCTGGCGTCGATCCGCCGGCCACCGGGAGCTTCCTTGCGCTTCTCGTAGCAGTACAGCCGGCAAGAGCCCGGTACGGCTGCCCGACGCTGGCGTAGTGCTCGTCCCAACGATCCATCGAAGCCCTCCCTCTGAGTGGAGCCGTACTGATCAGTCGACGAGATGGCCCAGCAGGGCGCCCTGACCGGACTGGAGGATGTGCGCGGCCTCCAGCGGCACCCAGAAACATTCGAACCGGGTTGGTGGCTGCTCGCCGTCGTGGTCCTCCTGGCTGAACCACCGCGCTTCGGTCGGCTCGTGCAGCGCTAGCTCGAAAACGTGCCGACGCTGAAGCTCGTACCGGTAGGGCGTGATGTCGTACTCGGTCTCGCCGAGCTTGCGCACGATCGTGAAGTCCTTGAGGCCCGTCTCCTCCCGGACCTCCCGCAGCGCCGCATCCTCCAGCGTCTCGCCGGCGCGCACACTGCCGGCCGGCACCTGGATCCCGACCTCTTCGTACGTGTAGTCGACGTGCCGGAACACCAGGAGCCGCCCGTCGCGCACGACGTAGCACAGCACCTTGTCCTTGACGACTTTCTCGGGCATTTCTCTCCTCCTGAACCGGCCATCCGAGGACACGTCAGATACGCAAGTCGTTGCTGATCACGGTGTGGAACTTTCCTTCGTCGTTGTGGCAGGGCACTCGTCGCAGTGGGAACGGCGATCGGGTGATGGCCCGTGCCACCAGCTCCTCGGTCAGGGGTGGCCTGAACAGGCAGGCCACGCACCTGTACGAGACCGGCTGTTGCCCGTCGACGCACAAGACGCGGCGCAGGTTCGGGCACGGGTTGGCCCTCACGAGGCTGGCTTCGGTTGGTCGTGGCGGCAGCAACTGCTACTACGCAGGGCGCCTTCACCCGGTTGTGTCCCGGTTGAGCAAAACAGCCCAGACACAAGCCGGTCTTGCCGGCGACGTGCTTCTTGTCGGCCTTGGCGAGATCGATCACGATCGCGGCCATCAGATGACCCGGGAATAGTGCCGACCTTGGTGGCTCTGCTAAGCCGGCGGCTCTTCGGCGCGGCGGCGACGTGCCGCCTGCTTCGCCGCCTTGGTCGGCTCGCCCACGCGGCGCGCCGCCCGAACCGCGAGATCCCCAACGCCATCGGATTGAGTCGCCAGTCCCCGATAGACGGGTCGTACACGAACCCCGACACCCAAATCTGGCCGGTGTCCATCCGCTGCGGGAAGGCCGGTCCGTGGACAACCGAAATGAACAGCGCGACTCCGGACGGGAACCCCTGCAGAGCGTGAGTTTCGGGGTAGATCCAGCCGGTGTCGCCCGCAACGACTGCCGGCCGCTGCGGCGCCATCGGGTCGGTCACCGTTGCCTCCCTGATCGGGGAAGGGGACCAGTCGCGCCCGTGAAGCGTGTGCGGGAGCACGGCTGATCCCCTCTGTTCCCGCGTCACCTGGCAGGTCATGGGCGGGACCAAATTGTCGCCGCCATACATGACCGCCTCTGGACGTGTTTCCTGTGGCGGAACTTTGCCTATGCAAAGTCGTGTGATGATTGTGCACACAACCGACGGCACTGGTCAAGGTTTGCCTAGGCAAACTAGTATCAGGGTCATGACGAGAGAAGGGTCTCCTGATGGGAGCACGTGAGGCGCCATTCCGAGTGATCGCCACCGCGCTCCGCGAGGGCATCCGGTCAGGCCGCTACGCTCCCGGGGGGATCATCCCAACCGAGCAGGACCTCGCCCACGAGTTCCAGGTCACCCGGGAGACGATTCGCCGGGCCAAGAACCTGTTGATCACCGAGGGCCTGCTCGTCCCTGGTGGCCAGGGCATCGGTACAAGGGTTCGTGAACTCAACCAGGTTCGCCGCGACCTGGCGGCCAATATCGTCCTGGAGTACCAGCTCGCTGTCGCCGATGACGAGTCCAGTGACGGTCTGTTCGAGCAGATGACCGGAGTTCCCGCCAAGGCCGTCCGGGTCGATACCGCGTACGCCACGATTGAGGCGCCTCCGCGAGTGATCGAGCTGCTCGATCTTGAGCCCGGTGCCTCCGTCCTGGCCCGTACCTTCACGTACTACATCCAGGACGCCCCGCACCAGGTTGCGGTCTCCTACCTGCCGCTGCCCATCGCCACGCAGTGCGGACTGACCGATCCAGCCCAGGAGCGCCCTGGCGTCGGCACCCTGCTCTACCTGCACCGTGCCGGCATCCCGGTGTCCCGGGTCCGGATGTGGATGGACGCTCGCATGCCCACCCCCGAGGAGGCCGACGCGCTCGCCATCGCCTCCGGCTGGCCCGTCTTCGAAAACTGGCGAGCCTTGCTTCACCCGGATGAGAACGCAGCACCGGTCGAGGCATCGACCAGTATCGTCCCAGCCGATCGGGTTAACTACACCCTCCACCTTGACCTTGCACGATTGGCGCAGACCTGATGACGACTGCTGCCTTGTTCTCGTGGATCACCGCTCTCGCCGCTGTCATCGGCATGTGGCTCGGCGGTTACAACCCCCGCTGGGGCTGGATCTACGGCATGGCCAACCAGATTCTCTGGGTGATTTACGGGCTGGTCACCAACCAGCCCGGCATGATCGCCCTGTCGTTCTTGTACGTCGTGCTCTACGTGCGCAACCTGCGCCGCTGGAAGGGCACCCAGTTCCAGCCAGCGCAACCCCAGAAAGGATAGGTTTCCCTCGTGAACAGCCCCCACCCGCCGCCCGGCATCTTCATCCCGGACCTAATCAGCCCGCACCGCACCATCGGCGCCCGGTCCTTCACCTTCAACCACCAGGTCGCGGTGATGGCCATCGTCAACCGCACCCCGGACTCGTTCTACGACAACGGTGCGACCTATGACTTGGAGGCGGCCGTCGCGGCGGCGCTGACCGCCGTCGAGGACGGGGCCGACTGGGTCGACATCGGCGGCGTTCCGATGGGCCCGCACAAGCCGGTGGTGTCGCAGGCCGAGGAGCTGGACCGCGTCGTCCCGGTCATCGAAGCGATCGACGCGCGCAGCGACGTGGTGATCTCCGTCGACACCTACCGCACCGAGGTCGCCCGCCGAGCCATCGCGGCCGGCGCCAACGTCATCAACGACGTCTCCGGCCTCTACGATCCCGAACTCGCCGACCTCGTCGCCGCCACCGGCACGACCCTGGTGATCATGCACAGCCTGGCCAAGCCACCCCGCACCCCGGTGCTGCGGCCCTCCTACGAGGACGTCGTCGACGAGGTCGCCCAGTTCCTCACCGAGCGCGCCGAGCTGGCCATGGCGCGCGGCGTGAACCCCGACCAGATCATCTTCG
>WNGL01008237.1_pt1 | contig 12214 bp, 16 predicted proteins | sample 5400591 | NCBI WGS metagenome assembly WNGL01 (sample SAMN13153377, study PRJNA577476) | soil metagenome | isolation source: 80 cm soil or saprolite under Garry oak tree replicate 1 | place: USA:California | collected 2016-06-15
TTGTTACGAGTGAGCGCCGATCGCGAAAGATTGGTGTCAGTGATGAAAAGGGTTAAGCCGATACTAATACTGATGTTGACAATCATTCTCGGTGTTGGAGCCAGCTCAGCAAGTATGGCTCTTAGCCCTGTGAACCATGACTCGACCGTCCCTAATTTGCAGATGAGTGTAATTGGTTCAACTAGGGTGCTCGTGGTTTCGTCGGGTAGTATGTGTCAGCGTCTAGGCAACCCTTCCATAGACAAGTGCACCCTGGCCATAGGGGACCTAATTGTGATAGCTAGCCAGGACCCCAGCAGAATAGTCGCGGGTCCCGCTCCAGTTGGTTCCATAAGCGCCTTCAGGCCTTTTTCGAGTGTCCCGGACTACCTCGTAGTTCACCGGGTCATCGCCGAACACCAGAACAGTTCAGGCTATTTCTTCGAGACGAGGGGAGACGCAAACGCGGCAAACGACCCTTGGGACTATTACGGGGGCGTTCCCGCGTCCAGCATTGTTGGAGTTTACCAGTATACTGTTCCTATCCCGTACCTCGGCCTGCTTATACTCGCGATTCAAAACTTCATCTCACGCCTTCAGCATTTGGCGCCCAGATAGGCGAGCAGATGAAGCGAGAGTCCACGAGGACGCTCGGAGAATCGACGAGCAGGGAAAGTACCGGATGCCGGGCCTGATTGGCCTTCCAGTTCCCGCTTTTTCACAGCGTCCAGCGGCGGTCAAGGCGACGTGCTCATGGTTCTATGGAGTATCCGGATTCAGCCTCGGGGGGTTCCGGGGGCGATATTCAAAAGGGAACAGGCTGAAAGATACCTTAGAGAAGTAGTGACAGGGGAAACAGGCTACGGAGCATCGTGAAAAACAGACAGGGAACTTCTCAAACTCTAACTTGAACTGCTTTTTTGCGGAGCGAGGAGGCGTGTCCCAGGTTCTCGCGTAACTGTTGTAGGAGGCTGAGCCTGTTTTTCATACGCTCCTCGAAGTAATCCGCTACTTGTGCAAGAGTCGCACCATTCGGGTGACCCAGACCGGTGCCCACCAGCCTATCTGCTTCAGTGGCCCTTTGGAAGACCAGGATTAGCGTGTCATAGACTTCTCTCAGCCAATCAGACTCCGAGCGTAGGACAGTCTCGACCTGGGGTACCATATATCGCGGCGTGAGGAGGATGCTTTTTCCCCTCTTGATCAGCAGGTCGATTTCGTCCTGGGCCGCTTGGACTGAAAAGCTGAGCATGTCAAATCGAAGCGGTTTTCTCGGTCAGCCCTTAACCGGTGTGTTACTGCCAAGGAACTGGCAAAGTAACAGAGGCATGGACCCTTGTTTGGGGAACAATGGGGGGGTATTTGACGAGTGACTCGGCCCGGGATGCGACGGTTGTCTTGCCAAACGGGGGAGGAGTGGGCGGCTCTTGGGAGGGGGGTTCGATGTTCGCCGGTTCTATGATAAGCTGTTGAGTGGTGGAGCCTTGCCGTTGGATATCCTGGGGACTGAGATGGGCAGGTGGCTTGAGACCGAGGCGAAGGGTTCTGTGGCTCTAATCTGGACTTCTTCTTACCCGTTTTGACTGATGCCCCGATTCTCTATGATGAGCATGACTCAAATTTTCGCGGACAGGGCGCCAGACCTATTCAGGTGCAACTGGCAAAAGGCTCTTTCCCAATGAGGAGACTTCATGCTGAAATTCCCGGTTTCCATTAGGTCAGCCTTGTCTCCGTCCTAAGAGGAATTCCTAAGTTTGACTCATCAACATTAAAGGGGAATCCGGTTACCGGTCCGGTTCAGAAGGTGCTGGTTGGGTTTTGGCGAGGAAGGGAAGGGAGGATTCTCACTGGTGGCTCTTGGCCGCAGTAGACGATTATGAGTCTGCGCAGCTCCTGTTCAAGGGGGGAAAGTACAGTAAGTGCATTCACGTTCTTCACAACTCTGCAGAGAAGGTTCTGAAGGCCGCACTCCTTTCTCAGAGGAAGCGTCCTCCGATGGGTGCTGCTGGGCATAACCTTGCTCGTCTCTACGAGACTCTGGCTCCCAGGCCAAGTATTCCTCCAAGGCTTGTCAGGACGATGTACGACTTGGGACCCATGTATCTTCCCACGGAATACCCGGATGCGGCCATGGGGGTTCCGGGGACGATATTCAAAAGGGAGCAGGCTGAAAGATACCTTAGTGAAGTAGGGGCCTTGGTAAAATGGTTACGCAGCAATATGTTCAGAAAATAGTACGGGGGTATGTGGAACAGCTGGGCCGTAAGATTCGGGTCCAGGAGGCCATTCTGACAGGGTCTTGGGCGAAGGGCTCCTACTTGGAAGATAGCGATGTTGACCTTTTGATCGTCTCCAACGATTTTTCCCGTATGAGCCTTCCAGAGAGGCTGGTCTACCTCCAGAAAGCTTGGAGGAACAAGCTTCCCCTAGAGGCTTTCGGCTACACGACCAAAGAGTTTCGAGCGCTCAGAAGGAATAGTACGTATGTCAAGGATGCTGTTCGCTATGGTATCAGGATACCCGGAGCCCCTGTGAAGAAGAGTTAGTTGTCGAACATCTTCGGGATGACATCTGACTACTAGAAACCAGTCTGCTGCGATAGCCTATCCTTGTAGGGAAGAATTCCGAGATCAGCGACCGGGTGCTTACAAGTTCGTGGGTTCGAATGCGCCGGTGGTACACGCTGAATTGTTAGGCTCTCATGACGAGGGTAAGAGTATTCATCTGGGAGGTATTGGAGTGGTGTTCAAGGCCTCTGGAAAGGATACTCAAGGTGCTTTCTCGATCGTCGAGCATCCTTTGAAGCCGAGGACTCTTGTCCCGCCCCACTTACACGAGGGGGCTGACGAGTTCTCCTTTGGTGGAGGGGAGGATAGGGGCTAGGATAGGGGGACAGGGTTCTTGATGCGACGCCTGGTTGTTATGTGTTGAAGCCTAGGGGTATTTCCCACACGTTCTGGAACCCTTACGCAAGCCGGTTAGGCTGGTTGAGATAATTTCTGCGGCCGGCTTTGAACAGTTTTTCGACGAGGCCTCGAACCTCTTCCTAGAAGTACCGCCTGATGTTCGAAGAGTTCTATGGGTGCATCGTGAACTCATTTCACAGTTTCTTGACATTGTGCCCGACCCTCGGAGCAAGTGTTTCGAGTTTCGTTGAATGCTTCGGCGACCAAGTGAATTTTGTCTTGATATGAGCTAGGAGGGCTTCTTTCCCTGTTAGTTTCTGTCTGAGAATCCCAGATTATGGAAGAAGGTTTTGAACGCTTCTCCTTCCATGAACCCTGCCCCTAGAGACATCAACAGGGCATTGAAGAAGTCCAGGGCCTCATGGTTCATGCCGCATCTGTGGCAAAGACCTGCTTTCCCAGGCCAGGGGAGTTGGGAGTTGAACTCTGTCTTGGAGAGTAGCTCTTTGGCCTGAGTCAGTGCCATCAAGAACGGCTCCCGAAGCCTCTCTGTCAGATCCTGCAGTATACCCTCGCGTTCCAATATTCGGGTCAGGCCCCTGTCGACCGTGTAACTCTTCCATGTGATCTTGTCTGATACGTAGCGCTTCCTTCTGCCTCTGTGAAGCCTGGTGGTCCTGGGTACCTTGAAGGCGAGTTCGTGGAGGGTAAAGTCCCTGAGGGTCGAGTACACGTCGCCTAGGGGAATATTCATGGAGGTTGAGATATCGCCTGCTGAGACTCCGTCAGACCCTGACGCTCGAATGTGCGATAGAATGTCCCAGGCTACTTGACGGGAGAGAACCTTTGCCTTCATGGGGTCGTTGATGGGGAGATGGGTGACGTAGGACCTAGCAGGCCCCAGAATCCGGAGTGCCATCGGGCTGGAATGCTGGGCTGGATTAGGAAGAGCGTAGCTTTGGGAGGACCGACTCACCAGGGTCTCTTCTCCGCGTGCTGCTAGGTAGGTTGACGAGTCTGGCTGTTCAGGGGTCTTGTTTGGCTCCGACTGACGTACGAGTTTTGCTTCCCCTTTTACCAACCTTGAGGTAACTCTGGATGGCTGTGTACATATAACGGTCTTCAACTTTCTTCCGTGAAAAAAATCTACGAGGCTTTATAATGGAAAAATTTCCCCCGCCCACCCTCTCTCGTTTGTAACGCCGTTTTTTTCCCGATGAAACTTGTTGAGAGTCGGAGGGTTGGGCTTCGAGTTTTCTGTTTTTTGAAAAACACTTCACAATTACTAAATGGCTGATCGGGGGCTTTACGCGTTTGCAGAAACATGAAAGAAAAGACTCTGCTCGCTACGACCATAACAGCCATCGTACTGTCAATCCTCGCTGCCACACCCCTCGTCATACCCTCGGCTACACAGTTCGCAACACCCCTAACAGGCAACGGCGCGCCCAGCGGACAACACTTCAACCTGAACCTAATCGGAGCAAAGACAACCAACTGCCCCCAGGCAGACGGAAGCGGCGGAAACGTAATCTTCGTCCCCCTCTTCGGCACCAGCAAGATCGAGCTCCTCCAGGGCACCAGCTTCGCCGTCCTTGACAACAACGCCTGTATCGACAATGTTGCTCAGTTCCAGCTTCCACCGGACTCCAACGTCACATCGCTTCTATCGTACACTGTCTGGGCAAGGGTTGTGGGCACGCCGGGAGGACATGGAAGCCTCACCACATGCGCCACTGACCCAGCAACGGGCGACACAATTTGCTCGATGAACCAGGTGATTACCATGAGAACCAAGGGCCAACAAAAGTTCGTAAACGTCACCTCTCAGCTCACGAACATCTGCTTCCTCAACACCACCACCGGCGGCACAGAATGCGTGAACCTCTTCGACCCATTGTTCCAGAACTTCTTCTGGTCGTACAACAACCAAGGACAGAAGATATTGCAGCTCAGATTCTACCCGGTCGCATAAGTGTGCGCAAGGGTAGAGACTAGCTACAATCCCCCTTTTTGTTTCCCGTGTTCGAGAGGGCTCGAAACCAGGTTGAGTCCTAGGGCACCGAGGAAGGTTTTCCAGCTGCACGGGTACACTTTTCAGGACATGAGAGTAGGCGACCTGTTCTATTCTGTTGTAGCACCCTCCAGGGTGAGACGGGTAACTGTCCTCTTTTCCTATAAGCTACTGTCGAGGCAGCAAAGCTGGGACTGAGGGTTGTGATGAAGGATCGAAGAAAGACCCTGCCACCAAGACTGGAACAGGTTTCCTGTCTTGGTTGGTAGCCGAGCTTGACAGGGTTGATGCGGCTCTGGAACAGGCGAGGAGAGAGATTGGGAGGATATTGAGGCTCGGCCAGTCGTGAGGTGGAGGACTCGATTTTCCTGGTTATTTAGACTGTTCGCTTCCTAGTCCTCACGACTAGGAGCGCGGCTAGTCCCAGGGCAACAACTAATCCGCCTACCAGTGCGTATGAGGCTGTGGAGCCTAGGCCCAGAATGTTGAAGCCGCTAGGAGAAGAGGAGGAGGCTGGGGCGACGGTCACGTGGTATTCAGTTGAGTGGGAGAGGCTTCCGCTGCTCGCTAGGATTATGATTGTATATGTAGCCGCTGGGACGGTAGGGTCAACGATGACGGTGAGGGTCGAAACGCCTGAGCCGCCTAGTATCGTTTCGGTGCTGAGATGGGCTGTCGGACCTGGGGGAGAGACTGTCACTGTCAAGTTCACCGCGCCCGTGAAACCGTAGGCTGGGGTTACTGTGATGTTTGCTGTGGCTGATGAGCCTGCTTGAATTGTGAGGGGGGCAGGGTTGGGTGGAAGAGAAAAGTCCGGTGCCCGGACGGTTACTGATAGGAGGATTCGGTGGAATAGTGGCCCGCTGGAAGCGTCCACTTCTAACGTGTAGGAGCCTACTATGGTGGAGTTGACGGACAGGGTTGTTGTTCCCGAGACGGTGATAGTGGGTTGTATGGACGCGTTGAGGTTGAGGGATGGGATGGTGGAGAGGCTTGCTTGGCCTGTGAACCCGTTTGTGGATGTGAGGGTGATGGTTGAGGTGCCTGTGGAGCGGGTGCCTATTGTTAGAGCAGTGGGGTTGGCTGCGAGGTTGAAATCGGGACCCGTTACTATGACTGCTACACTGGCGGAATGGGCTAGTGGTCCGCTCGACCCGTCCACCTCGACGAAGTAGGATCCTGGAGTAGTTCCTAGTGGGGCTGACACGGTGAGGATGGAGATGCCTGGAGCTGTTAGGCTAGTGATTGAGAGGGATGGGGTGAGGCCTGTGGGGAAGGTGGTGTTCGTCAGGGTGACGGTTCCGTGGAAGCTGTAAAGGCTTGTGATGGTTATTGTGGGTGCGCAGGATGAGCGTCCTGCTGTCAGGGTGATGGTTGAGGGGTTGGTTGAGATGTCGAAGTCTGGCCCGTTCACGGTCACTGAGAGGATAATGGTCTCCGTATGGGAGGAAGCGGCCGCGGTGAGTATGATCAAGTAGTCGGAGCCTGGCGTTGTGCCGCTTGGCGCTGTGACTGTGAGAGTTGAGGTTGTTGTACCGTAGACTGTGAGTGTCTTTGGGGATATTGATGTGGTTAGGCCTGTGGGGCTGGAGGAGTTTGTTAGGGAAACTACTCCGGTAAACCCTCCGGATGTTGTGATTGTGATTATGGAGCTGTTTGATTGCCCCCCTGCTAGGACTGTGAGGGAGGTGGGGCTGGCGGATAGGGAGAAGCTTGGACCTGTGACGGTGACTTGTATGTCTACGGTGTAGTAGAGGGTGTTGCTGGTGGCGGATACCTCGAGGGTGTAGCTGCCAGGTGTAGTCGAGGTGGGCACTGTGACCGTGAGGGTTGAGCTTGCCGCTCCGTTAGGGGTGAGTGTGACGCTGTTAGGGACGAGTGTCAGTGTGAAGTCGAAGGAGAAGGAGGAGAGAGCTATTGAGCCGGAGAACCCGTCGATGCTGGCCAGGTCTATTTTGGAGCTGTCGGACCCGCCTGGAGCTGCGGTGAGTTGTGTCTTCTCTGCTGTAAAGGTGAAGTCTGGCCCAGTCACCTTCATCGCGATCCGAGCCGAGTGTGATAGGCTGCAGCCGTTTGACGCTGTGATGCTGGTGGTATAGTTTCCTGGAGGAGTGCCTGTTAAGGTGAGGATTGTCAGGGTGGCAGTTGCCGTTGCCCCAGCGGTGAGTGTGATGTTTGTCTTGTCGAGGGAGACGTCGAAGTAGGAGGATGCGGAGAGGGTTATGCTGCCCGAGAACCCGTACTGACTACTCAGGGTGATGGTTGAACTGCCCAGGGTTCCCGCAGCCAATTCTAGAAAGCTGGGGCTGGTGGCCAGGGTGAAATCGGGTGTGGTCGAAGGGTATTGTGGGTACGCGGGGTCGGTGATGGGTGATGAAGGTGTTGGTTGGTAAAACGGAATGAAGAGAACTATGCAGATTAGTGTAAGCCCGAAGGTTCTTCCCAATATCATAGCCGTTTCTCCTTGGTTATTCGGGACACCGTTTGAGTCAGGGTATGCCAGCTATGCCGTTTGAAAGCCAGCGCATTTGTGGAGAGGTTGTTAACTTGCTGGGACTAGTATTCACGCGGGGCCTTGGTTTAGGCGGTTTCTAACCTCGAGGGAGCCGTCTGGGTTCCAGTGCCCATTGCCCCCGGCAAGCTAGCGTGTAGTTCTTGGGAAAGTGCGTGCGGCCATGCCAAGCTGTGAGTGATGGCGTGGGCTGGCGTGAACAGTTCCGAGTCTTCGGTTTTCCTAGCCTTAACCGAACACGTGTGAATCCTCGTCATCAAGATGTGCTGATTTGTAATGCGTATACTTCGCTTGTAAACAGAAAGCCTTAATGCCAAACGGCTCCGAACCATGCAACGATTGGGTGTAATTCTTGAGAGTTAGCACGATTCTGTTTTCCCTCTTTCTCCTGTTGGTCGGAGCTGTCCTTATTGTCCCATCAGCGACCCCAGAACATGTGATATTCGCAGGCACGACCCCAGATTTCACAATGGCGGCGTATCCTACCAGCCTCTCCATCGATGCTGGCTCCTCAGCCATCTCCTATGTTGTCCTGACTAGTCTCAACGGTTTCAGTGGAACCGTATCGTTGTCCCAGAGTTCACCCTCTGGGTTGGTCGCGAGCTTGAGCTCGTCTATCGTGACTTTGTCGTCTGGTGGAAACGCGAGTTCAGTTCTGACCGTGTCTGCGGCAAGCTCGACAGCTCCGGGGATTTACTCGATCATTGTAACGGGCACTGGCGGGGGCCTCTCCCACAGCGCCACTGTCACTGTCAGTGTCAACCAGACATCTCCCGACTTCTCTATCTCAGCCTCCCCCATGTTTCTCAATATTCAGCCCGGCACGTCGGGTTCTTCTACGATCATCATAACTGCGCTGAACGGGTTTTCGGGCACTGTCTCGCTCGGGATCGCCCCGTCTCAGGGGCTGGCTGTCTCACTGATGCCCGCGAGCGTCGTGGGCTCAGGAACCGCGACCCTCACCGTCACGGCCCCTAGTAATGGAAAATACTCGGCTACCGTAACTGGAATCAGCGGGTCGTTATCCCATGCCGTAACGGTATACGTGACAGTCGGGACTTCTGCGGCCCCGGACTTCGCCATCTCCGCCTCTCCCGCAAACCTCGCGATTACTGCTGGCTCATCAGCTAGTTCTACTGTTACTCTGACTAGTCTCAATGGTTTCAACGGGACGGTGTACCTGACCTCCCAAGTTTCGCCTGGTGGACTCGCCGCAACGTTGAGTGGGGTGTCTGTCTCTCTCTACCCTGGTGGGTCGGGGTCCTCTGTTCTAACCGTTTCCGCGTCAACCTCCACACCGCCAGGCTCCTACACTGTCACTGTTACGGGTTCAAGCCAGGCTGTATCTCACTCGACCGCTGTTTCGGTCATGGTCGGGTCTTCGAACCAGCCCGACTTTACCATCTCCGCCATCCCAACTAGTCAGAAGGTTATGGCGGGCTCTTCCGCTACCTCCACTATCTCTCTGACTAGCGTGAACGGTTTCAATGGTACTGTGACGCTCTCAACTTCTGCCCCTCCCCTATGCGTCTCATGTCCAGGCTGGGGTGTCAGCCCGTCCAGTGTCATGCTCCCGCCTGGGGGAACGGCCTCGTCAACTCTTACCTTCTCTACCACGGCGGGCTCTCCTCTGTCGAGCTGGGTTGTTGGCGTGACGGGGACAAGCGATGGTCTTTCTCACGTTGTGGATGTGACCTTCACCATAGTCTCGTCCTCTTCCACGCCTGACTTCACCCTAACGGCGAACCCTAGCAGCTTCAGTGTTCCGGTCGGCTCGTCGGCTACTTCGACGGTCAGCCTTGCCAGCCTTAACAACTTCTCGGGTACAGTGTTCTTGTTCGCTTCGGTTTCGCCCTCGGGCCTCGCGGCAACTGTCAACCCCACTAGCGTCACTCTCTCATCGGGGGGGTCGGCATCGTCCACGCTTACTGTTTCATCCTCGATCGTGGGTAGTTACAGTGTTACTGTTAGCGGGACTAGTGACAGCTTGTCTCACAAGGTTAGCGTGACGGTCACTGTGACCTCGTCCTCTCCGACTCCCGACTTCTCCATGACAGCCAACCCTGCCAGCCTCGTTATCCCCGCCGGCTCCTCGGCCACGTCGACAATAATTCTTTCCAGCATTAACGGGTTCAACGGCACCGTCAGCCTAGACGCACCGTCTCCCCTCTGTCCCTCACCCACATGCAGCACATGGTACATCAGCCCCACCAGCGTAAGCCTCGCCCCCGACGGGATGGCCAAGGCCACGCTCACAATATCCGGGGGAGCGGCAGGTGGCTCGGGGAACGTCACCGTGTTTGGAACGAGCGGGAGCCTATCTCATTCGGCGAACGTAGCCTTCCAAGTAGTCCAGTCTGTTTCCCCTGACTTCACCCTCTCCGCCAACCCTACTCAAATCAGCATTCCACCCAACACGTCGGGCACATCCTCAATATCTGTTACAGCTCTGAACGGGTTTTCCGGAACTGTCTTCCTAACTACCAGTTCATCCCCTGGCTTGGCCGCGAATATCAGCCCGCATAATGTCACCGGGTCTGGAACTGCAACCCTGACGGTCAACGCGATCAATGCTGGAAACTACGCCGTAACGGTGACGGGTACGAGTGGCTCCCTATCTCACTCTGTAACTGTTTCAGTAATAGTTTCGGCACCACCTCCCCCCGCTGACTTCACAGTCACCCTGACACCAACCTCCCAGTCGGTCATTAGGGGATCGTCGACAAGCTTCACGATAACTGTAAAGGGGTCAAACGGCTTCAACGGTACTGTCAGCCTTACCGCGACCGTTTCTCCACTCGTGCACCGGGGCCCTACGGCGTCCTTGCCGTCCACGGTCGGCCCCTACTCCACATCCACACTAACCGTTTCCACGTTCCGCTCCACGCCCACTGGCACATACACAATCACGATCACAGCGGCCAGTGGCTCCCTAACCCACACCTCCACGGCTACAGTGACAGTGACGCACTAGACTCGAACCGTCAGCCCCTGCCCTTTTGTAGCCCAACCTAAACCAAAGTAGAAACGGGACCCTAGTCGAGGACGCAGCAGCTTATTCGGGTCGCAGTTCTTCCAGGAAGTTTCAGCTCCGACTGGTTAGTCGTCAAACCGTATTTCCGGTCACCATTCGGCCCCTGGGTGAGATGCAACATACTATGGCCTCTTTCCTCCAGCACCTCTCAACCCCCTTCACGATAACGTAAGACTGGGAAATGTTCCCCTAGTGACAAGGATCCACTCCTCAAGGAGGCCCTGCTATTGGCGTGCTGGTTTCTGGGCTTGTTGGGCTGGTCGGGGTGGTGAACTTGGCCTTGGTGGAGCGCCTGCGGAGGGCAACCAAGGCGAGCAGAATTAGGATACCGCCTCCGAGCACGATGCCAAGGAATAGCGGATTGAGTGAAGGGATGGGCCGTTGTTCGCTTAACGCCATTATTGCTATCGATGTGGTCTCAGCGTTCTCATCTGTCCCTGCGTAGGTTAGGGTTGAGGAATATCCGGTGTGGAAGCCTCCGTCTGGGCCTTGCATTCGAAGAATTACATCTGCGAGCCCGGTTGGGATTGCCATTGAAAGTCTTGTGAGAACAAGCAAGTACAAAGCGTCTTTGTAGGTTTGGTAGACTCCCAACCCGTTCTTGAAGGGTTCATCAACCATTCCCTTGCCGTCCCACATTGTATTGAGTACCGAGACCATCTCGGCAACTCCGGTAGCGTTGCTACGACGGTTTAGCTCGAGGGCCGTGTAAGCGGCTACGTCCGCCTAAGCAAGTGGTGAGAGTGTGCCTGTTCCGTTGTGGTATTCCCAGCAGACGGTGTAGTTTCCGGTTGCCTTGAAGAGAGGATTCCAATAGCTGGTGACGTTGTACGTGTTTGGGGTATGGATTGGAAGTGGGATCTGACGATCGAGGACGGATTCATGCATCAGATCGATCCCTTGCTGACAGCAGATAGCATTGTTGAGAGTGGCCTTGATGGACTGGCTTAGGCTAAGGTTACAAATTTCAGATGCTCTCGAGGCGAGAAGGTTGTCACTCGCAACGTAGTACGTGTGCCCTGTTTGGGTCTCCCTTATCAGGTGAATAGACAGGTCGTAAAGATTGGAGAGGAAGTTGGAAGCCAGGCCCAGCCTGTTGTCCAGCTCAGAGGCTTGAACCTTGATGCTAGTCGGACCGTTCCCGAGAGCGATGCACAATAGGAGGAAGACCGCTAGCGAGGCTATCCGTGGCATCATCAGCCGTGCGTAGTTTCGACCGCGAGAGGGACTAGGAAGTTTTCATTGGCTTTCGCAGAAATGGACCAATCACTGGGGTCCAGGTTCGAGAGGGAGCGCCAACCTATCCGCAATTGTGACGAGCAACTACGACAGTCTGGCTTTTAACACCATTGAGGCTTGACCTGAATCGGGGTGGTCTCTGCTCGCCAATCCTAAGATCGAAGATTACAAGGTTGTAGTTGGGTTCTCTAATGTTCTATCTTTCGGGATTAGCCTAAAGTCTCTGGAGCAAATTGGCGCTAAAGTCCTCAAGAGGAGAGATTATCGTTTCATCCATGCCAGACTCGGCAGTTCGATTTTGGACCGCTTACGTCTTAGCTTGCAGTTCACCGAGCATCCCGGAGGTGTGCGGATTCGATTGAAAACCGCACGTTCACCTCTTTATTTTTTGCGCAAGTCGACTATCTCATCGGGCAAAGTCATATCGGACTTCTGGACGTCATTCGAAAAAAATGCCCTCAGCGAGACCGGTCGTACTCCGTCAATGATTTCCGGATATGTGTACCGATTCACTGAGTGGGCCGCAAAGG
>WNGL01009219.1_pt1 | contig 12214 bp, 6 predicted proteins | sample 5400591 | NCBI WGS metagenome assembly WNGL01 (sample SAMN13153377, study PRJNA577476) | soil metagenome | isolation source: 80 cm soil or saprolite under Garry oak tree replicate 1 | place: USA:California | collected 2016-06-15
GACCGCCAAAGCCTCCAACCTCATTCGCGACATCTTCGAGACCAACTGCGAGGTGTTCTTCGTCTTCAACGGCACATCAGCCAATTCCCTCTCCCTTGCCTCTCTCTGCCAGTCCTATCACAGCATCCTCTGCCACGAATTGGCCCATGTCGAAGTGGCCGAATGCGGCGCGCCGGAGTTCTTCGCCAACGGCAGCAAGGTCTTGTTGTTGCCGGGCGCCGATGGCAAAATCGATCCCAAAGCCATCGAACGCGCCGTCCACAAACGCACCGATGTCCATTATCCCAAACCGCGCGCGCTGACTTTGACCCAGGCCACCGAACTCGGCACGGTGTATTCGCTTGATGAGTTGCGAGCGCTGACGGACGCCGCGCGGCGTTTCCATTTGCGCGTACACATGGACGGAGCGCGGTTCGCCAACGCCGTCGCTTCGCTCGCGGTGACGCCAAAGGAAATCACCTGGGGAGCCGGCATAGACGTGCTCAGCTTTGGCGCAACCAAGAACGGGATTGCCGTCGGCGAAGCCGTCGTGTTCTTTAACCCCGAGCTGGCCAGCGAGTTTGATTACCGCCGCAAACAATCCGGGCAACTGGCTTCCAAGATGCGGTTCCTGTCCGCGCCTTGGGTCGGCCTCTTGCAAGAAGGCGCCTGGTTGCGCCATGCCAGCCACGCCAATGCCATGGCCAAACGTCTCGAATCCGCCTTTCGAAATCTGCCGCGTGTTCAAATTGTTTACCCCGTGCAGACGAATTCGGTCTTCGCACGCATCCCCGATGAAATCGTTCAGGCCATGTACCGCCGGGGTTGGAAGTTCTACACCCACGTCGGCAGCGCCGACGAAGCGCGGCTCATGTGCAGTTGGGACACCACGGAGCAAGACGTGGACTCCTTTGCCGCGGATTTAGGTGAGCTTCTTTCCAAACTCTAAGGGCGCATCAATGGATAACCTTTACGAGCGGTCAAAGGTAGCCTCAGACCCTGCACGCATAGTGGAGCGTGGAGCAGACAATCTTGTCTGTTTCTGCAAGCGACCAAAGGTAGCGTCAGACCTTGCATGGGCCCAGCCGGAGAGCGGTACCGCGAAGGTTGCTGTGGCAATACTTCGTTCCCTTGGGTTCCTCCCGTGGGCCTTCCATCCATGAGCTTGACCACCTTTTCTTTTCCCACCCCTACGGTGTTCGGCCCCGGCGCGCTATCGGAGTTGCCCAAGGGCATCCGGCGTTTGGGTATGCGCCGTCCTCTGGTCGTGACCGATCCGGGATTGCTCGCCTCCAGCGCCTTCCGCGTCCTGGCTAAGACGTTGGGTGAGGCCGGCAATGGAACGGACTGGTTCGTCTATTCCGATGTGCGCTCAAACCCGATCGAGAACGACGTTCGCCAGGCCGCCGCGCTCTTCTGCGAACATCATTGCGACAGCGTCATCGCCTTTGGCGGCGGCAGCCCCCTCGACGTCGGTAAAGCCGCCCGCATTCTCGTCAAGTGTCCTGGCTTCGATCTCGCCAAGTTTTATGAAGCACCCGATTGGTCTGGCCTCGTGCCCTTCGTCGCGATTCCGACGACGGCGGGCACCGGTAGCGAAGTCGGCCGCAGTTCCGTGATCACACTTGACGCGACGAAACGCAAAGGAGTCATCTTCCATCCCGAACTCCTGGCCAAGCTGGTCATCCTCGATCCCGAATTGACCGTGGGCTTGCCGCCCAATCTCACCGCGGCCACGGGCGCCGACGCCTTGACACACTGCATCGAGTCGTTCACCTGCCCCGTCTTTCATCCGATGTGCGACGGCATCGCGCTGGAAGCCATCCGCCTAATCGTTTATGCGCTACCTCGCGCTTACAACAAAGGCGCCGATCTCGACGCGCGCGGCAAAATGCTCGTCGCCGCCGCAATGGGCGCCGTGGCCTTTCAAAAAGACCTCGGCGTGGTGCACTCAATGGCCCACCCGCTCTCGACCATTTACGGTCTGCATCATGGTTTGGCTAATGCTCTCTGCCTCGTTGCCGGCATGAAGTTCTGCGCCTCCCGCAAGCCCGGACTTTATCGCCGAATCGGTATCGCCTGCGGACTGGACATCATGAAGCCTTCTGACCCCGAGGCCGATCAGCACACCATTTTCTTCATTAGCGAATTTCTCGCTGGCCTCGGCCTGAACACTCGCCTGCGCAACCATGGCGTGAAGCCCGAACAACTCGACGCGCTTGTCGCCCAAGCCATCGACGACCCTTGCCATAAAACCAATGCCGTCCCGGTGGCCGAGCAGGATCTACGAAGGCTGTATGCGGAAGTGATCTGAGACTCAGGGGGACGGGGCGCACACGCGCCGCCGCGTGTAGCTTTGGGCGCCCCCGCCCAAAGCTCGTTCTAATGCCACTTCCATCGCTGGGATTGCAGATTTGAAGGAACTTGCTGACGGGGGTTTTGGCTGCTCATAATCGGTCAATGGAAACCGAAATCGTGGGCAACGATTTGCTCCGCGAAGAACCCGCAGGGTATGGTGGTTCGCACCAAGACACCCCTGTCGAAGAATACCTTCGGAAGCTGGAGCGCGCGCTTAGACGCGGCGATGCCACCGAGCACACCCACCGGTCCGCGCTGAAGGATTTGCTGGAAGCGCTCGACGACAAAGTCATCGCCACCAACGAGCCGAAGCGTTCACAGTGCGGCGCGCCGGATTACGTCGTATCGCGCAAGCGCGACCAGCTTTGGCTTGGCTACATTGAAGCCAAGGACATCGGCGCAGACCTCGCCGAGGTTGAACACAGCGAACAGCTCAAACGGTACCTCGCTTCGTTGCCGAATTTGCTGCTTACCGATTATGTGGAGTTTCGCTGGTTCGTGAACGGCAAGAAACGAGAAACTTTCCGCCTCGGGACGCCTCAGTCCGGCGGCAGGCTGGCGCGCGCCTCGGCCGGCGAGATCGAACGAGCGACCCACTTGCTGCGCGGCTTTCTAACGCAACGACCGGTCGCTATCGCCTCCGCCGAGGAACTCGCCCGCTGCCTGGCCAGGCTGGCGCATCTCATCCGCGACATTATTATCCGCGCCTTTCAGACCGGCCAGGCTTCACAGCAATTGCGGGACTGGCGCGACGCTTTTGCCCGCACGCTGCTCCCGGAGCTGGCGCCACATGCCGACGCAAAGAAAGAGGCGAAGGCCGTGGGGGAATTCGCAGACATGTTTGCGCAGACCCTGGCCTACGGTTTGTTCAGCGCTCGCGTGTCGAGCCGCGCCGTGGAATTTACCCGTGAAAAGGCGCAGAAACTCATTCCGCGCACCAATCCCTTTCTGCGCGCTTTCTTCGAGCAGATCACCGGGACCGGCTTGGACGACGAACCTTTCGCCGGATTTGTCGAAGATTTGATCCAGACGCTCGATCATGCGGACATGGGACGGATTTTGGAGGACTTTGGCAAACGCGCTCAGCGCCGGGACCCTGTGATTCATTTTTACGAGACGTTCCTGCAGGCGTATAATCCCAAGCTGCGCAAGTTGCGCGGCATCTATTACACGCCCGAGCCGGTCGTGAACTACATTGTCCAGAGCATTGACCGGCTGCTGAAGGACAGGTTTGGCATCAAGTCTGGCCTGGCCGATCACTCGAAGGTGACGGTGACGCGCAGGGAAGGCGAACGCGAGATCAAAGACGAGACCCATCGCGTGCTCATCCTCGATCCTGCCACGGGCACGGCCACGTTTCTTTACACGGTGCTCGACTTCATCCGCTCCCAATTCAGGGCGAAGAAGAACGCGGGGCGGTGGGGCAGCTACGTGCATGAGCATCTGCTGCCGCGCCTGTTTGGGTTTGAGTTACTGATGGCGCCGTACGCCGTGGCCCATTTCAAACTCGGGCTCGCGCTTGCAGCGATGGATGAAGAACCGTTGTTCCGCCAGCAATGGAGCTACGAGCCGCAGGCCAACGAGCGCCTGAACATATTCCTCACCAATACACTCGAGGATTTGGAGCGCACGACCGAACAACTTGGCCCGCTGCGGGCCTTGAGCGACGAAGCCAACTCCGCTTACGAGATCAAGCAACACAAACCCGTGCTGGTGGTGCTGGGCAATCCGCCTTACGCTGGCCACAGCGCCAACAAAGGCGAATGGATTTCCAAACTGATCCGTGATTACTACTTCTGCGACGGCCAGCCGCTCGGGGAACGCAATCCCAAATGGCTCCAGGACGATTACGTGAAATTCATCCGCTGGGGGCAATGGCGCATCGAGCAAACCGGCCAGGGAATTCTCGCCTTCATCACCAACCACGGCTACCTGGATAACCCGACCTTCCGTGGCATGAGACAGCATCTCATGCAAACTTTCGACCAGATTTACGTGCTGAACCTGCATGGCAACTCGAAAAAGAAGGAAACCGTTCCCGGCACGAGCAACCTCGATAAGAACGTTTTCGACATCCAGCAAGGGGTGGCGATTGGCATTTTTGTGAAGCTGCCCCCAAGGGCGAAGAGGAAGAAGAAGGCTCCCACCACAGTCTGCCATTGCGACCTGTGGGGCGCGCAGCAGCAGACGAAATACGACTGGCTGGACAAGAATCAGATCGAGAGTACTGCGTGGACAACGCTTTCTCCCACCGCTCCGCACTATCTGTTCATTCCACAAGACACGAAACGGCTAAAGGAATACCAGCGCGGCTGGAAAGTCACGGAGATGATGCCGGTGAACGTCTTGGGTTTCCAAAGCCATCGTGACGCCTTCGCTGTTTCGTTTGACCGCCAAGAAATCGAATCGAGGCTTTCAGCCTTGAGATCGCCTCGATTCACCGACGAGGATTTGAGACAGAAGTTTTCACTTGAGGACAATCGCGACTGGAAGCTTGCGCGCGCTCGAACGAATTTGCAGGCACGCGACGAGTGGCGTAAGCCAATTTTACGCTGCCTTTATCGCCCGTTCGACAAGCGTTGGTGTTACTTCGATGAGATTGCAATGGATTATCCGCGGCGTGAACTTAAGATGCACGTTGCCACACAAGCGAATGTTACTTTGTGCTTGATGAGGCAGACGCGAGCTTTGAAATGGCATCACGCACTCGCGACGGAACTGCCGACGCCGGCGATCTTTTTGGAGGTCAAGGACGGGTCAAGTGTTTTCCCGCTGTACCTTTACCCGAATGGCAATTTGCCCGAAGAAGACTTGTTCGCCCACGAAGACGGCCGCCGCCCAAACTTGAGCGCCGAATTTATCCAGGACTTCCGCGAGAAACTGGACGTGAAGTTCGTGCCGGACGGTCTGGGCCGGCCTGGTAAGCGCGAGGTCGGGCCGGAACTGATTTTCCATTACGCCTACGCCGTCTTTCACAGCCCCAGCTATCGGGAACGGTATGCGGAGTTTTTGCGCGCGGATTTCCCGCGCCTGCCGCTCACTGGCAATTTTGAGCTATTCCGCATCCTGGCCAGTTTGGGCGGCTATTTGGTGGACTTGCATGCGCGCGGCAAGGGCGAGCCGCGGGGCCTGAGCTTTCCCGTGAAGAACGCCAATGGGATTGAGGAGGCGCGCTATCAACCGGCGCAGGGGAGAGAGCCTGGCCGCGTGTGGATCAACAACCGCCAATATTTCGAAGGAGTGCCGGAGTCGGCATGGACCTTTCCCATCGGCGGCTACCTGCCGGCGCAGCGCTGGCTGAAGGACCGCATCGGTCGCGCGCTCGGTTACGAAGAACAGGCGGAGTATCAACGCATCATCTGGGCGCTGCTGGAGACAAGGCGATTGATGGAGGACATAGATGAGGCGATCAAAGGGCACGGCGGCTGGCCGTTGAAATGAAGGATTAGAGCCAGAAACTGAACGCCACCGCCATGACCTTGCAAACCCTCAAAACCCAAATCCGCTCCCGCGCGATCGACACCGTCATCGCCGCTTTTCCCGACCCCTTTGGGCGGCTTGTCGGCAAACGATTTCGCGGCGACGTTTTTCTCGAAACAGTCCTCAAACACGGCACTCATGGATGCAATTACCTGCTGACGGTCAACCTGGAAATGGATCCTTTGGACGGCTTCAAAGTCGCCAGTTGGGAGGCTGGCTTTGGTGATTTCGCGTTTCGGCCCGATCTACAGACCTTGCGCCCCATTCCCTGGCAGCCTGGCGCCGCGCTGGTGATTTGCGATTACGTCAGGCACGACGGTTCGCTGGTTAAGGAAGCGCCGCGCTCAGTCCTTCGCCGGCAAATCGAGCTGCTCAAACAACAGGGCTTTACCTGCGGCTGCGCCAGCGAATTGGAGTTCTATCTCTTCAACCAAACCTATCACTCGGCCTTTGCCGGCGGCTACCGCGACCTCCAGCCCGCCAGCGATTATCGCATTGATTACCACCTCATGCAGCCCACGCGCGATGAACCGCTCATGCGCTCGGTCCGCAACGGCATGACCGCTGCCCGCGTGCCCATCGAAAGCAGCAAAGGCGAATGGAGCCGCGGCCAGCACGAAATCAATTTCAGCTACGCCCAACCCCTGGCCATGGCCGACATGCACGTGCTCTTTAAGCAAGGCCTAAAGGAAATCGCTGAACAGCACGGCAAAGCGGTTTCCTTCATGGCCAAATATGCGCCAGGCGAAGCCGGCAATTCCTGCCACATCCACATGAGCCTGTGGAAAAGTGGCCGGAACGTTTTTTGGGATGCGAACCCAAAACCTCACCACGCCGTCAAATCCGACAGCGTGAAACGTAAAGCGACAGCAGGCGCTGGTTCCAGGCTCTTCCGCCAGTTCCTGGGCGGATTGATGAAGTATTCGCCGGAGCTGTGCCTTTTTTTCGCCCCAACCATCAACAGCTACAAACGCTACCAGCCGGGCAGTTGGGCGCCCACGCGCATGGCTTGGGCGCTCGATAACCGGACGGTCGGCTTTCGAGTCGTCGGCCAAAACGATTCGTTCCGCATCGAGAACCGCATGCCCGGCGCCGACGCCAATCCGTACCTGGCCTTCGCCGCCATGCTCGCTACCGGCATGGCCGGAATGCAGGAAAAACTCGATTGCAGCCAAGAATACGTCGGCAACGCTTACGTCGATTCAACCCTACCTCGCCTCCCCAACAGCCTGCGCGACGCCGCGGAGCTGCTCGATAAATCCAAGCTTGCTCGGGCGGCTTTTGGCGGCGACATCGTCGAGTTCTACGTCCATCACGCGCGGCTGGAAATCGAGGCCTTCAACAACGCGGTGACCGACTGGGAGAAGGTCCGTTATTTCGAGCGCATCTGATTGGAAAAGGGAATGAAGAAATCGTCAATTTTGGGTGTAATCCTTGGCGTCTGTGCGCTGGCGCTTTGGCTGGCAATTCAATTCTCTTCCCAGCCGACCGCCAGCAAACCTGCGGCCGCCGTGCCTCCGCCCATTGACCTTGGCGCGTTGATAGCCAAAGCCGAGCGCGCGGACCCGCAAGCTCAGGTCCAACTTGCCAGTCTCTATGCCCAGGGCCGGGGCGTAACCAACAGCTACGCAGAAGCTGCCAAATGGTACCGCCGCGCCGCTGAGCAAGGCAACGCCGATGCCCAGGTGGGCTTGGGCGAGTTGTACGAAGCTGGCCGTGGCGTCCCCAAGGACATGGATGAAGCCATCAAATGGTATCGCCTCGCTGCTGACCAGGGAAACGCTGCCGCACAATACACGCTGGGCTTTCTGTGCGAAGCAGGCCATGGCCTGCCTCAAGACCAGCCGCAGGCGGCCAAATGGTTCAAATTGGCTGCCGACCAAGGTGATAAACTGTCTCAATACGATCTAGGGCAACGTTACGAGTTGGGGGTTGGCGTGCCTTTGGACCAAGTCGAAGCCCTTAAATGGTTCATGCTGGCTGCTGCCCAGGGCCAGCCCGACGCTGGCCAGCGGGCCGAAAAAATCAAAACCAAGATGAGCCGCGAAGAAATTTCTGAAGCAAAACGGCGGGCGGCCTCCGCTTCTCTGAACAAGGCCACAAAGCCGCCGAAATGACCTCGCGCGAGGATGCCGCGGCTGCCAGGCGTTTTAACCGATTCGGCCATGTCAACCGTATCGGTATTGGAGAAATCTGACATCTGCGCGTCACTGATTCGTTACATCTTGTCCTTGCTTTCTGCTTGACACCCGGCGCCTTCTCCAGCATAAAACCAATGTACGGCCCGGCTTAGCCGATCGCTGCGGGTATCTGTTGGGCGAAGACGGAGGCCGAACTGAATGCAAATTCTATGCGCCGAACTAAACCGCTCCGTCGAATCTCCTGCAGCGCTTTTACATTGATCGAACTGCTCGTCGTTATCGCCATCATTGCTATTCTCGCCGCGATGCTTTTGCCGGTGTTGAGCCAGGCCAAGGAAAAGGCCAAAGCCACCCAATGCATTAACAACCTCCGGCAGATCGGCACTGCCTCCCGCCTGTACGCCGATGACAATCACGACACTTACTGGTGCCGGGCTGAAGGAGATATTATCAACGGCGGCCAATGGTACTTGAACCCCAGGTCCACCATCCTGGAGGACGTCAATAATCCCAAAAACGATGATGGCTACTGGGCCCTTGGTTACTACCCATATTTCGCTGGCAACCAGAAAATCTTCGCCTGCCCGGATGGCAAAGTCGTGGATGAATGGCACGACACCGGCCTCTCTTATCCGCACGATTTTTGGGCCAACTCGACTTATGGCATGTGCCGGTACCTTTTGGTCCCTTATACCGGGCCGGGACCGACACAATATGGCCTGAACGCCAAAGGCCCGCTGAGAATCCCCAATTACCTAAGTCCGGTCAGCACTATCTTTTGTCAGGACGCCGCCGAACAGGCATGCGAGGGGGCCGATGATACGCTGGGATTATTTCCAAGCAACAGCCAAATCCTGACCCAATGGAAATACGGTCTGCCGGCGCTCTATGGAGGAGCTGACCTGACGCTGGGTTGGTGGCGCCACAACAAGGCCTGCAACACCCTTTGGATCCAGGGAAATGTCAGCAGAATTCGCTTCCGGCCCAAAGGCTACCTCGGAGCCGCAGGCGCTATAGATTACCGATGTTACACCGGGGAGCGGCCGGATGAGATGCCAACATTTTAAGCGTACCCCTGTGCGCCTCGGCGCCTTTATGAGAAAACGTTGCGCCACCAACATCTGGTTGACCTTCGCCCTGCTGATCCTTGGACTGTGCGGATGCGACAAGTCCACGCAACCGCTGCCGCTCCTGGCGGCAGAGCAGATCCCTACCGAATTGCAAAAGGCCTTCCGCAAGGCCAAACCGGAACTGAACAATGTGGTGGCCCAGATCAACTCCGAGCTTCAGAGCAAAGACTACTCCAGCGCCTACCAGGGCCTGCAATTCTTGACCAGCGTGCCGGACATAACCAAAGAACAACGTACGTTGGCCGCCCGCGCTCTGCTCTCCATCAATGGCCTCTTGCGAACCGCACAGGCCCAGGGCGACCAAAAAGCTGCTGAAATGCTCAAATTCCAACAGAGAAACCGATAAACCCTGCACCCGAACGGCGACGTCGCCAACAACCACCGCAGCTATGCCGGCGCATGAATCGTTCGAGTTGGACCCTCAGGCACTGCCTGCCTCAGCAACACCCAACTTCAGTTGGGTCTGCGGACATTCCCAGCTTGCCCTTAACCCATTCAGTGGTTTCCCATGTCCACGAAATTTCGCGAATCCCGTAAAGACTCTCCCCTGTGTTTCCGCCAAGAACCCTCAACCCAAACTACTCCTATGAAGCTGATCTCAAATCCTCTCACACTCGCACTGTCCCTGTGTTTTGCGCTCTTTTGCGCTGCTCCAGTACTGGGCCAAAGTCTGGGTCAATGGGACTTCAATAGCAGCAACCTGGCCCAAACTGCTGGCGCAAATCTTGGTGACCTCCAATATGCGGATGGTCCGGCGGGCCCGACCGCAACCGCAACCGCCTTTGGCACCACCGCCTCACTTGGCATCCCAGACATCAATGGAACCAGCGCGATTGTGATGCGCTTTCCGGCCGCCACCAATGGCATGGGTTACCAGATGCCAACGCCCCCCAACCCCAACGGCGGTGGGTCGCTGGTCAACCAATGGACCCTCATCATGGACGTCCTCTACCCCTCCGCCTCTGATGCCATGATCCGACCCATTATAGATTCCGACGGTTCGGCATTGGTCGAGGGGCCGGACCTTATCGTCAGCGCCAGTGATGGCATTGGCTCGCCTCCCAGCGGGATCTATCCAGGCTCGATCAGTCCTGATACCTGGTATCGTGTCGGGCTTGTCGTCAACGCAACAAACGAGGTGGACATTTACGTCAACGGCGTCCAGGTCGGAACGACTGGACGTGCTGGTCCACCGGATTTCGGTCTGGACGACCGGTTTGCTCTGTTCACAAGCGCAACGGCCTTGATTCTTGGCAGCACTCTGAGCAACGCCGCCCCGGGTTTCGTCAACAGTATCCAGCTTCGCGACACCACCTTGAACGCAGGTCAAATGCTGGCTCTTGGCGGTCCTTCGGCCAGTGGCATCCCCGAAACGATACCCCCGGTGCCATCGTTCATCCAATCCCGCTCGCCAACAATCGGCGCGGGCAACGCCTTGCCTAGCCCCACCGTGAACGTGGTGCTTAACCAGGGTGACACCACGGTCAACTCGGCGTCCATCCAACTGCTCTTTGACGGCGTGCCGCTCAGCGCCACGGTTACTCCTACTCCCCCAACCTATAGCGTGGCCGCCACTGAGTCTGCGCTGCTTGACCCCTCCTCGGTGCACACACTGACTCTCATCTGGCAAGACAACGTGGCGGGTTTCAAGACCAACTCCTGGTCTTTCACCGTGCTCGCTTACCAGTCAATCAATCTGCCCACCCCATTCTACCTGGAAACATTCGACGAGCTCACGGAAGGTTCCCTGCCCCCAGGGTGGATGGCCACCAACGCCACCACAGTCGAGAATGCCGCCTATGATCTTTGCGATCGAACCTCAGCAGCCTATCAGGATTGGGTAGTCATCAATACCAACCGGCTCTGCCCCGGCGGCCCTTGTGGCGGCTTCGAGTGCAACGTTTTGTACCAGCCGCCCATCGCTGTCAACGGCCTCCTGATCGACAGCCTGGCCCACAGCAATATAGTTCACTTCCAATCCGACGGTCGCTGCAACGATTGTTACGGCCAGATCGGCATGCTGTTCACCGCCGATATCAACTGTACGGGCAAGACCAACGTCTTTGTCTCTTGGCACAGCCTCTACCTGGCCAACCAGGATAGCATCGGGGCCTTGGAGTATTCAATCGATCAAGGCGGCAACTGGTTGCCCGTAATCTATTACCTGCCCTCCACCGACAGCACCGACCCGGGCGGAACCGACGTTATCATCACCAATGGCGTGATTGATGTGGGCGCAACCTTCCTTACGGTTCGAAACGACCAGCCGGGAAGGACCAATGGTCCAAATGGCCTTGTCGGCCAGCCCTACGGGACCTTCATTTGTGCGCCCGTTTCAACCAACCTGATACCCTACATCGCTCCGCGCCCAGTTCTCACCTCCGACGGTGTCAACCACGACTACTGGATAGGCAAGGAAATCGCGACAGTCCGATTGAACGCCGCCGATGGGCAAAGCCATGTCCGCTTCCGCTTCTACTATGGCGGCACTTGCAGTTGGTATTGGGGCGTGGACGATTTCGGCCTCTACACCATCAACACGCCTGTCATCACCACCCAACCGCAGTCCCAAACCATTGACGCCGGGACGCCGGTCACTTTCACCGTGGTAGCCTCTAGCTCAACTTCGCTTACCTACCAATGGAAATTTAACGGCGGGCCTATCTCCGGAGCTACCCAAAGCTTCTACACCATTCCTAGCGTCTCCCGCGCTGCCAACGCAGGGCAATACCAGGTCATCGTCAGCAATTCGGATGGCCCAACCCCGAGCAGCCTCGCTACCCTGACTGTCGTAACCGTCCCGCAGGTAGTTAGCCAGCCCATTTCTCAGGTTGCCGACCCCGGGGCCTCAGTGAGCATTACGCCCTCCACGCGTGGTGGCCGTCCACTCACATTCTCCTGGTATCAGAATGGCGTGTTCGTGAGCCCCAGCTCCAACCTGGTTTTCAACAGCGCCCAGCCCAGCAATTCGGGCCCCTATCAACTCGTAGTCAGCAACCCGTACGGCTCCACCACTTCCGCCGTAGCGCAGGTGACCGTCTATCTCGGCCCCATCTCCAGTAACCTCGTCGTCCACCTCCCGTTCGACGGAAACCTCAACGATACCTCTGGCCGCGGTAACAATGC
>WNGL01010555.1_pt1 | contig 12211 bp, 2 predicted proteins | sample 5400591 | NCBI WGS metagenome assembly WNGL01 (sample SAMN13153377, study PRJNA577476) | soil metagenome | isolation source: 80 cm soil or saprolite under Garry oak tree replicate 1 | place: USA:California | collected 2016-06-15
CAAGCCGGGGGGAGCCATCGTCGCGGAAATCATCGGCACCGACAACGAACCGCCGATGATCACCGCCCGCGCGGACCCGCCCGCCAACGCCAACGGCTGGAACAACACCAGCGTCACCGTGACCTTCACCTGCTCGGACGCCACCTCCGGCATCGCGAGCTGCACCGGACCCGTCGTCGTCTCCGCCGAAGGAGCCGGCCAGGTGATCACCGGCACTGCCGTGGACCGGGCGGGCAACACGGCCTCGACGAGCGAGACCCTGAACGTCGACAAGACCCCCCCGGTCGTCACCGCGACCTCTTCCCCCACCGCCAACAGCAACGGCTGGAACAACACTCCGGTCACGACGCACTTCACGTGCGCGGACGCCTTGTCCGGCATCGCCACCTGTCCGCCCGATCAGGTCGTCGCGACCGACGGCGCCAACCAGACCGCCACCGGGACGGCGACCGACCAAGCCGGGAACACGGCGTCGGTCACCAGCGCGCCGTTCAGCATCGACCAGGTCAAGCCGACGATCACGGTGGCATTGACGCCCGCGCCGAATGGGAACGGCTGGCACAACACGCCCGTGACGGCGCATTTCACCTGCGGCGATGCGGCATCCGGCATCGACACCTGCTCCCCCGACCAGACAGTCACAATCGAAGGACCGAATCAGATCGTCAGCGGAACCGCAAGGGACAGGGCAGGAAACACCGCTCTGGTGACCAGCGATCCGTTCAACATCGACACGACCGCACCAACGATGACGGTGGCGCTCAGTCCGCCGCCCAACGCAAACGGGTGGAACAACAGTCCCGTTACGGTTCAATTCGTATGCACCGACGCCATATCCGGCATCGGCACCTGTCCGGATCCCGTGACCGTGCCCACGGAAGGCGTGCAGACCGTAACGGGAGCTGCGACCGACCGTGCCGGGAACACGGCCACCGCGTCCTTTACGGTCAGTATTGACACGACTCCGCCAGTTCTGACTCTTGCGTCACCAGTAACGGAGGCACGCCTCTTTACGCCCACCGTGACGGTGACGGGGGTCGCCACGGACGCGTTATCGGGCGTCGCCAGCGTGACCTGCAACGGAGCGCCGGCATCAGTGAGCGGCAACAGCGTCAGTTGTGAGGTGACGCTGTCTCAGGGCGCGAACTCGATCCTCGCCGCGACCACCGATCGTGCTGGGAACACCAGCACAGCCACGCTGGACCTGACCTACATCCGCGTGCCGCAGGTGACGATCACGACGCCCGCGAACTTGAGCTACTTCAACATCACCCCGACGACGGTTACCGGCACCGTCGATGATCCCACGGCGACGGTCACGGTCAATTCTATTCAAGCGCCGGTCGTGAACGGCAGCTTCAGCCTCGCGCTGCCGCTGGCCGAGGGTCCTAATCTCATTACGGCTAGCGCCAGCACGCCGGCCGGTGCGGTGGGAACCGCCAGCATTGAAGTGACCCTCGACACGACACCACCGCACGTGACCATCACGTCGCCGCCCGACCAGTTCATCACGGCCGACGCCTCGATTTCCGTGGCCGGCAACGTCAACGACATCGTGGTCGGGACGGTGAACGACCAACAGGCCCAGGTGACGGTGAACGGGGCCAGCGCGCAGGTGGCGAACCGGACGTTCCTGGCTACCGATGTTCCGCTGACCATCGGGCCGAACGTCATCCAGGCCGTGGCGAGAGACCGGGTAGGGAATGCCGCGACGACTCAAATCACCGTGATGCGGCAGCTCGTGACCCAGCCGCAGATCCGTCTGATCTCCGGCAACAACCAAGCCGGCACGATCGGTTCCGCCCTCCCGGCTCCGCTCGTCGTCGCGCTCACGGACGGCGCGGGCAATCCCGTTCCGAACAAGCCGGTCATCTTCAAAGTCACCCAGAACGACGGCATGGTCAGCACTGGCGGGTCGCCGGCCGCATCAATGATGGCCACAACGGACGGGCAGGGCCAAGCGCAGGTCCAGTGGACGTTGGGGAATCGCGCCGGAGCGGGCGGCAACTCAGTGGAGGCCTACGCCGTCGGCTTCGCTGGTAGCGCCATCTTCACTGCGACCGGTACGCAAGCTAGCGCGGGCATGATAGTCGTCGACACCGGGAACGATCAGATCGGCGCGATCGGTCAGCCACTCCCGAAGCCGTTCATCGCCGTCGTCGTGGACAACGGCCACAACCGGCTCGCCGGTGTTCCCGTGACGTTTGTCGTCCAGCAGGGCGGCGGTAACTTCGACGGCGAGTCCAGCTTCACCGTCGAGACGGATTCAGACGGGCGCGCAGCCGCCACACTGACACTCGGGCTGCAGCAGGGGAACGCCAACAACCTCGTCGAAGCCAACTTCCCGTCGAACCAGGGTTTTCCCGCGGCGTTCACAGCCTCCGGGCGCTCCCCGGGGGATCCGGCGAAGACCAGCATCTCCGGCGTCGTGCTCGACAACAGCAACATTCCGATTCCCGGCGTCACGATCCGCGCCGTGCTCACCAACGTGTTGCACTCGAACGTAGGTGCCGTCCAACTTGTGCCCGCTGTTCAAACGGACACACAGGGCCAATTCTCCATCCCACAGGCGCCGGTCGGCTTCGTGAAGTTAGTCGTTGACGGTTCGACCGCAACCCTTCCAGGCACCTATCCATCGCTCGAGTACGACGTGGTCACCGTCGCCGGGCAGACGAACACGATCGGCCAGCCGATTTATCTGCTCCCGCTGGACACTACGAACCAACTTTGCGTAACTGCGACCACGGGCGGTGGCACGCTGACCATTCCCGAAGCGCCCGGGTTCTCCTTAACGTTTGGCCCTGGGCAAGTGACCTTTCCCGGTAGCTCCAAAACGGGCTGTGTGAGTGTGACCATCGTCCACGGCGACAAGGTGCCGATGGTCCCTGGCTTTGGGCAACAGCCACGGTTCATCGTCACGATTCAGCCAGCAGGGGCAGTCTTCAGACCGCCCGCGCCGATCACACTGCCCAACGTCGATGGCCTCAGCCCGCGTGCGATCACCGAGCTCTATTCCTTCGATCACGACATCGGCTCCTTCGTGGCTATCGGAACCGGGACCGTGAGCGACGACGGGCTAATCATCCGGTCAGCTCCAGGCGTCGGCGTCCTGAAGGCAGGTTGGCATTGTGGTGGCAATCCGACCCCGGCTGGCACCGCAGCAGAGTGTGGTCCGTGCGCTTATTGCGATGGGCAGACCTGTCAGCCAAATCCCGTCCAAGGAAACAGCTGCCAAAACCCCTGCCTCGTCGGTGGAACGGGTGTGTGCACTGACGGCCATTGTGTTGGAACAGTCCTGGTCGGTGCGCCGTGTGGCAACGGAGGGACTTGCGATGCGAGCGGCAACTGTGTCTTCGGTGGGGGAGGCGGCGGTGGTGGAGGATGCGGCAATTGCAACAGCGGCAATCCTTGTATAGACGATTCGTGCGATGCCAACGGTCAGTGTGTCGCTACCGCCAATCACCTCTGCCAGGACGCCTGTAACGGGCTTGCCGCTGGGGCCACGTGCGCCGTAGGTAGCGTCATCGGCGTTTGTGATGCAAGCGGCAACTGCAACCTCTGCGGTGGACTGAGTACAGGCACTAGCTGCACGTGCAGCGGCGGTGGCCTTGGTACGTGTGACAGCACTGGCCAATGCAGCTGTCAGTGCCGACTGGCAATCGAAGCCCTGGGCCCGGTATTCACCGGCAGTCTACAATCACCTGCACCTACCCTGTCGGCCTCGATGTCTCCCAATACTGTCGAGGCTGCGATGCCAGCAGCTGCCTTTTGTCCGCTGCCCGGCGTCATACCGACGATCGTCGTTGGACCTGGCACAGCTCAGCAGGTTCGAGCAACCGTGTGCTCGGGCGGCAACTGCCCAACGAGCCTAGCCTGGCAATCGGACGATGTCGCGATTGCGGTCCTCACCACAGGATCCTGCTCCGCCGGCCAGAGCACTGTCACAGGCAACTCAGCGATTGTCTGCCCGGCTCCTGGAGCAACTGCTGGCTCAATTACGCGCTTACGTCTCAAGGACTCAGATAACGTCGACCGTGCCACTGCGGAAATCAAGATTGGCGGGACGGTAAGGATAACCCTGAAGAGCAAGTGCGGCAGTGGATACACCGGCACCATCGTAATTTGGCGGAAACGTCGGCCCCGACATTATCCCGGGTTTCAGTTGGGTTATGAACCTGTCTACATCCCCGATCGATGGGCCCGCCTTCTCGGGGCCTGCGGGTTTGCCTATAAATGTTAGTGGTACCTACTACGAGTCCTATCCTCGATCTGACAGGCCTGCAAAACAGGCTTTCTGCCACGCGTTGATCCCGCCATCCGGCCAGCGCGATTGCGAACTGACATTCGACATCGATTGCCGCCCTCCCATCAACAGCACTACCCTTGCACCGACGCCTCGAAACTCTGACCCGCAATCTAACCTCTGGGTCAACGCACTTGATTTGGCAAATGCTACGCCGCCCAACACAATTACCGAGACCTTCAACTGTTCAGATCCTGATGATACACTTGCGCAATCCGATGTACTGGTGTGTGGTCCAACAGTTCTGAGTCTTGGAGTGCATGGGCCCATCACCACGCCCGCCGTTGAGGGAAAGGGGCAGCTATTTCCCGCCTTCGCTATTGACCTGGTGGGAAATGACGGGTCGAAGCTCCTGATCCTGAATGTCGATGAAACACCGCCTAGCGTGCAGACGGCATCGATAATTCCGCAGCCCAACGGTGACGGGTGGAATAATTCGCCCTCCGTGACAGTCACCTTCGCGGCGAATGATCAGCCGGATCTTTCGGGTCTGGTGCCTGGGCTGTCAAGGACGGTGCTCAACGGAGTCACAACACTGGGGCTAACACGAACTGTATCAGGCGAGGGTGTATACGACATTGCGGCCTTTGCAGCCGATTATGCCGGCAATCAGGGCTCGATGGACGCTACGGTCCGGATCGACATGACGGCACCGGCTATATCGATCATCTCTCCGACAGATGGTCAAAGTGTCAGTGCGACTATGATAGACGTCGTGTTGAATGCTAGCGACGGACTCTCAGGGATTGACGCGAGTCAAGTCAAATGTGCAGTCGATTTGGGGCATGGTCCGACAGTGTATGGCGCGAGGTCTTCCGGTGGTGGCCAATATACGTGCCAAGGAGTTGCTTTGGCACAGGGAAGCGCCACCATAACGGCAACAGCAGTTGATAATGCCGCGAATCAGGGGCGCTCGCCAGCGGTAAGAGTGTTCTGTCCAACTTGTCCCCCTCAGTAGGATGGGCCATCGTGAGCCGAACACGGTCTCGATGAGGAGAGCCCTCCTCAACATGAAGAGATGGCCGCCATTGAGGTGGCGCGCTGGCGTCGCTTCGCTGGCTGCCGTTTGTGCCGTTAGCAGTATTACAGGTGGCGCATCTGTTCTAGGAGTTTCGGACTCAGAGTTGTCCCGCCCGACCTATGGACGTGTGATTGGCCATGAACGGTCCGGTGGCTGAGCACTTCCAGGATGGTCAGGAATTCGCGATCCCTCTCACTGTTGTGGCCTCTCGCGGCAAACTTCTCTTCAATGCCAACTGGACCGAGGAGGAAGGCGGCAGTCGCCCACTAAGCAAGGGAACTGGGCGGTTCGTTTCCGATGCGTCGCTCCCGCTAACCGGCCCCCGTGCGTTTAACCGGATTTCCGCGCCCGACGCGGACTCGTGCGCGGGCTGTCACAACGCTCCCTATGGCATCACCGGCGGGGGGGGCGACTTCGTCACGAGCGTCTTCGTTCTAGGCCAACGCTTCGATTTCATGACCTTTGACGCTGTCGACGCGCTCCCAACCCGCGGGACAGTGGACGAGACGGGGCAGGCGGTAAGGTTGCAGAACGCGGCCGATCTGCGCGCGACGACGGGTCTGTTCGGCGCGGGGTATCTTGAGATGCTCGCCCGGCAGATGACGGAGGAGTTGCACCGGATTCGAGACTCCATCCGCTTGGGCGAGACGAAGGAGCTCGTCGCAAAGGGCATCCATTTTGGTCAGCTGACGCTGACCAAGGCAGGCCTGTGGAATACCTCGAAGGTAGAGGGTCTGGGACGACTGAGCCTGCTCGGGACCGACCGCACGAATCCGCCGACTCTCATCATCCGCCCGTGGCACCAGGCCAGCAACGTGGTCTCCCTTCGCGAGTTCACCAACACGGCGTTCAATCAACACCACGGCATACAGTCTACGGAGCGCTTCGGACTTGACACCGATCCCGATGGCGATGGGTTCACGAATGAGCTGACTCGCGCCGATGTCACCGCGGTCACGGTGTTCCAGGCGACGCTTCAGGTGCCGGGGCGCGTTATTCCGCGTGACCTGGAGATTGAGCGGGCCGTTCTGGCTGGGGAACGCGCGTTCGAGCGGATCGGCTGCGCGGTGTGTCACATCCCGCGTCTGCCGTTGGACAAGCAGGCCTGGATCTTCGTGGAGCCGAACCCGTTTAACCCGCCAGGCAACCTGCGCAGCGGCGAGACGGGCGACCTGAAGGTCGACCTTTCAAGCGACGTTCTACCCGCACCACGCCTGCGGCCGGATGCTTCCGGTACGGTGTGGGTAGATGCCTACACCGATTTCAAGCTGCACGACATCTGCCGTTCAGCCGATGACGTGGAGCCACTCGACATGAACCAGTCGCAGTGGTCGAAGAAATTCAATCAGGGGAACTGCCGCTTTCTCACCAAACGACTCTGGGGCGCGGCTAACGAACCACCCTTTTTCCATCACGGACAGTTCACGACCCTGCGCCGATCCGTGCTGGCCCACTCAGGCGAGGCGATCGAATCGCGGCAGGCGTTCCAACGACTATCGGCTTACGACCGCGACGCCCTAATCGAGTTTCTCAAGACGATGCAGGTGCTGCCGCCCGGCACGAAGGATCGCATCGTGGATGAGGCCTTCCACGCCAGGGATTGGCCATCTCTAGCGACACCACAGACCACGCGGAACCGCATGACCCTGGAGCATGCAAAGTGACGACCGCAGAGCCATAGCATACCTTATGGGGGCCAGAGCATCTCGCTTCGTACGCGTCGGCGCTATCGGCATCCTCGCGCTGTGTGCCGCGCCTGGCGCTCTGGCTCAATTCAACGAGAACTGCACGGTCAGCGTCCTTAATCGAAATGTCCGCGTGAATCCCGATCTCTCCTGGGTGCTCCCGAACGTTCCGGCCAACTTCGGCTCCGTCCGCGCGCGCGTGACGTGCATCGTCGATGGTCAGACGATCTCCGGAGAGTCGGACCTCTTCACGGTTCCTCCAAATGGGGTCGTGAACCTTCCGCACATCGTGTTTGGTCAGACCACACCAATTCCGACGTCGCTCATGCTGACCGCCCCCACGCACACCCTGACACAGGTTGGCGCCACCGTTCAGTTGGCGGTGAGCGCCCGGTACCCTGACGGAACGATCAAGGACGTCACGCTGGCGAGTACGGGTACGCAATACACGATCAGCAATGCGGCGATTGCCACGGTCTCCAGTGACGGACTGGTTCAGGCGGTCCAGAGCGGCACCGTCCTGATACAGGCGACACAAGAGGGAGCGTCGGGCCTGAGTTCCGTTCAGGTCGTCCTGGGCGGGGCTTCTCATGGGGGCATTCCGGATTCCTGGGCCATCGCGAACGGCTTGGATCCAAATGACCCCGTGATGCCGTCCGAGGACCCGGACCGTGATGGCTTGACCAATCTCCAGGAATTCCAGCTTGGGACGGATCCCCACAATCCGGACACCGACGGAGATGGTCTCACGGATGGCGACGAGGTCAACCTCTACCACACGAGTCCGTTGCTAGCGGACACGGATGGCGACAGGATTCCAGATGGCGTGGAAGTTCGGACGGGGACAGACCCGCTGAATTCAAATAGCTACGACCTTGCGACGGCTACGGCCAGCTCCGTGCTGAGGCCGCCGTCGTTCCGTCTATCGACGAGCCCGTTGTCGCTGAGCGCATCGCAGCAATTGAGCTGGAGCGTTAACCTTATCGACGGCAAGACCTCACTCGATCTGACCCAAGACCCCCGCACGAACTACAGCTCGAGCGATCTGCTGGTCTGCAACTTTGGCCTGGAGCGCGGCGTGGTCTTCGCCGGTAGTCCCGGAAGCTGTGTCATCACCATCAGCCAGAATACGCTGAGCGTAACGGTCCCGGGCACGATTCAATCATTCACTCCCACCGAGGTCTCGAGCATCGGCATCAATGGCGCCGTGGCTGTGGACGTTGCAGGCACCTTCGCGTATGTGGCGGCCGCTTCGAACGGACTTGTGGTTGTGGACGTCAGCGATGCGACGAGACCGCGGCTTCGGGGAGTCCTCCCCGGAATCGGCGATGCCGAGGGCATTCGCGTGTCTGGTCAGCATGTTCTCGTAACCGATGCAAACGGCGCTCTGCGAGTGGTCAACGTCATCGATCCGGATGCGCCAACCCTCGTCGCCTCGCTCCCAATTGCCGGTAGGCCGGTCGCCCTCGCCGTGCACGGTAACCTGGCTGCGGTCGCTGCCCAGGTAGGAGGTGTGTCCTTCGTCAACATCACGGATCCGGCTGCACCGATCTTGATCGCGACACTCGCTGTGCCGGGCCCGGCGCTCGGTGTCGACTTCGACGCGCAGCGAGGCTTGGCAGCAGTGGCCATGGGCTCTAGCGGTCTGCAACTGGTGGATATCTCAACGCCGACTTTGCCGCAGCTCCGCGGTCTCCTGCCAGGTGGAGACGTCCGGCGCGTGCTGCTCAAGTCTCCTGCTGCGCTTCTGGCGGATGTCCAACGGAGTGTCACGGCGGTCGACGTCACTGATCCTGATCAACCGGTGCTCTCTTCGTCTATCCCCGCAAACCTGGGTGGAGCGCCGGTGGACATCGCTGCGTTCGGCGCCGTCGCGATGACTGCGGACGTTTCCTTCGGCCGCGCAATCCCTGTCATCAGCGTGTCGAATCCGCTTCAGCCCAACACGGTCCTTTTCTGGAGTCCGGGTGCCGCAGGCTTCAGCTCGAGTATCGCGGTCGATGCTCGGTTCGGGTACCTCATCATGCCGAGCACCCTGCGCATCTTCCAGTATCGGGACGTCGTCGACACGGCCGGCATTCCGCCGACGATTCAAATCACGTCGCCAGCTAATGGCGCACAGGCCATTCACGCGACCACGCTTACCGTAACAGCGGCGGCCACCGACGACGTGGCCGTCGCGCAGGTCAGTTTCCTCGTGGATGGCCAGACTGCGTTTTCGACAACGGCAGCGCCCTATCAGTACACGCTGACGATGCCGGACAGCGGTTCCACGCTGATCCTGGGTGCGACGGCTGTCGACTTCGGGAACAACACAGGCACCGCGGCTAACGTCACGCTGAACCTGATTCCAGATCCGCTAACAACGGTCGTCGGAACGGTCTTCTACGCCGGCCTACCCGTGGCTGGAGCGACGGTGACTTGTCTCGGAGAGTCGGGTATGACGGGGGCCGATGGGACGTTCGCCGTCGCTAGCATTCCCACTTTGAGGCCGGTCGTGTGCGTTGCTGAGACCGTGATAGACGGAACGTTGCTGGCAGGGTCATCCATGCCTGTGACGGCGGTCAGAGGAGGCACCACCTCGATTGGAAGCATCCTGATTGGACCATTCCCCATCATTACATCTCTGAGCAGAAGATCTGCCTTGTTCCACACGGTCGTAAACGTGACCGTCACGGGAGCGAGCCTTGCGGGTGCTACGTTCTCCTTCCACACGTCAGCGATCAGCGTCACGTCGGTCTCGGTTAACACGGGCGGAACGGTGGCGAATCTGACCCTGAGCGTCGGAACAAGTGCCGGCACCTTTGCTCTTGTCGCGACAACCGCCTTCGGCAGTTCACCCTCTGGCGTCATGGCCATTAATCGCTTTACGGTGGTCGACCCGAATTCCACAGCGGACAGCGACGGCGACGGCTTTGTGGACGTCATTGAAGCCGCTTTCGGATCAGATCCCCTCGATCCGACGAACGTGCCCAAACCCAACCTTCCGTCGTCAGGTGAGGTCGACGCGCAGGTGGTCTCCGTTCTCAACAGCGCGGGCGGCGTGCCCGGTCAGCCGGCAACGCAAGAGGCGGATGCCCCTTCGTTTTCAGTCCTGAATAGCGCAGGGGTCGCTCCCGGCCAACCAGCAGCGCACGAAGCCGACTCACCGGCCTTCTCCGTCTTGAATCGCGCGGGTGCTGGCGGGGGCCAGCCCATCCGGATGGAGGCCAGCGGCCTCGTCTTTTCGGTTCTGAATGCCGCGGGCGTCGCTCCCGGCCAACCAGCAGCGCACGAGGCCGGCGCGACGGCCTTTTCGGTATTGAACATTGCGAACGTGACGGGCGGCACTCCGGTCGGCATGGAAGCAAATGCCGCGCCTTTCTCTGTGCTGAACACCGCCGAAACGACTCCTTCCGGTCGGCCAGTTCCAATGGAGGCCGATGCAACGTCGACGTCCGTGTTCAACCTCGCGGGTGTCCCGCAGGCGACGATCACCGTGTTGCCGGAGTCATCCCCGACGCTGCTTATTGGCACGACCGGATACGGCACCGCGGTGTCCAGGAGCTCAGACCCGCTGGGCCCGTTCCAGGATCTGTCGGTGTGGTACGCCGGGTACCAGGTGGGCGGGAGCAGCGAAACCCTCATCGGCTACTCCAGTGGGGGCGGAGCTGCTGTGCTTCGGGTTCTGGACGAGAACCGAAATGTCTTGGCCTCGCTTTCAACGTCAGGTCAGCCGTGTTGTACAGTGAGCCCGTACACGCTCCCGCTGAGCGGCGTGTCCGGGCAGACCTTCTTTATCGATGAGTTTGACTACAGTGCGAACGGAAGATACCGAGACCATATTGCGGTTTCGTATCGGGCGAGGTAGGCAGCTATTGCGGTGGCATAGCTCTGGCGTGAGGGAGCCAGTCCGGATGTTGCGTAAAGACTACGGCTTGGGCTTCAAGACGCGGGCCATTCGGCGAAGTCCGGGTGCTCAGAAGCGTATGAAGGGTAACGAGGAGGACCGATGAAGTCACGTGACGGCGAGCTGCAGATCGCTTCGTGCTGGGTATCGATCGCTATGTTACTCGGTTTCGGCCTTGCGAGTAGCCCGTTGCGCGTCGGCGCTCAGACCTTCAGCAGCGGTTCCGATGGCAGTGATCTAGAGTTTGCGCCCTCGGGGCCCCCTGGAACGGTCGTGGTCTTTGATCCGAGCAGGTTCTCGGGCACCCAGGTGTCGGCGAACATCTTCAACTTCACGACCATCACGATTCCAGCGGGCGTGACGGTAAGACTCTCAGGAAACAAGATCAACGGGCCAGTCTATTGGCTGGCTCAGGGAGACGTGGACATTGAAGGAACGGTCGACCTAAGCGGTGGCAACGGATACGACGTCACCGCGAATCCCTTCTTGCGTGTCCCCTCTGTCCCTGGTTCGGGCGGATATGGTGGCGGAGTGGGAGGAGACTACCCTAGCGCCGTGCAGCAGGCTCTTCCGGGGAATGGACCGGGCGGCGGAACCGCAGGCACAAGGTCTGCTGTCGGTGGTCAGGGCGCTTTCAGTGGGAACCAATTTCTCATTCCTCTGGTTGGCGGGTCGGGAGGAGGGGGATCGCTAGACACTGGCTTGGGCGAGGGCGGTGGTGCTGGCGGGGGTGCTCTTCTCATTGCCAGTTCGACTCAGATTATCGCAAACGGCACCATCAGTGCCAATGGTGGCTCCGGTGGCGTCTATGCTGATCGTGTTACCGTGGGAGCCGGCGGCGGTAGTGGTGGTGCCGTACGATTGGTTGCCAATACGATTGCGGGAACGGGCGTTCTGAGTGCCAAAGGCGGAACCGGTTATGGGGGGGCGGTTGGCGGACGCGGGATTGTACGTCTAGAGGCAGCAACCCTTTCGTTTGTGGGTTCTGTTCAAGGAACACTTGCCGAGGCAACACCTTTTCCTCTCTTGCTTCCGACGGCCGGGTCTCCTTCCGCGAAGGTCATCAGCATAAACGGTGTGGCGATCAACCCTAATCCGGCCGCGTTTCCGGACATCATGGTTAACACGACGTCCGCGATACCCGTAGTGATCCAGGCGCACAACATTCCGACAACCGCGACGATCAATCTCACGATCCTCAACCAGAACGGCGTGCCGGATACGGTGATTCCAGCGCCGCCGCTCGGCAACTGCGATCCAGACAATTTCTGCACGACGACGGTCGATGTGGTCTTTCCGTTCGGGGCTTCGCG
>WNGL01011355.1_pt1 | contig 12211 bp, 9 predicted proteins | sample 5400591 | NCBI WGS metagenome assembly WNGL01 (sample SAMN13153377, study PRJNA577476) | soil metagenome | isolation source: 80 cm soil or saprolite under Garry oak tree replicate 1 | place: USA:California | collected 2016-06-15
TCAGCGCTCTGCGAAAGCAACGAGTACTTCTGCTTGATAACCGGGTGCTGCGCCACTTCAGCCAGAGTGGTCATCGCCCCGATCTCTAGGCCATCTGCATTGACTCGAACTCCCTTGAGTTCCTCGACTCCGCTCAGATCAATTACCGCCTTTGGTTTCTTGATGCGGTCTTTGAGCCAATCGAAGCTGTCGAGTCCTCCTGCCAATACCCAACCATCCGCTCCGTGTCGTTGAAGAAGTTGCTGCGCATCAGCGATGGAATTCGGCTGCAGCAATTGAAAAGCCGGCATGACGTCGCGAATTACAGCCATGATTCTCTCCGTTAAATGTGTGCCGTTAGCGGATCCTGCATTGGCCGCTCGGCATCGAGCGATGCAAGAATCGTGTCCGGGTTCACGGGCGCGCGACGAATGAGATCGTCTCCCACAGCATCGGCCAGCGCATTCAAGATCGAGGCGCAACCGCCGCCCACTGGCGGCTCGCCAATCCCGCGAGCACCGACCGGCGTCTCTGGATCGGGAATGTCGAGAGCCGCCCATTGCATGTTCGTGGGTACGTCCAGAATGGTTGGGGGTTTGTTTTGGTAAAAGCGCCTGGAAATCATCTGACCATAATGGGGATCGAATACCCATTTCTGTCCGATCGCATGACCAATACCTAAGATCGATCGCCCAAGTACCTGCCCTCCGAGTGAGCGCGGATGGAGTACGGTGCCGACATCAGCGTAGGCCAGAAAATCCAGAATATGGTACTTGCCCGTTTCAACATCTACCTCCACTTCGGCAAAGCTAGCGACAAAGGACATCGACGTCCCGTCATGTGGGTACTTATCTTTCGCAACTGCCACTAATCCCTTCCCGGCTAGCGCCGCCACGGAAGCTTTCGTATATTTGTTCACATCCTCGGGAGCTTCATGGCCGTCGTACTTACCACCTAGCTTGATCGCATGCTGCGCCGCCTGCGCCAGAGTCATGGCTCTACCGCCGCCTTTCGCAAATACCCGTTCGTTTGCGACCTCGTAATTTTCGGGTTTGCCACCGAGCGTCCTCGCTGCGATTTCCTGCAATTTCTGCTTAGCATCCATTGCCGCGGCGTGCGCGGCACGAGTCATTGCATGCGTGGTCTGGCTGCCGCCGGAAACACATGTCCACGGCAGGTTCTGAGTTGTGTCTCCCCAGGTGAGATCGCATTTCTCCCACGGCACGCCCAGCACCTCTGCAACGACGCGATGGCAATCAATGACGGATTCGGTGCCGAGGTTTCCGATTCCAGACTGAATCGCAATCCGCCCGTCGGGTTTGATCAGAAACAGCCCGTCATAGCCAGTGGATCCGCCAAAGAAGCAACTGACTGATACTCCCAGCCCGCGCACCTTCGATCCCCGCTGCTGGGGCTTATTCGCTACGCGCTCCTGCCACCTGAACTGCTCGGCTCCGCGATCAAGCGCGTCCTTGATGAACGAACTCGTGCAGTGCGCTCGCTTGCCGTTCGCCGCCGGCCCAAACTCCGCTTTCCCTTCCGGACAATTGATCCGCCGAATCGCCACCTGGTCCAGTGATAGCTTGCGCGCAGCCTTCGCCAAAATTGGCTCCATCATTACGATTCCCTGCATGCCGCCCGGCGCGCTCTGCGGACCGCGAGGCGGAGTGTTCGTCATGACCGTTGCCCCCCGCCAGCGCATCGCAGGAGGTTGATATAAAAGCGAAACAATGCGACCGGCGGCGCCCGCATCACCGACCGCGTCATATGGTCCGGTGTTGCAAATCACGAACATGTCCAGGGCTGTAATGCGCCCATCCTTCGCGAACCCGACCTTCAAACGACCGAGAAGACTTGGCCGTCCACGGCCAATAAAATGTTCCTCCTCTCGGCTGATGCGCATCATGACCGGCGCATTGGCTTTTTTGGCAAGCAGCGCAGGAATAATTGCCGTGATTGCTGCGGTTACCTTACTGCCAAATCCGCCCCCCGTGTACTCGCTAATGAAGACAACTTGCTGTGGATCTATATGCAGCCAGCGGGCCAAGGCAGGTACGGTTTGCACCGTGCTCTGAGTTCCGGTGTAAATGTAGACTTTCCCGTTTTGCCAATACGCGAGGGCGCTGCGAGTTTCGAGCGTCTGGTGGCTGGTATCTGGCGTCACGAAAGTCTGGTCGAGAACCAATGCGGCATTCTTGAAGCCTTGATCGACATCACCGTACGACCACTCTTCGCGCGTTTTGCCCATTGGCAAACGCCCATGCTCCGCCTCGGAGAAATCTTCTTTGGTCCATTTCAACTCGCCAACATCCAGCGGCGGAGGACTCGGCGGACGCTCGCCTGGTTTCGCCGGAGGAGGCGGAGGAGACTGCACCCAAATATTGCCTTCCACGCGCGGATTCGGCCCGCTTGGACGAAGTGTATCGAGAGGATCGATAACAAATGGCAGGGGCTCGAAATCGATGTCGATATTCTCTATTGCCTCCGCGGCCGTGAGTTCATCCACCGCGGCTATGGCTAGAACCGGTTCTCCCTGGTAGAGCGGCTCATTCGCAAGCGCCCGTTCGCCTCTGGGGTTCGCTTTAATCACGGTACCGAGGTCAGTCAAACTGTCGGCCGGCGCAGGCAATTCATCGGCAGTAAGGATCGCTTTAACCCCCGGCATGGCAAGCGCCTTCCGGGCATCAATGTGCTTTACACGAGCATGAGGCAAGGGACTCAACAGCAGCTTGCAAAACAGCATGCCATCTGCACGAAAGTCTTCCGCATACTTCGCTTTGCCAGTGACTTTCGCGATGAGATCGGCAGTCTGATAGTTCTTGCCGATCAGTTTGTACTTGTCTCCGTATTTCCGTTCAGCGCCCGGCTTGGGCTGATCAGCTTGGCTAGGCACGGTTGGCCCTCCTCATGTACTCGGCTCCTCGCATGAACGCAGTGAGGATCTTGTCGTAATCCTGGCAGCGGCACAGGTTTCCCGAGATGCCATGGGCAAGTTCGGCTCGGGTGGGGTTGGGATTGGTTTTGAGGAACCCTACTGCCGACATGACGAACCCCGGCATGCAGTACGCACACTGGAATCCTTGTTCGTCCACGACCCCCTGCTGCACCGGATGCAGCTTTCCATGTGGAGTCGCGAGTCCCTCGATCGTGAGGACTTTCCTATTTCGTATGGTATGGGTAAGAACGGAACAGGAGTAATACGGCACATCGTCGATCAGCACAGTACAAGAGCCGCATTCGGCTCGATCGCATCCCAACTTCGTACCCGTCAAACCTAGCTTATAGCGGAGCGTCCACGCCAAGGTCTCCTGCTTCATGATGTCCACCCGCCGAGCCTGGCCGTTGACGTTGAGCGTAACGAGCCTCTCCCCGAGATTGGCAGACGCCCCCTGAGCGGAGACCGTGGAAGCTCGGAACAAGTAATTGGCTGACGAGACGGCAACGCCGCTGGTGATGACGCCTTTGATAAATGTGCGTCGGGAGAGTCTTTGGGCGGCCTTTTCGCTGGGCCTAGTGTCTGCTCCGTCTGGCATGCCGGATCACCTCAGATGAGGGTTTCGCGCGTAGGATTTGAGCATCAGTGACTCTAATTCTTACACGTTCAATTCTTACACCTTCAGAACCCGAGTGAATTGAAAAAAAATTAAGAGCACAGTTCAGGAATGCTAAATGATTCTTTTTGCCTTGGCAGGGAGATCGCACCGGGTTCACCGCGCCAGCCAGCCACCATCGACCACCAATACGTGCCCATGAATGTAATCGCTTGCCGACGAACAAAGAAAGACGGCGGCACCCGCAATATCTTCGGCTTCCCCCAGCGGCCAGCCGGAATACGTTCCAGAATTTGGCGGCTGCGGACGGGATCGTTTCTTAATGCGGTCGTGTTGTCGGTCACCATATAGCCGGGCGCGATCGCGTTCACGTTAATTGCTTTCGACGCCCATTCATTGGCCAAGGCCTTGGTAAGCTGCGCCACTCCCCCCTTGGCCGCCGCGTATGCTGGAACCGTAATTCCGCCTTGAAACGAGAGAAGCGAGGCAATATTGAGGATCTTTCCCCTTCCAGCCCGCTTCGCCATGTGCTGTGCAGCAAGCTGTGAAAGCCGGAACACGGCGGTGAGGTTCACGGCAATCAGTTCGTCCCAGTAATCCTGCGGATACTCCAGCGCCGGCGCGCGCCTGATGGCTCCCGCGTTGTTCACCAGAATGTCGATAGACCCAAACTCTTCAATAGTCCCGGCTATCAAATCTGATTGCACTTTCGGATCTGACAGGTCACCTGCCATGTAAAAACTTTTGCGGCCGGTCTGCCGAATGCTCTCCGCAATAGCGCCACGATCGGCGGTTTTTCCATGACAACCCACATTCGCTCCCGCTTGTGCAAGCGCCCGCGCTATGGCGGCCCCCAGGCCTCGCCTTGAGCCCGTGACTAACGCGTTCTTCCCGTTCAGATGGAAGCTTTCCAAGACCACTCTCTTCCAGGGAACTCAACAGCTTGACCCTGCGGGTCGGCACTTGAAGACACAGAACGCCGAACGCAGATCGTTGCGGGACAAATTAGACTATTTTTTCTGGCCGGCTTCCAACCCGGAAGATCCGTGATCGAATCCTCGCTGCACGTTGACGATGCCAAACTGCCGGTCTTCGCCTTCACGGTGCGCTGCCATTGCCCACAAGAAACAGATGGGATGGCCGGGAACAGAAACATTGGGATGGAAGCCGCTGGGCATCAGGACGGCGTCGCCATCACGCACAACCGTCACTAGTTCGGGATGCTCGGTGTTGTTGTACACAAGCTGAATCGCATAAGCAGGCGGCGGCATTCTGAAGTACACGTACAGTTCTTCGAGCATCTCGGCGTGCTCGTGCGGCGGCCAGCTGGTCCAGTTTCCCGGCTCTGAAATCGTAAAGCCGGCAAGCAGCCTTCCTGCTCGCACGTTTCTTGCAAGCAACATGTGCAGCTGGCGTTTGCAGCCCGGCCCGCCTGTGCTGAACTTTAACCCCGGATTGTTCTCCACGTCTTTAAATCGCACTACCTGCAGAGGGTATCGATGCTCAACCTCGGCAGAAAATTCAGCCAGATCCACGTCGGAGTCGGTCGCCACCTGCACCGACGAGTCCCGTGGGATATAGATCGCATCGTACTCTCCTAAGGATTGCGCGTTGCCATCAATGGTCATAGTCGCCCGCCCGGAAAGGCAGATCAGCCCCGTTTCCCGCTCACCAGTAGAAAATGATTCCCCGTGCTTCGATCGATTCAGAATGATGCGTCCATAGGCGAGATGGCGCATGGAGCTGTTTTTCGGCGTGACTGAGATCTGCCGGCCCTCATGCCGGTGGGTCTGACGAAAAACCAACTTTTCCAGTTCAGCTTGAGTACTCACGGGATATTCCAAAGGTGACACTGCCGCGACTCAGTAAAAGCCGATTCAGCTTGGAGTATTAGAGACCCGATAGTGACTGTCAAACAATTAAAACTGAATTCTGTATTCAGCATCGCTCAACGAAAGTGGAAGATTTCATCGTCAAACTAAGACACTGTCCGGACTCAGCGGGCGCCGCTCACCCGTTTTCTTCTGATTTGTTTAATTCAGCTGAAACATGATTTCAGTTTTTACGCTTTGACACTCTGCACTGCGATTTCTATGGTTATCGGCTGTTGGTAGCGAGTCGGGGAATTCCTCTGTTTCAGGAGCATAAGGCAAAATTATGAAGTCAACACCGCGCTCGTCCATTCTGCTGGTCCTTGTCAACGCGATAGCTCTGGTTTTCCCGTTGCATGCTCAAAAACAAGAGAAGGAATTCAGGCATTGGCCCGCCGGCAAATCACCAAAGGAAATCGGCAAGCTTGTCGCCGAACATCTTGTGGTGACGCCGCATACAAATTTCGGCAGGCCAGGACCTCCTCCACAGGTGACCTACCCGGAGGTCGTCTCCTGGTATGGAGCACTGAGATTTGCGCAAATGAGCAGTGACAGAGATTTAGAAGCCAAGCTCATCCAGCGCTTCCAACCACTGTTCGGCGATGAAGCCAACTTGATTCCGAAACCTGTGCATGTGGACAACACCGTCTTCGCCGCCGTTCCGCTAGAGATCTACATCCTCACCAAAGAGCAAAAATATCTAGACCTGGGCAAGAGCTTCGCGGACAAGCAGTGGGAAGATCCAACGCCCGAAGGCCTGACGCCACAGACGCGGTATTGGATTGACGACATGTACATGGTGACGATTGTTCAAGTGCAGGCCTACCGCGCAACCGGCGACACTAAGTATCTCGACCGCGCCGCGCTGGAGATGGCTACCTATCTCGATAAGCTGCAGCAGCCGAACGGGCTTTTTTATCATGCGCCGGATGTTCCGTTCTATTGGGGTCGCGGAGATGGTTGGGTGGCCGCAGGAATGGCGGAGTTGCTGAGTTCTCTTCCCCAGAACCACCCCCAGCGCGCCCGTATTATGGACGGGTATCGCAAAATGATGCAAGGCCTCCTTAAGTACCAGGGCAAAGATGGCGTGTGGCACCAGTTGATCGATCATCCAGAGTCCTACCCTGAGACTTCGAGCACCGGCATGTTCACGTTTGCAATGATCACTGGGGTTCAGAAGGGATGGTTAGACAACAAGACCTACGGGCGCGCCGCACGCAAGGGATGGTTGGGCCTGGTTAGCTATCTAGAACCGAATGGTGACCTCCGCAATGTGTGCCAGGGAACCGCGAAAAAGAACGACTTGCAGTATTATCTCGACCGCCAACGGCTAACCGGGGACTTGCACGGCCAGGCGCCCGTCCTTTGGTGTGCCACGGCACTGTTGCGGTAGACTGCGTGAGGCGAAGAGCCAGAGGCGCAAAGAATGAGCCCAAGGCGGACGAGCCGGATAGGCGGGGCACTTGCGGTGGCATGCCTATGGATGTTGCCGTCGCGGGCGCAAAATCCCGATCTCCCGGGCATCGCGCACGTTGCATTTCGAGTGAGGAACTACGAAAAGTCCCGCGATTTTTACCAGACACTCGGATTCGAGCAAGCTTTTGAATTCTCCGATCCGGGGAAGCCGCGCGTTTCCTATCTCAAAATTAACGATCGTCAGTTCATCGAACTCTACCAGAACACGGAAGGATCAGAGCCTGGCTTCATGCACATTTGTCTTGAGACCGGCGACATCGAAGCTCTCCACAAAGCTTACGTGAACGCAGGACTTCGACCTACGGAAACGAAAAAATTCCGCGCCGGCAATCTGCTGTTCACTATGCACGATCCGGAGGGACAGCTGCTCGAATACACGCAGTACTTACCCGGTTCGCTGCATTCCAATGACAATGGTAAACACCTGGGCAAAGACCGAATTTCTGAACATCTGTTGCGCTCTTCGACTCCAGCGAAGGATCTCTCGTCGCAGAGAGATTTTTATGCGTCAAAGCTCGGTTTCCGAAGTGTTGCCGGTAGCAGTGATCAACTTGGCCTTCCGGGGAAATCTCAAGATGGAATTGAACTGCTGTCTGCGACCGATGCAAAGCCAAGGATCGTGTTCGCAGTCCATAGTCTCAGCCGGACGACGAAGTATCTACGCACCCACGGACTAACGGTGAAACGTCTGGAAAAGATGTTGTACGTTACAGATCCGGATGGTGTGGTTGTGCTATTCGCTGTTCCAGGTTCCTGACAACTGTTAGGTTCAAGAATCATACCCTTGAAAACTTTCCGCATTGCCGTAATTGCAGGAGATGGAATCGGAAAAGAAGTAGTCCCTGAAGGCATTCGCGTGCTGGATGCCGCCGGGCAGCGCTTCGGATTCCAATTGGCCTGGCATTTCTTTGACTGGAGCTGCGAAGCGTACCTCAAGACGGGCAAGATGATGCCCGCCGACGGCCTCGACCAGTTGCGGCCGTTTGACGCCATCTTTCTCGGCGCTGTAGGAAGCCCCGATGTCCCCGACCACATCTCGCTTTGGGGGCTTCTCATCCCTATTCGTCGCGGTTTTCGCCAGTACATTAACCTGCGGCCGGTCCGGCTCTTCGAAGGTGTGGAGACTCCACTTAAGAGCTGGAAGCCGGATCAAATTGATTTCGTGATTGTCCGGGAGAACAATGAAGGCGAGTACTCCAACATCGGTGGGCGCGTCTACGGAGGCACCGAAGATGAGATCGTCATCCAGGAAACGGTTTTTACCCGGCGTGGAGTTAATCGAGTGTTGCGCTTCGCATTCGATCTGGCGGGCAAGAGAAAAAAGCATCTCACCTCTGCGACCAAGTCAAATGGCATCATCCACACGATGCCATTCTGGGACGAATGCTTTCGCGCCATGAGCGTTGAATTTCCGGACGTCCGCACGGACCAATACCACATCGACATTCTGACAGCTCATTTTGTGCGGCACCCCGACTGGTTCGACGTTGTCGTCGGCTCGAATCTTTTCGGCGACATCCTTTCCGACTTGGGCCCGGCGGTCGTCGGCTCGATCGGCATAGCTCCTTCCGCCAATCTCAATCCTGAACGAGAGTATCCCTCGATGTTCGAGCCGGTCCACGGTTCCGCCCCCGATATTGCCGGAAAAAGGATTGCCAATCCCATCGGACAGATTTGGTCCGGTGCTCTGATGTTAAGGCACCTGGGGATTCCCGATGCCGCCGATGCAGTTGAAGATGCGGTCGCGGCCACGCTGGCGCAGTCCAAAATCCGAACACCGGACATTGGCGGGAACGCCTCGACGCAGGAACTTGGAGAGGCAATCGCAATGCAAGTTAGCCGAGGCCGATGATGCCGGAGTCCGAAAACGCGGTCGCGACTGCTTCAATGGGCGAGAGTGGCATTAGCCGATCTGCGAGGCGACGCATAGCCGTTCGCCTGTTACCGTTTCTGTTCATCCTCTACATCGTCGCATTTCTTGATCGCATGAATGTTGGGGCCGCCGCCCTGCAAATGCCACACGACTTGGGCCTGAGCGACCGGGCAATCGGCCTCGGCGCCGGCATCTTTTTTTTAGGTTATTTCTCGTTGGAAATTCCCGGTGCATTGATTGCCGAATGCTGGAGCGCCCGGCGGTGGATTGCGCGCATTATGGTCTCGTGGGGACTGCTGACTGTGTTGATGGCCTTTATTCACACAGGGCACCAATTCTATATTGTGCGTTTTCTGGTGGGTGCCGCTGAGGCCGGCTTCTTCCCCGCCGTGGTTGTCTACCTTACCCATTGGTTCCGGGCCGCGGATCGGGCCAAGGCCGTAGCTGGTTTTTACGGAGCCATGCCGCTCTCATACGTGATCGGATCGCCGCTCGCCGGCGTGTTGTTGGGGCTGTCCTGGCTGGGCTTACGAGGCTGGCGATGGCTTTTCATTCTGGAAGGAATTCCTGCGATCGTGCTGGGCATCATCACACTGTTTTACCTGACAGATTGGCCACGGGAGGCGACCTGGCTCCCTTCTGAAGAGCGCGAGTGGATCACCGCGAAACTGAACGAGGAAAAAAAGGCTAAACAGAGGGCTCACTCGTACAGCATTTTGCAAGCGTTGCATCATCGTGACATCATTCTGCTTACTTTCTGTTATTTCTTCGCTCTCACTGGAAATTACGGAATTGCGTTCTGGCTTCCCACCTTGCTAAAGCGCCTGTCCGGCTTGAGCGACATGAACGTGACCCTGCTCGCTTCCCTGCCTTACTTGGCAGGATTTGTGTTCCAGCAATTCAATGGTTGGCATTCCGACCGGACCCATGAACGCCGCTGGCACGCCGCCCTTGCGGTCCTGCTCAGCGGAGTATTTCTGTTCTTCGCCATCCGCCTTGGGTCGAGCGTGCCGCTGTCAATGCTTTTCTTCACCTTGGTGGGCGCGGCGTATTATGGCTTCCACCCCGCGTTCTGGGCTTTGCCAACCGAGTTTCTCAGCGAATCGGCCGCCGCAGCGTGTGTCGGCCTGATAAATTCGGTAGGAAACCTGGGTGGCTTTGTAGGCCCGTTTATTGTTGGATATCTGCTGACGCGCACTCGGTCCTTCAGTGTAGGTCTCTGGTATTTGGTGGGCAGCTTTTTCGTCTCAGGAACTCTGATGCTCATGGTCGGCGCAAGATGGCACGCCGGGACTGAAAAGAAAAGGGCGTGATCGGAAGAAGTCAGTGAATTTCAGGCTCGGGGATAGGCGCAGTTCCCTCCAGAAAATCAAAGTCGCATCCCTCATCGGCCTGCCGGATGTGCTGCATAAAAAGTTTGCCATACCCGCGCGGATAAACACCCTCGCGTTTGCGCATCCATCTCGATTAGGTCACCTTCTTTCAGCAACGCAAGCGGCCCTCCCACAAACGATTCTGGTGCTACGTGAAGAACACATGTGCCATAGTTCGTGCCGCTCATCCGGCAATCAGAAATGCGCACCATATCGCGCACGCCAGCCTTGAGCAGTTTCTGCGGGATCGGGAGATTGCCCCATTCAGGCATGCCAGGAGCTCCTTTGGGACCTGCGTTGCGCAATACCAACACACTATTCGCGTCAACATCAAGGGCAGGGTCATCAATTCGCGCATTCATCTCGTCATAGCTGTCGAAAACAATCGCGCGTCCGGAATGTTTGAGCAGTTTCGAGTCGGTGGCTGCGGCCTTTATAACGGCGCCATTCGGAGCTAGATTACCTCGAAGAATTGCCAGTCCTCCCGACGAAAACAGTGGGTTCTCCAAGGTACGGATCACATCGTCGTTGTAGGCCTGCGCGCTGCTGACAGTCTGGCCCAGCGTCTTGCCGCTTACCGTCCCGCAGCTCAGGTCCAAATGGGGCGATAGCGCCTTCAAAAGCGCCGAGAGTCCTCCAGCATAGTAAAAGTCTTCCATCAGGTACTTGCCAGCGGGCCGCAGATTCGCTAAAACTGGCGTTTTTCTCGAGAGTTCGTCAAAATCATCAAGACTGACTCTAATTCCTGCGCGACCGGCCAGGGCGATCATATGAATCACAGCATTCGTGGAACCGCTCAGCGCAAGCACGGTGGCAATGGCATTGGTGAACGAAGCACGGCTCACTATGTCACGCGGTTTCAGGTCCTCCCAGACCATTTCGACAATGCGCCGGCCAGACAGGTTTGCCATCTTGGGATGGTTTGCATCCACCGCGGGAATAGAACTCGCGCCCGGAAGCGTGAACCCCAAAACTTCGGCCACGCTTGTCATCGTGGAAGCCGTCCCCATGGTCATGCAGGTGCCTGCCGAACGCGCAATTCCCTCTTCAATCTCGCACCATTCCTGCCGGCCGATGTTTCCGGCGCGGCGCTCCGCCCAATACTTCATCACGTCGGCTCCACTTCCGAGAATCTGGCCCCGCCAGTTTCCTCGCAGCATCGGTCCCGCGGGAACGAAGACCGCCGGCAGATTCATGCTGATGGCGCCCATCAGCAGCGCTGGGGTAGTCTTGTCACAGCCTCCGAGCAGCACACAGCCGTCGACCGGATAGGAGCGCAGCAACTCTTCCGTCTCCATGGCCAGAAGATTGCGATACATCATCGTGCTCGGCTTCTGAAATGTCTCGCCTAGCGTGATGGCCGGCATTTCCATCGGGAAGCCTCCCGCCTGCCACACACCCCGTTTCACATCTTCGGCGCGTTCGTGGAGATGGCTATGGCACGGAGTGGCGTCACTCCACGTATTGATGATCGCAATTACCGGCTTGCCTTGATAGTCGGCATAAACGCAACCCATGGACGCCGCCCGTGAGCGATGGCCAAACGAGCGCAGATCGTCAGGACCGAACCAGCGAGAGCTTCTGAGGCTTTGCGAGGATTTTCGGGACATAGGCGTGACTGTGGCTCTCCAACGGATTAGGACAAAACCGGAACCGAACCGCCGCGCGATGTATTGTATGCGAGATGCATGCATTCCGTACGCTTGGACTACTTGCTACACTTCCCGCTTTAACGTTGTAGTTATTTCGAATGGGCTGGTTTTATTCGTGGGTATGTGCAAGGGGGACCAATCAGAAAAGCAAGCAATCTGCTAGAGCCAATTGCACCTGCGCCGCTGTAAGCAGTCTCTTCGCACAATCCAGTTATGATCTCCGCTCGCCAGATATTGCAATCGAGAGGTCCGAGTCCGTACCGCGGGCGATGTCCACTATGACATCGTGCCCAACGAACGCCCGTCAAAAAGGAAAAAGTATTCCCTTATCCCATAGTTTGTTTGAGGAAGCCGGGGCCAATACACCCTCTGTGGTGATTCTCGAAGACCTCGACCGCGCCTTTCCGATGGAAGGAAAGCGCACGCGGGAAAGAAC
>WNGL01009158.1_pt1 | contig 12210 bp, 9 predicted proteins | sample 5400591 | NCBI WGS metagenome assembly WNGL01 (sample SAMN13153377, study PRJNA577476) | soil metagenome | isolation source: 80 cm soil or saprolite under Garry oak tree replicate 1 | place: USA:California | collected 2016-06-15
CGTGTTGTGGCTGTTGGCGGCAAGCGTCGCGAAGCGCACCAGTTCCAGTTTACCTGGATCGACCCGCATGGGAGCCCAGGTCGATTGAACCGCCAACTGATACGGCGTCAGGGGATCGGCGGCTGCCACGCGCGCCGAATTGGCCATCCCGCCGGTAAGGCCGAGAGCCCCGGCCAGCAGTTCTCGCCGATCGATCATCGGAAGTGCCGGGGGCATCGAAAGATGACGTTCGCCATTCCGCTTCATAGCGCGCGCGCCGAACCGGCTGATTGACGAACATCAATATCGCCAAAGCGGTCGCCTCGTCTCAGCGGTGGCGGCCGGCGGTTGGCCGTTCGTCAGCCAGCAGCATCAGGATTTTACGAGCGGGGAACGGGTTCGGTCCGCTTGAGCCGATCAGTTCTTCTCGGCGAATTTGATGGTTGAGATGGGCCACTTTCCATCGTGTCCCCCAATCGAGATTCGCAGACCGTGGAATTCGTCCAGCCAAACGTTCTCCACGGTCCCGGCCTTTCCGTCGGTGAGGACGACAGCCTTGCCGACGAGCTCGGACTGGGCCTCCTCGAATGCGCCGAGAATCACCGACGCGCGGACCTTCACAGATGGCATGGATGTCTCCGAAGTCAGGCGGGTCTCACGTCATCGCGATCTCACCGAGTCCGCTGACCCCGCACGGTACGGGGTCATAGCTGCTCCTTTTTGAAAGGCGCCAGCACGCAGCACTCTCCGCGAGCGATGACGACCAGGAGCGAAGCGGTGATCGAATCACCCTGCCCCGGCTTTATGTCGAGAGCGCGACCCAATGGAACCTGGACCGTCAGGGCACGCGCGCCGTCACGATCCAGATCGATGCGGCGAGCAGCACGGCCTGTTCCCTTGCGAAAGGCGCGAGGGCTTCGCGTATCGAATTGGCAGCGGCGGCGCGCACGTCCGGCGGTTGCTCCTCGAGCGCGCGGGCAGCCGGGCCGATTTCAAGCGCGCCCTCGACCGCCGCATCCAGACCGTGCCCGACCGCGATATCGAGCGAGAGATTGCACGGCTCCATTTCTATTCCGCGAAATCCGGCCTCGTCCAATATGCTGGTGACGCGCTGTTCAGATGCAAATGAGAACGGGCCGGGGTCGTCGGGCCCAAGCTGCGGCAGCTTCGGGACGTGTTGGTAGGCCGCCTGCAGCGGCGCCATCATCCAGGGATTTTCGCGGGGCTCGCGCCAGCAGGCGAATGCCAGCCGCGCCGATGGCCGCAATGCCCGGCGCATATTGCCAAAGGAGAGCGCCGGTTCGGCAAAGAACATCACGCCGAACCGCGAGACCAGGAGGTCGAAACTTGCAGGCTGGAACGGGTATACCGTTGCGTCCCCGAGCACGAAATCGGCCGGCAAGCCGGCCGGTGCGATTTGCCGCGCGCGGGCCAGCATCGGCGCCGAAATATCGATGCCGAGGACATGACCTGTCGAGCCGACCTTTTGCGCAAGCGCGATGGTAGTGGCTCCGCAGCCGCACCCCACATCGACGATCCGCTCCCCGGCTCTGGCCTTGGCGCGGTCGATCAGGATGTCCGAGACCGGCGCCAGGATGGTGTCCTGCGCCTGCTGGCGATCCGTCCAGTGCCGGCCGGCCAATCCGTTCCAGAATGCGATCTGATCCGCATTTTGATCGTGGCCTGTCAGTGGTTCCATGTGCCTAAGCCGCCCTGGTGAAATCTGTAAATTGCAAGGCCCGGCCACTTTTCAGATTTCATCGGTGCGGCGTCAAGACAAATGCCCGCCACGACGCGCTCTATTCGTCCTCGTTCAGCTCAGGCTTGTCATGCAGAACCGCGTCCAGCAGCGAACTGTTGACTTCGATGTGCCCGTTGTAACTGATCAGGCCAAGCTTGCGGAACTTGTTCATGAAGTGGCTGACGCGGGATCTGGTGGTGCCAATCATCTCGGCCAGTGTTTCCTGACTGATGTTCGGAGTGATCGTCTGCGAACTGCCTTCCTTGCCGAAATGCGCGAGCAGCAGAAGCATGCGGGCAAGCCGCCGCTCGCTTGAATTGAAAAGCTGGTCGATCAGGTCTTCTTCGATCCGGCTGTTCCGGGTCAGAAGATATGCCACGAACAGCTCGGAAAACGCAGGCTGGTCGTGAAGCGTGGCTTTCATGGCCTGTTTTGTAATGGCCGTAATCAGGCAGCTTTCCATCGCGGTCGTGGTTCCGATGCGCCGCGGGTGACCGTTCATGCAACCTTCGCCAAAGAACTGACCGGGCCCCAGGACACCGACCACAGCCTCCTTCTCATGCTTGGATACGACCGTGAGTTTGATCTTGCCCTTTTGAATGTAATAGACCGCGTCGGCGACGTCGCCTTGCACGAACACGCTCTGATTCTTCTCAAGTCTAAGGAAGGTCTTGCCCACGCCCACCTTGGCGAGAAAGTCCTGAGCGTCAAACGCAACCTTGGCCGGTTTCTGCAATCTAACCTCCTCTCGCCCCCAGCCAGATTGGCGTCAGGCGGGAGCGCGACACGCTCCGGCACCGAAATAAACCGCGGGCGGCGCGATGATGTCACCAAGCATGCGCGGTTCGTCGTCGGGACGCAGTTCAATATTGCTCAGTTTTCAACGCATTATCCGACCATATTGGGCGATTAGCCGCATGCGATCTGTCATCCTCGTCCCGCCATTGCCCGGTCGAGGATCGTCGCAGAGCAATGTAGCGCGGCATATATGTCGTCGCATTGTCTTCCGCTGTTTTCAGATCGCGGCCAAGTGCCTCAAGATGCCGCCGGGATGTTCGTCGATGCTTGCTCCCGCGGGAAAACCGGAAGCCGACGACGGATCCGGCGGTGGCCGTCACCTTGCCCAACGATGTGGGCGTGCCCCCTCACCGGCTCCGCCAGTCTGCGAAGCCTGCTGCCGATTTCATCCAGCCGCTGGCGTATTTCTTCTTGATCTCGGGTGTTCAAAGATCATGACAATCGCAAGCGTCAGCGTGATGAAGATGATCACCATCACCACGCCGCGCGGCGTCACCATCGGCTGGGGTTTTCGGATGATGCGCGGCTGCGCGACCTGAACGATATCGACCCAGCGCTCGGCCATGGAGAGCTGTGGTGGCTCGATATCTGCCTGGGGAGCCGCCCATGGTGTCCGCACAGGTGCTTCGGGAGCGACCCAAGGTGTCCGCACAGATGCTTCATCAGGCAACATCTCCGACATCGAGTCATGCCAACTGGGCTGATGGATTTTTTGCTGAACTGTTTGCTGAACTGTATCGAGATGGTCTTTTTGCCGGACTGTGTGGATCCGACCATGTCGCCGTGTCGGTGTCGCGTCCCAGCAATGATCGTTGCCATGCCAATAGATGTGAACCGAACCAAAATGCTGACGCGCTTCGGTCTTGGTCATGCAAGATTTTGAAGCTTCTGATGATGATGTGGTCAGCACCAACATCGACACAACAATCACCCCGATACGCATGGGGTCGCTCCGTCTTAGATCAGGTACAAGCGTTGCTCCAGCCCCAACTGCTTATGCCACAGAGTCAAAAACCCCAAGATTGCGGCTTATTCCCGGTATGAAAGGACAATATCCATGCCTATTAACCGTGATCAGCGGCATCATGATGCCACCCGCCGGGGTTGACCGAGCCAGGGATGAGGCCGCCAGCAAGCAAGGCACACCGGACGGCCTCCCCAGATCGCAGCAGTCATCCCATCACACGCCATCCGGCGCGTGGCTGCTATCGACGATGAAGGCCGCGGGCTCGCGGCAGCACCCGTTCGCCGGAGGGCACGTAGTTTTACGGGTCCTGGTCTTAACCGCATGATAGGATCACCGCCCCTGGGCGGCTTTTTAGCTCGTTGTCTGCCGGGTCAGGCCCTAATATCGATAGTGTCATCGTCCTCTATTGGAGTTGCAACTGGGAAAAATGACCGGCGATCAATCCCGAGGACTCAAGGTCGGCGCTCGCGTTTGCTGGGGCGAAGACAAGGCCGATCAAGGCACCGTTACGGAAAAGAATTGGTCTGGCGTAACTCTCAAGTGGGACAATCGCGACCAGCAATCCGTGCTGCATAATGACATGCAGATGGTTTTCCTCATTCCAGAGAAGTAAATTTGAAAAAACGTGAAGTAATACGGACGGAAATCGAATGCCCTGCCTGCAAGGGCACCGGATTTCCGGCGGTCGAGCAGCCAACACAGCCTGGTCGAAAAATCTATCCTCCGCCTTGCAGCCGATGTTTGGGTAAGGGACGGCTGGCGCACCCGCAAACGGACTAGCGCCGAGCTCCGGCATTAATGGCCAAATCGGCCTCGCCGAGCCGAAGCTCGCAGAGCGAAGGCTGGTAGGCGGTGACGGATTCGAACCGCCGACCCTCTCGGTGTAAACGAGATGCTCTAACCAGCTGAGCTAACCGCCCTCGCCCCCTGTTTAGCCTCGCCGCGCGCCCCGGCGCAAGCCGTGCATCGCCTCAAAAAGAAGCGGCGCCCCGGTCGGGACGCCGCTTCTGTCATATTGAAGGGAAGGTTCAGTGCGCCGTCAGGCCACCCGGTGCTTCGTCCCCGGCAGCCTCCGGCTTGACCGGCACCTTGGTATCCTCTTCCCAGACAATCGGAACCGGTGGCCGTACCAGGGCCTTGGAGATCACGTCGTCAAGGCGTGCGACCGGAATGATGTCCATGCCGCCCTTGATCGCATCGGAAATCTCCGTGAGATCCTTGGCGTTGTCCTCGGGGATCAGCACCGTCTTGATGCCGCCGCGGGCGGCAGCCAGGAGCTTCTCCTTCAGGCCGCCGATCGGCAGTACCCGTCCCCTTAGCGTGATCTCGCCGGTCATGGCGACGTCGTGCCGTACCGGGATCCCGGTCATGATCGAAACGATCGCGGTCGCCATCGCAACACCCGCCGAGGGTCCATCCTTCGGGGTCGCCCCTTCAGGCACGTGGACGTGGATATCGCGCCGATCGAACAGCGGCGGCTCGATACCGAAGCCGACCGCGCGTGAGCGGACATAGGATGCCGCCGCCGAAATCGACTCCTTCATCACGTCGCGCAGATTGCCGGTCACCGTCATCTTGCCCTTGCCGGGCATCATGACGCCTTCGATGGTGAGCAGCTCGCCACCGACATCGGTCCAGGCAAGGCCTGTGACAATACCGACCTGAGGCTCGCTCTCGATCTCGCCATAGCGATACTTCGGCACGCCGAGAAATTCCTCGAGCGACTTCTCGGTCACCTTGACCGACTTCTTCTTGGAGATCATCAGCTCCTTCACCGCCTTGCGGGCAAGTGTTGAAAGCTCACGTTCAAGATTACGCACGCCCGCTTCGCGGGTGTAACGCCGGATCATCAGGAGCAGCGCGTCGTCGTCGATCGACCATTCCTTGGAATCGAGGCCATGCTTGGAGATCGCGTTCGGGATCAGATGCTTGCGCGCGATCTCGACCTTCTCGTTCTCGGTGTAGCCGGCGATCCGGATGATCTCCATGCGGTCCATCAGCGGTCCCGGAATATTCAGCGTATTCGCGGTCGTGATGAACATCACGTTGGAGAGATCATAATCGACCTCGAGGTAGTGATCGTTGAAGCTCGAATTCTGCTCGGGGTCGAGAACCTCAAGCAGGGCCGATGACGGATCGCCGCGGAAGTCGGCGCCCATCTTGTCGATCTCGTCCAGCAGGAACAGCGGGTTCGAGGTCTTGGCCTTCCGCATCGACTGGATGATCTTGCCGGGCATCGAGCCGATATAGGTGCGGCGGTGACCGCGGATTTCGGCCTCGTCGCGCACGCCGCCGAGCGACACGCGCACGAATTCGCGTCCCGTCGCCCTCGCGATCGACTTGCCGAGCGAGGTCTTGCCGACGCCGGGAGGGCCGACCAGGCACAGGATCGGTCCGGTCAGCTTGTTGGCGCGCGACTGTACCGCGAGATACTCGACGATGCGGTCCTTGACCTTCTCAAGTCCATAATGATCGTTGTCGAGCGTGCTCTGGGCTGCGACCAGATCCTTCTTGACCTTGGACTTCTTGTTCCACGGTATCGACAGCAGCCAGTCGAGATAGTTGCGCACGACGGTGGCTTCCGCGGACATCGGCGACATCTGGCGCAGCTTCTTCAGCTCGTGCTGCGCCTTCTCCCGCGCTTCCTTGGAGAGCTTGGTCTTGGCAATCTTCTCTTCCAGGTCGGCCAGTTCGTCACGGCCTTCGTCGTCGCCGAGCTCCTTCTGGATCGCCTTCATCTGCTCGTTGAGATAATATTCGCGCTGGGTCTTCTCCATCTGGCGCTTGACGCGCGAGCGGATCCGCTTCTCGACTTGCAGCACCGAGATTTCGCTCTCCATCAGCCCGAGCACCTTTTCAAGGCGCGCGGTCACGGACAGCGTTTCCAGAATGGCCTGGCGGTCGGCGATCTTGACGGCGAGATGCGAAGCAACGGTGTCGCCGAGCTTGGCGAAGTCGGTGATCGCCTGAACCACGCCGACGACTTCGGCCGAGATCTTCTTGTTCAGCTTCACATAGCTTTCGAAATCGGACACCACCGAGCGCGCCAGGGCTTCCGCCTCGACCGAGGTCGCATCGGTGTCGGCGAGCGCGGTCGCACTCGCTTCGTAATATTCGGCGCGTTCGGAATATTTCTGCACGCGGGCGCGCTCAAGCCCCTCCACCAGCACCTTCACGGTGCCGTCGGGCAATTTGAGCAGCTGCAGCACGCTGGCGAGCGTGCCGGTTTCATAAATCGAGTCCGGAGTCGGATCGTCGTCCGACGCGTTCTTCTGCGTCGCCAGCATGATCAAGGCGTCATTCTTCATGACCTCCTCGAGCGCGCGGATCGATTTCTCGCGGCCGACGAACAGCGGCACGATCATGTGCGGGAAAACGACGATGTCGCGGAGCGGCAGCACCGGATAAGAATGGCTTTCGCCGTGAACGATAGATGGCCGGGGTTTCGGGGTCGTCATGGCCTTTTCCTTTTGTTGTGCCCCCTTGCACGCAGTCCGCTATTTTGCGCAACCGCCACAAGGTGCCGAGAGGTTCCGGGATCATTTGGCCGCGTCAGACCTGCTTCTCCGGATCGTTGGTGTGGCGAATCTTACGGTAGGGTTTTCATCACCGATAGCATTAGGTGGCTATCGACCATGGGGGTGTCAAGTCGCTGGAAAATGCCCGCCAATGGGGCTGAACGCGGTAGCAACACCTGCGCAAACGCGACCGCCGAAAGGCCCGGCAGCCGCCTGTTTTGAAAGCGCAATCCGCCAGCCGCGGACGCGATCACGCGCTCGCGCTGGTTTCGACGGCGCGGTCGGAACGATCGGCGTAGATGTAGAGCGGACGAGCGGTCCCCTCGACTACTTCGCGCGAGATCACGACCTCTTCGACGCCTTCCAGTCCCGGCAAGTCGAACATGGTCTCGAGCAGAATGCTTTCGAGAATGGAACGCAAGCCGCGCGCGCCGGTCTTGCGCTCGATCGCCTTGCGGGCGACCGCGCCAAGAGCTTCGTCGGCGAAGGTCAGCTCGATGTTCTCCATCTCGAACAGCCGCTGATATTGCTTCACCAGAGCGTTCTTCGGATCGGTCAAAATCTTCTTGAGCGAAGCTTCGTCGAGATCCTCCAGCGTGGCGACCACCGGCAGGCGGCCGACGAATTCCGGGATCAGGCCGTACTTCAACAGATCCTCAGGCTCGACGTGACGGAAGATTTCGCCGGTACGGCGATCCTCCGGCGCCAGCACCTGGGCCGCGAAACCGATCGAGGTCGAGCGCCCGCGCGCGGAGATGATCTTCTCCAGGCCGGAGAACGCACCACCGCAGATGAACAGAATATTCGTGGTGTCGACCTGCAGGAACTCCTGCTGCGGATGCTTGCGGCCGCCCTGCGGGGGGACCGAAGCAACCGTGCCCTCCATGATCTTCAGCAGCGCCTGCTGCACGCCTTCACCCGAGACGTCCCGGGTGATCGACGGATTGTCGGATTTGCGGCTGATCTTGTCGATCTCGTCAATGTAGACGATGCCGCGCTGCGCGCGCTCGACGTTGTAGTCGGCCGACTGCAGCAGCTTCAGGATGATGTTTTCGACGTCCTCGCCGACATAGCCAGCCTCGGTCAGCGTGGTCGCATCCGCCATCGTGAACGGCACGTCGAGAATCCGCGCCAGCGTCTGCGCCAGCAGCGTCTTGCCCGAACCGGTCGGACCGATCAGCAGGATGTTCGACTTCGCCAGTTCGACGTCGTTGTGCTTGGTCTGGTGATTGAGACGCTTGTAGTGATTGTGAACCGCGACCGACAGCACCTTCTTCGCATGGCTCTGACCGATGACGTAATCGTCGAGCACCTTGCAGATTTCCTTCGGGGTCGGAATACCGTCGCGCGACTTCACCAGCGAGGATTTGTTCTCCTCGCGGATGATATCCATGCAGAGCTCAACGCACTCGTCGCAGATGAACACAGTGGGACCCGCGATCAGTTTGCGGACCTCGTGCTGGCTCTTGCCACAGAACGAGCAATAGAGCGTGTTCTTGGAGTCGCTCGTGCCGACCTTACTCATTCTTATCTCCGTCCGTCCGCTCGATCGCTCCATTCCGGCACGTACCGGCACAGAGTTGTAGATAGAGCAAAATCCGTACCAAAAAAGACCCTACGCTCCAGATGCCGCACGAATCGCGGCCAACTCGAATCTCCCACGATCTTAACCTATCGGACCTAGCCAACCATGGTGACAGCCGACTATCAAGAATTCGCTAACCGGAGCAGGCTCCGATGCCCGTGACAATACCGTGATTTGCAGCACGCACGCGAGCGCCAGATTAGGAAATCAGCCAAGCGTTGCGCGATTGCCACGCCGCCAAACCAGCACGAAAGCGGAACTTCCTGCCCAAAAAGGGGGGCAAGGAGACGCCGTTGGCGGCTAAAACTGCTGTGACAGCAATGGTTAACGCTAACCAGCCGTTGCGGACCGTAGTGCTACGGGGTTTTCGCCGTGGGCTCTTCCGAGCGCTTGTCGATCACCTTGTCCACAATACCGAAGTCCCGGGCCATCGCGGCGGTAAGGAACTTGTCGCGTTCCAGCGCGTCCTCGATCGCCTTGTAGGTCTGCCCGGTGTGTTTCTCATAGATCTCGTTGAGCCGCTTCTTGAGGTTCAGGATTTCCTGGGCGTGCAGCATGATATCGGTTGCCTGGCCCTGAAAGCCGCCGGAGGGCTGGTGCACCATGATGCGCGAATTCGGCAGCGAGAAGCGCATGTCCTTATGGCCGGCGGCCAGCAGCAGCGAGCCCATCGACGCCGCCTGACCCGTGCAAAGCGTCGACACCGGCGGACGGATGAATTGCATGGTGTCGTAGATCGCAAGACCCGACGTCACCACGCCACCGGGCGAATTGATGTACATCGAGATTTCCTTCTTCGGATTCTCGGCTTCCAGAAACAGAAGCTGCGCGACCACCAAGGTCGACATGCCATCCTCGACCGGTCCGGTCAAAAAGATGATGCGCTCCTTCAGCAGGCGCGAAAAAATGTCGTAGGCACGCTCGCCGCGGTTGGTCTGCTCGACCACCATCGGCACGAGTTGCATGTAGGTTTCGACCGGATCGCGCATTAGTCACCCAAGGGTTGGCAGGAGGCGAACGTCCATCGGCCAGGCTCGAATTTGCCGGGCGGCGGACGAACGTCCCGTGATGCAGGACTTACAAGACAGGCTCACAGATATGGGCCAATTTGCCGGCGACAAGGCCGGGTCAATATCGTGCGAAGTCGTTCCAGTTGAAGCTGATTCGCACCCCGTGGCATAGCGACGGATGCCGCCGCTATGCCCGTTTCGCGGCACATCCTTAATACCCGGCTGCCACCGTCAGGCCGCGCTCTTCTCGGCTTCGTCGTCCTTGTAGAGATCCTCGCGCGTGACCTTCTTTTCAGTCACGTTGGCGAGTTCAAGGATGAAATCGACCACCTTGTCCTCATAAATCGGCGCACGAAGCTGGGCGAGCGCATTGTTATTGTTGCGATAGTAGTCCCAGACCTCCTTCTCGCGTCCGGGCATCTGGCGCGCGCGCTCGATCACCGCGCGGCTGACTTCGTCGTCAGTGACCGTGATCTTGTTCTTTTCGCCGATCTCGGACAGCACCAGACCGAGCCGGACCCTGCGGTCGGCGATCTTGTGGTATTCCTCCTTGGCGGCCTCTTCCGTGGTGTCCTCATCGGCAAACGTCTTGCCGCCGGACTCCATCTCGGCCTTGATCGAATTCCACATCAGATTGAATTCTTCCTCGACCAGCGACGGCGGCGCCTCGAAACGATGGCTCTCGTCGAGGCGGTCCAGCAGCATGCGCTTGACCCGTTGCCGGGTGGCGCCGGCGAATTCGGCCACCAGCCGCTCGCGCGCGGCTTCCTTCAGCTTTTCAAGGGATTCGAGGCCAAGGGTCTTGGCGAATTCGTCGTCGATCTTGGTGTCCTGCGGCGCTTCGATCAAGGTAGCGGTGGTTTCGAACTCAGCCGGCTGGCCGGCGAGCTTCTCGCTGGCGTAGTTCTTCGGAAACGAAACTTTCAGGTTGCGGGTTTCGCCCGATGCGACGCCGAGCAGTTGCTCTTCAAAGCCCGGAATGAATTGCCCGGTGCCAATCGTCACCTGGATGTTTTCGCCGGTGCCGCCGTCGAACGGCGTGCCGTCGATGGTGCCCTTGAAGGAGATCGTGACCCGGTCTCCGGTCTCGGCCGTTGCGCCCTCGCCCTTGGCGGCGAACGCGCGGTTCTGGTCGGCGATGCGCTTGATGGCCTCGTCGACGTCGGCGTCGGTCACCTCGACCACCGGTTTCTCGACCGTGAAGCTCTTGAAGTCGGCGAGCTGGATCGCCGGCACGACCTCGATCGAAACGGTGTAGGTGAGATCGGATTTCCCGGTCAGGATGTCCTCGACGGCTTTTTCCTCCGTGGGCATCGTAACCTTGGGTTCGGTCGCCAGACGGAAACCGCGCTCCGTGAAGATCTGCGAATTGGTATCGCGGATGGTCTGATCGATGGCCTCCGCCATCACCGAGCGGCCATAGACCTTTTTGAGATGGCTCACCGGCACCTTGCCTGGACGAAAGCCGTTGAGGCGCACCTTGTCCTTGAGTTCCACAAGACGGACGTCCGCCTTGGCATCGAGATCCGATGCGGGGACGCTGATCTGGAATTCGTGCTTCAATCCCTCAACGAGGGTTTCGGTGACCTGCATGGCGTCAATCTTCTTCCCGCTTGGTCCCGGCGTTAAGCGCCGGGACATTGTCAATCTGGTCGACGCACGGCGATAAAGCCTGCGTAGGTGGTTCGGCGGACCATTCCTTCAGGGGAAACTCGCCCTTTCGGAAATAGGTCCTCCCATATTCGTCATGCAAACGCTATCGCGCTTGGTGCGGGCGGAGGGACTCGAACCCCCACAACTTTCGTCACTGGAACCTAAATCCAGCGCGTCTACCAGTTCCGCCACGCCCGCTAGAATAGCATCATGTCCGGCCGCGATGCCGCGGGCGGCGGGCTTATAAACCGGGGCATATCCGGCGGAAAATGGGGCGCCCCTCGCTGATGCTGCGGACCAAGGGCTGGAAAAATGACTCGACAGCCCTGTCAACAAACCGCCCGACGGGCAAATCACAACACGGCCGCAGGATGGGTTGAGAGCCTTCGCTGCACCCATTCCACGCGCTGGACATATCCTGCGAAAAATGGTCCGGATCGAACCCATGGCAGATCGGATTTTCCCGCTGAACCGACGCGAGTTGATGGCCGGATTAGGCGCTGCGGCGCTCGGTCCGGCGATACCGCCAATGGCTGTCGCCCAGGGGCGCCCGTCCCTGACGCTTCAGGCCAAGGCCGGCGCCATCGCCTTGCGCCCGGGAGGGCCGGAGACGCCGATATGGTCGCTCGGAGGTCCAGCACCAGACCGCGATATCAGCTTCAGGCGCGGCGACGCGGTTGAAATCACGCTGCTGAACGACCTGCCGGTACCCACGGTACTGAACTGGCACGGGATTGATGGCGTCCCCGCGGCAGAACCGCTGGCAGCCCTTACGCCTCTGGCTCCCGGCGCCAGGCAAACCTTTGCGATTCCATTGCGTCACGCCGGTACGTTGATGTGCGACCTCCGGCTGCTCGGCGATGGCCAGGCGCGGCCGGCGCCGGCGCGGGCGCTGATCGTCGGGGAGAGCGAGCCCGTCGCCGTCGATCGCGATGAGGTATTGCTGATCGAAGACTGGC
>WNGL01013793.1_pt1 | contig 12209 bp, 9 predicted proteins | sample 5400591 | NCBI WGS metagenome assembly WNGL01 (sample SAMN13153377, study PRJNA577476) | soil metagenome | isolation source: 80 cm soil or saprolite under Garry oak tree replicate 1 | place: USA:California | collected 2016-06-15
GAACGACTCCCAGGTCCAAGAGTACGCCGGAAAGCCCGACTCCTCCAGGAACCTGAGCTGCTCCACCAGGGAAGTAGGGCGCGATGGTGGCCGCCCACCATTGAAACGGGGAGGAAAGCATGAACGGAATGTTCGGGCCAAGGAAGCCTATGGCTGTGACACCGACGCCTACAAGGGTGTTTCTCAGCTTTGAACCGGGAGATTCCTGCCAAAGGCGAATGAGGAGAAACGGGGCTGCGATGAGGGCAATCTGTTTAGTGGCTCCGGCGAAACCTACCATTAGGAGACCCATGTTCCTGTTTCGATACCAAAGGATGGCGCCACCGACTAGGAAGAATGCCCAGACGCTGTCGGTCCAGCTTGCCGCAACGAACGCTGGAAAGAACACGAAGGGGGCGAGACTGAGCGCTTTCTGACGGGAAGGAACGAGCCCGAAGATCAGGAGAACTGATAGTATGTGGAAGATGAAGACTCCGTCGCGGAGGTCGTGTAGTCCTGCGGCGTACAGGGGGAGGAGGGTGAGGAAGTTTAGGGCTGGGTAGTTGAGATGAAATTCGAACGAGCCGTCTATTCTGGGAGTGTAGAAGGACGGGGGAAAGTTGAAGTGATCTAGGAAGGGCTTGATCGAGTAGCCGTACGGGTTCTGTAATGCTAGAACTTTCAAGACTCCCATGTACGAGCCGACGATGCTGTCGGTCATGTAGGTAATCCAGAGGATTCTGGTCAGGAGCACGTATAGGACCAGAGTGGCGCAGAGGTGTCCTGAAAGCGAAAGAAGGTTCGACCTGCTGAGCGATAACATTTTCCTCCTTGAGTTCACCAAGTTGTACGCGCCAAACAGGAACCCGGGAATCGCTAGAACGACGAAGAGACTGGAGATGAGGACGATCAGCAGACCAACGGCTACTAGGAAGACCCCTGAGAGGGACAGTCCCATTCTCGTCGCCCTTCCCGCCTGTGTGGAGGGCTCCTGATTCAGACCGAAGAACTGACTCGCACGTCTCCTAAGGAGGTGAGAAATGCGGCTGACGGCAATAATCATGGATCAGACCCTATAGGTACAGACGACTCAAGACTGACTTCGTTTCGGCGAAATGACCCTTTAAGGGTTAGGCGAAAAAGCAGTACGCCCCCTCCATCCTCTCGTATCGGCGTCTCTTCCTCTGGCAAGTGTCAATCCGAAGCTAATGGGTCATCCAAGGTTTCGCTGGCTATGGTTCTAAGACCACTTCGCGAAAGAGCGTAATGGGCGCCTTCAGCGAAGGCGCGCACAGGTTCTATGGGGCAGGGTCCCCGGCCTAGACCTGGCCATGAAGGAAGAAAGCACTGGCAGGAGCTGGTGAACGTGGAAAACTCGGCGTTTCACGAAGGACGCGGCGCGGGAAAATTGACCACCGGGGGGGTCATACAATAGTTAGCGCGAAAGAATAGTTACAGGAAAAAAAATAGTTACGGAAAGAGAAAAGTTACGTAAGACAATGGTTTTTCAGTCACTTCCAAACCCCCCCCCGCAGAATCCACTAGGGACGAGCGCGGAAAATGGGCTGGTTGGAAATCGCCAGCTCGGATCCGAGAATAGGCTGAAAAACAGGCGAACCTGCTCCGCGAGAAGACTTAGCCAGCTCAACGAGAATGTTGAAAATCTCATCCAAGGCGTAAGTCGAAGAAGTTTCCGACACTAACCATTAGTATCCCCGAGTGAGCGTGCGGTTTCAATTGGCTTGGTGACACGGAGCAGAGTGAGTCGTGTTTCTTCTCGGACACAGCTGCTGGAGCTATGTCTTCTCCAAGCTCACAGGCAGACAGGTCAAAGTCAATCTCCCAGCCTACATGGCTCTTCTGGCGGGAGTTCTCCCCGACTTTGATATCTACTTCAAACCGCTGATTCAACACCACGCCTACACTCACTCGTTGATTATTCTGCTACCTATCTGCGCAGTTCTCGTCATTCGATTCAAGAGTCTGGGACTGGCATTCTCAGCAGGGATCCTCTCTCACCTCATAGCGGACTCAACAGTTGGAACGATTCCGCCTCTCTATCCACTGTCGGATTTCCAACTGGGAATAAGCCTGGGGTTGCCGAGTTCTGCTGATACGGCTCTTGAGGTCGGCGCTTTTGGAATCGTGTTGGTATTAGCGTATCTTAACGGAGACTATAAGCTTGTGACCGAGTCCCAAAAAGAATCTGTATATCTGGTAATTCCCATGGTCTCTATTGTCACACTGACCGCTCTGTTTGCGGGAGACAACAACGTTCCGCTTGCAGCCTTCGCTTTTTCGAGAAAAGCCCTGACCCTGATAACCCTGGGCCATGCAGCCCTGATCGGGATCCTTGGTCTCGGCGTCTTTCAAGGTGTTAGGGCTTTCATAGCCGACAGCAAGCGAGGAGCCCAAGCCTCAACTACCCAATCTGGCCAATCTTAACCGTCAGGGTCTCGTCTGCCGAGTAACGCCTCGCCTTAATCCCAGTACTCAACGAATTCTCATGAGACTACTCCGGAGGTCTCAAAAATAGGCTACCTGACCTGGTGGAACTTCCCGAAGAAAGCTTGGCTCATCATCATAGGAGAGCTAGCCATCATCACGTCTCTGTCCCTCTCGCTTTACATAACATATCTGAGCAACTCCTACTTCCAGACATACGTAAACAGTCTTTCACCGATACTGGTTCCCGTTCTCAGTGTTGCCTTCGGAATCTCATCGGCATCAATCGCCACCTACCTCTACCTCGGAATGAAACGAATCCGGACCTTCCAAGACCCGGAACCTGCGGCCAAGAAGAGAGCCCATCCACGGAAGACACCGAAGCACCCTCAGCAATCCTCAACTCCGCAACCAAAACCGGTTGATCTCCCCCCAGTTATTTCAGCCAAACTCAAACCGATAGCACCACCTCAGAGCCAGGTTCAGACCCAGAAGCCTCCCTCGAAAGAACGAGAGAATCGTGCCTCGAATCCTGAGGCCAGAAATCAGTCTTAACCCGTGGTGGTAACTGGTTCTCCCAATAATCTTTTCGTGAGACCCAATTCCCCCTGAGACAGAACCAACCTGTCGCATCGTGTAGTATGCAACTGCTCCTGAAAACCATCTACCGAGGGGACCGTGAGGTCTTGGATGCCATGAAAGCTTTGAAGAATTTTTCTTGCATGAGACTGACTTCCTTAGTGTATGCTCTAAATCGGCAGTGAAAGCTGCCGCCGCTCGCGCACTTACGTTTTGGTTTACCGTTGTTGGTTTGTCTTTCGATATAAACGAATTATATGGGTATCTGCTAGCCAGTCTCGGGTTTCCTTTGAGATGATGATCATCAGTTGAGAGCTCTGTGCCGAATCCATCTTGAAGGACCAAGTCCGTGGGTGAGAGATTCCAACCTTTAGCATCATTGGAAAAGGCGCTAGGCGCTAGAAACCTACTTGCTAGTCGCCTCATTGGCCTTATGGGTGCGAGGTTCGGCTTGGCAGCGTTCCTCCTGCCTCTGGCGATAAGGGCAATTCCGGACCTAATTGCAGGGCCCTATCCCATAGGTTACGACACAATCGGCTCCTACGTTCCACTCATGCTGGACTGGGGGTCCGGCAATTTTCAATCTTTCAACCCCATGATCGGCGGGTGGCTGACCTTTGCAATATTGGGTACAACCTATTGGGCTACTCACGCAGATCCAGTTTTCATATTGAAGATTGCTGGACCAATACTCTACGGATTCCTCGGGTTTTCCGAGTACTTCTTCGCCCGTGGCTTACTCAAGTGGGACATGAAAAAATCACTGCTGTTTGTTCTAATCGCTTCAACGTACTTCGTTTCCCTCAGAATGTCTCTTGATCTCTTCCGGAATACCCTCGGCATCTCACTACTCTTAATCACGCTAACGCTTGGCCAGAGCATTAAGACCAACCGACGCACACTTCTCCTCGCATCCCTCGTTTGGTTGGTGTCAGTAACGCACCTTCTCGTAGGAGCCCTCCTTCTTGCTTTCGTCGCTATCGAAGCCTTCAGGTCCTCAGCGTATAGACTTCAAAGAATCCTAACCATGGTGCCTGCTGTCGCGCAGATTTCCTTGTCGCTCGTGGGTTTCTATGTTCAGGGAATAGGTCTCGTTGCTGAGAGCGGTCAATCGATTCAATCGCTTTCCCAAATTGCGTTTCCGCTTTACATCTTCCTTCCCTTGATCCCGGTTGCTGCCTTTGGACTGAAGATGCTCGCCAATGGGACTGTAAAGTGGTGGCTACTTTGCTGCGGAATAGGACTAGCCCTCGCGGCGGCACCAATCTCAACCTCCCTCGTCCTTCCCTACCGTTGGGCTCTGATGATGACCGTTCCAATAGCAATCTGTGCAACTGAAGGTAGCGATAGGCTAAGACTCATGCTTCAGCGGGGTGGAAGGCTTCGTCTGATCCGCGGGGCCTGGATGTTGGCCTTGCTCCTTCTAGGGGGTGCCTACGTCGCGTTGCCGACCGGTAATGCATTTCCTTACTTTGGCTTTTTCTCCCCGCCTTCGATGCTACAAAGCACTGTTCCCCTAACCGACAGCAGCAACATCGTGAACTCGATCGGATGGCTGTCCAACCACACCCAGCCAGGTTCTGTTCTCATGACTCACAACGCGTTCTATGGATGGGCGAGATTGTATTTTCATGGAAACGCTTCAATTGTCGGCTACAACCCTGACGTTACGCTTCAGTCAGCCACACAGGATACTATCGAAATGGGTTATTCGCACATCTACACACTTTGGTGGACCGACAACTCTGGAGCTCTTTACTACCAGCAAACCATTCCGTCAGGTTTTGTGCTGCAACACCGAGAGGGAAGGATAGGGGTCTTTCTATATGTCGAATAAGAACAAGGCAAGTTCATCCTTCCGGCTGTCGGTCATGAGAACTTTGGAGTTAGGGTTCTGGAGGAATCCCATTTGGCCAACATGACCTCGCTGGATACAATGCCCTCACATGAGATCTCCGCACTCAAAGAGAGTCCATTCATTGTTACGGCTATTCCTGCCTACAACGAGGAGAGGACAATCGCCAAACTGGTACTACAAGCGAAAAAATATTCGGATAGGGTCCTCGTATGCGATGATGGTTCCACCGATTCTACTAGCGAAATAGCTGCAGAGTTGGGAGCAGACGTAATTAGACACGAAAAGAATCTCGGCTATGGTGCCGCAATTCGGAGCTTGTTCAGAAGAGCAAGAGAACTGGGAGCTGATGTAACCGTCACGCTAGACGGTGATGGTCAGCACGAACCAAGCGAAATCCCTCTCTTGGCGGAGCCGATCCTTAGAGGACAGGCTGATGTTGTCATTGGATCTCGCTTTCTAGGCCCTCACCAAAATGGTGGCATGCCAAGACATCGCCGCATAGGGATCGGTGTGATAACGAAACTTGCCAGCGTTGCCTCAAGCCTCCGGCTTAGCGACGCACAAAGTGGTTTCCGTGCGTACAGTATCAGGGCTCTAAACCAGCTAGTACTTTCTGAGGAAGGCATGAGCCTTAGTGTAGAAGTGCTACTGGAGACCAAAAAACACAATCTGGAAGTGGTAGAGGTGCCATCAGTATGCAATTACGAAGATCTGGGAAGGACGTCCACCCAGAATCCCTTGAAGCACGGGTTCGGAGTATTGGTTTCCCTCCTTCGGCTTGTCGTAGAGGAAAAGCCCCTCGCACTGCTTGGAGTGCCCGGGACCGTTCTCCTGTTGATAGGAATCGGGTTCGGCGCTTGGATGCTGCGAATTTACACCAGTGAGGGTCACGTGGTTACGAATATCGCTTTGGCTTCGATCGCATTCATACTGATAGGCCTTGTCGCAGTCTTTGCTGCGATAACTCTTTACTCCATTGGAAGGCTAATGAAAAGGGCTACCAGCCTTCGATCGTGATGATGGCGTGAGCGCGTCATGAGACTGTCCATAGTCTTAGGCACGAGACCTGAGATAGTCAAAATGTCACCGGTGATAAGGGCATGCGAGGATGCTGCTGTCTCCTTCTCAATCCTTCACACTGGCCAGCACTACTCTTACAACATGGACCGGGTGTTCTTTGAACAGCTCGGTTTGCCCAACGCGGAGTACAATTTGGACGCTGGATCTGGCAGCCATGCACAACAGACCGGTAACATACTCGAAGGAGTGGAGCAATTTCTCCGAAGAGAGCAACCTGACATTGTTCTTGTCGAAGGTGATACTAACACAGTTCTCGCAGGCGCCCTGGCCGCCACTAAGCTCGGAATCGAGGTCGGTCACGTAGAAGCTGGGCTAAGGAGTTATGACAAGAGAATGCCTGAAGAAATTAACAGAGTTTTAGTCGACCACTGCTCCGACTATCTCTTTGCCCCAACCGAAAATTCGAAACAGAACCTAACTCGTGAAGGCTTGCTTGCAAACACGTTCGTAGTCGGAAATACAATCGTAGACGCGGTATTTCATAATCTAGAAATTTCGAAGCAGAGAAAGAGCATCCTCGAGCACTTGGATCTTGAATCCGGTCATTACTTTCTCGCTACAGCACATCGTCAAGAGAACGTCGACGACGTTACGCACATGCAAGGAATTCTTCGGGGATTGCGATTGGTAGCGAAGGAGTTTGATCTCGATGTAGTCTATCCCATTCATCCACGAGCTAGTCGACGTCTTAAGGAGTTCGGGATCAGCTCAGACGGAATTAGGATAATAGATCCCTTGGACTACTTCAGTTTCCTTCAATTGGAGAGCAACGCTCGCCTCGTGTTCACAGACTCTGGCGGGGTTCAGGAAGAAGCATGCGTACTGTCGATCCCTTGTTTGACTCTCAGAGAGAACACGGAGAGGCCGGAGACGCTCGAAGTAGGAGCTAATCTTCTTACCGGGACCGACCCCCAAGAGATTCTCGAGAAAGCGAAAGTAATGTTTGAGAAACGGACGAAGTGGGAGAACCCATTCGGCGATGGCCGAGCGGGCACGAGGATAATTGAGATTCTTAGGAACAATTACCGTGCGTCTCCGGTGGAGTTGACGGAAATGTCAGTCGCAGGCGTTTCGTAAATGAGAATCGGGAAGATCAACCGTGCGTTCTCAGCTTCAGATTCCAGCCACGAACTACGAGTCTTCCCCTGTCAAGGAAGGAAGCGTAGCAACTGTTGAAGCTGCTCGTTACCGGTGGGCTGGGCTTCATAGGCTCGAACTTAGTCGCCGAATTGAGAAACCGAGGCCATGAGGTTTGGGTGTGCGATATCAACCAATCTGGAAACGAGAATTATCTAAGGTGCGATGTATCCAAGGCGAGACAGGTTGAAAGGGTCTTTCAGAGGCACAAGTTCGACCTGGCTTATCACTTAGCCGCCGAGTACGGGCGTTGGAATGGAGAGGACTACTACGAGAATCTATGGCTTACGAACGTGATCGGGACGAAGAATCTGATTCGAAGTCAAGAGGCGAACCGATTTCGTATGATCCTTTTCAGCAGTGCCGAAGTTTATGGTGATTACGACGGCGCTATGAAAGAAGACGTGATGGACACCGTTCCAATAAAACAGATGAACGATTACGCTATGACAAAGTGGGTCAACGAGATGCAGGCAATAAACTCTGCATCAATGAATAAGACGGAAACCGTAAGGGTGCGGCCCGTTAACGCCTACGGACCCCACGAGTACTACTCTCCGTACAGAGGGGTCGTCCCGACCTTCATCCATCATGCTTTGAAAGGAATACCTTACGTCGTCTACAAGAATCACAAGCGAATGTTCGATTATGTAGAGGACACATGTAAAACCTTGGCCAATATCGCTGAGAGATTCAGGCCAGGAGAAGTCTACAACATTGCTAGCAGTGAAGAACATGACATCAAATACGTTTCCGACTTTATTCTAAGATACCTCGGAAAGGATGACTCCAATGTTACTTACAAGGAATGGGAGCCATTCACGACACGAATCAAGAGGGTGGATTCCTCGAAAGCGATAGCCCATCTCGGTCATAATCCAAAGACTCCTCTTGAAGAGGGCTTGAGAAAGACGATAGAGTGGTCAAGAGCGACCTACTCGCCAAGCTCAAGAGGCGCCGTGGAAAGGTAAGAGGCAAGAAATTGGATTTGCAAGGCCAGAGACCCATGATTTCAGAACCCTCCAAACTCGATAGTTCCATGGCGGACGATCTCATCAGCATCTACCAAGACGCAACAACCTTGGTAACTGGGGGAGCGGGTTTCATAGGAAGCAACCTTGTCCGACGTCTCCTCGCCCTCAAGGTAGCCAAGGTCGTTGTCCTCGATGATCTCTCCTCATCATACGCATGGAATCTGCCGCGGGACAGGAGAGTCCAATTTATCCAAGGCAGCATTCTAGATGATGAGAAATTAACCGGTGCCTTCGAAAGTCGACCTCAATACGTATTCCACCTAGCAGCCCATTTCGCGAACCAAAACTCCGTCGATCATCCGGAACAAGACCTCACGGTGAACGGCATGGGAACTCTTAAGGCCCTTAGACTTGCACGGATCGGTGATGCACGTCGTTTCGTTTTTGCTTCGTCCGGATGTTCGGTCTACGGCAGTGACGCGCCCCTGCCATTGAAAGAGGATTTTGTTTCGACTCATCTCGACACGCCATATCAGATTACAAAACTCCTCGGGGAATTGTACTGCAACTATTTTTCGGATTTATACGGCATGAAGATAGGTATTCCTCGCTTCTTCAACGTGTACGGCCCCGGCGAGGTGCCGGGTAGCTATAGAAACGTGATTCCGAATTTCATCTATTGGGCGCTAAAAGGAAAATCCCTCCCGATAACTGGGACGGGGGACGAGACTAGGGATTTCACGTTCGTGGAAGACATTGTAGGCGGCATACTCAAGTGTGGTTACGTTGAACAAGCTGCTGGTGAGGCTATGAACCTAGCGTCAGGAGTGGAGACTCGAATCATCGACCTCGCCAAGTCGATCAATAAGCTGACAGGGAATGAGAAGGGAGTCGTTATGCAACCAAAGAGGGATTGGGATAAGTCAACAAGACGAAGGGCTTCGATTGACAAGGCAAAGCGCTTGATAGGGTACAAGCCCTCCACGAGCCTTGAGCTCGGACTGCACTCGACCTTGGCCTGGTTCAGGGAGCAGTGGGACTTGATTCAACGCGACGCCAGATTTTAGCTTCTTGGTGAAGTCTCGACTGGGCTAGGGCCGCAACAACTGATGTTTGGCCTTGAAATCGAAGCCCTCACCGTTGGCCGCTCTTCTCTCCGAGACACACCGTGGCAAGTCGATGCGCGATGGCTGTAATGATCCGCATCGGGCTAGTCTTGCTTCATCAAGATAGTCTAGGGACTATAGTCCGGGTAAGAGAACTTGCAAATTCCCTCGCCACGACCGGTTTCGAAATTTACATAATATCTCCATTCGGTATCCACGAAATGGGATTCCACGGCGTTCATTCTATGCGGATGGTGAGGTCTCTTGGTAATTTGATCTATTCTCCGATCGGCAGCTCTCTTAGGAAAGCGCTACTGCCACCACGTTCCCGAGCAGGGTTGTCTCTCAAGCCTGAGCTGATTCGAAGAGGAATCGACTTCCTAGGGAAAAATATCGCAAAGATTGCTGACAAGTTACAACTTGACATCCTAGAGGGAGAACAGGACATTGCAGCGGCAGCAGTAGTGAAAGCGTCTGATTCTGTCGGGATACCCGCCGTCGCAGGACTGCACAACATTTGGAGAGAAGAACTCCTCGGGCAACGTGGTCTTCATCGTCAAACTGACGAGTTCCTGCGAGGACTGTTAACATGGACTCTAGATAGCGCCGATTTGACCACAGTTGTCAGTGATGCTATGAAGGCGCAGCTCATTTCCAATTATCAGGGAAGACCAAAACAAATCCAAGTCGTTCCACTCGGTTGCCGACCGAAGAGGACCAATGTACCATACCCCGATGGAGGTCCCCCAAATGTTGTCCACAGCGGCCAGATATCGTTCTACGACAACGAAGATCTGCTTCTCCGAACGGCGATTGAATTCAAGAAGAGATCCAATGGACCTTTTTACATGGCAAGAAAAGGGGATGGCGCCAGACTATTCGAAGGGCGAGCGCGCAAACTCGGGGCAAGCCTCGATTGGTACTGGTAGGTACCCTAATCCCGACGACTTTTACAATTTCCTTCGTAAATGTAACCTCGGAGTCGTCACAAGTTTAGACCATCCCACCCGCCACTATGGTCCTTCCATGAAATTCTACGATTACTTGTCCTGTGGGTTGCCAATTGTTGCCAACAAAATTGGGGGATGGACAGACGAGATTAAGCAATACGGCGTCGGATATCTAGCTGACTCCGACCCCATTAGCATGGTAGAGGCAATAATTTCCCTTGCCTCGGATCGAGAGAAAGCGTATGCTGCTGCCCAACGTGCCCTGACGCTCGCCCATTCAACGTTCAACATAGACTCCATCACGAAGCAACTAGCTCTGCGATACACCGCGCTAGTGTCGTAAACCATGAACATCATCCTCATGGCCAACGGTTTTCCTCCAGAACTCACGTCGACCAGACTAAGCTTCGAGATGGCGAAAGAGCTTAGTCAACGCGGGCATCGAGTCCAAGTTGTTACCGTGCTTCCAAGGAAACGCTACTCCGACGCGCCCGAGACATACGCCGGAAGAATCATCCGCCGAGAGACTCTGACCAAAACACTAACTGTTCTAAGAGTCGGTTTCCGATTGAATCTCGGAGAGGGATTGGCCGGCCGCGCGGTTCAATACTTCCTCATGCCTCTCTACCAAACGGTCGGGGTAATCGTTTCCCCCCGTCCAGACGTAATACTTTGTGAATCGCCGCCCCTTCTTGCCGGCATCTCCGCATGGTTCGCAAGCAAACTCAAGAGAACGAAGTTCGCAATTAGGATACAGGACATCCATCCGGACGTGCTCGAGGAAACCGGACTGATAAAAAATAGACTCCTTATCTCGGTGATGAGAATGATTGAGCGTTTTGTCTACCAGAGAGCAGCATTGGTGACAACTATCTCACCGGCGTACGAAGAACGCATCAGATCAAAAGGTGTCCCTCGAGCTAAGGTGAAGTATATTCCTAACTGGGCTGATGACCGCCGAATTCGGCCTGATAAAACTGGTGAACTTAGACGGAAGCTGAACCTTTCGGACGCGTTCGTGCTAACGTATGCAGGTACGATGTCTTGGTTCCAAGATCTGGAAACCGTTTTGGAGGCCGCGAAGATTGTGGGGAATAACCCTCGAATACGATTTCTGCTAATCGGGGATGGTGCCCTCAAGGACAGCCTAACGCGAAAAGCGGAACAGTTGCACACGAAGAACGTAACCTTCCTTCCCTTCCAAAGCAGAGAAATGTACTACGATACTAAAGCGTCGTCAGATGTGTGCCTTGTCTCTCTAAAGAAAGCCGTCACGACACCTGAGATGCCCTCCAAAGTCCTCGAAATCATGATGGCCGGGACACCTATTCTTGCAAATGTCCCCCAACGCTCGGACACTGCCCTTGTCGTGAAAGATGCAGACTGTGGAATTGTAATCGAACCCGAAAACCCCATGGAATTTGTCAAGGCAGTGAGATGGTTGTACGACAATAAGTTCGGCCTAAGAGACGCCGGATTGCGGGGAAGGCGTTACGTGTCAGAAAGATTCTCGTTGGACTCGTCGATTTCCAATCTCGAGAAGGAATTAACGAAACTCAATTTTCAAGCACTCCGTCCAACATCTTACTGAGGAATCATCGGAGTTGCCGAGTTATCATTGCTGCTTCTTACTAGAGGTGATGAGCCAGGAAGATCCCAATGCAAGAGGCAGGTGCTTGGCAAGTTTCAGGTCCGAGTCAATGAGCTTCTCTAAGGGCCAACACTGAGAATAGCCAAGAGCTGAAAACACGTTTCTAATTGTTTCCAAGTACGTAGATAGGAAGGATACGTTTAGAGCCGAATCAACCTCCAACCCTAGCTCTCTGAGACGCACTCTCATCATTCCCGGAACAAGAGTTTGAACGTGGGAGTGCCCAGCTTCGGCGGGACCCTCGTTAGTAAGCTTCTGTAAGAGAAACTGGCTGGCGGGGCTCTTGAGAAGAAGCCGGTCATAAATCAAGTAGTGCGATAGACCCGGAACGGCGAGTACAAGGGCGCCTCCGACCGACGTAACCCTGCAAAGCTCCTGTAATGCCCTGGAAAATTCGAGGATATGTTCTAGGACGTCTAAGCTACAGACGGTCTCGAACGACGAGGTTCT
>WNGL01008244.1_pt1 | contig 12207 bp, 8 predicted proteins | sample 5400591 | NCBI WGS metagenome assembly WNGL01 (sample SAMN13153377, study PRJNA577476) | soil metagenome | isolation source: 80 cm soil or saprolite under Garry oak tree replicate 1 | place: USA:California | collected 2016-06-15
GGCAGTTAAGGCCAATGACATCGCAATAATGGATCGGATTTTGGCCGATGACTTTGTTTTGGTAACAGACCGCGGTGCTTCTTTGACGAAAGCCGACTTGATCAAGGAAGCGCGAGAAAAACGGACGATCTACGAGCACCAGGAGGAGGAGGAAGGCACGCAGAAGGTGCGAGTATGGCGCGATACGGCTGTTGTTACTGCGCTGTTGAGGATCAAAGGCACGAGAGACCAAAACCCCTTCGATTACAAAGTCTGGTTCAGTGAGACTTATGTTCGGACGGCTACTGGTTGGCGTTACGTATTTGGGCAAGCTTCGATTCCGTTGCCGGACGCGAAATAGTTTTTCGATCACCTGATTGGTCTTTCGTCACACCTATCGCGCGTGCGCGCTCGAGGGCACTTGACACGAACTTGGCAAATAGATTGCGCGTTCTTGCGTTTCGTTGCGTAATCGTTCGCAAACGCATTCGGCGGGAATATGCACGTTTTCCCCTCGTGAAACTGCTTTTCAGAGGTAGGAATCGTCAAAATTGAACTCGCGGCAAATCCGACCAAACACGGATTTCTAATTTAAGAATGAGCGTTTGCATACACTTTCACGATGTTGCATACCGTCGCTGACGCTAGGTCGTTCGACTGCCAGGCGTTGGCACGGATTTGCGGAGAATCGCGCAGCGTTGCAGCCAAATTTTCCCTGACCGTAGAAGGTGACCGTAGAAAGATTTTACAACCGCATTCAGCAAATTATCGCCCATCTCCGACTGCATCGATTCGTAGCGTAGCTGTCTGGATGTGCTTTCATGTACTTCCGCCGACGGTCGAGACCAAAGGCGGCCCTTGAGAAATCGCTACGAATCGGAAGGAGCGGGCACTAGAAACGATCCTTTTTCTTCATGCAGTCTCTCCACTTTTGGCTATCGCCTCGGCCTGCTTCTCGCGCGCACGCGAGAGGGCTTTGCGAAAGTCCCCCTGCAGACGTGCTCCCCTTCGGCAGGCTGTGGTATGGTGACCCGGACGCAATCAGCAATGCAATCGGTTACGCGAAATTTTTCAGCCGCTTACATGATGCCGTGATTCGCGTTTACGATGAAGCTGGCAACGTGATCGAGACGCACAAGCACGCGGGCGATTTCAAGGAGTGGTGAGCGGGGCGAAACAAAAAGCCGCCACGCGGTGAAGCGTGACGGCTGATTGTTAAGTAAAGCCCCTTCTTAGACCGGGCACTTATTGGTTGTTGAGAACCACTTGCGGGGCAGTTTTGCTTACGTCAAGCTGTGCACTCACCTTTTGGATTTGCGACGCCTGCTCTTTCAAACTTGCAGTGAGCGCCTTAATTTCCTTCTGCTGATTCGCGGCAGCCGCTTCCTGCTTCGCGGCAATGGCTTCTAATTCCTGGACCTTGCGGTGCGCTTTGAGAAACTCGTTCAGCAACATCGCGTTCACCGCCTCGTAGCGCACGCTATAGACCTTACCTTGCTCGTCGCGAGCCACCAGATCGGGATTCACCTTTTCCACTTCCTCGGCCACGAAGCCGAACTGCGGGATGCCATCGGGGTCGAGCTCCTTCTTATAATGGAAGGTGACCGGCTTTAGCGCGAGGATCGCTTCGCTCGCCTTGTCCATCGGCTTGATCGCTTCCTTGAACCGGGCTGAGGAGGTAACGGTGCCGAGGCGACCGTCGGCATCGACAATCACTCCTACCCCGCTGCCCACGGTGGCTCCAGCGATGCCGGCAATAAAGGTTGAATCGTGCGTTCCTTGTTCGCCGATGCGGATGATATTGGAGTCGCCCGCTACACCTGCATTGCCAATGTCGATGTTGTTATGGCCGCTGCCAAGGTTAAAGCCGGCGTTACTCCCCAGCGCGATATTGAACGAGCCGGTGGCGTTGTAAAGTGCCTTAAACCCTTCCGCGGTGTTGTCGTGACCGATTGCATTGAGCCAGAGTGCGCTATGGCCGTTGCCCGTGTTACCGCTGCCGCCGTAGTTGTGCACGAGCGCGTCAAAGCCGCTAGCTGTATTGAAATTGCCCGTTCTGTTGATTTGAAGCGCTCGAGCACCGCTGGCCGTGTTTTCGTCACCCGTCGTGTTGTTGTAAAGCGCCAGAGCACCGCTGGCCATGTTGTAGATCCCCGTTGTGTTCCCGAAGAGAGCCAAAGCACCGCTGGCCGTGTTGTAGTTGGCCGCGTTACGCGAGAGTGCGTTATAACCGCTGGCTGTGTTGTAGCTGCCGGTTGTGTTGTAATAGAGCGCGCCGACACCGCTCGCGGTGTTAGCGAAACCGCTGGTGTTACTAATAAGCGCAGTCGAACCCGTGGCCGTGTTGTAGTGGCCGGTAGTGTTGGCAAAGAGGGCTCTGACCCCGCTCGCGGTGTTGTTGTAACCGTTTGTGTTGCTAAAAAGCGCTTTCCAACCGCTGGCCGTGTTGCGCAAGCCAGTGGTGTTGAAAGCGAGCGCCTCAAAACCGATGGCCGTGTTGTTGATGCCGGTTGTGAGGCTGAAAAGCGCGTCAGTGCCCTCCGCGGTGTTCTGGCCAGGATAGCCTCCGTCCGGTGGCGGTGGGGGCAGAAGCGCTCGACTCGCGGACGGGAGCGCGCAGCAGGCGAGGATGAGTGCGAGTGCGCCAAAACGAAAACCGCGCCGCAGAGCCGACCGGTCGATTGATTTTCTTGAGTGTAGAGTTGTCATCGTTTTTGATTTCTTTTTTTTGTTGAGGCTAAATCGTTGAACTGCATTAACCGCAATCCAGTTCCGCGCGGAACTAGAAACCATCCTCACGAGGCGCTTTGAACAGCGGCCTCACTTCGGTTGACTCGGGGCTCCAGTTGGATGTGGAGATCGCGTAAAGCGGCGGTCCTAGCGAAGGTCCAGCCCCATGGGCTTCTTCAGCCCGGCCGAAGATGCGTTGAAACGTCGGGAGACGTAATCCATCATGTGGATACCAGCACCGCCACAATTTGTCGAGCTTTATTCTACGGACGGGTCGTAAGACTTCCATGGGTGCGAACCCGGATCAGCTTGCTCTGAACAAAACCGCATTGAAATGAGCGCGACACTGATTGAAATCAGACCACACCAGAACGGCTGGAAGGTTTTCGAAGCACCCGGCGTCGAGCCGGTTTTCTTGAAGAAAGATCAGGCAATCAATTACGCGCAGAACCGCGCGAGCTTTCGCTCAGGCGAGATTCGGATTCTCGACTCAACTGGCAACGTCGAGTGGACGATCCATTTCACCGAAGCGGAAGAAAAATGTAGAGCTGCCGAACTTTATCAGGTGCGACTCGTTCAGCACAGCCATAGGTTCACCGCAGAGTCCCTGATAAGCTATCGGGGACTTCGCTGCACAAGGCCCAAGCGCTAAAGTATGGCGCCCGCGAATTGTTAGGAACACGTGGGCGTCCCGACGCAGAATCCCCGATATGTCAATCGGGGATTGGCCAAGCCCAAAAAAATCAGTGCTTTTCCCCGATAGGCAGCGCCTCCGCGAGTTTTCTATTGTCGATCCAACGCCGGGACAGAGTCAGGATTTTTCCAGTTCCGGAAGAGTTTTGAGAACTTGGGCCGGCAAATCTCGGAGAAGAATGATGAAAAGCGATTGATTTTTGATAAAAGCGACGAGCATGAAATTCGCAGCAGTGTTTATATTCATTTCCCTTGTGCTTGCATCGCAGACATTCGCGGTCTTGCGCCCGCTCTTTCCAGTCAAACCAGAGCCGCCACTTCGCGGCGGAGTAATCATAATAGGAGATGAAATAATTCAACCCGGCAAGCATCCGCAAGATGCCAAATGCGCCAACGCATTTGGTCGAAATGCTAAAGCGATATGACAAGGGGGACGCGCAGCCGTTTGACGCTTTCGTGGGCGACCTTGAACTACTCTACGAAGCGCGACGACAATAACAAAAGCACGGCGCGGAGACCGAGGAGGAATAACGGCGATTGCACTTGCGACGAATTGATCGTCGCTGGTAAGCGCCAGCCACCGCCACCAGGTCACAATTGCGAGTACGTGAGGAAACGCAAAGCGCTAATTCCGCTATCCACGAAGGTTGCCAATGAAATGATTGCGATTGTGCGCGATGGCGGCGTATCGAGCGCGAAGTGGACGCGCTGCTTTTCAACCGCAATGGACGAATTGGCGCGACCGCTGCTCAACCGCTCGCACGGCGCTTGATCATAAACATACGCAGCGGCCCAGCGGTTGGCTGCATCGCATGTTAGCCTTAGTTCATCGCGCATTTTCTTCGACACGCCAGCGAGCATCTCTTGCATTCGTTCAGATGGTTGTGAGTCGGATCGGAGGAGTTTCTGTCGCTTGAGGTGGAGCGGCGCTATCCCCGCGAATAGATTAGCGAACCCCAAAAGAAGTTCAGCAGGGCGGATGAGTCACCCACACCATGCGGCTTGGCGAACGGGGTTGGGAAGGGCTCGCCGCGCAAACCGCTAATGAAATGGGGGACACAGTTGCAGAGGAGCCCGCTGCGAAAAAATTTGCAACTAAGTGACCAGCGAGCATGGCTAGAAAAGCCTAACGAGAAAAAGGTCAGCCACCGCTGGCAAGAGCGACAGTGAATCGTAGTCTGTAGCCATGTGGTCAGTGTAAACATTGCGCCGGCCAGCGGTTGCCCGCATCGCTTGGTTAGGCCTCATTGCTACGAGGCCGGAACGATCGCTCCGCAGTGCGCACACTCAAGCACTCGCTTCAAGGCGCGACCAGGCCCCAGCCAGCCGGAAGAGTCGGACCAAAAGCGGCGCCGATGAAGGTATTGTTGTTGAGATACCACAGAGCCGTTCGCCGGGTGCTGGGATTCAAAAGCACATAATCCGGCATGCCGTCCCCGTTGAAATCGGCAGTCCCCTTCAACTCATAGCCGCTTGCAATCGTCGGGCCAAAGGTGCCTCCAATAAACGTGACCCCAGCGAGATACCAGGTCGCAGACTGACGCGTGCTAGGATTGAAGAGTAAGTAATCAGCTCTTCCATCGGCATTAACATCCGCCACCCCCGCTAACCGCCAGCCAGCGGGGAGAGTCGGACCGAAGACGCCGCCAGTAAAAACGTTGTTGTTCATGTACCACACCGCCGTTTGACGCGTGCTCGCGTTGTAAAGCACATAATCGGGCTTGCAGTCGCGGTTAAAATCGGCCGTCGCAACCAATTCCCAGCCGCTAGGCAACGCTGGGCCATGGGCGCTTCCGGCAAACGTGATCCCAGAGAGATACCAGATTACCGTCTGGCGCGTACTGAGCTTAAACAGCGCGTAATCGGGCTTGCCGTTGCCATTGAAATCCGCCACATCTATTACATTCCAGCCAGCCGGAAGAGTCGGACCGAAGGCGCCGCCAGCAAAAGCGTTGTTGTTCATGTACCACACCGCCGTTTGGCGCGTGCCGCCGTTATAGAGCACGTAGTCTGGTTTGCCATTATGATTGAAATCTGTGGATGGGGGGCAGACGATCGCGTCGGCCCAAATGAAAGATCCGGCACAAATGCCGACAAAAATGATCTGCGAAAGTCTAGATAAGTTCATTGTGGTTTCGGTTGAGCAGGGCGCCTTACACGGCAGCAACGCGTCACCTGCAATTCTTTTATCGGCCGTGACACCTTTTACGCGCGTGTCATTTAGTGGCTCCCATAGTTTAATTCGAAGGCCCGGCTCACATTGGAAGCCACAGTCACTCAACTGAAATCTACAGTGGCCCAGCAGCAGAAGGACTTTCAGGGGGCAATCGCGCAACAGCAGAGGGGAAGAAACTATTACCGCGCGCCTCAAAGAGCAGGCGGCGCAAATCCAGAAAGTGAGTGCCCAGCTTGAGCTCAACAAAACTGCCCCGCAAATCGTTCTCAACGATCAGTAAAGGAGCCGGGTCGATAACACAGGCTAATCTCGCAATCAGCCCCTCACGCTCCACCACATGGCGGCTTTTTGTTTCGCCCCGCTCACGGGTCTTTGAAATCGCCACGTGCTCGTGCAGTTCGATCACATTGCCACGCCTTAGCGCAGATCGTTCACACGTGTCGCTGCGGATCTTACTGCTCTCACGCGTTCGGGATATTTTCTGAGGGTATTTCGAGCCGGGCCAAATGCGTCGCGTATGTGGCGACAATCCCGCCCAAAACACTCCGGGCAATTCCGTCGCTGACAAAATGATAATTCATCGCCACAAGGCTCACGAGCATCGCAACACAAAGAACGGCGCCATGACTCGACTGCGGGTGTCGCAATCAACCACACCATTGCGAAGCCCAAGATCCTGGCGGCGTGGCCCGACGGAAAGGTGCCGATGTCGAGCGGGGACCAGGTCTGCAATTCTGGCGGCGAGTAGGTGAGCCAGCGGAAAACTTGGAACTTGTTGATTTGGTAGTGATAGACAAAGAATGCAACGGGTCGATCAATCCAAAAGTAACAGACCAGCATCGCAGCGACGCATAGCGTCATTCCGATCAACGTACGTCTGAGCAATTTGCGATAGTCAGTTTCGGGGCATCGTCGAGTCGTGATCAAAGCTGGCGGCAAAACTGCGCAGGATGGAAGTAGATCAGGTATACAGGCAACGAGTCAAACAGTCGGTCGACGACATCATAATGGGGCAAGCCCACCGCGCGGTCCTTCAGGATCGCCTTTTGTTGCCAGCTTCATCGTAAACGCAAATCAATGCATCGTGTGAGCGGCTGAAAAATTTTGCGTAGCCGATTGCATTGCTGACCGGGCTCGGCGCCTCGCCAGCGGTCAGTCTGCGCGCTCGTCGACTATTTCACTTTCGAGTTCAAGAAACGCTGTCAACTTTTTCGTCAGCACGGACGATGAACCTCCTTCCGTTGTCGCGGTGATCAGGAAAACCCCCGCGCGTTTCAAGTAATGGCGACGATCGTCCGGTTATAAAGAAGTATGAACCGCGCAAGCCTTCGCTAGAGAAATTCGACTAACCGGCATATTGAACCCACGGTCCCACTCGACGAAGCGGAGGACAGAGAGATGTAGTGCCTGATTAAGCAACGAGAAGCAGGCCGCTAGGGCCCGAGCGCCAGCCGTGCCGAACCGCACAAGCAGGAGATTCTTACAACTCAACCCAGCCAGGCTTAAAGTTTGGAGGACAATAACTTACAACAATAGAACGAGATACTACACTCCAAAGCGTCGGAATAATTTACATTTAGAGCTTGTTAGAAACGGCGGCTATGTTTGGCATTATAAAAACTGTTCGCATGTAAGGTGCTTATTATAAGTCTCTTACATTTGAAAATGATCCAGTCAAATGAGCGTTGGTCTATGGTATGCTTCCAATTTCAGTGTTCAACAAGTATTGGACCGTCAGGCGCAGAAAGCATCCTCTGATTAGAAAATGAAGACTATACGAATCATCGTTGTTACCGGAGCGCTACTTGTCAGCGTGGCACATGCAAATCTCATTGATCTTACCCCCGGCGGGTTCAATCCTGCGAATGGATTGCCACCTGCATTTCACCGTCTCCAAACACAAATTTTATTTGACACGGCTGCTCTCGGTTATTTTCAGACGCCAGGCGGAACTCAGTATTACAATGGCTGGGTTAGTCAGTACGGAGCACTAAACAGCGGCACATATTTTTTCACGAATTTGTTTGACCTTGGAGACACAGCAAGCGCGGCTATTTGGTGGAACTTCAACGGCGCGCCAAACGGCTACTGGTCAAGCACGATTGACGTATTTGGCAGGACAGCAAATGGAACACCTTGGGAAAACATTTACGGCGTGCCTCGGGGAGAGCGTTTCCTGAGCCCAAGCGATCAGATTGTGACGCTGGACGGGATTACAACAATTATGGCAATTTCATTTTATGGGTTGAATCCTGCGACCGTGCCTGAGAAAGCGAACACGGGCGCGCTACTACTACTTGCCGTGAGCGCGATCTTACTCACATATGAAGCACAACGGCGCAGAAGTGCCTGAAATCGATCATATCTGCGAACAACCCGTGCCCGAATCCATGTCAACACCGTGGTTGGCAATTCTCACGGTTCTTTGAAATCGCCCGCGTGCTCGTGCGTTTCGATCACGTTGCCAGTGCTTTCCTGCCAATCCTCGCGGAGACTCAGAAGGGCTGGACCTAATTGTCGGATTGCTGAACCGAGTTTGCCGCACTTGGAATCGCCACGAACATGGTGGTGGCGATAATCATGTGCATCGCGCCTTCGGGTCTTCGTGAACCGGTCTTCGGCTTGCCTTCGCTCGTGCCTCGTTGCGGCGAAAAAGTTGCCAGGGCGAAGCTTGCTAGAACGCTGGGACTCCCTCAGCTGTTGCGTTTTACCTACGTTACCGAACACTCTGCTTCGCCAAGCTCAGGATCGCACGAACGGCAACGTATTTGGAACCGATTCGCGCGAGTACAAGACGTTTTCCAAGTTTGTTGGAAATTAAACTATGCGAGCCACCAAATGACCCGCGCGTAAGCGGTGTCACGGCCGATAAAAGAAATGCAGGTGACGCGTCGCCGCCGTGTAAGGCGCGCCCTGCTCAACCGAAGCACAATGAATTTATCTAAACTTTCGCAGATCATTTTTGTCGGTGTTTGTGCCGGATCTTTCATTTGCGGCGACGCGAACGGACAAATCACTGGCACAGGAACTACGGGTGTTACCGCTGGCAGTGGCCTAGGAAACGGAAGCGCCGGCGTCATGACTGGAACAGGCCCGGATCCCCTCAACGTCTCGACCCGATATGAACAGACCATCACTGAGAGGATGATCGTAATGCCGAACGTCCAACGTAAAAAAGGCACGAAGGTGCGCAAGCGAGCAAGAAAGATTGAGAGCAAAACCTCGACAACGCAGAACGCGCCCGCGGCGGCAGCCACTGCCGCTCCATCGCCGAGGTAAGCTCGCCGCAGAGGTACGATGATTGCTCGCCAGGCCGTCTTGTCACGCCGAAGTCGGACGTAGGCGGAAGCTTTACGCGAAGGCGATTCTCTTCGCCAACGCTGGCGCGATTCTGCACATTTGACCTTTCTTCAAAAAAACAGGTTCGACGCCGGGTGCTTCGAAAACTTGCCAGCCGCTACGGTGTGGTCTGATTTCGATGATCGTGGTGCCCATATAACTGATCTTACTGACGCTGTCAGTGTACCGGATGATCAGCGTAGCGCGATCCTTGCGCGGCCCGAATCTCGTAAACGTGTGCAGAAATCGTCGATGACATAGTAGCCGCTCAAACAATTGCCACTCGCCAATCAGAAACGATTCTAGCGCGATCTGTGCAAGAAGGAAACGGTCTTCGTGGATTGTTCTGAGAGAATACTTGGTTTGAGTGTTCTGAGTTGTGAAAACTGCCTCGCTAGGATTCGAACCTAGACAAAGAGATCCAGAATCTCTGGTGCTACCGTTACACCACGAGGCAACGAGCGGAAAATTAAAAGCGATTTGCCTTCCTGCAAGTCAGGTCACCGCCACTTTGCGGCGCGACTTACGTGGCTGGAGTTTTCGCGCCGAGCGGGATCTCGGCACCTTCCCGAGCTCCTTCCACTTCCAAAGGCTTCCCGCTTTTCGCCACCAATGCGCGAGCGTGTTCCACCATTTCATCGATCATCTGGTCGTCATGGTTCGGATCATGATGGAACAGCAGGAGCTTGCCCACGTCCGCATCAAGCGCCAGTGAAACCACGCTGCTGATTGAGCTGTGACCCCAACCGATGTGCTGCGCGTACTCCTCGTCGGTATATTGCGTGTCCAGGATCGCGACGTCGCAGCCTTGAAGGAACTCGATCATCTTTGTGCGCTCGGCGGTGGCGAAATCGCGTGCTTCTTCCTCGTTGATTCCATCGCGCGACGCTAATTGCAGCTTGAGCAGCTCGTAGGGCTCATTGTCAGGAAAATAGGCGACCGATCCCGAGCTTGTGAAAAGACGGTAACCTGCGCAAATGCCCGGATGATTTGCGAACTTGGAGCGGACCTCGACTTTCCCAATTGGAAACTCGATCTCCCTCAGTTCCTCGATCGCCAGGTGGCTTGGGAGTTCACGTAAACTCACGGGAAAAAACGGCGTCTCCATTTGTCCGGCCAGGATCTTTGCCAAGCCAGCGCGAGCTCCTTCATAACCCAAAAGACGGATGAGGTTTTTCTGATTGTACGCGGGAGAAAAAAAAGGCAGTCCCTGGATATGATCCCAGTGAGTGTGTGTGATCAAAAGAGTCAACTTCATCGAGCGAGCTCCAAATTCTTTATCCAAAGCGAGACCGAGTAAGCGAATGCCAGTGCCGGCATCGAGAATGATGATCTCGCCATCGGCGCGCACTTCCACGCAGCTGGTGTTTCCGCCATAACGGACTGTGCCCTTCCCGGGAACCGGAATTGAACCGCGAACACCCCACAGTCTTATTCGCGCGGGGATCGACTCACTTTCGGCGGCCGATTTTGGTTTGGGACGGCGCGGAATCTCGGGCAGAAGCCGGTCGATCGCGCTGGAGAGCAGTTCCCACGTGATCGGCTTAAGCAGATATTCATCGGCGCCGGCTTGGAGCGCGCTGGTTCGATCGACCCCATAATCGCGGCCCGAGACGACGATGATCTTGGTTGGTTGCAGCTGCTCCCGGATGGTGCGGCAAACCTGAAAGCCATTCGATTTTGGCATCAACAAATCACACAGGATAAGCTCCGGCCGGTTGTGCAACGCCAGCTCGAGTCCGGCGTCACCGTCATTCGCTTCCAGCACGTTCCAATCTTCGCGGATGAACAGACCTGCCATTGCGCGCCGGCTTTCGGCGTCGTCTTCGATGATTAAGACGCGAGGCATGGGTGCAGGCTGATTAGCGCGTTCGTTTAAAGCAAGCTCGAACCGAATGCGCCCGGGCCTTTTCTCCAGCGCAGTTCCGGTTGCAAATTGATTTCGGCCGGAGGGACGTCGAAGCCGACCGAGCGCAGCAAATAAGAGACGCCTTCGCGGCTTTCCATGGTTTCTTTCAAACTCCGCGCGAAAAGCTCGATGTATTCCTTGTACGATTCCAGGGCCAGCTTTCCTTCGGCAAAATGTTCGGCCAGAGCCTCGTCGTGATAATCGATCAAATCGATGAGCGCGCGCCGCAAATCCATCCGCAGCTTCGGATCAATCACGACCTTGAACGGAGTCGCGCCGGGATCCGGTTTGGCCAGGGTCCGCTTTGTTATGCCAGTTTGCTTAGACGCTACAATCTGGAAATCTCGATGTTCTTCCATATATCGATCCCACCATTGCCGGACGAATCGCTCGCGTCCGCTTTGTGGAGCTTACTACTTGTCGATCTTTCTTAAAAGAAAATCGGAATGATTAAGATCGCGACAATGTTTACGACTTTAATCATCGGATTGATCGCGGGGCCGGCTGTGTCCTTGTACGGATCGCCCACAGTGTCCCCGGTTACAGCCGCCGCGTGCGCGAAAGAACCTTTGCCACCGAGATTCCCTTCTTCGATGAATTTTTTCGCGTTATCCCAGGCGCCGCCGCCAGAAGTCATCGCGATGGCAATGAACAGTCCGGTTACGATAGTCCCAACCAGCATTCCGCCGAGCACCACTGGGCCGAGCGGCTTGATCATGGCGACCGCGACCACAAAAATTAGCGGCAGAAGCGCCGGAATAATCATCTCGCGCAGCGCTGCCTTCGTCACGATATCAACGCAAGTGGCGTAGTCGGGCGTGTCTTGCCCTGTCAAAATTCCCGGTTTTGCTTTGAGTTGTCGTCGCACTTCCCGCACCACTGCGCCGGCCGCTACGCCCACCGCGTCCATGCTGAATGCAGTGAAGATGAATGGCAGCAATCCGCCGATAAAAAGCCCAATGATTACTTTTGGTTCGGTGAGCGAAAACTGAAACGAAAATACCTCGCCGCGCGCTGTGACGTGATCGCGCAATTCCTCAACATATGATCCAAACAGAACGAGCGCCGCAAGTCCCGCGGAAGCGATGGCGTAGCCTTTGGTCACTGCCTTCATTGTGTTCCCGACCGCATCGAGCTCATCGGTGATGCTGCGGATTTCCTTCGGCAGTTTGGCCATGACCGCGACGCCCCCCGCGTTGTCCGTAATCGGACCGAATGAGTCGAGCGAGATGATGATGCCAGCCATCGATAACATCGACATGACCGCGATCGCGATTCCATAAAGACCGGCGAAATGAAAACTGAGTAGTATGGCAATGCCGATAAAGCCAACCGGCAACGCTGTGGCATGTTGTCCAACCGCTAGCCCGGCGATGATGTT
>WNGL01043927.1_pt1 | contig 12207 bp, 10 predicted proteins | sample 5400591 | NCBI WGS metagenome assembly WNGL01 (sample SAMN13153377, study PRJNA577476) | soil metagenome | isolation source: 80 cm soil or saprolite under Garry oak tree replicate 1 | place: USA:California | collected 2016-06-15
CCGAGCGGCTCGACGTCCTCGGCGGGCAGCTCGAGCGCGAGATCCGCGACCACCGCGACCTCGTGGAGGCCGAGAAAGGGACGCTGGCGGTCGCCTCGGAGCCAGTCAAGTGCTCCGAGCTCCTGCGGGAGCTCGAGGGTTCGTTCGCATCACATTCCGCGGCGCGCGATCGCCGGCTCGCCGTCGAGGTGAGCCCAGCCGATCTCGAGCTGAAGACCGACCGAGCCCTGCTCCGGCGTGTCCTCGTGAACATGGTGCGAAACGCCTTCGAGGCCATCGCTCCGGGCGGCGCGGTACACGTTCGAGCAGCGGTCGAATCCAGCGGGCGGGCGGCCGCCGCCGAGGGGGTGCGCTTCACCGTGCACAACGACGGAGAGATCCCCGCCGACGTGCAGCATCGGATCTTCGTCCGCTCCTTCAGCACGAAGGGCGGCCGCGGTCGCGGACTGGGGACCTACGGCATGAAGCTCCTCGGCGAACGGCACCTGGGCGGCGAGGTGTCCTTCAGCTCCAGCGCCGAAGCGGGAACGACCTTCTCGATCCGACTGCCTCGCGCCGCTCCACGGGCCGACGGTGACTCGCGGAGCGCCGCCGCGAAGCTGCGGCAGTAGGCCGGGGTCGTCTCGGAGGCTTCACTCCGGGATCGGACCGAACTTTCCGCTGCTCACGTCGAGCATCGCCCGCTCGATCTCTGCCGCGCTGTTCATGACGAAGGGGCCATACTGCACGACCGGCTCGTGGAGCGGCTCACCTGACAAGACGATGACGTGCGCGTCTTCATCGGCCACGAGCTCGAGCTGCGGTGCGTCGTTGGCAAACAGCAGGACCTCGCCCGCGCTCGCCACCGAGCCGCCGGCGCGAACGCTCCCGCTCGCGACCACCGCCAGGGCGTTGTAGCTCGCCGGCACCGTGACCGGCAGCCGCGCGCCCTTCAGCAGGCGCGCGTCGAGCATCGTGATGGGCGTGAAGGTGTGAGCCGGTCCGCGCGTCCCCTCATGCTCGCCTGCGATGACGCGCACGTGGCCGCCGCCGGGGGCAGGCACGCTCGGGATGTCGGCGGCGGTGATGGGCTGATAGCCCGGCGTCGTCATCTTGTCCTTCCTGGGGAGGTTCACCCAGAGCTGCATCATGTGCATGCGGCCGCCGCGCCGGGCGAAGCTCTCCTCGTGGTACTCCTCGTGGAAGATCCCGGATGCGGCCGTCATCCATTGCACGTCGCCAGGGCCGATGACCCCCGCGCGGCCCGTGTTGTCGCGGTGCGCCACCGCGCCTTCCCAGGCCAGGGTCACCGTCTCGAACCCGCGATGGGGATGCCAGCCGACGCCACGCTGCCCGTGGGGCAACGGCGCAAATTCCTTTGGCGGCCCGTAGTCCATCAGCACGAATGGGCTGACGCGCTCCGACGGCAGGTCGTCACTCGGGAAGTAGGTGGAGACGTGGAAGCCGTTTCCGACCCAGTGGAACGTCGTGCTCCTGTGGATCCCCTCGACGGTGCGAACGCTGGTGCGCTCGACCGCACCAGACGCATCTGGGGCATGGGTGACCAGCGGCTTCGGACTGGATGGGATCGCGGCGCTCATCACTACCGTGTAAGTACGCCGTTCCCCGTGTCAACGTGGGTGAGCTGGCCGGGCGATCATGGCCGGCTACGAAGGGAGGCGCCCTTGGGCCCTGCGATGGTGGTCGACGCCCCGACTGTGCCTCCTCGAACCGACCCCGCTTCATCCGCGATCACGCTGTCGGCGGTGGGCGGCGGTGTCGACGGGCTCGGCTTCGTGCTCCTCGCCGGCCTCTTCACAGCGCACATCACCGGCAACACGGTCAAGACGGGTATCGACATCGCCCAGCTCAACCTCTCCAGGGCTTTCGTGGATGCGTTCCCCATCGCGATGTTCGTCGTCGGCGCCTTTGCGGGTGCGCTCCTGCGCGACGTGATGGCACATCGGGTGCCGCGACCGCGCATCCCCGTGCTCGCCGTCTCGGCGGTGCTGCTCGTCGCCTTCGTGGGCGCGGGCGCCGTGCTCCAGGCGGGCCGAGCTCCGCCGTCAGGCAGCCTGTCCTTCTACCTGCTGGCTGCGCTCGCGACGGCGTCCATGGGCGTGCAGAACGCCGCGAAGCCGCTCTTCGCAGGACGCCCTGTCCGGACTTTCATGACCGGCACGCTGACGGATTGCGCCGAGGCCCTCGCCTCCGGCGCCACAGCCCACGGCGCTGCCCGCCGGGATCGGCTTCGCCAGGCAGGGCTGCTCTTCGCGGTGTGGTTTGCCTATCTCGCCGGTGGCGCGGTGGTTGGCGCAGCGGCACTCCATTTCGGGACGATCGCAGCCGTGCTCCCGGCTTGCGGCGTGTTGGCGGCGCTCGCTCTCGAATGGCGCGGCGGGTGATGACCGGTGAGCGGACGCAGGAGAAGGTGCAATAGATCGTCGCCCGCCGGGGCCGTCGTCACACTTCCAGCTCGGCGAGGAGGCCTCGCCAGGCCTCGCGCTCCCGCGCCGGATCGACGAGCGGGCGCAGCCGTTCGCTCGCGGCCCGGAGCACGGCCAGGAATTCCGGATCCGTCTCGGCGCGCAGGAGGAGCACCGCGAGCGCGCCGGCATCGCCGGCTGGGAAGAGGCCCGGGTGACCGCGGCCGAGGATGCCCATCGAGCCGTCGATGCGGGTCGAGAGCACAGGCACGCCCGCGGCGAGCGCCTCGGAGAGCGCGTTCGAGCCGCCCTCCGAGCGCGAGGTGACGACGAGGAGGGTGCTCCCGGCGAGCGTCGCGAGCGCCTCGCGCCGCCGCCGCGGCCCGAGCCACCGGTAGCGCGGGTTCGCGGCCATCTCCCGGCGGGCCTGCGCGTCGGCGCCGGCATCGAGCGCCGCCCCGAGGTGCACGACGCGTACGCGCGAGCGGTGCGGGAGCCCCCGGACCGCCTCGGCGGCGAGGAACGCGTCCTTCACCGCGCGAATGTGCGCGAGCAGGCACACCTGGAACACGCCCGGCGGCGAGGGCACCGGGGAGGCAGCGCGAGCCGACTGGATGATCGCCCGCGCCTTGGCCCGGACCTCCGGCGGGAGCGCTGCGATGCCGAGCGGCTGTAGCACGGTGAGCCGCGTCGCGAGCTCGAGCGAGCGGCGGGTCACGGGCGACGATGGGAGGTCCTGGTACAGGTCGGTGCCGGCGAGGGCGACCACGAGCGGCGCGTCCGGGTGGCGCTCGCGATAGAGCGCGACGGACGGATGGCTCTTCGTCGCGTGCACCGCAACGAGCACGTCGCAGTCATCCCCGTTCCACGCGTCTCGGACCGCCACCCGATGGCCGAGCGCGCGCAGCTGCGCCGCCCAGCGGAGCGCCGTGACGCGGTTCCCGGCGTGAGAGCCGCGCCGGGCCGGAGTGACGATGAGGATCCTCAGGTGGCGCACGTCCTGAACCCCGCCCACGGGTCGCGTCGGTCGGGAGTGTAGAAGTTGCGCCAGGTGTTCCGGACGAGCCGGGAAGGCGTGGCGAAGCTCCCGCCGCGCAGCACCTTGTGGCTGCCGAACCAGGGCTGCGAGTACTCGCGGTAGGGGTCGGGCTCGAAGCCGGGGTAGGGGAGGAAGTCGCTCGCCGTCCATTGCCAGACGTTCCCGAGCATCTGCCGGCAGCCGAAGGCGCTGTCGCCCGCCGCGTGAGCGCCGACGGAAACAGGGTGCAGCGCCCGGGCGTCGAGGTGTGCCCGGTCAGGCGTCACCTCCTCGTCTCCCCAGGGAAAGCGGCGCTTGCGGCGCGCCAGCGTGCCGCCCGGGCCGGGCTCGCCCGCCGCGGCCGCCTCCCACTCCGCCTCGGTGGGAAGGCGCCGCCCCGCCCACCGGCAGAAGGCGTCCGCTTCGAACCAGGAGACGTTCACCATGGGCCGCTCCGGCTCGAGCTCCAGCCACCGCTCGAAGTCCCGGCGCATCCAGCCGCGCTCGGCGTGCCTCCAGTAGACGGGGTGCTCGGCACGAACCGCTTCGTGCCAGCTCCACCCGTCGGCGTTCCACAGCTCGCGGCGCCGGTACCCGCCGTCCTCCACGAACTCCGCGAAGGCGGCCTGCGTCACCGGTGCGCGCGCGATCCGGAATGGCGCCAGCTCGACCGGATGCGCCCACTTCTCGTTGTCGAAGACGAACTCCTGGTCCGCCGTGGCGCCGAGGAGAAAGGCTCCGCCCGGGACCTCGGCGTCCCCGGCCACGGTGGCGCCGCTCGGGTCCGCCCAACCCTCAGGGAGCCAAGGAGCGGCGTGCCCGAGCGTCTGGCGACTGAACGCCATCGCCTCGAAGTGCATGTCCTCGTGAAAAACGGACAGCCGGGCGAAGTAGAGGTCGCGCTCGCTGGCCCCGGGGAGCCACCGAAGCACCTGGTCCTCCACCTCAGCGAGGTAGGCGAGCGTCTCGGCGAGCGACGGCAGCGGCAGCGCCCAGCGCGCGTCGTGGGGAATGGCCGTCGAGTCGTAGAGCGCGTCGCCGTCGGCCCGGAGAGGGCGCATACCCGCGGCGTGGCGAAGGATCCATCTCTCCTGGAACCACGCGACGTGGCCGAGCTCCCAGAGAGGTGGGTTGACGATGGCGAGCCGCGGCCCGAGGAGGGTCTCCGGCGAGAGCGACGCGGCGAGCGCGCCGGTGCGCCGACGCGCGTCCTGGATCCACCCCGCCAGCCTCTCGGGTCCCGGGGCAGCGCAACTTCGATAGCACCGCCTCGATCGGCCGCCCCCGTGTGTGGCGCCTGCGCGTGCTCCGAACTAGTTGGAGGGCCATGGCTAGGTTGCTCTCGGTGAACGTCGGGCTCCCGCGCGACATCGACTGGCGCGGGCGGGTCGTCCACACCGCGATCTGGAAGCAGGCAGTGCCAGCCCGCTGCCGCGTCGGGCGCCGGAACCTGGAGGGCGATGGTCAGGGCGACCTGGTCGGTCACGGCGGCGAGCATCGCGCCGTCTTCGTCTATCAGCTCGAATCCTATCGCTATTGGGAAGCGCGGCTCACAAGGAGCGACTTCACGTACGGCCAGTTCGGGGAGAACTTCACGGTGGAAGGGCTGCCCGACGACCAGGTATGCATCGGCGATCGCTACCAGATCGGCAGCGCCGAGTTCGAGGTGACCCAGCCGCGAGTCACTTGTTACCGCGTCGGGATCCGCATGGGCGAGCCGCGCATGGCCGCCCTCTTGACGTCCAGCGGAAGGCCCGGCTTCTACCTCCGCGTCCTGCAAGAGGGAGAGGTCGGCGCGGGCGACGCGATCACCAAGGTGGGGGAGGAGCCCGAGGGCATGACCGTGGCCGAGGTCAGCGCACTCCTCTATTCGTCTAGCCATCCCGCCGAGCGGCTCGAGCGTGCGCTGCGCATCCAGGCGCTATCCCCAGGGTGGCGCGCATCGTTCGAGGCGCTGCTCGAGAGCCAGAAGACCCCCGGCGGAGCAGGCGGCAACGCGGGCCTCGTGCCGGCAGCAGCTGCCCATGCGTCCGCGCCCGGATTCAGGCCACTCGAGGTCGCGCAGGTCGTTCGCGAGTCCAGCGACGTGGTCTCATTCTCGCTGCAGCCGACCGACGGACGTCCACTCACGGCGGGACTGCCGGGCCAGTTCGTCGTGCTGCGTCTGCAGATCGAGCCGAACGGGCCACCACTCTTCCGCAGCTACTCGCTCTCGGGGGCGCCCTCCTCCGAGCGCTACCGCATCAGCGTGAAGATCGAGCCGAACGGTGCGGCCGGCACCTACCTGGGCAGCCGCGTTCGCACCGGTGATCGTCTCGAGGTGAGCACGCCTCGAGGGAGCTTCCTCTTGCAATCTGGGGAAGGGCCCGTGGTGCTCCTCAGCGCCGGGATCGGTGCGACGCCGGTGCTGGCGATGTTGCATGCGCTCGTGGCGAACGCCTCCGCGCGCGAGGTCTGGTGGCTGCACGGAGCGCGCAATCGGCAGAGTCATCCCTTCGCCGCGGAGTCGCGAGCCCTGCTCCAGGCGCTCCCGCGGGTCCGCAGCCACATCCTGTACAGCAGGCCCGACGCCCAGGATCGCCTCGGCCAGGACTTTGACGGCACCGGCCATCTCGAGCTGGATGTCCTCCAGCGACTCGGCGTCCCGCGGCACGCGGACTACTACGTTTGCGGGCCCTCGGCCTTCATGCGCCAGCTGACGACGGGGCTCGGCGCGTGGGGCATCTCCCCGGATCGGATCCACACGGAGATCTTCTCCGGAGGTGAAGCGAGCACGCCCGGTCTGGTCGCGACCCTGGCGCGGCCACCCCATCCCCCGATCGGCGAGCCCGGCAGGGGCCCGCTCATCTCCTTCGCCCGCAGCGGCATCGCAACGCGTTGGAACTCCTCGGTCCACCAAAGCCTGCTCGAGCTGGCAGAAGCGTGCGATGTGCCCGTCCGGTGGTCTTGCCGGACCGGGGTCTGTCACTCGTGCGAGAGCGGCCTCGTCTCGGGATCGGTCACGTACGAGCCCGACCCACTCGACCCGCCCGCCGAAGGCAACCTCCTCGTCTGCTGCTCGCAGCCGGATGGCGACATCGTCCTCGACCTCTGAGGGCGTGCGGCCCGGCTCGGACGAAGTTAAGCACGCCGGCGCGCTGTTTCTTGACGATGGTCTGCTTTACGGACCGTTCATACCAGCCGGGAGAAATGCATGACATTCAGGAGACAGGTCGTCGCGGCCGCAGCACTGACGTTCGCATCCATCTCTTCTGCCCACGCCCAGGCCCCGCTCACCGAGAAGAACGTCTCGATGAAGATGGCCCTGGCGATCATCGACGGCGTGCTCGAGCAGTGCACGAAGGACGGCTACAAGGTCTCCGTCGTCGTCGTCAGCAACGACGCCGTGGTGCGAGCGTCGCTTCGCGGCGACGGCACCGGTCCGCACACGCTGGAGTTCGCCCGCAGGAAGGCCTACACCGCGCGGACGCGCAACCAGACCTCGCTCGAGTTCATGAAGCTGACCCGGTGGTGAAAAGGACGAAGTCTGCGCCAATGCTGGGATAGCGAAGGTGGCCGAGCAGCTGAAGTAGCATCACCAGCGAGCTTTGACGCCCGTCATGGACACCCACACGGAAGGTGCTGCTACCGTCGAGCTCAGTGGGACGCCTCTGCGTCCTCTGTGGGGGTGCCATGACATCGAAGCTCCTCGCCGTCCTCCTGGCCGTCGCGCCTGCAGCCTCACTCGCGCAGGCACAGCCGTCCGCCGAGAGAAACACCAGCTGGCAGCTCGCGCTGCGCTCCGGGTACTCCGTACCCTTCGGAAAGTCCACCGACTCCAGCGGTGACGACCTGAACAAGATGGTGAGTGGCGCGGTCCCGCTCGCGCTGGAGATCAACTACCGGATCACACCGGACGTCTATGTGGGCGCCTTTGGCCGGTACGGCTTCGGGTCGCTGGGCGAGCCGCTCGCAGCGGCCTGCACGGGCGGGAGCTGCTCGGCCTCCACGCTCGAGATCGGGCTCGGTGCCTACTACCACTTCCGCCCGAGGGACGCGGTCGATCCCTGGCTCGGGCTTGGCGTGTCCTACGAGCAGATGACGATCAAGGCGAGCGGCGCCGGCGGCTCAGCCGACTTGACCGTCGCCGGGTTCCAGTTCCTCGACCTGCAGCTCGGGTTCGACTACCAGGCGTCCCGGCTGTTCGCGGCCGGGCCGTTCGTGAGCTTCGCGCTCGGGCAGTACTCCAAGTTCGACGTCCCGGGGAACTCCGGGACGATCTCCAACACCGCCCTGCACGGCTGGTTCAACGTGGGCATGAAGCTGAGCCTGAACCCATAGGGGCGGCGCGGAGGCCCGGGGGACCGGGCCTCCGCGGCCGTCCTTCATCACTCCATGTCGGCGTCGGATGGCTTGTGCCAGTCCGGCAACACCGACTTCGAGACCTGGACCTTCTGCAGCGCTGGGTAGGCGTCGCGGAGGAGCTTCAGGTCGCGGTCGTAGGCATCGCGGATCCGGATCTCGAAGGTCCCCCCGGAGTAGCCGCTCACGGCCTGGTCGAGGAGCGGGATGACGGAGCCGGCGCGCAGCTCGCCGTCCTCCTTGCGCTCGCGTCGCACGGCCTCGATCCGCCCAAGGTAGACGACCTGCGCCGGCTTCACCTCGAACCGCGCATAGATCGGGATCGTCCCCCACCCTGGCGTGAGGATGCTCTCACTGTGCACGGTGACCTCGCGCACCTGGTACCGCCCGGGCGCGAGCTTGAAGCTGAAGGCGGCCTCCTCGAACTGGTTCGACTCCGACTCGTCGCGCGAGAGCAGGTCGCCGACCTTGTACGACGTGCTCGGGCGCTCGCCCTCGTCAGAACGGATCCGGACGAACTTCAGCCTGGGCTGGTACCCCGTCTTGTAAGTGTTCGACACGCGCATCGTCATGATCGCGACCGCGCCCTGCGCGACCTCGAGCTGTTGAGCGTCCCTCGACAGCGCCATCGGCGTGGCACAGCCGGTGACCGCGAGCGCAGCGGCGACTACGCTGACAGTGATGCTCCTGTTCATCAGGGCTCCTCCCAGAGCTGCGTTGATCCAGCTCCGGGAGGATCGCACGCAGCGTGTGGTCCCGCAAGGGTCGTGTGTGGCCGACGTAGGCGCACATCGAGCGGAACGCGGCGCGCGGTCGTGCACGGAAGTTCCCGAAGATCTTTCGCCTGCCACGCTGAGGAGCGCGCTCAGGAGCAGTCCCTTCGCGTTCCGTGGGCGACGCAGGCTGAGGGGGGCGCGCCCCTCGCGCCCCTCCTACGTCGCCCTGGCCACGACCTCACGTCTCAGAATGGACCGTAGCGCGCCCACGACGATCGGCAGCGCGCCCAGGACGATGAATACCGTGTCGCCTGCGACGCGGATCCACTCGAGCTTGTGGAACATCCCGTTCATCGAGTAGTCCAGCCTCCGTGCGTGCCAGTGGAGAACGCCGGCTGGAAAGAGGTCGAGGAGGATCATCAGGGAGAGACCGGCGTTGAGCCCCCAGTACCCCACGCGCACGTACCTCTCCATGATGCGCCAGGTCGCGTCGCTCTGCATCGCCCTCAAGCAGAACACGAGCACGCCCAGCCCCAGCATGCCGAACACGCCGAACATGGCCGCGTGCCCGTGGTTGGCCGTGAGGGTCGTGCCAATCTCGAAGTAGGAGACGATGGGCGTGTTGATGAGGAAGCCGAAGACGCCGGCGCCGATGAAGTTCCACACGCCCACGGCGATGAAGAAGTAGATGGCCCACTTGTGCTTGGAGGCGAGGTCGGCTCCGTCGTCGGCCAGGGCGCGCTTGCGGAGCCGGATGAAGCCGGACGCGTCGAGCGTGAGGATCGTGAGTGGCACGACCTCGAGCGCGGAGAAGCAGGCGGCGAGGCCCATGTTCAAGGTCCCCTGGCCCGTGAAGTACCAGTGGTGTCCGGTCCCGATGATGCCTCCGGTCAGGAAGAGGATGGCGTCGAGGTAGACGAGCCGCGTCGCGGTACGGATGGTGACGAGCCCGATCTGCCGGAACATGATGGCGACAAGCACCGTGGCGAAGAGCTCGAAGAAGCCCTCGACCCACAGGTGAATGATCCAGAACCGCCAGTTGTCGATGACCGCGAAGTTGGTGCGGGGACCGTAGAACAGGGCGGGGACGTAGAAGATCGGGATCGCCGCGGCGGCGTAGAGGAACAGCGCCGAGATCTCCCTGGCTCCCTCCTTCCGGATCGCCGGGCGGAGGGCGCGGAACATCAGGAAGAGCCAGAGCAGGAGCCCTACCGCCAGGAGCAGCTGCCAGAAGCGGCCGAGGTCGAGGTACTCGGATCCCTGGTGGCCGAGCCAGAACCACGTCTGGCCGAGGCGCCCGGTGATGCCCATGAACTCGCCGGCGAGGCTCCCGAAGACCACCAGCACCAGCGCCCAGAAGAGGACGTCGACGAGCACCTTCTGGCCCGGAGGATCTCCACCGCCGACGAGGGGCGCGAGGAAGAGACCGCCCGCGACCCACGCGGTCGCGATCCAGAAGATCGCGAGCTGGAGGTGATAGGTGCGCACGAGGTTGTACGGCAGCACGCGCAGGATGGCGTCAAAGCCGTAGAACGAGAACGGCTCGACCCGGTAGTGGGCCAGGGCTCCGCCGACCACGGCCTGGAGCAGGAAGAGGATGGCCACCACTGCGAAGTACTTACCGGTCGCCCGCTGGCTGGGGGTCAGGCGCATCTCGGCCGCGACCGATCGAGGCTGCGGCTCCGGGCCCTCGCCGCCCCAGCCGAGGAAGTGATATTTCCCGAAGATGAGGAGTGCCAATCCCAGGCCGCCGAGCAGCACCACGAGGCTGAGGGCGCTCCAGACGTAGGCCTGAGTGGACGGGTGATTGCCCGCGTCCGGGTCGTACGGCCAGTTGTTCGTGTAGGTATAATTCTCGCCAGGCCGGTTCGCGACGGTGGCCCAGGTCGCCCACGCGAAGTAGGCGTTGAGCAGCCGGATCTCGCCCGGGTCCGAGATGCTCCCGGAAGGGAGCCCGGGCGCGGAGCTCTCCTTCGAGAAGTAGTCGGCCCAGTACGCCTCGAGCGCCTTGCTCGCCGCCGCCTGGCCCAGCGAGAACTTCAGCGTGCCCGTGGACGCGTCGTAGCGATTGCCCTTGAGTTCGGCCCGCACCTCGTCAGCCACCGGCGACTGCTCGGCAGGGGACAGCGCAGCGAAGGGCTTCCCGAACCGGGCGGTGGCCAAGACGTCGCGAGCGATCCCGACCTCACGGTGCAGGTACTCGGCCGTGTAGTCGGGGCCGAGGTACGCGCCGTGGCCCCAGAGCGTGCCGTGCTCCATGAGCGCGGGTATCCGCCGCACCATCCGCAGATGATGCTGGGGCTGCTGCTGTACGGGTACTGCGTGGGCGTGCCGTCGTCGCGGAAGATCGAACGGAAGACGCACGAGGACGTAGCGTTCCGAGTGGTCGCGGGCGGCACGCATCCGGACCACAGCTGCATTGCGGACTTCCGCGCGGGTCATCGCGAAGCATTCGCCGAGATCTTCGGACAGGTGCTGAAGCTCTGCATGAAAGCGAAGCTGGTGAAGCTCGGCCACATCGCGCTCGACGGCACGAAGATGAAAGCCAATGCCTCGAAGCACAAGGCGATGAGCTACGACCGGATGAAGAAGCAGGAGGCGGAGCTCGCGGCGAAGATGGAGGAACTCCTGCGGTCGGCAGAGGCGGCTGATGCCCAGGAGGATCGCCGGCACGGCCAGGGCAAGCACGGCAACGAGCTGCCGGAGGATCTGCGCCACGCCGAGACCCGGCTCGCGCGGATTCGCGCTGCGAAGACGGAGCTCGAGGCGGAGGCGAAGGCACAGGCGGCCGCCGACAAGAAGAGTGATGACGATAACGCGCCGCCGGCGGGTGGCTCCGCACCGTTGCCGAAGCACCGGATCCCGCGCGAGGGAGACGACGCGCCCACCCCGAAGGCGCAGCGGAACTTCACCGATCCCGAGAGCCGCATCCAGAAGACAGGGGACGGCTTCATCCAGGGCTACAACTGCCAGGCCGCTGTCGATGCAGAGCACCAGATCATCGTGGCGGAGGCAGTGACGAACCAGCCTCCCGACGTCGAGCACTTCGCGCCGATGCTCGAACGCGTGGTGGAGAATTGCGGGGCGGTGCCGCAGGCGGTGAGCGCCGACAGCGGGTACTTCTCCGAGAAGAACGTCGCTGCTGCCGAGGCGCTGGGAATCGACCCGCACATTGCGACCGGCCGCCAGAAGCGAGGAGAGCCAGCACCAACTCCGCCGCGCGGTCGCCCACCGGCCGCCCTGACGCCGAAGCAGAAGATGACGCGAAAGCTCCTGACCCGTGCGGGGAAGGCGATCTACTCGCGGCGCAAAGTGATCGCCGAGCCACCCTTCGGCCAGATCAAGCAGGCGCGCGGGCTGCGGCAGTTTCTGATGCGCGGCGTCGCCAAGGTGCGCTCCGAGTGGTCGCTCATCTGCATGACCCACAACCTGCTCAAGCTGCACGGCGCGAAGGTGTAGCGTCGCCCTCGGCGGCCAAACCCCACCGTTCGTCCGTGCTTCGACTACGGCCGGCTGCGCCGGCCTACGCTCAGCACGAACGGATCCGCGGGGCCGCGCCTGGCCGCGAGCACTTACGGCGACAGGCTCCTAGCGGCCACGCGTCCGCGCCGACGTATCGGAGATCCCGGCGGCCGCGAGGACCGGCGCTGCGAGCTCACGAAAGATCCCGTCCGCGTCCTGCGGGCCCGGTGCGTTCTTCGCTTCGACGGACCAGGTGAGAATCTCG
>WNGL01008247.1_pt1 | contig 12206 bp, 13 predicted proteins | sample 5400591 | NCBI WGS metagenome assembly WNGL01 (sample SAMN13153377, study PRJNA577476) | soil metagenome | isolation source: 80 cm soil or saprolite under Garry oak tree replicate 1 | place: USA:California | collected 2016-06-15
CCCCCGAGTCAAGGGTCGTCTATGTCGACAACGATCCGCTCGTGCTGGTCCATGCCCGGGCGCTGCTGACCAGCAGCCCCGAAGGCGCCACCGACTACATCGAAGCCGACGCGCGCGACGTCGACACGATTCTGGAGGGCGCCGCGGCGACGCTGGACTTCAGCCGGCCCGTTGCTATCACCATGCTGGGCATCCTGCCGTTCATCGGCGACGACAACGAGGTCAAAGCGATCGTGACGCGGTTGCTGGCTGCCGTGCCGACGGGCAGCTATCTGGCCGTCACTCACTCCACCAGCGAAGCCTCCGGTGAGCGGGTGATCGAGGCGGTGCGGCAATGGAACCAGGTGGCCCCAACCCCCTACCGCCTGCGCAGCCCGGAGCAGATCGCCGCGTTCTTCGAGGGCCTCGAGCTGATCGAACCCGGAGTGGTGCCATGTCCACGGTGGCGGCCAGATCCGCAGGACATCGGCAACGCACAGGACATGGACGAGTTCTGTGCCCTCGGCCGCAAGTGAGCCAACATGTTTACAGCGTGAACCGGCGGCGGCCGGGCCGGCTGATAGCTTGCTGGCATGGACTTCCAGGACGTTGTGCGACGGCGGCGGATGGTCCGCAGCTATGACCCGGACCGGCCCGTGCCCGCGGACCTGGTCGACCGCATCGTCCGGAATGGCCTGCGCGCGCCGTCGGCGGGCTTCTCCCAGGGCTGGGGCTTCCTGGTCCTGGACACCCCCGCCGACGTGGCCACGTTCCGCGACGCGGTGCGCCCGGACGCGCAGCCGGAACAGTGGTTCGCCGCCAACGTCGAGGCCCCGCTGCTGATCGTCGCGCACTCGAACAAGAGCGCCTACCTCGATCGCTACGCGCAGCCCGACAAGGGCTTCGTGGACCGGTCGGATGCCTGGTGGCCGGCCCCGTACTGGGACATCGACACCGGGTTCGCGTCGCTGCTGATGATGCTGACCGCGGTCGATGCCGGGCTGGGAGCGTGTTTCTTCGGCATCCCGGTCGACCGGATCGACGCCTACCGCGAGGTTTTCGGGGTGCCGTCGCAGTTCGCCCCGATCGGGGCTATCTCGGTCGGCTACAGCCGCGAGCCGCCACGTGACCTGAGCAGCGGGCGCAAGCCCATGTCCGACACGGTGTACCGAGGACGCTGGAACCAGCCGACCGGGTAGCCCAAGCGGGCGCGGCGGCACGTTTCACGGACCGAGCAGGCGGGACACGCCAGCGAGAAGCAGCGGGAAAAGAAGATAGATCGTCATAGCCGTGAGGCCGCTTCCGATCCTGAACGGCAGCGTCCGCGTGTCCCACACCCGCTCAATCAGCGCGGCATCCTCTGCGGTCGGCGCCCCGTCGCCGCTGAGGACGTACTTGACGAAGCAGATCTTCTCCTGGTAAGCGGCGGCATAGCCCACCCGAGACGGGTAGATGACCACCAGTATGTTAATCGCCAGGAGCAGGCCGAGCACGTATACCGTGAAGGCGTTGAACGGGAGCCAGACGACCAGAATACCGACGACCATTATCGTGTGCACCAGCGCTGAGCTGTAGGTGGCCTGCATGAAACGCCGCGCCGGAAGCATTCCCCAGAAGCCATCGGTATTCGCTCTCATATTCGGGCAGAGACCGAACTCCAAATCGGCGATCCGCTGCATGTATATCGCGAAGCAAATGCCCATGTAGACTTGCTTGATGACAAAGTAAAAGAAGTACCAGCCCAGGGACCCCAGCGCGATGGCGAGAACGGGATGAGAATGAGGGTTGGCCCACCAGCCCGCATAGACGCGACGTTGCCACACGTCATTAGCAAGATCGGTCTTGTTCCAGCTCGGGAACACGCCCCATCTGTTAATGAGGTAGTTCACCAGGGACGAGCAGATGGCGCTCAGCGCCAAGACCAGGAGTGATCCCGCGAAGCCGCCTACGCGGCAAAAGCGCTCATTCGCCTTCTCAACGCTCCGGTTGATCTCATCGCACTGCAGTGACTCCGAGCGATAACTAATGTTCCGCTCGTTCGACCGGTTGAATTTCTGGATCGCAGTTACCTGCACCGCGAACAGTACCGGCGTCAGCAGTGTCACCGCGATGGCGACCAGCCCTACCGGGTCCTGGAGAAGAGCAAGGCTGATGTGAGCGGGACTCGGCGCCGGATTGATGATGAGGCCTATTGTGGTGCGGACGCCCTTCGGATTCGTGAGGCCATCATCGAGGATCGCCAGGATCACGACGAGGGCAGCCGCCGCCAGGCCGATCAGCGTGAACCTGGTTATTGGCTTAGTCTTCGCCAGGGAAGACTTGCCATTCCAGCGCCCGAGTAGTCCGCTGATCTGTTCAGGCTTTAAAGCGTCGAGTCGGTCGGCGGGCATCACCGGTCGGCGCAACTGACCGGCCGGCGAGCCGGTATCTTGCTCGTCGCGCACTGTTATCGCAATCACCACCCCGAGCTGGATCGATCGCCCAATCTGCCACCGATTGTCCAAAGCGTACGGCTAGGAAGCCGCCATGCACAGATGCCGATGCGCCGCCACTCGCCGTCGGCTAGCCCACCGTGATCGCGTCCAGGCGTTCCTTCAGGAACTGCGCCGACACCACGGGCGCGTAGTCGTTCGGCTTGCCGATCGGCGGCTGCAGCGACTCGATCACCGCGTCGTGGTCGGCCTCGTAGAAGTAGACGAGCGAGACGAGATCCTCGTCCGGCGCCTCGGCCTGCGGCGGGAGCACGCGGTGCCGGTTGGACTTCCACCGGCCGCCGCTCCAGCGGGCGAGCAGGTCGCCGGTGTTGATCGTGAAGGCGCCCGGTTGGTGGGGCGCGTCCTCCCAGCCGTCCTGCTCGGTCCACACCTGCAGGCCGCCCCGGCCTGGCTCGCGGTCGAGAATCGTGACGGTGCCGAAGTCGGTGTGCGGGCCGATCCGGAACTGGCCGGGTTCCGGCTCGCCGGCCAGCGTCATCGGCGGATACCAGTTGATGTTCATCGTGTGCGTGGCGTGCCCGGTGTGCCGGGTGAAGAAGTCGCGTTCCAGCCCGAGCGCCGCCGCGCACAGCACGAGCAGCTCGTCGGCGAGCTCGCGCATGCGGGCCAGGTACGCCACGACCGCGGGTTCCAGGGCCGGCACCTCCGCCGGATACACATTCGGCTGGAACCAGTACCCGTCGACGTCCGGGTCGCCGGTCGGCTGGTCCGCGCCGACCGCGAATGACTCCTTCAGATCCGGAGGAGTCTGGGTGCCCTCGGCGTACGCGTTCGCCTCCACGCCGGGCGGCAGCCAGCCCCGGCCCGCGACCGTGACGGCGTACCGCTGCTTGGCCGGCCGCGGCAGCGCGAAGAACGCCCGCGCCTGCGCACGAACCCGCCCGCGCAGCTCGTCCGGCACGCCATGGCCTGCGATCAGGAAGAAGCCCACGCTCTGCAGCGCCGCGTCGACCTGAGCGGCCACCGCGGCGCGGGCCGTCTCGTCTCCGCCGAGCCAGGGTGCCAGGTCGATCACGGGAACTGAGGATTTCATGACCGGCTCCGATGTCGTCGCGGCATGACTGCGGGTAGCTACCAGCAGCCGATGAGGGCGGAACGAAACAGCTCATGCTGCCCAATCCCGCGCTTACGCCGTCGATCCTACGGCGCCGAACTGACCTGGCTGCTCGGCGCGGTATGAGCCGTGAGCCTCTGACATGCTCGGGGCATGGTCACCATCGAGGTCATACTCGGCGACATCACAGCGCAGGACGTGGACGCCATCGTTACCGCAGCCAACGAGTCGCTGCTGGGTGGCGGCGGAGTGGACGGGGCAGTGCACCGCGCGGCGGGTCCCCGCCTGGCGGCGGCCGGCGCCGCGATCGGGCCATGTAATCCGGGCGACGCGAAGGCGACGCCTGCGTTTGATCTTGACCCCCCGGTGCGCCACGTCATCCACACCGTCGGGCCGGTGTGGGAAGGCGGCGGCTTCAGCGAGGCTGAGATCCTGGCCTCGTGCTACCGGCGCAGCCTCGAGGTAGCCGACGGGCTGCGGGCCCGCAGCGTCGCGTTCCCCGCCATCGCCACCGGCGCCTACGGATTCCCCGCCGAGCGAGCAGCGAAGATCGCCGTCGAGACCATCAGGTCCGCACCAACGGCGGTCGAAAAGGTTCATCTGATCGCCTTTGACGAGCCGACGCGCGACCTGCTCGCCGCCGCGCTCGACGCATGACGAGCCGGCCCAGCCCCATTCGGGCCCGCGACGCAAGCGAGGGAGTCAGCGCTCTGGGAGGGTCGAGCTGAGCGGGTGGTCAGATTCCGGGGAACTGTTCACCGGCTTCGAGCACGGCGGTCAGCGCGGGGTCTTCGTTGCGGCTAAATGTCTTGAACGTAGGCGGAGCGTAGAGCTGGGGCGCGATCCACGGGCGGCGATCCATCGGGTGCCGGGCCCGCGACCCATTCTCGCAGCGCCCGTCATCAGCGCCTGAGCACCCGCGCGGCGGCCGCGGCAATCGTCGTCACGAATATCCAGCCGCAGGCGACCAGCGCGGCACCCGGCTGAAGCGGCGGCGGCGGATACAGGTCGAAGATGATACTGCCGGCCGCCAGCAGCAGCGCCAGCCAGGCCAGCGCCCGCCAGGGCCGGTAGCCGTACCCGAGGGTGAAGTCCTGCACGACGCCCCAGACCCGGGCCGCCGGCATCGCGGTGCGGCGCTCGATGCGTTCCCGCGCGTGCAGCACCGCCCGGGCCTCGGCGGGCCGCCCGAGGCCGTCGTAGTGGGCGGCGAGGTGCTCGTACGGCTGCGACTGACGTCCGGACGGGTCCCTGGCCAGCCAGCGCAGGCGGTCCCTGGCTGGGAGCCGGGGCTCCAGGGCCTGGTAGGTCAGGCCGTCCAGGCTGAGCTCGGCCGACCAGCACCCGGGATCGTCGCGCAGCACCTCGATGCGGGCATGACGGAGGTCGACGGTCCCCTCGACCGGCTGTCCCGGCCGCAGCGAGAGCTGTCCCGCCAGGAGGGACCTGGCGCTCAGCGCGATCCGGCCCGGGTTGGCCAGGCGCGCCCGATCGAGGCTGAGCCTGCCGCCGACCCGCGCGCCGGTCAGCCTCATCGCGCCGGTCACGGAAATCTCCCCGCACACCACGTCGCCGGCGACGTCCGCCCCCGACATCCGCAGCGCGATCTCGTCCTTGTTCTCCAGGACCGCGCCCTTCATCAGCACCGTGCGGCCGATGCGGGCCGAACGCAGGCTGACCTCGCCGCGCGCGCGGATGCCGGTGAGCACCAGCGCGCCTTCCATCGCGGAGCCGTCGCCGGCCAGCGCGAGATTCCCGGCCCCCGCGTCCAACTGCGCGCGCTCCAGTTCCAGCCCGCTCGCGATGCGCGCTCCGACGAAGCTGAAACGGCCCGCGCAGGTCAGGTCGTCGCCGTGGCAGACTCCGACCGTGGCGCGATCGAGGTTCACGGCGACCGCGCCGGGATTGCGGAACGTCGACCCGGACAGCGTCAGGTTCGCCCCCAGGCGGGCGCCCACCAGCCTGACCTCGCCCTGCGCGGAGAAGCCGCGGTCGAGGAACACGCCCCCGTCGATCGTGACGCCGCCGGCGCTCAGTGCCCAGGCGGCCGGGTTCTCCAGCTTCGAGCCGGAGAAGGTGACGCTCGCCGCGACGCGGGAGTTGTGCAGCGAGGTCTGGCCGTCGACCACCATGGCGCGGCAGTCGAGGCGGCCGCCGATCTCCGCGTAGTCCGCGACCAGTGCCTTTCCCCCGGGGCTGGCGATCTCCGCGCCGCTGAGGTCGACGGATCCGCTGATCCTCGCCACCTGGATCGAGACCGTGCCGTGGGCCTTCAGCCCGGTGCACTCGAGTCCGCCATCGACCGCGATCCCCGCCGCCGCCACCGCCTCCGTGCCGGCGGCGGACGCTCCGACGTCCATCGTCCTGAGGCAGACCTGACCGGTGACCTTGGCCTGGTCCAGCCGCACCACCCCGGCGACCGCGCAGCCCCACAGGTTCAAGATGCCGTCCAGGCGCATCCGGGTGCCGTTGAAGCCGGGCACCACGCTGTGCACGATCCTGACGGTCCTGGTGGAGGACTCGACCAGGCGGATCTCGCCGCCGAAGACGCAGTGTTCGCACACGAGCGGCCAGTTCACGCTGGCGCCCATCAGGTCCAGGCGCCCGACGACGTACGCGCCGCGCAGCCTGATCCCAGGCGCGAAGCCCGGCTCGGCGTCGCGGGCGCCGAGCAGCAGTGCCCTGAGCACCTCGGCCCTGACCGCCCGCCCCGGTCCCCACCGCCACGCCCGGTCAAGGCTGTCCTCGCGCGGGTCTCCGGCCCGCAGATCGACCCACGTCCCGCTCGGGAAGGCATCCCAAACTAGCTGCTCTGGTCCGGTCAGGACCGGAAGTGTCATAGCGACCATTCTCGGGTGCGCCGGGCCGGCGGGCGACCCGGGACGGGCTGGCAAAGCGTCCGGCCCGGCGGCGGCCGGGGAGTGCGCAGGCGCCTGGCTAGGATGTGCCTTCATGACCGGGCCGCCGCTGTCGCTGTGGCGCGTTGCCCCGCCAGAAGCCAGCCGGGCCGAGTCCGGTACCGGCACGGTGGCGCTGGCCGCTCCGATGCCGGCGGCGTCGGCGGGCGCTTTCAGCGTGTGGTTCCACGAGGCGATGCGACGCGGCTGCCGCCGGAGCCAGGACGTCGAGGTGTGGTTGCCCGCCTACCGCGGCAAGTCACTGGTCCGCTTGCTGACCTGGCTGGTTACCGAGCGGCTGGCAGGCCCCGGCGCGGCCGTCACGTGGCGGCTGGACAAGCGGCAGGGACCGGACTCGGTCGCCCGGATGCTGACCGCGCTGGGCTGGGCCGGCATCACCAGGAAGCGGGACGGCCGTGTCATCGAGCTGACCGGCCAGCCGCCGGCCACCGTGTCGATGCCTGACCCGGAGTGCTTCACGGAGCGGATCGGCGGCCAGGATCTGACGTTCTCGGCCGACTACGGGGTCTTTTCCCCGCGGCGGGTCGATGACGGAACGGCGTTGCTGGCCGCGGTGGCCCTGTCGCAGCCGGCGGTCGACACTGTCGCCGATATCGGCATCGGGTACGGTGCGCTCGCGATAGCCCTTATGGTCAACGAAACGGCGCGGAGCGCTGTGGCGACGGACGTCGACTCGGTCGCGCTGTGGCTCGCCGAGGCCAACGCCCGGCGCTACGCCGTCGACCTGAAGGTCACGTGCACGCCGAACCCGCTGGACGTGCCGCCGACGCCGCTGACCGTCTGCAACATGCCGACCCACATCGACGCGTCGAGCAGCGGGGCGCTCATGGCCGGCCTGGTTCAGCGCACGAGACGCGGGCGGCTCCTGTTGGTCGTGCACCGGGCACTTGAGGGCCGCTACACCCGCCACCTCGCGAACGCGGGCCTCGTGGTCGACCGGCATCCCGGCCCGGCGCACGTCGTGCTGGCCGCCCGGGCACGCCGGTCACCGTAGCCGGGAACGCGGGAGAGCCGGTCACCGTAGCCGGGAACGCCGGAGAGCCGGGAGCGCTTGGGAGCCGGGAGCGCCAGGCGGGCGCCGTAACGACGAAAGGCCCCTCCCTGCTCGGGAGGGGCCTTCGCCTGAACTCTGATCGACGCGACACCAACTAAGACGCTGCGCCGCCCAGCCTGGCTAGGACACTGCGGCGCCTTGCCCGAAGCCGTCATTTCTTGCTGAAACTGTCAAACTCTCCGTTTCGTGCTCCGCCGAGAAATGCGTCCCATTCGCCCGCCGTGAACCTGAGAACCGGTCCCCGAGGGTCCTTGCTGTCGCGAACGCCGATCTCCCCGGCATCCAGGCTCGCCACCTCCACGCAGTTGCTGTTGGAGAAGCTCAGCGAGCTCTTGATCCAGCGCGCAGCCGACTCCGGGTTTGACTGGCGGTTCGTGAGCGTCATTCTTTTCATGCCCCTACCTCACTGAATGTGAATTTTGGCCAAGAGTTGTGACTACGTTTAGTGCCCAGTCGGCCACTTTGGGATACTTGGAATTTGGTGAAGATTCTTCGTGCGGCTGGGACTGAAGTCCACTCTTGAGCCCTGATTGCCGAGATGATACGCCTGGTGTCACCGCTTCCGGTGCCTGAAACGCTCGGCTAGTCAAAGGTTCTACGGCAGGCCATTTCATGGGGCATGTGAGAAGTACGCGGAACCGGGGGAAACAGAGGAAACGGAGGGAACGGAGGAAACGGAGGGAATAGCATGATAACTGGTTTCATGCGAGATATCGCAAACCAAGGGGCCAAGCCAGCCTCGCAGCAGCGCTCCGCAGCGCCGCGGAGCCATAATCCTGACGTGGACAATGACCGGCCGCCGGGCCGGATCCTGCAGGACGGCGCCCTCAAGGTTCTCCCGCAGCCGATCCGGCCGCGGGAGGGCCGCGCCTGGCTGGTCGACTGGCAAGGGACACGCGGAGTTCTGCGGCAGGTGCCGGTCCGGTCGGTGGGCTGGGCCGACGAGCCGCCGATGGAGGAGATCGGCGCCCTGCTTGCCCGCTACCACGTCACCGCCAGTCAGATCAAGGTGGCCAGCCAGCGCCCAAGCGCGCTCCCGCTCACCGAGGTGCCCGGTGTTCTGCTCTCCCGGCAGCTCGAAGCGGCCCGCGTCCGTCCAGGGCAGGCGGCCATCATCCGCCAGATCGCCGACCAGCGCCGGTGACCTCGAAGACACCGGTCACCGGCGGCGTCCTCGTCTCGTCATCCACGGCGACTTCACCAATCACAACGTCATCGCGGACGGCATGCCGCCCAGGCGGTCGGAGTGATCGACTTCGCGCTTGCGCACGCGGAAACCCGCTGGCCGACATCGGCTACGGCCTGTGGCGCAGCGGCCGTCCCCGCCAGGACGCCGACCACCTGGACGTGCCGAGAGTCGGTAGGTTCCTGCGCGATAACGCCAGTGCCGTGCGGGTCTCAGCCGGCGAGGCCTCCGTGACTCCCCTCTACCTGCGGGGCCGCGGACTCCAGATGATCGCCAAGCGAATCCGGGCAGGACGAGCCGACACGGGGATGCTGGCTCAAGTCCAATGGCTCGCCGCGAACGGCGGCGCGATCAGCGACGAGTTCCTGGCCGCGCTTTCCTGACAAGCCCCGCGTTGCTGGCCGTAATGGCTGCTGCCCGGGGCTTCGTCGTCGGTCAACCTGGCGCTGCGGCACTGCTGCCTGACCACGATGCCTTGCTCGTGAACGGTCACGCTCGCGGTCATCGCGCTGGCAGCCAGGAGGGCCGCTTGCCAGCGGAGAGCGGGCGTCCCTGTGCGGCCGACAGCCAGGGGCACGGCGATCACCATCAGCCCCGGCACTGATCGGAGCAAACTTAAGCAGCCGTCATTCAGGTGTGTCGCTCGTGGGTGTAGAGGCGGACGAGGATGCCGTCGGGGTCGGCGATGTCACAGGCCCAGCCGTGGTGGCCGTGGGTGATCGGCCCGTGCCCAGCGCCGAGAGCGGCGGCTCGGTGGGCCACGGTTTGCAGGTCGGCCAGGGTGGAGACGGCCAGAGCGGCCAGGTCGAAGCCGGCCATGGCGCGACTCCGCTGCGGGCCACGACGCAATGCCACCCTGAGCGTTGTCTCGGGATGTCTGAGGGCGACGCCGGCGATCACGCCATCTTCGACAAACTCGATCTCTTGGAGGAAGCCGAACACCTGGCCGTACCAGTCCCGGCTGCGCCGCACGTCGGATACCGGGATCTTGACGTGGTGGAAGCCGACCACCGAGCCAGTGCCCCAGTCGTGCTGGACGACGACGCGTTCGGCGAGGCAGGTACGGGCGTGGTGCTCGATGAAGGACTGATGGAGCGGTTGCTCCACATACCGGCGCGCAGCGGCGAAGTCGGCGAAATCCAGCACGGCGACATAGTCGAAGTTGCCGGCGAAATGGCCCGCGTCATCGCTGGCGTGCAGTTCGACGAGCTCGGGAATCGCCCGCAGTCCCCTCAGCGCAGCGCGGAACGCCTCTTTGGCCTCGTCACCGAGCCCCTCTGACCACCTGTGGGCCACCACTTGGCGGAACATTGCCGCCCCGATCAGGCTGAGCGCTTCTGGGCACGCCGCTTGGCGAGTGCCGCGCGGAGCAGGAACCTCGGTGAGGGGGGCACCCACCCGGCTTGCATAGCCATGGCAAGGTCGTCGCGGTTGGCCCAGTGCTCGGTGATCATGCCGTCCCGGGTGCGGAACCAGTGGGTCTGGGTGATGGCGAATGCCTTCCCGGTGGGCGGCATGACAGCATCCACGGCGGTGGTGTCGGGCTGGTAGGTCACGAAGTCGCCGGTGTGGCGGCCGGACATGGTGACGTGAAAGACCACCAGGTCGTCGTGCGCGGCGGCCTCGTGGATCTCGAAGCGCAGGCCGGAGAACGCGGCGCGGAGCCACTGGGCGGTGGCATAGAGCCCGGCCGGCCCCGGCTGGCGGGTGGCCGGCGGTTCGGTAGCTGCCTCGCGGTTGACCGCCTGCGGGTCGAACGCGCGCTCGAAGTCCTCGAGGCTGCCGGTGGCCATGAGGTCCAGGCTGTGGGCGCACAGGGCGGTCGGCCCGCTGTAGGTGTCGGTGGTCATGAACGTCTCCCCTCGGGCCGGGCCCGCCTATCTGATAGGGTCGGACCCTAGCAAACTCCTGATAGGGTGTGACCCTAGTCAATATGACCGATTCCGTCAAGCCCGCAAGACGGGCCTACCACGCGCCCCGGCGGGCGGCGGCCGCCGCCCGCACCCGGGAGGCGATCATGGCCGCCGCCAAGGACGCCTTCGAGCGCCTCGGCTGGTCCGGCGCCACCATGCGCGGCGTCGCCGACCAGGCCGGCGTCTCGGTCAAGACCGTCGAGGCGCTGTACCGGACCAAGGCCGAACTGCTGAAGACGGCCGTCGACTACGCCATCGCCGGAGACCTCCGGCCGGTCCCGATCCTCGGCCGTGAGCCGGCTGCCGCCATGGAGGCCGCTCCGGACGCCGCTGCCATGCTCGACCTGCACGCCCGCCACGCCCGCGCCATCAGCCAGCGCGCCGTCCCCATCATGTGGGTCGTCGAACAGGCCGCGCCCGCCCACCAGGAGATGGCCAGACTCTGGGCGCAGATGAGCGACAACCGCCGCTCCGGCGCCCGCTGGGCGGCGGCGACCCTGCTGAGCAAACGGGGCGTGGCCCCCGAAATCGGCCAGCTCTACGCCGAGGAGGTGTTCTGGATCGCCATCGACCCCGGCACCTACCGCAGCCTCACCCTCGGACGCGGCCTCAGCCCATCCGGCTTCCAAGCCTGGATCAGGAACTTCTACGACAAGATGCTCCTGCACTAACGCGAGCCGACCACGCCGAACAGGATTCGGGCGCGACTCCGCTCCTGCCGCGCCGGGACGGTGCCTTCAGGAGCTTGGCCTGGCTATGCCGTCGGAGCGCCCGTCGTCGATCACGCCATCTGCCACGCCCTGCGCGGCGGCACCTGGATCCCGGGCCAGCAGCGGCGAATGCGCCAGCTCGCCCCCGGCACCTGGCAACAGGCCCTGGCCGGCGTGCTCGGCGTCAGCCCCGGCTGGCGAGTCGACAGCCCCAGCCACCCCGTCGTCGAGATCGCGATCTACCCCGACGTCATCTGGCTCGCGGCACGCAGCCCGGGGCCGGCGCCATGGGACCAGGCTCTCGCGGCGCTCCTCTGGCTGGCGGCGTGATGCGCGCGGTGCCTCGGTCCCTGCCGGTTCAGCACCCGGCCATCGCCAGTGGGTGTATGACGGTGTGCCGGCAGCCGGTGCCTGAGCGGCGGTGACGGTCAGCGCCCGGGCCGTCGTCAGCTGCTGGAGCCAGGCCGGCTCGGGGGAGCGTCCTAGAGCCATGTACACGACCATCTTTAAGGCTGCCCGTGACGCGGGCTTGGGATCGATGTAGCGAGGCATGAGTGAGGGCCAGAAGTCGCGACGGAGATCCGGGCTTGGCGGGGCTGCGCTTGTGATGCTCGCTGGGCTGGCACCCGCAGGCGCCGCCTGCGGCCTTGCGGGGGACGAGACGGCCTTCGTCGGTTCTTGCGCATTTCGAGACTACGGTGAGGACCAGCGAGCCGAGCTATGCACCTGGCCAGCCAGTGATCATCAGCATGACCCAGGCCAGCGACGGACCAGCGTGCACCATACCGCCCCAGCCGTGCGGACCCCCCAGGCGTTTGCGTCCGCCGACAACGCGGCCGGCAAAGACGTCTGGGATGCTGGCGCGCACAAGACCTTCCCAGGCACTCATATGACCTG
>WNGL01008248.1_pt1 | contig 12206 bp, 8 predicted proteins | sample 5400591 | NCBI WGS metagenome assembly WNGL01 (sample SAMN13153377, study PRJNA577476) | soil metagenome | isolation source: 80 cm soil or saprolite under Garry oak tree replicate 1 | place: USA:California | collected 2016-06-15
GAGGACCCGGGGGATCGTCGAGCGTATGGGGAACCTCGCATCGGAGATGTGGCGGCACTCGGTGGACTCCTGGTACCAGCGTGACCGGTCTGCCGCGTCGGCGCTTCGGGCCCGCGACGACGAGATGGACGAGTTGCACGCCAGCCTGATAGCCGAACTAGCCTCGGGCCGGATGGCGCTGCCGGTGACGATGGAGATGACGCTGGTGGCTCGCTTCTACGAGCGTCTTGGCGACCACGCCGTCAACATCGCCCGCCGGGTTGTCTACCTCGCGGGCACCGCGAAGGACGAGCCAGCCGCCGACTAGGCTCAGCCCATCCGGCCGGTGACGTAGGCCTGGGTGCGGGGGTCCTGCGGGTCCTCGAAAATCTGCTGGGTCGGGCCGTACTCCACGAGCGTGCCGGTGCGCGTGTCGTTCTCGGAGTCGACCAGGACGGAGTAGAACGCGGTGCGGTCGCTGACCCGCGTGGCCTGCTGCATGTTGTGGGTGACGATGACGATGGTGTACTGCGACTTGATCTCGTGCATCAGGTCCTCGATCTTGCCCGTCGCGATCGGGTCGAGGGCCGAGGCCGGCTCGTCCATCAGGACGACATCCGGCTCGACGGCGAGCGTGCGGGCGATGCAGAGCCGCTGCGCCTGCCCGCCGGACAGGCCCAGGCCCGACTTGTTCAGCCGGTTCTTCACCTCGTCCCACAGCGCGGCCCGGCGCAGCGAGCGCTCGACGATCTCGTCCAGCTTGCCCTTGTTGCGAATTCCGTTGATGCGCGGCCCGTAGGCCACGTTGTCGTAGATCGACTTGGGGAACGGGTTCGGCTTCTGGAAGACCATGCCGATCCGGCGCCGCACGGCGATCGGCGAGACGCCCGATCCGTACAGGTTTGCGCCGCGATAGTGCACCTCACCCTCGACCCGGGCCCCGGGTATCAGGTCGTTCAGCCGGTTCAGCGTGCGCAGCACCGTGGTCTTGCCGCATCCGGACGGGCCGATGAACGCGGTGATCTCGTTCTCGTAGATAGTCAGCGATACGTCCGTGACGGCCCGGAAGGAGCTGTAGTAGATCGAGATGCCCTTGGCGTCGAAGATCCAGGTGCCCGTCGACGTGGCGAAGGCATCCTGCGCCGTATCTTGCAGCGCCGCCGGCTTGGGCAGTTGGGCCGAGGCGACGACGTTCTGTTCTGGGGAGTCCATGTCCGTTCCTAGCGCAGCTTTGGTGGGCGGCATTCCTAGTTTGAGTACCGGGTGAATCGCGCAGTGACGATACGGGCGACAATCATGAGGATGAAGGCGATCGCGATCAGCGTCAACGCCGCGCCCCAGGCGCGGGACTGCGCGCCCAGGTACGGCTGGGTGGCGTTCGTGAAGATCTGCGTGGACAGCGCGGTGTTCGCGCCATTGAACACGTTCGCGTTGGTGGCCGTCACGGTCAGGATGGTGAACAGCAGCGGCGCCGTCTCGCCCGCGGCCCGGGCGATGGCGAGCAGCGCGCCGCTGACGATCCCGCCGATGGCCGCGGGCAGCACCACGGTCAGCGTGACGCGGGACTTGGTGGCGCCGAGGGCGTAGCTTGCTTCGCGCAGCGGGTCCGGCACCAGCTTCAGCATCTCCTCGCTGGAGCGGATCACCACCGGCAGCATCAGGCAGGCCAGGGCGAAGGCGCCGGCCAGGCCCGAGTAGCCGAAGTGCAGGACCCAGATCGAGAAGATGAACAGGCCCATCACGATCGAGGGCACGCCGGTCATGACGTCGGCCATGAACCGCACGACCCGGGCCAGCGGGCCCCGGCCGCCGTACTCGTTGACGTAGATCGCGCCCAGCACGCCGAGCGGCACGGCTATGAATGCGGCCAGGCCGGTGATCAGGAGCGTGCCGACGACGGCCGGCCCCATCCCGCCGATGCCGGCCGGAACCACGTTCGGCGGGATCGGGCCGCCGGTCAGGAAGGACCAGCTGATGGCCGAGGCGCCCTTGGCGATGACCGTGAACAGGACGAAGCCGAGCGGGATCAGCACGATCCCGAACGCCAGCACCATCGCGACGGTGGCGATCTGGTTCTTGGTGCGCCGCCAGCCGGCCGGCTCGCGCAGGTCGACCGCTGGCTGCTCCGTGGCGGCCATCAGGCCCCCCTATGGCGCCGGGCGGAGCGTTCCACGACCCCGCGGGCGATCAGGTTGATGACGATGGTGATCACGAACAGCAGCACGCCCAGCCCGATCAGCGCGGCACGGAACTCGCCGGAGGCCTCGCCGAACTGGTTCGCGATGACCGCGGGCATGTCGTATCCGGCCGCGAACAGGTGCGACGTGATCACCGGCGACGACCCGATGACCAGCGCGGCCGCGATGGTCTCGCCCATGGCCCGGCCCAGGCCGAGCAGTACCGCTCCGACGATGCCGCCCTGGCTGTGCGGCCAGACGGCGCCGCGGATCATCTCCAGCCGGGTGGCGCCGAGGGCGTAGGCGCCCTCCTTGTCGATGGCCGGCACCGTCGCGATGACCTCCCGCGACAGCGAGGTCACGATCGGGGTGATCATGAAGGCCAGGATGAGGCCGCAGGTGAAGAACGAGGCGCCGCTCACCGGCTGGCCGAACAGGGCGTCGAGCACCGGGATCCCCTTCACGCCCGATGCGATCGAGGTGTAGATGTGCTGCAGCCAGGGGGCGAACACCAGGATCCCCCATAGGCCCCAGACCACCGACGGCACCACGGCCAGCAGGTCGACCACGTACACGATCGGCCGGGCCCAGCGGCGCGGTACCACCTCGGTCAGCAGCAGGGCCATGGCCACGCTGATCGGCACGGACAGGATGATCGCGATCGCCGCGGTGATGATCGTGCCGTAGATAAAGCTCAACGCGCCGAAGCTGTTGGTCGCGGGGTTCCAGTCGGCCGTGAAGATGTTCCAGCCCGCCGTGCTGAACCACGACGAGGCCTGCTGGCTGGTCGAGATGGCGATCAGGGCCAGGATCACCAGCACCAGCACGCCGGCCGCGGCGGCGAGGATCTGGAAGATACGGTCGCCGAGCGGGCGCCGGTGGGCCAGCGGGCCGGCGGACCCAGCCGAAGCGGCTGGGTCCGCCTGTGCCACCGTGCTCACGACGACGATTTCGTCTGAGCGGCTTGCATCACAGAATTCACCACTTACGAAGTGATCTTGTCCAGCTGAGCGACGGCCTTCTGGTCGAGGCTGCTAGGCAGCGGCGCGAGACCGATCTGGGGGAGCAGCTTCTGGCCGTCGCCGAGCAGGTAGCCGAGGTAGGCCTTGAGGTTGGCCGCGTCGGCGGCGGTCGGCTGCTTGGCGTTGACCAGGTCCCACGACTGGTAGGTGATCGGGTAGGCGGTGGCCCCGCCCTGCCAGACCGCCGCGAAGGTCAGGTCGGGCTTGACGGCGACGCTGTCCGCGGCCGCCGTTGCCGACTCGGGCGACGGCGCGATGAACGAGCCGTCCTTGTTCTTGACCGAGGCGAAGGTCAGGCCGGAGGCCTTGGCGGTGGAGTAGTCCACGTACCCGATGGCGCCGGGGGTGGACTTGACGACCTGCGCCACACCCGGGTTGCCGCTGGCGGCGCGGGCGGAGGACGGCCACTTGATGGTCGAGCTGCTGCCCAGGGTCCAGGCGCTGGGCGCCGCTTCCACCAGGAACTCGGTGAAGTTCTGGGTGGTGCCCGAGGAGTCGGACCTGACGGCCAGGGTGATCGCCGTGCTGGGCAGGCTAGCCCCGGAGTTGTCGGCCTTGATCGCCGGGTCGTTCCAGGTCTTGATCTTGCCCGAGAAGATGCCCGCGATGGTGGCGGGCGACAGCTTCAGGTTGCTCACGCCCGACAGGTTGTACGCCATCGTGATCGGCCCGACGATGACGGGGAAGTACAGGATCGTCTTACCCGTGAAGCTCGACGCCTCCTTTGAGGGGATGGGCGAGTCCGAGCCCGCGAAGTTGACCGTCCCCGCGGCCAGGTCGGTGCGGCCCTTGCCGGAACCGCCGCCGCCGTAGTTCACGGTGAGGTTGGGCTGGATCGACTTGAAGGCCGCGATGGCTTCCTGCTGGAAGGTGAGCTGGAACGTCGATCCGCTCCCGTTGAGCGTGCCGCTCAGGTTGGAGCCGCCACCGGACGAGGACGACGCACCGCCGCTCGCGGACGAGCCGCCTGAGGCGGAACTGCTGCTCGACGAGGAGCAGGCGCCGAGAGTGAGCGCCAATGCGACGACGGAAACCCCCGCCGCAGTGACCTGCTGTCTGTAGCGAAGCCGCATATTCAGTACTCCTTTTTCCGGCCGCCATGAGAGCAGCCTCGGACGGCCGGTCAGCCTGTAAACCGTGGTGTGCGAATACAGTCTGTCCGGGCCGGCGCTACCTGCGGGCAAACAGAAAGTGGACAGGAGGGGACTAGGAAGTTAAGTTATGGTGTCTTGGCCCGAATCCGGTTAGCAGCCGGAGCGGAATGGGCGGCCTGTAACTGCCTGGGCCTACCGTGACGCGGGTTTCGCCTGTGTGCGCCCGCGGCCCGATGTGATGCCCGCTGACCTCGGCCTTTCCGCCGGGCGGCCGGGATGCGCGCGTCCCTGCGCATGAGCCATGCTAACTGCGAGGAGGCGACCCGGCCGTCGCCCGGCGACGCACCTGTTCAGTTATATGACATCAAGTGGCCGTCTATTCATTCCTCTTTTGTTCAACTTCCGTTTACCTACGCTGCGTATCAATGGGCGAGGGCCGCCACGACCTTGCTGACCGCATGGCGGTCGAAGACGGGTGAGGCAACGGTGTCATTGGACGCGGGAAAGGCGCAGCCTTTCGGCAGAAGCCGCGCGGGCAAGCCCGCGATGGCCGTTACCGTGGCTGCCGCTGCCGTCGTCCATCATGGCCCTGTCCGATGCGCAGATCGCCAAGATCAAAGGCTGAGACAGAAATATGACCGCTGGCGCCGCCGGACGTGACCACCACCGGGTCCCCCCGCAGCCGGCCCCGCCGGTCCGGGCCAGCACGGTGCTGGCCGACCGGATGGCGGCGGCGCTCGTGCACCGGGAGCCAGGCTGGCGGCTACCCCGCCGCACCGCGCTGGCTAGGCGGTACAACGTCAGCCTGACGGAGATCGACGCCGCTCTGGCTGATCTCGCCCGGCGGTTCCTGGTCCGGCGGCTGCCCGACGGGCAGTTGTACCGGGCCAGCCCGGCGGACTACTGGATCCCCCTGGAGGGGGCGATCGGCCTCGGCACCCGGCTGGATCCGATGGGCGGCACGATCGTCTGCCAGACCCGGCACGTCTCGACGCGTGAGGCGCCCCAGGATGTGGCCTGGGCCCTGCACCTGCCCGGCGGCGCGCCGATCCGCGTGGTCCGGTGCGTCTGGGTGTCCGAGGGGGATCCGGCCGCTGTGTCAACGGCCTACCTGAGCGGGCCGCTGGCCGGTCAGGACACCGAGCCGGGGCAGGAGGCAGACCAGGAGTTCCCGTCGTTCGGCAAGGTGCTGAACGCCGTGCCCGCCGCCGCGGTGAGCGTGGAGATGTCCCCGCCGCAGCCGTCGATCGCCCGTAGCCTGCGGTTGCCGCCGGGGCTGCCGGTGATCATGGTCACGGTCAGGTTCGACGACCCCGCCACCGGCGAGCCCGCCGGGCTCACGGTAGTCATGCTGAAGCCCGAGCTGTTCAGGGTCGCGATCGACACCTCGGAGGCACCGGCGGCCAGGTCCTTAGCGGCGGGCGGGGCCAGCATCGTGGCCGCCATATCCTGACCCAGTAAAGGAGCGCCGCTGCCTGTAACCGGAGATGCTCATGATTGCGAACGACCCTACTGAGGCGCCAACTGGAACGTCCTCATTACATCTGGCCGCCCGGACGGCGTGCCTGCCTGGACAGGCGCGCGCTACACCTGGGACGCTGGGAGCCGAGACGCCGGCCGAGGTCGTGACAGAGGCGGAACATATGCCACGGCGTGCCCGTTACCTCGTCCCCAGGGGACTTCCCCGCCGCGACGAGGTGCTCGCTGTCTGCGTCGTGGCCGTGGTCCTCGTGCATCTCCTGTTCGCCCAGCTCACGATCGTTCTCGCCGTCGTGCTCTACCTGATCACCAGGGTGACCCGGTGGCGCCTGTCCTGGCTGGCGGTTCCGGCCGCGGCCGGGCTGGCGTGGACCGCGGCGGTCGGCCCGCGGGCCGCGGCGGCCGGTTTCACCGCCGGACCCGCCCAGATCGTGGACTACCTGAGCGCCAGCGGGCACCAGGCCGATCACCTGCTCCATTTCACCGGCGCGTTTAGCGGGCTGGGGAACTGGCTGCCCCGGCAGCTGCCGCTCGCCCTGCTGGCCGGCGCGGCGGAGGCCGCCCTGGCCGGCTGGCTGACCTGGCTGCACACCGACGAGTCGGACCTGCCCCCGGCCAGGCCCGGCCTGATCGTGGCGGGCCGGCGCGCGGCCACCGTCCGGGCCATCCGGGCTGGCGGCGTCGTGACCAGGGACGGCGGCTGCCTCGGGGTCGCCGCCGGGTCCGGCGCCCGGATCACGGTGTCCTGGGCCGAGGTGGCCGGAGGCGTCTCGGTGTGCGGTTCTTCCGGACCGGACGTGCTGACCACCGGCTTTCAGCTGGTCCACGCCGCGGTCCGCCGGCGCAAACCGGTGCTCGCTGTCGACCACACGGCCGATCCCGGGCTGACCGGCAAGCTGGCCGCGGTCTGCGCGGCCGCCGGCGCACCGCTGCTGGTGTTCGGCGAGGACGGCGCCGTGGGCGGGACCCGGGCGGCCTGCTACGAGCCGTTCCGGCATGGCGCCCCCGGGCGGCGCGCCGCGCTGATCACCGCCATGCTCAGCTGGGACGGGCCGGGCCGCCAGTACCGGCGCAGCTGCGTCTCCTACCTCGAGGACGTCTTCGAGCTGCTCGACGCTGCGCCCGGCGACGCGCGCGTTCCCGTGCTCGACGACGTGATCCACCTGCTCAACCCGGTGGCCATGCGCGCCCGGCTGGAGTACGTGCCCGCGGCCTATCCTCGCCGGGAGGTGCTGGCCGAGCGGGTCCGGGTGTCGACGAGCGTGGTCACCGCCGAGCCTGCCACCATCGCCGAGGTGGGCCGGCAGTTGCGGGACGTCCGGGCGTCGCCGTTCGGCCGCTGGCTGCGTCCGTCCCCGGATGGCCAGGCGGCGGACATCGACCTCAGCCGCGACGTGGCCGAACGCGCCGTCGTCCTGTTCCGGCTGGGCGGGCCGCGCCCGGCCGAGAGCTGTGCCATGCTCACCCGCCTGGTCTGCCAGGACCTGCTGGCCGTGGGCACGGCGCTGAACGGTATCGGCGTTGACGGCGACGGGATCGTCTGGCTGGCCGAGTGCGGCGCACTACCCCGGCCGCCGGTCTCCGAGATGATCGCCCGCGGCCGGGATACCGGCTTGCCGGTGCTCGCGGCTACCACGTCGGCGCAGGTCGCAACCGATCTCGCGGAGATGGTAAACGTCGTGGTGGCGCACCGGACCCAGGGCGCCACCATGGCGGCGCGACTGGCCTCGATCGCACCTGACCCAGTAGAGGAGAAGGAGCCCGCCATGGCCGGCACCCTCGGACCAGGGTCGCCGGCCGCGCTGCGGGACGGCGAGTTCCTCCTGGCGGTGAAGCACCCGCCCCGCATCGTCCCGCGCGGTCTCCTGGTGCGGGCCCGGGAGGGAGCGTAGTGTCCCCCCGGGTCGGCCGGCTGTGCCTGGGATGGCAGTACGCGACCCCGTTCCCGGAGCCGGGGCCGCCGCCGCGCCGTCCCACGCCGCCCGCGCAGGAACGGCTCAACCCCGACTGGGCGACGGCCCAGCGTCGTGAGGAGGGCCTGCTCAACCGGCCGCTGAAGGCGGTCTTCGGCGTGGCCGTCGCGCTCGGCCTGACCTCGCTCGCGCTCGGTGCCGCCGGCGTGCTCGACGTCCTGGTGGCCGGTCTTGGGGTGATCTGCTGCCTGCTGATCGCGGCGGTCAGCGGATACGCCATCTGGCAAGGTGAGCGAGCGCTCCGCTCGCGGCTGGCCGCCGAGCAGGCGCGGGTCGGCAAGCTCCGGGCGGCCCAGGAGAGCAGGCTCTTCGCCTGGCAGGCCGAGCACGCCGACCGGATGCGGGAGTGGCAGGAGCTCCGGGTCGCCTACGAGCACCAGAAACGCTGGTACGCGGTCTGCGCCCCGGACGGGGTGCAGCGCGTGGATGTCGCGGGCGGCACGCTCTCCGGCTGGTCCGCGATGCTCACCACGGCCGGCGCGAACCGGCTGGCCGCGGGGGGCGAGATCACGGTGCTCGACCTGACCGAGGGCTCGGTCGCCCTGGACCTGATCGGCTTCGCCCGGTCCTCGGACATCGATCCGCTGGTCTGGGTGCTGCCGGACGACCTGCCCCGGCTGGACCTGGGCACCGGCCTGGGCCGGGACGCGCTCGCCGACCTGCTGGCCCAGGTGGCCAGCGTGACCGACGAGCAGGCTTCGGCCCGGGACCTGTCGCTGGACACCTCCGTCCTTGGCTGGGTCATCGACGTGCTCGCCGAGAATCCGCAGCGCCAGGCCACCGTCGCCGCCGTCGCCGCCGGGCTGCGGGCGCTGGCCCAGGCCGGCGATCCGCGCGACGACGTGGCCGCCGGGCTGATATCCGCCGGGCAGGCGGACCGGCTGACCGCGATGTTCGGCCGCGCCGCCACCGAACGGGTGGTCCTCGAGCGGGCCTGGATCCTGGAAGCCCAGCTGCGCAAGCTCGCGCCGATAGGCAGCGCGCTGGCTCCGCTGCCGCGCAGCGCGCTGCGCGTGGTCGCCTTGGGCAGGCGGGTGGGCGCCGTGGGGAGCAGGGTGCTCGCGACCTACCTCACGGTCGCGCTGACCCACCTGCTGCGCGACACCGAGCCGGGGCAGCCCTGGCGGCACACGCTGTTCGTGCTCGGCGCGGACAAGCTGCGCGGCGACGTCCTCGACCGGCTCAGCGACGCGTGCGAGCGGTCGGCGACCGGGCTCGTGCTGGCCTACCGCGGCATCTCCCCGCACGTCAGGCAGCGGCTCGGCCGGGGCAACGCGGCGGTTGCCTTCATGCGGCTCGGGAACGCCGAGGAGGCCAAGGCCGCGAGCGAGCAGATCGGCACCGAGCATCGCTTCGTGCTCTCCCAGCTCACCGAGACGGTCGGGGTGTCCGTGACGGACACCACCAGCAGCGCCTACACCAGCACCACCGGGTCGGCCGACTCGACCGCCATCTCGTGGTCGGAAAGCGAGGGCCTGTCCCGCAGTACCGGGCACGGCCACAGCGGCAGCCTGCTGCTGCCGTCACAGACGAGCGTCTCGCGCAGCGTCCAGACCGGTGATTCGCAGAGCACCAGCGAGAGCGAGTCGGTCAGCACCAGCGTCAGCACGAGCACCGCCTGGGGGATGACCACGTCCAAGGCGGCCGGCGACAGCGAATCGCTCGCCCGGACCATGCAGCGTTCCCGTGAATTCCTCGTCGAGCAGCATGAACTCCAGCAACTCCCGGCCAGCGCGATGATCATCACGTACGCGGGCCCGGCGGGCCGGCAGGTGGTCATGGCCGACACCAACCCGGGCATCGGCGGGCTCGGCGCCGCCACCGCGCTGACGCTCGAGGACTACCGCGATCTGCCCGTCGCGAGCCCGGCGAAGCGAGAGCCGGCGCCCGGCCGGGACGATGCGCCGGGCCCGGTGAGCTGGCGCCGGGACCGGCCGCCGCCCAACCTCGGGCCGCCGCCAGAACGCCTGGACTGGCGTAAGCGACGCTCCTGATCCGAGGTCACCTAGCATTCGCCGATACCGGTGGCGTGTCTGTCTGTGAGCTGATATTCACTCAAGGTGACTAAAGTGCAGGAAGCCGGCGCCGCGCTGGCCGGGCCGGGCCTGGTGCGGATGCCGTGGCTCGCGGTGGCCCTGGCCGGGTCGCCCGACCGGGCCCGGCTCGCTCCAGTGGTCGGTGACGCTGTGGTCGGTGGGGCTGTGACCGGCGGTGCCACGGTCATCGACATCGCGGATCCGCGGGGGGTGCCGATGACGGTCAACCCGCTCGAGCCCGGGCCAGGGCAGCAGGTCCATGCCCATGCCGACCGCCTGAGCGGGCTGTTCGAGGCGGCGTTCGGCCCGCCGGACCCGGTAGCCGCGGCCCTGCGGGCCGGGTTGCGCCGGGCCTACGCGGCGGGCGGCTGGGACCTGCGTACCGGCTGGGGACCATGCCCTGGCCGGGACCCGGCCGTTCCCTCGTTCCGCCAGGTCAGGCTGGCTACCCTGGCCGCAGCCGATGAGCTCGGTTATGGGCAGGACATGCGCGCGGCCGTCCATGGCTTCCTGGCGGCCAGGCTCGACGCCCTGTGGACCGGGCCCGTCGGGCACTTCCTCGAAGGAGGGCACCCGGTCGACCTGGCCCGGCTGCTAGCCGGGAACGTGATCGTGACCAGCGGCGCCGCGGCCGACGAGGAGTCGGCCTCGTTCCTGGCCGGCGTGCTGCTGCTCAGGCTGGCCGGGTGGCTGAGTCACCGGCCCGCGCCGCTGGCCGTCGTCGTCGCCATTCCGGCCGGGCAGGCCGGGCTGGGTGCCTCGCCGCGGGGCGCCGCCTGGTTCAGCCGGCTGCTGGAGGACCTGCGGCTGGCCGGCGCGGACGTCACCGTGGCTCCGCGCCGCCCCGCCGCCGCAGGCGGCCAGGCCAGCCCCGCCGCCGCAGGCGGCCAGGCCGGCAGCGCCGCGGTGCCTGCGCTGCTGGCCGGACGTCGGTCGGTGGCATGCGGTGAGCTGTGCCGGGGGCGCCCGTGCACCGGGTACGAACTGCACGCCGCGGACGTGCTGGCCGAAGACGACGGCCAGGCCTGGCTCCGGCTCTGGGTGCAGACGCTGGTGCTGGCCTTCCTGACCGGCCGGCCGGTGCCCCGGGTACCGGCTCCGCTGCGTCCCGGCTGGCAGGCGCTCAGCCCGCGGGCCCGCGATTGCCTGCTGGCGACCGCGGTCGAGACGGCGGTCATGGCCCGCGCGGGCGCCCTGCGGCCGTGCTACCCCCCGCACCGTCTCGTCGCCGTGGCCGCCGCCGCGGCGGCCCGGATGCTGGCCGCCGGCGACCCCGTCCTGGCCCGCGGCGGGCCCGTCTGGGTCATCCCGCAGCTTCGCTGGCTGCACGAGATGGAACGGCTGAACCCGCTGGGCCACGACCGGCTGCGCCCCGGTGACCTCGCGCCCCCGCTTGACTTCGCCCTGGCCGGGCTGCCCGACTGGCCGGGAATCCGGGTCGCGGACCGGCTCGGCGGGCTGCGGCGGCACCCGCTGGCCATGGAATCCGAACGGAACCGGGCCGTGGCCAGCACTGCCCTGCTCGGCGCCGGCGGCGTCGGCCGTGAGCGCCTGGACGCCGACCTCGCCATCGCGGGGATCGGGATCAGCCCGCCGCTGCGGCTGCGCCACGCCGCCGCGACGATGGGCGCGGGCGGTCACGCGGGCCAGCCCGGCTGGCTCGAGGTCGTGCTGTCCTGGCCGCACCGGATCGTGATCCCGGCCGCCGACCCGGACGTGGGCCGCGCTGCGACCGGATAGCATCGGGCGCGATGAGCACGAGCAGCCCGCCGTCGCGGCGGTACAGCCTCCCCCTCCGCGCCCGCCTGGCCACCACCGTCGGCGGCGCGGCCGGCCGGGCGTCCCGGCTGGCCGGGCGCGGCGACGGTTCGGTCATCGGCGGGGTCATCGGGCTGCGGCTGAAACCCGATCTGCTCTCGCTGCTCGCGCGCGGGCGGCAGATCGTCCTGGTCACCGGGACGAACGGGAAGACCACCACGACCAGGCTGATCACGGCGGCGCTCAGCGCGATGGGGCAGCAGATCGCGTCCAACGCGTTCGGCGCGAACATGGAAGCCGGGCTGGTTTCCGCGCTCGCCAAGGCCCCGGACGCCACCCTGGCCGTGCTCGAGGTGGACGAGAAGTACCTGCCGGCCATGCTGACGGCGACCGGCGCCCGGGTGGTGGTGCTGCTGAACCTGAGCCGGGATCAGATGGACCGCGCGGCGGAGATCTGGATGCTCGCCCGCCGCTGGCGGGCGGCGCTGGCCGCCGCCCCGGGCTGCCGGGTGGTCGCGAACGCCGACGATCCGCTGGTGGCGTGGGCCGCCGGGGAGGCTCGCCAGGTCACCTGGGTGGCCGCGGGCCAGCGCTGGCACGACGACTCCTGGTGCTGCCCGAACTGCGGATCGCACCTGCGCCGCGACGGCGAGGACTGGTACTGCGGCGAGTGCCCGAACCGGCGGCC
>WNGL01010682.1_pt1 | contig 12206 bp, 7 predicted proteins | sample 5400591 | NCBI WGS metagenome assembly WNGL01 (sample SAMN13153377, study PRJNA577476) | soil metagenome | isolation source: 80 cm soil or saprolite under Garry oak tree replicate 1 | place: USA:California | collected 2016-06-15
TCCCTGGAAGTCGTGCCCAATGTGTTTTACAGCACACCGATGGCGATGCGCTTGCCGATGCGCTGGATTGCGATTCTTTACGATCGCATCGGCGCCAGCCTCGCGGCGACGAGCGGCGTTCATCGCGGGACCGATGCCCTCAAAATGCTCATGGCCGGCGCGGACGTTACGATGCTTTGCTCCGCGCTCATGCGGCACGGTATCGACCGGCTCCGCGTGATCGAGGAGGCAATGGCGAACTGGATGCGCGAACACGAGTACGAGTCTGTGGAGCAGCTTAAGGGCAGCTTGAGCCACAAAAATTGTCCGAACTCCAGCGCGTTCGAGCGCGCGCAGTACATGCGGGCCGTCGGGGTCCATAAGCCCTCCTGACCGCCTGACTCTCTGTTCGCTCTGTTTCCTCCTGTTCGATTCAAGCGCCCCTTCAAGGGATAATCGCTGTGCGACCGCGCGAATCCTGTTGGCATAAATATCCTGCCATTGGACACTCCCGGGATGCGACGGCGCCTCGGGCGCATCTTGACACTGTCACTGGAGCGCCGGCCTCCGGCACGGCGCCTTTGCATGGGGCCACCCAAAGGCGCCGGTTCGGAGACCGGCGCTCCGCCACCCGATTTGCCTGATAGTGTCAAGCTGCGCACCGGCGTTCATCTCGTCGCAGGGTTCAGCGCCTGAGCAGCAATGATCACAGACAAACATTTGGACCGGACCGAGCGCGCCTTCGACTGGGTTGACCTGACTGCCGTGGGACTGCTTGTCGGGCTCATTTACGCGATAGTGACGGTCGCTCGTGAATGGAGCGGCCCGCTGCGGCCGGTCGCCGATATTCACCTGGAGGCGCGTTACCTGCCTCTCTACGCATTGTTCAGCCTCACGCGTGGCGTCATCGCCTACGGCGTGTCATTCCTCTTCACGATGGTCTATGGCTACGCGATGGCGCGGGTGGCTGGCGCTGAGCGGTTCATGCTGCCGGTGCTCGATATTCTCCAAAGCATTCCGGTGCTCGGCTTCCTGCCCGGCCTCGTGTTCGGGCTGGTCCAACTGTTTCCGCATCGAAACCTGGGCCTCGAAATGGCGTCGGTGTTGATGATTTTCACCGGGCAAGTGTGGAATATGACGTTCTCGTTTTACACGTCGCTCAAATCCGTGCCGCCGGATCTGATCGCGGTCGCGCGTTTGTCGCGGTTGTCCTGGTGGGAACGCTTTTTCCAGCTCGACCTCTCCTACGCCGCGACCGGCCTGGTATGGAACAGCATGATGTCCATGGCGGGCGGATGGTTCTTTCTCACCGTCAGTGAAGCCTTCGTGTTGGGCGCTCATGACTTTCGTCTGCCGGGCCTGGGCGCTTACATGAGTCTGGCCATCGAACGCGGCGACGCGGTTGCGCAGATGTTCGGTGTGGCGGCCATGCTTGGCATGATTGTGTTCGTTGATCAACTGCTCTGGCGTCCGGTCGTGGCATGGGCGCAGAAGTTCACCGACGAAGACACCGGCCGCCCGTCCGAGTCGTGGCTGTGGGAGCGGTTGCGCCGGTCGCGCTTGTGGCGACTGTGTTCGCTGCTGGGTCGGATCACTTACCCTGCCAGGCGGCGGAGGGCCGGGATCGAAGTTGACTCTGCCCTGACCGGCCCGCTGCGTCCCTGGTGTAAGCGGCTCGCGCTCGGATTCATCGTCGCCGGGGTCCTCTACGGCTCGGCGCAGTATGTCCGCCTGTTGACGACGCGGTTGGCGTGCTGATTGGCCGAAGCCCACGCGCGTCGCGGGTCCTTCAACCCATCATCCAGATGGCCGCGAGCTTTCCGGCCCCCATGATTTTCGCCGTCGTTGTGGGTGGCATGCTCATGTTCGGCGTAGGTCTCGGAGTCGGCTCGGTCGTGCTGTTGTTGCTGGGCACACAATGGTACATCCTGTTCAACGTCATCGCGGGCAGCAGCGCGATTCCGCGCGAGCTGTGGGAAGTATCTCGGTTGTCGCGATGCTCCAGGCTGCAACGATGGCAGAAACTCATCCTGCCGGCGATCTTTCCCAGCCTGCTGACCGGCTGGATTACCGCGATGGGCGGAGCGTGGAACGCCAGCATCGTTGCCGAATACATGAAGTATCGCGGACACATACTCACGACGACCGGGCTGGGCGCGACGATCAGTCAGGCAACCGAACGCGGCGACTTCCATGTCCTTGCCGCTGCGGTCGGCCTCATGGCCGCGACCGTCGTCGGCTTCAACCGGCTCGTTTGGCGCCCGCTCAGCCATCGGGCACAGACGCGCTTCACCTTGAACGCATGATTATTATGGCCACGTCTCTCCTGGAAATTCGAAACCTGTTCCAACGCTTCCCGGTTTCGGGCGGCCAAAGCATGGAGGTCCTCCACGATATCAACCTCGAAATTCGCGAGCAGGAAGTCGTCGCCATTCTCGGGCCGTCCGGCTGCGGCAAGTCCACCCTGCTGCGCGTCGTCATCGGGCTGGAAGAACCCTCTTCCGGCCAGGTCCTTTATCGCGGCAACTTGCAGACGGGATTGAATCCATCCGCCGGGCTGGTGTTCCAGAATTTCGCGCTCTTTCCCTGGCTGACCGTTCATCAGAACGTCGCGGTCGGCTTGTCGAGTCTGCCGCTCGACGACGCTGAGCGTGAACAGCGCGTGCGCCGCGTCGTGGATGCAGTTGGCCTGGCGGGCTTCGAGGAGGCGTATCCGAAGGAACTGTCCGGCGGCATGAAACAACGCGTGGGCTTTGCCCGCGCTTTGGCCGTCGAGCCGGAACTGCTCTGCATGGACGAAGCCTTCAGCGCCCTCGACGTGCTCACCGGGGAAACGCTCCGCAACGAAGTCATCGACCTCTACACGCGCAAGACCTCGCCCGTGAACACCATCCTCATGGTCACGCACAGCATCAGCGAAGCAGTCTTCATGGCGACCCGCATCGTCGTGATGGGCGCGCATCCGGGCACCATTCGCGCCGTGCTCGACAATCCGTTGCCGTATCCGCGCGACGAGCGCCAGCGCGAATTGCGCATGCTCAGCCAGAAGCTGCACGCCCTCATCACCCAGACCGTGATCCCCGAGGAGCCGGCTCCAGCCATGGTCGCCGACTCGCGACGACCGGTCGTCCAGTCCATACCCACTGTTTCGCTGGTGGCCACCATCGGCCTGCTCGAAGTGCTCGAAAACGAAGGGACGATGGAACTCTTCGAGCTGGCGCGCCACGTCGATCTGGAGTTCACCCAACTGCTGCTGATCGTAAAAGCCGCCGAAATGTTCGGCTGGGTCAGCACGCCGGGCCAGCGGGTCGAGATGGCGGACGAAGGCCGCAAATTCCTCGCGGCCGACATCAACACGCGCAAACAACTGCTCAATGCCAAGCTGCGCGGGATATTTGTCTTCAATCTGGTGATTCAGATGTTGCGGCAGTCTGAGCAAGGCGAAGTGCCGGATGAAATCATCCTCGGCCAGCTCGCGTTGCACTTCCCGCACGAACGTCCGCAGCGCATTTTGCGAGCCGTCGTGGCCTGGGCGCGCTACGCCGAACTGTTCAAATACAGCGGCACCCGCAAGGTGGTGTATGGGCTGAATCCGGCAAAATAGGCTGTAACTTCGCCAAGAAACGCCGACCACCGAGGTCCCAGTTTCAGATGCAGCAGCGCCACCCGAAGCTCCGCGGTTGTGAGAGCTGCGCTCATTTTAATGCTGCGCTTCGACAAAAAAACCGATACCGCTAACCGCATGCGAATGATCGGTCAGCTCGAGAATGAGGCCAGCGCCCGTTTGTTCAGCGACTTTCTCTACGCCCAGGGAATCGAGAACCAGACCGAGCCGGAGCGAAGCGGAGCGTGGGCGCTCTGGATTCACGCCGAAGAACAGATGGACGCAGCGAAAACGTTGTTTAACGAGTATCGGAACAACCCTCGCGACCCCAAATACCACGAGGCCTCGCGCGTCGCCGCGGAAAAATGGAAGCAGGAACAAAAAGCCAATGAGGCCGCCGAAAAGAGATTTCACGACCGGAGCAAACTTTTTCCATTGGGCGGATTGAGAGTCGGTTATTTGACCGGGATTCTGATTGCCCTCAGCGTGGCCACCGCGTTGGTTTCGAGATTTGGTGACAACACGAAACCGATTTCGTGGCTGTACTTTTCAGAATATGACGTCGTGGGAGGGCTCATGGCGCGGCTCGGCGGCTTGCCGGAAATTCGGCATGGCGAAGTTTGGCGCCTGTTCACTCCGATGTTCGTCCATTTCGGATTGCCACATCTCTTTTTCAACATGTGGTGGCTCCTTGACCTCGGAACGATGATCGAACGCCGGCAAAGCACCGCGCGACTGGCCGTGCTGGTGCTGGTGATCGCCGCTCTCTCAAACTTCGGGCAATACCTGGTCGGCGGCCCGGGCTTTGGCGGCATGTCGGGCGTGGTTTACGGCTTGATCGGCTACATCTGGTTGCGCGGGAAATTCGACCTCACTTCCGGACTGTTCCTGCACAGCAGCACGGTGACGATGGCGGTGATTTGGTTTCTCCTTTGCCTGGTCGGGATCATTCCACACGTCGCCAATGCTGCCCACAGCGTTGGATTCGGCGTGGGCATCGCGTGGGGGTACATTTCGGCAATGATGGCGACACGCCGCCACTGAGGAGTCCCTCGGAAACGCCCGTCACCGTTTGCTGTCACGTGCGACCGCGGTGTCGTTCTGGGAAAGCGAAATGAGATCGAGCATGATCCGTTTGGTCTCCTTGAGCGTCACGTCCACGTCGGGCGTTTTATCCTCCGTATCCTCCTGATCGTCGCCGGTCTTGGTTGCGTCGGCCGACGTCTGGGATTGGGCAAGGTCATTAGTCCTGGCAACCGGCGGTGGCAAGCCCGGCAGGTCCGCTTGCTTGAGCGTGATCTCATAGACCTTGTCTTCGGCCTCGTGCCGCGCCTGGCGCTCCTGTTTGCGCGCCTCAAACCGCTGCTCGTTTTCCTTCTTTTCTTTGAGCCGCGTTTCCTCGTTCAACGAAACGCTCTTATCCGCCATCAATTTCTTGAACAACACGATGTCCTCCTGCAAATAGCTGAAGTCCCGGTCGGCGGCGACTCGCGTCTCGGAACGCTTGCGCACCTCCGGCAGAATTGGCTGGATGCGATTGAGCTTTTCGTACTTCGCGCTTTCGATTGTGTCCCAGGAGAGCGGGTTTTCCAGCGAGGCCTCCCCCACTTCGGCGTAATTGTTGCGCGAGGGCAGCACAACATCGGGAACGACTCCCTTCAACTGTGTTGAGGAACCGCTCGGCCGGTAAAACTTGCGGATGGTGACCTTCACAGCGCCCGGATTGTTCGTGGATTCGCGGGCAAACCGTTGCACCCACGGCTCCAATTGGATCAACGATTGCACGGTGCCTTTGCCGTGAGTGGACGAGTCGCCGACGATGAGCGCCCGGCCATAATCCTGCAGGGCGCCGGCAAGAATTTCCGACGCCGACGCGCTGAAACGGTCGGTCAGGACGATCAGCGGGCCGTCGTAGAGCACGGAGGGGTCGCTATCTTCGTCTTTGATCAGGTTGCCATCGGAGTCCTTGACCTGCACCACCGGTCCTTCCTTGATGAACAGGCCGGTGAGGTTGATGGCTTCTTCAAGCGAACCGCCGCCGTTGTGCCGCAGATCGAGGATGATGCCGGCGACCTTTTCCGCGATGAGTTTTTTCAGCAAGCGGGCCACGTCTTCGGTGGTGCTTTTGGCTCCGGCTCGGTCCTCCGAACTGGCCAGATGCGTGGGGCTGCCGTCTTTGATGTCGAAACCCGCATAAAACGACGGTAAATCGATGATGCCGAGCCGCGTGACCGTTTGGTCTTGGGCGGACAACTCAATGATTTTGGACTTGGCCTCTTCGTCTTCGAGCTTGATTTTGTCGCGGACCAGGGAGACTTCCGTCCGCGCAGAGGGATCGGTCGCATCCACGGGCAGAACGGTCAGCCGGACCTTGGTGTCCTTGGGCCCGCGAATCAGGTCCACCACTTTGCCCAGCTTCATGTCCACCACGTCCACCGGTTCGCCCTCGCCCTGCGCCACCGCGACGATGCGGTCACCCGGCTTGAGTTTCTTGCTGCGCAGGGCCGGGCCGGGTTTGAGTTCCTTGATTTTGCAGAAACCGTCCTCCGACTCCAGCAGCGCGCCAATGCCGAACAACGACAAGTTCATCGACATCGCGAAGTTTTCGAGCGTGGCCTTGCCTAGATAATCCGAATGCGGGTCGTAAACGCGCATCAAGGACGTCAAATAAACCTGCACCACGTCGCCGCCATCAAACTCCTGCCAGAATCGCAGGATGCGCGTATAGCGCCGGGTGAGCGCTTTGATGATGTCTTCATGAGGCTTCGTCGTGTTGTACTTCGCGGCCACCTCGGAGTTGCTTTTCGCAGAAGGCACTTTGGTATCACCCGCCCGCCCGTCGTCGGGCTTGACGACAGGTCTGCTTGACTTGCTGGTGGCTTTGGAGGTTGCGGATTTGGAACTATCAACATTCAGTTTCTCCTCGAGATATTCGTAGCGCAGGTGCTGACGCCACATTTTCTTCGCGTCATCGAGGTCTTTCGGATAGGGCGCTTTGCGGCGGTCGAAGTTGTATCGGTCGTCGCCGGTGAACTCGAACTTCTCGGATTTGAGCAACTCGGCCACATAAGCCATGTGTTGCTCCACCCGCTCCAGGAATCGCTTGAAAATAACCCGCGCCGGGCTGATGTCGCCCGCCTTGGTCAGGTCGTCCAGAGACGTGCGATACTGCTCGAACTCCTGGAGATCGGATTGAAGGAAGTGGATGTGCAGGTTGTCGAGCCTTTCGAGGTAACGGTCCAGAAACTGTGATGAAACCCGGTCGTCCAGCGGCTGCTGCAAATGGAGATAGTGCATCTGCATCAGGATCCGGGAGGTCAGTTTGGCAATGGCCGCTTCGTCCGGGACAGCTTCGATGGGTGGCAAATTGCGCGACTTGCGCTCCAGCAAAATCAAATCGTCCACCAGCGAAAACGCGACGCCTGGATTCGCCAGCGGCGCTCGGGCGCTCGTGTCCTTTTGACCGGCTTTGGCTTCGGCAGGATTTTGAACCGCCTTGTTCGGCGTCTCGGCCGCAAATGCCAGGGCGAGCTTGAAACAGATTAGATAGATTAGAATTCTCACATCAGGACCTTTTCGTCGTTGGCTCAACACGCGCTCACCATACCACAATTTGGCTGAAAACCAGCCCTACTTTTCAGGGGCAAATTCCTTCTTTGACCATCGGCGCCGGATTTCATTTCAACAAATATTCCCATTCCATCTCGTGAAAGCCAAGGAGCCCGCTCGTTTTTGCAAGCACGAACGGCCGCTTCACCATGGTCGTGAGGTCTTTTAAAGAATCACACCCGATTTCCCAAGCGCAAATATGGATTTCATACCGGTCCCTTTCTCAACCTGGACAACCCTGCTCGAGATGCGTCCTGATCCCTCCTGGCGGAGAATACCGCTTTCCAAACCCGGCCCGCCGTGGCTATGTTATCACGTTCCAGTAACAAGCCTGTGCTTGGTATGACGCCGCGCGCCGCATCATTTGGCCAGTCCGAAGAAGCTGTCTGGCTCATTGGTTCCGGAGGCAGCCGGTGGGCAGCGCGCGCCGCTCGCCTGTGCTGCGGCACGGCTCGGCATAAATTATTTCGCGCTATTCTCACCCTGTTGCTCGCCACTTCGCTGCTGGCCGGGGCCGAACCGTCCAGGCGCATTTCATTCCGCAACGACGTGATGGCCGTGCTCTCCAAGGCCGGTTGCAACGCCGGCCAATGTCATGGCAATGCCAATGGCAAAGCCGGCTTCAAGCTTTCGCTGCGCGGCCAGGATCCGGACTGGGACTACGACGCGCTCACGCGCGACATGTTTGGCCGCCGCACGGATCCCGAAGCAGCGGATCAAAGTCTCATTCTGCTGAAGCCCACGATGCAAATCGCTCATGAAGGCGGCCAGCGATTCAAGCAGGATTCTGAGGAATACCAAATCCTCCGCGCCTGGATTGCCGAAGGGATGCCGTCCGACCCGCCGAACACCCCAACCTTGATACGCCTCGAAGTTTCGCCTGCCGAAAAGATCTTGTTCGAACCGACCAACGAAATTCAACTGCGCGCACGCGCATTTTTCTCGGATGGTTCGGATCGCGAGGTGACTCGCACTGCGGTTTACGACGCCGCCAATGGCGTCGCCAAAGTCACCCATGACGGCCTCGTGCAGCGCATTCGCCATGGTGAGACGACCGTCCTGGTCCGCTATCTTCACGCCCAGGTTCCGGTGCGCTTGGCGTTCATGCCTGCGCGACCCGGGTTCGTTTGGACGAATCCGCCCGCCAACAACTACATCGACGAAGAGGTTTTCGCCAAACTCCGCGTGCTGCGCATCAATCCATCCGGTTTGTGCAGCGACAACGAGTTCCTCCGGCGCGCTTATCTCGATCTGCTCGGGATTCCGCCGAAGGCCGAGGAAGGCCGCGCGTTCGTGGATGAAAGCCCAACCAATCAGCCGCTGACGAAATCAGGTTCTCGAGCGATGCGTCCCCGGCCCAAACCCAACCATTTCGCAGGAGCGGATCCCACGTTGCCAAAAGATGCGACTGTTCCCCTCCTGGGAGGGGACAGGGGTGGGTTGGGGGAAAGGGAGACCGACCCATCGGCAGAGGATTCCGCCTCCTTACGTCGGCGGCTACAGAAGCGCGCTCGCTTGATTGACCAATTGCTCGAGCGCCCTGAGTTTGCCGACTTCTGGTCGCTCAAATGGGCGGACTTATTGCGCGCGGAGGAGCGGTTGCTCGACCGCAAAGGCATCGAAACGTTTCATCGGTGGATTCGCCAGTGCATCGCGGAGAACAGGCCGCTCGACCAATTCGCGCGCGAACTCATCGCGGCGCGTGGGAGCACCTATTTCAATCCGGCGTCGAATTTTTATCGGGCTATTCGCGAGCCGGTCGCCCGCGCCGAGGCCGTGGCGCAGGTCTTCCTCGGCACGCAACTGCGCTGCGCCCAGTGCCACAACCATCCGTTCGACAAATGGACGCAGGATGATTATTACGATTGGGCCGACGTTTTTGCGCGGCTGAATTACAAAGTTCTGGAAAACCGCCGTCGTGACAGCAACGACGGCCACGAGTTCAAAGGCGAACAAATCGTTTACCTCGACCAAAGGCGAAGTGAAAAACCCGCGCAGCGGCAAGGCGGCGCACCCGCGATTTCTCGGGGAATCAAGTCCGATGACGCTCACCCCGGAAGAATCGTCAGGTGGACCCACCCCCAACCCCTCCAAGGGAGGGGAATGGAATTCACCACCGCCGTACAAAGTTCCCCTCCTGCGACGGGCCAGGAGTGGGTTAGGCGACGACGAACTCGACGCTCTGGCCGACTGGGTCACGTCGGCGGACAATCCGTTTTTCGCCCGCGCCCAGGTCAATCGAGTCTGGTTTCACCTGATGGGCCGCGGCCTTGTTGACCCGATCGACGATTTCCGCGCGACGAACCCGCCGTCGCATCCCGCGCTGCTGGATTTGCTGGCAGGCGACTTCGTGAAACACAAGTTCGACCTGCGCTACCTGATTCGGCTCATCATGAATTCGCGCGCGTATCAATTGTCGGCCATGCCGAACGACTCCAACCGCGACGACGACCTGGATTTCTCGCGCGCTTACGTCCGGCGTCTCACCGCCGAGCAACTGCTTGATTGCCAGAGCGCGGTCGCCGGCGTGCCGGTGAAATTCAACGGCTATCCGCCCGGCTTGCGCGCGGCGCAACTCCCCGGCGCGCTGCCCGAACGCAAGCGCGATCAGAAGATGAGCGAAGTGGACCACTTCCTGGAGACGTTCGGCAAACCGCCGCGGCTGTTGACGTGCGAGTGCGAACGTTCCGGCGACACGACCATGGGCCAGGCGTTTCAGATGATCAGCGGCCCGGCCATCAACGATCTGCTGGCTGCGCCTGACAACCGCCTCGCGCAATTGCTTAAGGGCGGCAAATCGAATCAGGAAATCATTGAGGAACTTTACTGGACGGCACTGACCCGGCCGCCGACAGAAAAGGAATCGATCCGGGCAACGGCGTTGCTGAATCATTCGAAGGATAAGCGGCGTGCGCTGGAAGACGTGACCTGGGCGTTGCTCAACGCGAAAGAGTTTGTGTTGCGGAAATAGGAGTTTTGAGTAAGGTGTGGAAGAGGTCATATGACACGAACACTGAGTCGCAGTTTTGCGCTGGTTCAACTATGCTTTCTCGCTGCCGCTCAAACGACGTAATTTCCTCCACCGTTACCGTCAGCAGATGAAGCCTTCAATCAACAGAACCAAGTCTATAAGGCCTTCTTGGAAAAAACGTCACTAGATGCCTCAACTGGCCCAAAATCGACACTCGGAGCAAAACGCGAGCGCCTCGATGAGTTGAATACTCTTTGGTTCACGGCTCCTAAAAAATCTCTCCAGCTCAATCTGTTTTCTGACGCGCAGTACACCGCGGTCGTTGATCGGGCTGAGATGATCGACAATGTATCGGTCTTCTACTGCCATATTCAGGACCACGAGGAGAGGCCGGTAATTCTGTCGTATCAATCGGGCGTACTTGCGGCTTGGATTCCAACGCCGTCCAACTCGGTATTCCAGATCGATTTCGACGGAAATGGCTTACACAGGATAATTGAAGTTGATGAGAGCGTGCCGATCTGCGGATTGGGCGGTGGCGGCACCGCCGGTTCCCTCGTCGCAACCGGTGAGTCTGTCAATCAGAGGACCGCGCCCCTAGCCCCAACGGTACAACCAGCCGTTGTTGATGTCATGGTTCTCTATACGACCGCGGCCAAGGATTCATTAGGGGGCGTGACCGCCGTAAATACGAAAATCGCTCTGGGCTTTGGGTACATGAACTGCGCCTTCAATCGCAGCGGAATAAACGCAAAAGTCAGGCTCGCGCGCAAGTCAGAGATTACAAGTTCGTGGCACACCGATTCCGGCAACGGGGGCCAAGAGCTCAGTTGGCTGGCATCAGATTCCACTGTGACAAGCCTTCGCGATCAGTATGGGGCTGATCTGGTCACTGAGATGTGTCTCAGCGGAGGTTTGGCTTATTGCAACACGCCTTGGTCGGTCGTCCAAGGAGATCCCAGAACCTTCGCCCATGAACTCGGTCACGACTTGGGATGTAACCATGAACGCGGGCCAACTGCTTCACCTGGGTGCAACGTTTACTCCTATTCTTATGGCTACAGCTTTTATGCGCCATCAAATGCCGCTACATTTGCCACGATCATGGCTTATGTCGGCTCTGCCCTCGAGAATTACTCGAGCTCGCTTGTCTATTTCGGAGGCGCCTCAACGGGCCTTCCTGAAGGACACGTGGACGCGCAAGGGAACCCAGATTCCGCTGACAATGCGAGAACGATTAACGAAAGGGCTGCCGTGGTGGCCACCTGGAAATCTTCTGCGATCACGATTCTTGACTCGCCTGCGCTCATTAATAACGATTCCCAATTCACCTTTCAAATAGCGGGTCCTAATAACGGAACCTATACGGTTGAGTACACCTCGGACTACTTAAGTTGGACGCTGTTGGGAAATTACTCGCTATCGTCAGGCAGCGTCTCCGTTACCGACACCATCGGTTCAGCATCGGACCGGTTTTACCGGGCCAAGCTGGGGACGGCTTATCTGGGCACTCAAGTCGGCTTCATTAAGAGGTCCGTGCCCTCGGGACTCTCGATGATCGCCAACCAACTCGACAACGCTGATAACACGGTCGGCACTCTGCTAACAGGTTTCCCTACAGGGACAACTCTCTACAAGTGGGACGAAAGCTCGCAACAGTTTGTGAACACCAGCTACCTAACGGACCAGTGGTCTAGCCCGAGCATGACTCTTCATCCCGGCGAAGGCGGCATACTTTCCATCGCCGAGTCCTTCACAATCAAATTTGTTGGTCAAGTTCGTGACGCTTTCAATATCGAAATCCCGAAAGATCAATCGATTCGCAGTTCCCCAGTGCCGCAAGCGGGTGCGATCTCAAGTGTACTGCTTTTTCCTGGCGGCGCGCAGGGGCATCAGGTGTCGAAAATGACGAGCAGTTCCGGCTCGTACGCCACCTATACGTATAGCGGCCACGACACTACTTGGACTCCTTCTGAACCGATTTTTGAGATTGGCGAGTCGTTTTGGTCCAACAGGCCCGACTTTATTGAGGAGTATTGGCAA
>WNGL01008250.1_pt1 | contig 12202 bp, 6 predicted proteins | sample 5400591 | NCBI WGS metagenome assembly WNGL01 (sample SAMN13153377, study PRJNA577476) | soil metagenome | isolation source: 80 cm soil or saprolite under Garry oak tree replicate 1 | place: USA:California | collected 2016-06-15
AAAAAGTGCCTGCCTGCCCCGAAGTGAGACCAAAAGTATTTTTCTGCTGTAAATAGATGGGTAAGTAAACGACATTTGCTCCCAGGACAAAGAAAGCGAAGACTTGCATGGCGATCAATACTACCAGGGTTTTGATACGCAACAATGTTCCAAACTGCTGAAGTACATTTGTCGGGACAGTATGTGAGGCGTATGGAGTTTCTGCTCTTTCAGGCTCATTAACAAGTGCCTGGGAGTCAAGTTCTGTGGCTCCCTGGGCCTCACGAGCGAATGAGTAGGATTCAAGTTCTGCTGCTTCTTCGTCGGCCTGGTTGCGGCGTGGCTCACGCAATCGCCAGGCAAGAAAAGCTAGAATAAGACCGGGGATGCCAGTGAAAATAAAAGCCAATCGCCAGGCTCCGAAGTAGAGACCTGCGATTATACCACCAGCAACAAAGCCGATCATCAAGCCAACATACTGCCCTGTGCTCCACCAACTCATGACGCGAGCGCGTTTTGTGCGGCTGAAGTAGTCACTCATCAGTGCAGTACCGGCTGGGAAGTACCCGGCTTCGCCAATACCAAGGATCATACGTGAGATAAAGAGGGTGAAGTAGCTGTTTGCCAGGGCAGTAAAGGCGGTTGCCAGGCTCCAAATTGTGACACAGAGGGCCACGACATTTTTGCGTTTTGCACGGTCAGCCCAGATACCTAGTGGGAGTGTCCCAAGGGTATAGACAATCAGAAAGGCTGAAGCAAGGAAGCCAACATCCTGAATCCCAAAATGAAGTTCCTTGCCAACGATATCGGAAGCGCCAATAAATACGTAGCGATCCAGGTAGTTCAGTAAATTGATGCTGAACATGATGAAGAAGATGTAAGAAGCGTATCCTCTGGTAATATGTTTTGGCATTTCCAGGCCAGCTTTGGCAGGGGGAGCGACATCACTCATGAATACCTCCTGAATAAGAGGGTGAATAAAGGGTTAGTAACGACGAGACCGAGACCCGACAGCGTTGTGTATCAACTGTACCATACAATGTGTGAAGAGGGAAGAGGGAAAATGTGTAGGGGCTGGATAAATCGGGCCTACGGTTTCTGCCCCAGCATCTCAAGAAAAGTCCACGACTTCAGATCACGCTCCAGGTGAAAACGGAGTAGGCCATGCATGATGGCTTCCAATTCAGTCTGTAGAGAAGTATCAATGCGCAAATGTGGCACTTCGGACCATTTACTTCGTTGGAGTAGCCGTAAGACTTTAAGTGCATTCAGTGACACTGGGCGAACCCAGAAACGCGAGCACTGCGGACATAAGACTCCTCCCAGGGAGGGATTAAAGCCATTCTTTTCCGGGCGTAACTCGCTTGCGCAATGTGCACAGTTACGAAAGGCTGGTTCATAACCGATAGAGGAGAGCAGGTGGATCTCGAAGTAGCGCAGGAGGAGGTGTAGACGTCCACGTCCCTGATCAGCAGGCGCTGTTCCTTTTGTACGTAGTTCCTGCAGCTTTACGGCATGAGCATCCAGTAAGCGAAGCGTTTCCAACAGCAGGTTATAGATGTCGATGTGCTGTGTATGCTCTTCGAGAAAACGGTCCACCAGCTCTGCAAGGTAGAATCCGCAGGTCATGTGCCAGAGTTCGGTACGCAGGTGGAGAAAGTTTTCACGTCCTTCGGCCTGGGTTACAATATCCAGGTTACGACCAAGAGCCATTTGTAATTGGCTGTGACTGAGTAGTTCCAGGTGCCCGGCTAGCTTACTGATGGGGCGGCGTGTGCCTTTAGCGACTGCATGGATTTTGCCTTTTGCGGGTGTAAAGAGGGTTAAGATGCGGTCGGCTTCACCAAGGTCGGTGCGTTTGAGAACGATGGCTTCGGTGGAGTAACTATGTTGCTGTCGCATAGGTGAGTGTCCTGACGAAACGACTATTTCCTGGTATCTTACATTTTACTACATGGCACCCACAAGGGGTGCCACTACTATGAATGGGCTTCGCAAGACATCCCGTGACATAGTAGTGGCACCCCTTGTGGGTGCCATGATCATCTACCTGGACTTTGGTTGGGAGGCGACGAGCGGATTCGAACCGCTGGATGGAGCTTTTGCAGAGCTCTGCCTTACCACTTGGCGACGTCGCCCAGTTGAATCCGCCAGATCAGGAAGGGGAGCGGGAGACGGGGATCGAACCCGCGACTTTCTCCTTGGCAAGGAGATGCTCTACCACTGAGCCACTCCCGCATTGCGTTTACGTTTGCACCATAAAGATATCATACTCTGATGGAATTGTCAACAGGTTTTTGCTGACGTCCCCTCAGAATTTTTCCGGCGGGCCTACGGCCCGCCGCGGGAAGAGGGAGAGCGCGAGGACACCTCGCGCTCCGGCAAGGGCTCTGCCCCTATTACCTGTCCCCCAGACAGGGTGCCCCGATTTATGAAGGGGAGGTCAGGTTTTTGGGAAGAGTTTTTCATCCTGACCTCCCCAGGCGTTTTAATACATTCGCCTTATCAACACGCGCCTCCTCATAGCCAGAATCCAATCGAATGACCTGCTCGTATGCTTGTAACACCTCCTGTTTGCTCACCGATGTAGTCATTTCCACTTGCCACGCTGGTTCCCTCACAAGAGAAGAGATAGAGTTACTGCTGGTTTGCACCTGTAATGCATATGAATATACTATAGCAAGTGCGGCATAATGTGTCAATAAAGATGAGTCACAGGCTCTCTACCACAAACCCTCTCTTCCTCAACAACTCCACTACTCGCTCTATATTCTCTGCATTTACATGCACCAGCCGACTTCCTTGAGCAACCTCTGGGCCTAGCAGTGTCTTCAACTCTTCATCTGCTTGAAGGTCCTGCAGGGCCTGGGTTGAGAGACTAAGGAGCGGGGCATGTTCTACCCGAATTGTGGATTGCTCACCGTATCCGCCTCCCCAGAGTTTGAGGCGAATCAGGAATGAAGGAGGGATGCCACCCTCACAGTAATTCTGGAGGAAGTGCACGATATGTTCCAGTGAGAGGCCAGTGCTTCGTGCTCTTTGAATCGCAGATGGTGTTATACGCCGCCAGCCTGTTGCTTCGTTGAGTTCACTGAGCCGCTCAAGCTCCGCTACCAGGTAGAGATCGAGTACGGCATGAAGAGGCTCTAGCAGGCCATCTTCGTGGAACCGCCATTGAGTTTCTCGTGCCAGGAGATGCCCACTCTCAAGGAGATTATCATGCATCGGCGCGGGTGCAAGTGCAGGCAGATAGTTACGTCGCCAGAGGGCTTCTTGTACGGCTGATAAGCCATGAGGTGCAACTTCTGCTAAAGAGGGGGTCAGGCGACGGCCCAGCAGGGAACTTGTCCCTTCGTCGGCAAAAAGTGCGTCGAGCAGAGTCGGGTCGTCTACTTCAAGTAGTGTAGCTCCACGCCATAGTTCAATACGGCGTGCCTGCCGCTCCCATTCTACTAGCGAATACTGGACATTCTGAGGAATCTCCCCACCAGCAGCCTGCTCCAGGGTCTGCTGAATGGTCTCTGCATGCAATCCCAGAGTAATGGCGCGGGTGACGCTGGCCTTCGTCAGACGATACTGTGCGATATGCTCCAGTCGTGTGCGCTCGGCAAACCGATCCAGCTTGATTAGGAGACTTTCAGAAACGGGTGCCAGCGCCACTAACTCAAAATTTGGTTGTACAATCAGCCGACCCCCAGGCGGTTCATTAATGTCTGAGGGTGTCTCGCTTGTAATAAGTGACGCCCCTGGTATCAGCCGAAAAGCACCCGGATTCTCCATGCTGTTCGTCTCTACCAGTCCTAGCCAATGCAATGGCCCTCCTACTACAGCACGGATGAAGCCTCCCTCTACCATGTGCCAGCCTTCGCGATGAGTTAGCCAACCGCGGCGCAGGCGAAAGTCGTAGCCATAGGGGTTACTGCCTATAGAATAGCGGTCGGCACGAGAACCGTACTGGCGTGGGAAGAGCAGGTAGGGGATATACAACTTGGTACGGGCGATAAACGCCGGAAATTCACACCAGGCTCCAGGTTGCTCAGAGAGCACTCGTTCCGCTATTGCTTGTCGGGAGCGGATAACTTCCTCGTGTGCAGAGTCAAGAGGGTTGGGCAACGGACGTACAATCACATCTGGCAGATAGCATAATTCATTCCAGAAAGGGGTCTCCAGCCAGAGACGATAACAACGACGGGCTCGCTCCAGCAGTGGCAAGCTAAAGAAATCTTCAGCAGGGGCGGCATACAGCGCTCCCCGGCGATTATAAAGCAGCCCCAATTTGAGCATCAGCAGGCGTATGAATAACAGGTGGGGCACTTCATTCTCTGCTCGTATCTGCTCAAGCGATGATTTGGGGCTCAATTGCCCTACCACCAGGCGCAGGGCAGAGCGTGAGAGTAAGCCGCTGCTAACTATCTGTAATCCTTCGCGTGTTATTTCCACCAGCGACCAGTAGAGATAGAGTGTGCGCTGCAAAGCCAGGGCACCTCCCCCCACGACACCCACAAGGGGTGTCGCTACATTTTGGTGTTCCCCACTCCCTGCCACGACATCCCCTGTGGGTGCCTCTCCATGTTTTTTGGCCCACTCGTTGTTGGCTACATCCATCACTGCCTGGGGAACGATGAGTATTCCATCATAAACGCCACTTGTGTAGTCGCGGCCGGCAAAGTTCGTTTGTCGGCCCCAGAAGAGCAGGCCCTGAAGTAACAAACGACGTAAGGCTTGCTCAAAAGGGCCATGTGGATGAGGGTTTGGGTAGAGCAAGCTGCTTTGATAGCTTGTTGGTGGTACTTCTGTGCCTTTCTCGCGTCCAATCAATCCGCTACTCGCCAGGTACAGGGCAAGGTCACGGCTGTTGGCACGTCCACCACAGGCTACTAGTTCACGTAGAATCAGGGCTTCAGGTTCGCCCAGATTCTGGATTGATTCACTGAGGGCGGCAGGATTGAAGAGCTGCTCTGCAATCTCCGTGAGCAATGCTAAAGGTGGGATCGAAGACGGTGTGAAGGTTTCTCCCTTGAAAGAAAGCGGCAAGTGTCGTAATTTGGCTAATGCCTGCAGGTGGTAGGGGGGAACTGTATATAGCAGTTCGATGTCACTCTGTTGCATCGTCTACCTCTTCATGCACGAGAGGACTCTGGCCACGGCGCTTGAGTTCTTCGATGATGCGCTCTGCTCCTTGCGATTTGAGAATCAGCAGTGTTGGATGGATGGTTTTTACTATCTGCTCTTCCAGGGAAGTGGTGGCGCTAAGCTCCCGCATGACCAGGGTATCGGCAGCTTCCAACAAGGTTACACCTGTATACAGGCGAACTCGTCCATAATTCGCTGTCCAGCCTTCAAGTTGTGCTAACAGGCGAGCAAGAGGACTATCCTTGGGCGCAAAGGAATTGAAAGGCGCTCCGCTCGGGGCGGAACGCATGGCCGATAAATCGGCGGTGGGCGGCGAAGGAATTGATACGCGCTCCGCAAGCCGCGCATCCGGGGGATGATCAAGCGCCGCTGAGGCCCCTACGTTTCCAGTGGTGTGACGGAGCAAGTCGAGTAAAGCAACTGGATGCTCTCCGCGACTGAGAGCATCACTCAGCGACTTTGGGGCCAGCCGATAGCAGAGCTGACCAGCGCGGACTCCATGTACTTCGGCGAAAACTTCGATCGGTTCAATCAGTGGCCATGCAGCGGGGGTGGAAGGAATCAGTATTTCACCACTCTGCAACACTTCTACTGTTGGTAACATGTCTAGCGACGCGGGCGGCCACAAGGGTCCCCACCCCGCATCCACTTCACTCCCGCCCCTACGGAGATGTTGCTCATCGATGGATGTGCTCCCCAGGAGCAGACCTGCCAGGGGAGTCAGTCGAAATGCCAGCAAGTCTCCATTCCTCGAAACGGCAAGATCACATACACCCCACCAGTGTAGAGGGCCTTGTAAGAGTTGAGTCAGGTAACGTCCTTCTGCTCGCTGCCAATCATTGAACTGAGTGGGACGGAGCGGTCGTCCTTCTTCTTGCTCCAGCCACCAGTGAGGGGTGAGGAAGAGGCGCTGCTTCTTTTGTAAGAATGTCGGGTTCAGGCGGTAGATGAAACGCGCAAATGCGGAGAAACTGATCCATTGGTTCAAGGGAGCCTGTGCAAGCAGAGTTATAAGTGTTTGCCGGGCCTCACTATTCTCCACAGCCAGTTCGGTTGGACGAAGTGCCGGTTGGTTGGTCAAGGTGGTGCGACAGCGTAGCCGTAGGCCTTCTTCTTGCAGGTCAAACAACTCTTCATAGGTGGGCTGAGTAAGCCAGAGTTCAAACAGATCATCTGCTACTTCTGTCCGTTCGGGGCCAAGCAATAGTTGCGCTGCATTCGGGAGGGTGCGAAGTGTGGGTAGTGAGGGTAGTGAGGGTAGTGAGGATGTTGCTCCTTCCTCTTTGTAAAGGATGTCCGTTAGCCGTAGGAGGCGGATGGCAAAGCGGAGAAATGGAAGAGGTCGTGGAACGATGGTCTGTAAGGATTTGAGAAATGAGGCCGCAGGTCTCTCCTCTGGCGGAGGGATCGCGGCCGAGCCATCACGAGCAGCTCCCCCCACGGCACCCACAAGGGGTGCCGCTACATTTTGGTGTTCCCCACCCCGCCCTCCAGGAGGGAGCGCAATGAATTGGCTCTCTAGATTCCCTGGATTCTCGTACTCAAGTTGCTGGCCATTAAGTGCTCGTGCCACTAACAGCAGATCAGCTAGCAGGCCATAGGGTTCTACCTGCTGCACAATTGGTGCCTCAGTTTTCCCGCCAGCGCCTTTCTGCACATCAAAAGGTGTAATCGGTAACGTAACACGCAATGTGTTACGCACCTCCGACGGAATGTGCCAGGTCACATCGAATGCTGTTCCTATGCCAGTCACTCCGGCTCTCTGCAAAGGGCGCGATAAATCGGCCCCTACGCTTGTCCGAAAAATCAATGCTTTCTTTTGGAGGGTGGCGAGCATATTCTGCAATTGAGCGGGAGTGCCAAGTGAGAAACGTTCAGCCAGTCCTCGCAGGTCTTCGTCATTCATTGAGCCGCCTGCAAGCGCCAGAGTTGCCAGCAACTGGCGTTGTGGTTTCTCCAGTGTACTTACTACTCGTTTGATTGCTTCAGGTCGTCGAAGAGTTTCCGATACTGCATCTAAAAGTTGCTGTTTACTCAGACCTGTCGTGTTAATGTCATATTCCTTCGCGATCCCCCGCAGGTCGCTCACTCCTTGTAAGCCTAGTATCTCAGTGATGCTCTGTTCCGCCTGTCCCTGTGGTTGCCCCTGTTTCAATGGGGCAGTTATCCGTCTTCTCTGCTCCATAGAAGGAGATGGTGTTCCATTGTTTTTAGAAGAAGCAGAAAAAGAAAGGGGCCCTGTTGGTGAAATGAAGGAGGGTGGTACAAAGGTGGTGGGATGGTTCACCCATTGATACAGGAGGGCTGCTGCATGCTGGCAGAGGGAGGGAGAGGTCAGACCACAAGGGCAGTTGGTACTCCATGAGGTAGAACTATGAATCTCAACTTCAACGTGATACTGGCGGCGTTCAGTTTCTACGTGTTCTATCTCCTGAGCACTTTTTGTCGGTGATGCTGCTTCTTCACGAGCCGTGATCGACCTATCAACGGTGCTGAGGGATGTCTCTTGTGAGAATCCATTCTCTGACACTTCGTTGGCTGCTCTGGACACTCGAGGAGATACATCAACGATGCCACTGAGACGTGCCCCTTGACGATTCGTTGTATGTACTGCACCTCTACGAGAATACTCTTGTCCCAATGCTGCTACTGAAAGCCCCGCCATGCGGATAATATCTGCCGCTCGCAGGTGCTGTAGTGCGCTGGGTACAACATCGACCATATACGTTGTCCGAGTTACAAGGGCGACCGCAAGGGTGCAACCCTACCAGGGGACGACAGGTTAACTTATGTGACGTTATGATAACATGATGTGGGCATGGGGTCAATCAGATTAATTCTACTCCAGCTCGTACATCACATTTGCTACAGTGGTTAATGCGGCAGTCTCGGCACGGAGAATTCGAGGCCCCAATGTCACCACCTGCACACCATGTCGTTGGGCCAGCTTCACTTCCTCGGACATCAAGCCACCCTCTGGACCGATGAACAGGACAATAGTTATTGTTGGAGAAGTACCTGCAGGACGAGGGCGACCACGAGGGTCCCCACGGGCGGCCACAAGGGCCCCCTCCCAACCCCTCTCCACTCCCGCCCCTACGGTTGATGTTGGGTCTGACAGCGGTATCCGAAGACAGTCGCGCAGGCTACGTGCGTGTTCCTCCTCCCATGGCATCAGAGCAAGCGCTCCTGGAGGAATATCATTAAGGGCATGGATCAGGGGGCGAATAGGCAGAAGTTCTGGCAGGCGTGAGCGCCCACATTGCTCTGCTGCCTCCCTGATGATGCGTTGCCAGCGTTGCGTCTTTGATGAGCCAGCGTCCTCAAGGCCGGTCATTGAGCGACGACAAAGAATGGGTGCGAAGGTTGCTACCCCTAACTCTGTTCCCTTTTCCAGAATCCACTCGAAGCGAGCCGATTTGAGCAATCCCTGGCAGAGGATAATCCGAACATGGGATTCGCGCTTGCCAGCTCGACGCTCCAGTAATTCAACCTCTACTCCGGTCCGGCTGCTCCTGGCGACCTGTGCCAGCACTTCGTCGCCACTATTATCAAGTAGTACCAATTGTTCACTGACTGCCAGGTGCAGTACGTCGCGTACCTGGTGGGCAATATCTTTTGGGAGAGCAATGGTCCCCATTCTTGATAGTAGTTCTGGTGGAATAAAAAAGCGGTGCATATTTCTGCATCCCCTGGACGATGATGAATGTTCCCAACCAAGAGCGGTAATATGTTGTCACCCCTCGCCTCGCGAAGGGTCTCTCTCGATGGGCACAGAGATGCTTCGCGAGGCGAGGGGTGACAGCACCGACCTTGAACGTTAAAATTCATTATCGGCCAGGGATTGTCTGATTATCCTGTCAATATCCATCATATGTGCGGAGAGCAGGAAGAGCTAAGAGAGGACAGCCATGGGGATCAACAGTGACGACCTCATTGGGAAAACGCTAGGTACTTGCACACTTGAAAAACTTATCGGTCGTGGTGGCATGGGTACCGTCTATCTGGCAAGACAGATCCGTCCATCACGCCAGGTTGCTGTTAAGGTGTTGCTCCCGAATGCCGTTATGGACCATGAAGTACGCACCGAGTTTCTTGCACGTTTCCGGCGGGAAGCCGATCTCATTGCCAGACTTGAGCACGTCAACATTATGCCCATCCACGAATACGGTGAACAAGATGGGCTTGCATACCTGGTGATGCCTTATCTGGCTGGAGGTAGCCTGCGAGATGTGCTGGCACGCCAGGGTGCTCTCTCGCTTCAGGAAACCGCCAGGTACATGAAGCAGGCAGCAGAGGCACTTGACTATGCCCATAAACAGGGAGTGATTCATCGTGACTTGAAACCTGCCAATTTCTTGCTTCATAGCGATGGACGCCTGGTGTTGGCCGATTTTGGCATCGCTCGAATGATGCAGGATAGTAATAGCACAATTGGCGCAACACTAACGGGTACAGGTATGCTGCTCGGTACTCCCGAGTACATGGCTCCAGAGATGGCAAGCGGAGAGTCAGTTGATTACCGCGCTGATATCTATGAGCTTGGTATCGTCCTCTTCCAGATGCTCTGTGGTCAGGTTCCCTTTCAAGGGAGTACTCCGTACGCGGTAGTTGTCAAGCATTTACAAGAGCCACTTCCATCGCTCCATAGGATGAACCCAGGCATTCCCATAGCAGTAGATGCAGTGGTGCAAAAAGCGACCGCCAAGAAACGCGAAGATCGATATATCTCAGCAGGTGCTCTGGCACAGGCATTGCAAGGTGCTATCAACGGGTCAGGTCCTTTTTTAGAGACACCTTCACTCTACGAACCTACAGTCCTCTCACCCAATCGGCAAGTCCCGCAGACTGTGCCCGTAGTTGTCGCTCCCCCAAAATATGACACTCCGCCAGCTCAGTACAGGATGAACCGGACTACTGAACCCCCTCTGGCGCAACCAGTTACCCCTCATGGGACACCATACGTCCCGCCTGCCTCGCCATCTCGACAGCAGCCCTGGCTGATAATTATTGGGATACTCTTCGCCGTCATTCTCGTGATTGGAGGAGTTCTTGTTGGTCTACAACTCAACAGGGGAACAACCGGAACCAATTCTGTTAGTGGTACAGTAGCAACCTCTCATACAAATACGTCTCCAACTGCCGGAACAACGACGATAGCCACTTCTCAACCCACCGCAGTATCTACTCCTACCGCTGCAATAACGCCACAAGCAGGAATTCCTTTCGGGACTCTGCTCTACTCGGCGACCAGCCCTGGGCAGCATTGTGATACAGGTGGAGGGCAATGGGCAGATTATAATTATCCAGAGATCATATGCCATGGTAGCGGTGTGCAAATCATTAATCATGATAGTCAGTCTAATTTAGTAGGAACCCTTCTACTTGGATTGCCCAACGGCCAGCACTTCCCTTCCGACTATGTCATCGACGTACAGCTACAGCAGGCAAGCACATCTCACGAGGATTTTGGTGTCTATTTCCGCAACCAACCGAGGAGTGCGGCAGGAGTCTACACTTTTCTCATTCACCCGGATGGCTCCTGGAGTGCCTATGTTTACGATAACACAACAGGTAATCCGACGGCGATTAAGAATGGTTCACCCAGCATCGATGCATATGCTCCTCTCACCGTAGATGTTGTTGTTTCTGGCTCTCACTTTAGTTTCTATGTGAATAGGCAACAGGTGGGCAGTGCCAGTGACACAACATATAGCCAGGGAACTCCAGGCATTGTAGTAGATGGAGGTGGAACGATCTTTGCCAGCAATTTTAAGCTCTACACGGTAGCAGGATAAGGGAAGAAAGTGATCAGAGTCACATCCATTTACAGCAAAATCGTGTAAAATATTCATGAATGCACGTCTATAATGCAGATTGACAAACTACCGCGGCCAGACCGTAGGGGCCGATTTATCGCAGCCCACCGCCGATTATGAAATTTAACAACCAACATCGGTAAAGTGTTGTCACCCTGAGCGAAGCGAAGGGTCTCTCTCGATGGACAGAGAGATGCTTCGCGAGGCGAGGCATGACAGTATCGACCTTGAATGGTAAATTTCATTATCGGCCAGGGATTGCCCGATTATCTTGTCAACATCCATCATATATGCGGAGATCCGGAAGAGCTAAGAGAGGACAGCCATGGGGATCAACAGTGACAACCTGATTGGGAGAATGCTGGGATCATGCGCGCTCGAAAGACTGATCGGACATGGCGGTATGGGCGTCGTCTACCTTGCACGGCAGGCACGACCTTCACGTTATGTCGCTGTTAAGGTCTTGCTCCCAGACGCCACAATGAGCGAGGAAATGTACGAAAATTTTCTTGCTCGTTTTCGACGGGAAGCCGATGTCATCGCCGGGCTCGAACATATCAACATCATGCCCATCTATGAATATGGTGAGCACTATGGGCATACCTACCTGGTGATGCCCTATCTCACCGGAGGAAGTCTACGTGACCTGCTCCTTCATCGCCGTGCACTTTCGCTTCGGGAAGCCAGCATCTATATCGACCAGGCTGCCTCCGCCCTCGACTATGCACATAGCCAGGGAATAATTCATCGCGACATCAAGCCAGGTAATTTCCTGCTGCATGCCGATGGACGGCTCGTCCTGGCAGACTTTGGCATTGCACGAGTGATACAGAGCAACAACAATGTCTTCTCAACACTGACCAGCTCGGATATGCTTCTGGGCACTCCTGAGTATATGGCTCCAGAGATGGCAACTGGAGAGCCAATTGATTACCGCGCTGACATCTACGAGTTGGGCATTGTGCTCTTTCAAATGATCACCGGACAGGTCCCGTTCAAGGGGGACACACCCTACGCTGTAGCAATCAAACACGTCCAGGAACCACCACCTGCACTGCACAGGCTGAATCCGGCTATCCCGATGGCTGTGAATGCTGTTGTACAGAAAGCTATTGCAAAACGGCCTGAAGATCGCTACCAGTCGGCAGGAGCATTGGCACAGGCACTGCGTAAAGCGCTTGCGACTCCTCTCCTTGATACTTATTTTCCTGAAGCCCCGACTGTACTGGCTGACGCGGCTTCAGTCCCGGCATACAATCCAACACCACAGC
>WNGL01008251.1_pt1 | contig 12202 bp, 12 predicted proteins | sample 5400591 | NCBI WGS metagenome assembly WNGL01 (sample SAMN13153377, study PRJNA577476) | soil metagenome | isolation source: 80 cm soil or saprolite under Garry oak tree replicate 1 | place: USA:California | collected 2016-06-15
CCGGGCGGGCCGCTTCGGTCATGAACGGAGCGGGATAGACGATGGATGGCAGCGACTCGTCCAGTTCCACCCCGAGATGAGGCCATATGTAGGCGCTCGGCATGAGCACCAGCTGGCCTCCGTCAGCCAGGCTGACGTCGACGTCTGGGTCCTCGCTGGTCCATAGGCATTCTTGGCCCGGGTCGGGTCGCAGGCTCTTCATCTCGATCCACAGGCATGCTTCGCTACGATCGGGCCGCAATCGGGGGTTGACGTGCGACAGGAACGCATATGGTCCAGCTGCAGCGAGCTCCCGGCCCGCAGCGGTAACGACGTCCGCGAGCAGGGGTTCGAGACGCTCCCACTCCTGTCGGAAGGCGCGCTCCCAGTACTCCTCGAGAACCTCGATGAACTGGCGCAGAACCTCGCCCGGATCCTCCAGCGTCTGGCGCGCCAGACGTTCGGCGTCGGGTCCGGAGGCGGCGGCGCGCTCGAGTACGAGGTCGAGAATCGAATGGTCGTCCAGGAACCCATCGCTTCGGGGGAACTCGCCCGCGAAATGATGGAGGAACTCAACCCGCAGCTGATCCTCGCCGAGCGCCGAGAGCGACCTGATCTCCTCTTCGAAAGACCAGTAGTCCCCCACGGGAGAGGCGAGGGTCGCGATATAGCCGTCGTAGGTCCATGCGAACTCACCGATCCGCCGCCTGAGCTCCCGCGGGAGATGCCGCGTTGAGCGCACCCACTCGTGTTGCAGCGGATGGTGCTTGGGCTGGGTGATCACATGGAGGCTGAAGATGGCCTCGATCACGGGCGAATAGACGATCGCGAGCCAGCTCGAGGGACTCGCAGGCAGGCGCAGCCGGATCACGCAGTCCCCTTTCGTCGATTCAACCGAGCCACCGTCTCTTCGAGCCGATCAAGGACGGCGGAGACTCGGTGAGGACGTCGAGTCTGCCTGCACCCCGCCGTTCATTGTTCTCGATCCGGGGCGAAGCTTGATTCGCGATCTGCCAGATCGTTGGTCGCATGCGGGACCCTATGGTATCCCGGCCGTTCGGGATCATGTCCGTTTCACGCTTCTGCCGGCACATGGCAGGCCTGGGCGTAGCCGGAGCTTTACAGCAGCGCGGCGACCGCTTCGACGACGGCTTGCGGCGACTCGGCCGGGACGAAGTGCCCGACCCCGGTGAGCACCCGGCTTTCCGAGTGCGGGTAGGCCCGCTCGAACCCTTCCCGGTGTTCGAGTGGCCGCATCGGGTCGCGATCGCCCCACAGCGCGATGGTGGGGATCTCAATGGGGCTCGCAGCTTGTGACCGGCTCCGGCGAGCCGCTCGTGCCCGGTACCACCAGATGCTCCGCCCGAACGCGCCCGGACGCGCGTAGGCGTCGATCACGAACCGCAGGTCTTCCGGCGCGATGGGCTCGCGGCCGGCCCAGTGCCGGTAGAAGTGGGCCAGGTACAGGCCCACGGACCTGCGGTCGCCGTCGATCAGCTGCTCGGCGAGAGGAAGGAGGTGGAAGGACTGATACCACGCCTCACGCTGAGCCCGGGGCGTGTAGCGTTTATCGCCGATGTGGGGGTGGGTCGGGTTCAGCAGCACGAGCCCGCGGATGCGCTCCGGCGCCAGCCTCGCCACTGCGGGGGCGACGGCGGAACCGACGTCGTGGCCGACGACGACCGCATCGTCGAGCCCAGCCGCGTCGAGCAACTCGAGGATGTCGCGGGCGAAGGATTCCTCGCCGGCCGCATCAGCAGGATCTCCGCTTGGGGGGTCGGAGCCTCCGAAGCCGAAGAAGTCCGGCGCGATGCAGCGACCTATCTGCGCGGCGCGTGGCAGGACATGCCGATAGTCGAACCACAGGCCGGGCCACCCGTGCAGCAGGACGATGCCGGCGCCACGCCCAGCGGTTACGAAGTGCATTCTGCCGCGGTTCAAGGTCGCGAAATTGTCAGCGAACGCGCCCTGCATCATCTGGGGAAGCACCCGTGGCCCGCGGTGAGCGAGAAGACCTTTTCTGCGCGGGGAAAGGTTCACGAAACCGCTGGCCGGCTAGCATCGCTGGCTCCTCTGGCTGAAGTTCCCGCGTGGCGTCCCTCCCGGGCACCGGGCGGGACCGCGGACCTCGCTTCTGCCTGGCCGGCCCGGGCGGAGCGGCCCGGAAGGCGGGAGCCGGGGCGGCTGCCTGTCCCTCCTTCGCGCCGGCTGGCCAGATACGCCCCGGCGGTGACCAGGGCGGTCCCGGCCAGGGACACCAGGGTGATCGTCTCGCTGCGAAAGACGGCGCCCAGCACGATCGCGACGGGTGGCAGGAAGTAGACGGTCACCGAGGCGCGAGTTGATCCGACCCGGCCGGCGAGCGTGGTAAACGCGACGAACGCGAAGGCGGTTCCCAGGCAGCCCAGAGCCGCAACGGCCAGCAGGCTGGACCATGCGAACGTCGAGCGGGGGATGTCGGCCAGCCCGAGGGGCGCCACGGGCGCGAGCGCGGCCAGCTGCGCCCGCCAGATGACCGGCAGTGCCCCGTGGCGCTGCTGCAGCGGAGCCGCGAGGTTGAACGCGATGCCATAAAGCGCGGTCGCCAGCACGACTAGGCCGATCGCCGCCGCGGTCGCGTGGGCGCCGTGCAGCGACGGCCAGCTGATCACCATCACGCCGCCGAAGCCGATCAGCAGCCCGGCCCGCCGAGGCCCGCCGGGAAGCCTGCCGGAGATAAGGGCAGCCACCACCGCGGTGAACAGCGGCGCTGCCGCATTCAGCATGCCCGCCAGCGACGAGTCGATCGACTGCTCAGCCACCGCGAACAGCAAGAAGGGACCCGCCATCCACACCGCGCCCAGCAGCGCAATCGCCGGCCAGTCCGCGCGGGGGACGCTGCGCCGCGCGGCCGGGACCGCGGCCAGCGCGGCCGCGCCGAACGCCAGCCGCAGCAGCGCGACGAGCTGCGGCGCGAAGTGGCCGACGCCGATGCGGATAAAAAGAAACGAGGACCCCCACGCCGCTGCGACGGCCATCAGCCACGCCCAGTCGGCCGCGGCGAAGGGTGCTTCTGTTCGCATGACCTGCTCTCCTAAGTGGATAGCCGGTGGCTCGGTCGCGCAGGCCCCGGGTGAGGTGGCCTGCCAGCCCGGCAACCCGTGCGCCAAGGCCCACCTCGCACCATTGCCACGGCCATGGCGGGGCGCCAGCAGTCCGCGATGAGCATCGACCAGGCAGCGGCGCGCGGCCGCCACCTCCACCGGCGCCGGCAGCAGGCCTCGCACGTCGACGTCTGTCAGCAGCCGCGTTATGATCGCCTCCGGCACCCGGCGGCGCCCACGCCTCTGAACGTCTCCGCCGCGGACGCGCGGGCGCGAACGCAAGTGGCGAAGGGGAAACAGGAGCCAGGCACGTGGCCTGGCTATCTGGCCCGTCCCATTCATCCCGCGATCCGCCCGGGCCTGCCGAGGGGACAAGTTCGATAGCTACCACAAGGCCCTCCGCCGACAAGTAGCCGTTGCCGCCCGGGCTATCGAGCGTCGCGCCGCTCCGAGTGCAGTACCGGCGCTGGTCCGCTTCCCCGGCCGGTCATCCACTTCCGCGGCGACCTTGCCGTTGGCTCCGAAGACGACGGTTCTCATCACGCACCTCCTCGATGTGGGCCGCGAGCGGTTGCCGCTCTCGCCGCGAATCCCTCTCTACTGGCGCTCCCAGCCGAGTGGGTGCATCCCGCAGCCCTCGGCACGCCCCTCCTGCCGCGGCGCCCGCTCGCTTCGCCGCAGGCCGGCGGGCGCCAGGCACGGACGCATCAAAAGGCGAGGAGCGCGCCCGCCGCGGCCACGGTGGCCGCGCCTATCAACCCCCGCTGGAATCCCTGGGTCAGCGCGTCCGGCATCGATACCGAATGACCTCCCACGGCCCCGCGCTGATCGATACCGAACGCCGGGTGGATCACTACCGAACGCCAGGTGGATCATTGCCCACAGGCCCAGCGCCGTCAGCACGATCGCAGCTAATGCGATCAGCCGGGGCCGATCACGAGCCGTCGGTGCCGGGTATCTCGAAGTGGCATCCAGGAGCGTCCTCCTCTTCGCGGTGCGGGGCAGAATCTCCCTAGCCCGCCGCTGACTTCATTTGGTACCCCGAATCGGCGGATGGATCACTGATTCCTCAGAAAGCGAATCAATGCACGCGGCCCGGCGCTAATCGCTGGCTCGTTACCCGGTAAAGCCGCCCGGAGCTGCCGCGAGGTAGGCGGCGATCTCGGGAAACAGTGCGGCGATGCTCGGGGAAACAGTGTTGAGGCGCTCGGGCGATCTCGAAGAGCACGTAATGTCCCTGGGGCGAGGGGCTGGATGAGATCCTGGACGGCGCCCGCCGCCGCGCCGGGCTGGAGCATGCGACCTGCCACGAGCTGCGGCATACGTGCCTGACCCGGCTGCGGGAGGCGGGGATGGCGCTGGAGGCGGTGCAGGCCCAGGCCGGGCATCTGAGCATCGAGTCGACCCGGGTCTACCTGCACCTGGCCAACGACTGGCTGGCCGGGGAGTACCGGCGCGCCGCCGCGCACTGTTGGATTGCGCCGTCCCTGAGCGCGTCAGGGCATGATCACTGGAAGCCAGGCTGGTCAAATGGTGATTGCCAGGTCGTCGAATGCGATGCGGAGCCGGTGGCGGCCGGGGACGTCGGTGGCAATGTCGTAGTGGTTGCGGCGCAGGTTCTGCACGTAGGCGTGACCGGCGGCGAGAATCGCGCTGAGCGATGCCGTTTCAGGCCGCGGATCGGCCGGAGCCGGGCCGTCAGCCGTCCGTGATCTGCTTCGATCGGGTTGTTCGCGTACCGGTCCACGATGTGCAGCGCCGAGGGGACCAGCTCGTCAAGCACCCGCAGGTAGGCGGGCGCGCGGTCGGTCGTGACCTCGGCCGGGGCCGTGCCCGCGCGCAGCGCCCGGGTGAAGAAGCGCCGCGCGGCTGCCAGGTCACGCCTCGCCGGCAGCAGCACATCTATGACCTGGCCATGCTGACCGGCCGCCCGGTGAGATAGGCCCGCTTGCCGGCGACCTTCAGGTAGGTCTCGTCGACGAACCACCGCCGCCCGGAGCGTGACGGCACGGTCTCGCAGCCTCGATGAACTCGCAGGTGAAGCGCTGCACCCACCGGTAGACGGTCACGTGATCAACAGTGACCGCTGGAAGGCTCACGATATCTGGCGGTTGACACTAACGTTCGTGGCGCCTAACGTTAGGAGCCGTTGCCCGGAGACTCCGGAGGGAGAAGGATCGCGGGCCAGCAAGTGGCGTTCTTCGAGGTGATCAGCCCTGATCATGAGCGGGCGCGAAGTTCTACGGCGAGCTTTTCGGCTGGCAGGTGGCCGCCGACCCGGCGATGGGCTGGTATGGCCTGGTCGACACCGGTGCCGGCGAGGCCGCGATCCGCGGCGGCATCGGCCCGTCGTCCGAGCCCGGCGAGACGGGCGTGAAGATCTACATGCGGGTCGATGACCTGGACGCCTACCTGGACCGCGCCGAGAAGCTGGGCGGCAAGCGGCTGCTCCCGCCCACGGACCTGCCGGGAGACTACGGCCGGTTCGCCGTCTTCACTGACCCGGACGGGAACCAGGTCGGGCTGCGGAGCGGAGGACGGCGACATGAGCGGACAGCAGCGGGAACCGGCGGCTGGCGAGGAGCGGGCGGCCGCCGAGGCGCTGCGGGCGATCGCTGAGCCGCGTCGGCGTGCGATCCTGCGGCTGGTCGCCCGCGACGAGCTGGCTGCCGGGCAGATCGCCGCGGCGTTCGACATCACCAGGACCGCGGTCAGCCAGCACTTGCGCGTGCTGAAGAACGCTGGCCTGCTGTCCGAGCGCCGTGACGGCACCCGGCGGCTGTACCGGGCACGGGCCCAGGGACTGGCCGGCCTGCGGCATTTCCTAGACGACATGTGGGCCGACTCGCTGGACGCCGCGTGCCGGATCGCCGAGGCTGAACGGGGCATGGCCGATGATGACCGGGCCGCCAGCGCCGGATGACCGGCTGCTCGGCAACGGGCAGCCGGAGTCCGAGAGTGGCGCGGACCATCCCGGCGATGATCCGCTCGGCGCGCAGCGCGCGAGGCTGGCCGGCTTCTGGGCGCTGGTGCAGACGGTTTCGCTACTACGCGGAGCGAAGCAGCGACCTGGCCGCCAGCCGGGACCGGAATGAGTTGGGGATGAGGAGGACAGATGACCCTGGCAGATGAGCCGGCGCGCCGGCCGGTGTCCACTGCGTTGCGGCGGCCGACGCGCCGGCAGTCAACCCTGGTCCGCAGCGGTTCCCAGCACGCCTTCGACGTCTACGTCAAGACGATCGGCACCTGGTGGCCGGCCCGGCAGTTCTCCGCGGAACGCGACCGGGTTCGCGGCGTCGCCATGGAGCAGCGCCCGGGCGGCCGGGTCTACGAGACCTGGGACGACGGCACCGAAATCGACTGGGGCACGGTAGTCGCATGGGAGCCGCCCAGGCGGTTCGTGATGACCTGGGCCGCGACGCCCGCCGCGACGGAGGTCGAGCTCACCTTTCGCGGCACTCGGCCCGGCGCTGACCCGGGTGGCGGTCGAGCACCGCGGATGGGAGGCGCTCACGGAGGAGCAGCTGACCGAGGATTGCGCGCTGCCCGGCGGCTACCGCTCCGGCGCCTACTCAGATGGCTGGGCCACGATCCTGGAGTGCCTGGCCAAGGCGATCGTCCGGGGCTGACGAGCTCTTGATGTCGGCGTGCCTGATTGCGCAGCCGGTCCGATGAATGCGGTGAACAGCGGGCGGGTCCGCCGGATTCTCCGGCTGTTCACCCCGTACTGGCGCCGAATGACCGTGATCATGGCGCTTATCCTTGTCACCGCCGTGCTCGGTATCGCGAATCCCCTGCTCACTCGGGTGGTGTTCGACCGTGGTTTGTTTGCCGAGGGCGGTCCCCGGCTCGGCTTCCTTTGGGTGCTGTGCCTGGTCATGTTCGCCATCGCCCTCGCCGGTGGGGCGTTGGGGATCGGACAGACTGTGCTGACCAACCGGGTGGGCCAGCAGGTGATGCTGGACCTCCGCAATCGGCTCTACCGACATCTGCAGGACCTGTCACTGTCGTTCTTCACCAGTGCCCGGACCGGTGAGCTGCAGTCGCGTATCACCAGTGATGTCGCCGGTGTTCAGACCGTCCTCAGCGCCACGGCGTCGAAGGTCGTGGCCGACGTGGTGACGCTCACATCGGCGCTGGTGGCCATGCTGATACTGTCCGTGCCACTCACAGGAGTGGCGCTGCTCACCGTCCCGCTGTTCGCCGTGGCGGCTCGCGTGGTGGGCGCCCGCCGCCGCACGGTCATGGGTGCGACGCAGCGCGCGACAGCCGAGTTGTCGTCGATCACCCAGGAGACGCTGTCGGTGTCGGGGGTGGTTCTCGCCAAATTGTTCGGACGTCAGCGCCGCGAGATCTCCCGTTTTGAGAAGGAGAACCAGCGCCTGGCCGGCCTAGCGGCTCGTCAGCAGGTAATGTCCGAGGCGTTCTTTACCGTGGTGCTGACGTTTCTCGGCGTAACTCCGGTGGCCATCTATCTGGTTGCCGGCTACCTGGCCGGCGGGCACCCGGGCCTGACGGCAGGCACGGTGGTGGCCTTCACGACATTGCAAGCGCGGATCTTCTTCCCAGTGGCGGAGCTGCTCCAAGTGAGCGTGGAGCTGCAGTCGTCGATGGCGCTGTTCGAGCGAATCTTCGGCTACCTCGACCTCCAGCCCGACATTGCCGAGCGGCCAGATGCCGTCGACCTGCCGGTCCAGCGGGCACAGGGACGAATCGTCATGCGAGAAGTACGCCTGCGTTACGGTGGGCCGGCCCACGGGAGCGGGGATGGGCAGCGCTGGGTGCTCGATGGCATCAGCTTCGAGGCCGCCCCTGGGGGACTGGTAGCACTTGTCGGCCCCTCAGGCGCCGGCAAGAGCTCGATCGTCAACCTGGTGGCACGGCTATATGACCCGACCGAGGGGAGCGTGCAGATCGATGACGTCGACCTGCGCGACCTGCGTGCGGCCGCTCTCGCCCGGCTGGTCGCAATGGTCACCCAGGACAGTTATCTATTCGGCGGCACCTTGCGGGAGAACATCGCCTACGGCCGGCCCGATGCCACCGACGACGAGGTAGTCGCGTCTGCGCGGGCTGCGGCCATTCACGACCACATCCTCGGCCTGCCAGAGGGATACGACACGATGGTCGGCGAGCGCGGCGTACGCCTCTCAGGCGGCGAGCGCCAGCGGGTCGCCATCGCCCGCGTCCTCCTCCACGACCCGAAGGTGCTGGTTCTCGACGAAGCCACATCGTCGCTTGATACCTCCTCTGAGCGGCTGGTGCAGGCGGCCCTTGCCACGTTGATGCGCGGCCGCACGACCCTCGCCGTCGCCCACCGCCTGTCCACGATTCAGGCAGCCGAGGTCATCCACGTCATCGACCACGGCCGCATCGTCGAGACCGGCCGCCACTCCGAGCTGGTTGCCGCCGGGGGCGTTTACGCCGGGTTGTACGACGAGCAGTTCGAGGGTGGTCGCATCGAAGCCCGCTGTGCCGACGGTGTCGTCTTCACGGACGGCAAATGCCAGTTCACCGACAACCCCGACACCGTCACCCGCTCGGCGCGCTGCCGGTGCTGACCGCCCCACCGGCCGCTTGCGATATGGCTTCGGGCACGGCACGGTCGGGCTTCCTGCGGGAGGGAGAATATTCACCGGCCATGTTGGCGGGTTGAGGACTCGCACGCCACCGGTTCTTCTACAACTCCCAAACCGGCGGTGGACCGACCGCGCCTTTCCTACGGCGCCTGCGAGTCGACCGAGCTGGGGTACGCGGTGACCGGCCATGCCGCGCAGAGCCGGACGGTACACACCGGCATGGAGCAGATCACCGGCAGCGAGACCCGCCAGCAGGCTTACGTCGGGATTCCGGGGCACGGCGAACAACTTGGCCCTCGTGTTCACGGTCACGCCCAGGTTGGCCGGCCCGTCGAGGGGCCCGCGGCCGCGTCCGAGCTGGGGCGGTTCGAGCGGAGCGCGCCGGCGAGGTGCTGCCTGCGCCGAGACGCGCCGGGCGTGAGGCGGTGGGCGTGATGGCCGATGTCGTGGAGCGCGACGGTGCCGGGCTGTCCGCTCTAGAGACCCAGCAGCGGAGCTTCTCCAGCTCCCGACAACCTGGCGGTCCGGCACGGCCAGTGGCAGTCGGAGACCTCGGCCGCCCGACGCGGAGCGCTACTGCGAGCTGATGATGCGCGCGCTGCCGGAGAGGCACGGGGGCGAGCTGGGGCACAGGCCAAGTGACTGTGGCGCACGTGGCGGTCCGCTGAGCACCTCCCCTGGGCTGGACCCCGGGGAGGTGCTCACCACGGCGATCGGCGAGCGTGACCTGGCCGGGGCGCGGGACGTGGCCAGCGTGGTAGACGCCAGGATCAGGCGGCGCGTGGCCGGGATGGTCCCGCTGCCGCAGCGGCCCTGGAGCAAGCGCGTCCCCCAGGTCCGGCCCGAGCATCATGCGTACGTCCGGTAGCTGGCGCTAATGATGGATGGGCGCAAGGAGCGCATAGGCGAGCACAAGCCGGAGTGGGCCACCAGGGCGCTCGGGCCCGTTCCCGGCGAACTGCTGAACCAGCTGGCCTGGCAGCGCAAGACCGCGTCGATCGGCACCTACCGCGAGCTGTCCGGATTCGACCATCCGGCCGAGGCGATCGGGCCGGAGCCTGTGACTGGCGACCCGGACAGGCGGGTGGCATGGCACGAGGCGCTCGCCTGTCTGGGCCAAGCCAACGGCACCGATGTCCGCAGCCTCCCCGACCACTCGTCGCTGGAGGAGATCCTGTGGGTGATCAACGGTTATGCGCTTCCGCTGGCCGCAATGCTCATCACCGCAGGCTGGGTGACCGGCGCGGGCCACGCACCATGTTCGCTGCCGGGGTGGCGGTGTTCACGCTGGCCTCCGTCGCCCGCGGGCTGTCCGCCGGCCCGGGCCAGCTGATCGCCTGCCGGGTGATCCAGGGCCTCGGCGCGGCCCTGCTGGCGCCGCAGACCCTGACCATCCTGACCTCGTCGCCGGCATCGGCTGGATGATCGCAACCATCCAGGCCGAACAGCCACTCGTTGGTCGGCAAGAGCACGAGCTGGGCCCTGCGTGAGGGAGGTGAAGGAGGGTTCGCCGCTGGTTACTGGATGAGACGTGGGCGCAGATCCTGGACATGCTGCGAACTGGCGTCTGATGCGGCCGAAGGCAGGGACTGGTCCGGCCTGGTCAGCGGGTTGCGCGAGACAGCGGCCTGGGGCCGCCGGTCCTGGGCCGCGATCCGTGGGCCTGGTCTTCCTGGCCGGTATTTCCCAGGTCACAGACATGTGACCGGATCTGGGAGGAGGTTTCAGGTCCAGCTGTGTCCCGCTGGGTCCAGCTGTGGCACGGACGTATGACGGACGGGATTCCCGGGGTTCACGGCGGATTCTTGTGGGCCAGCCGCGGGCCGGGTGCTGGTGCGGAGGGCTTGCCCGATCTGCTGGCTGGCGAGCTGGTCGTGGCCCGGTATGCAGTGCGCGTGGGTGGTGAGCAGGACCCGGACGCTGTGCCCGGCGCGGGCCGCGATTTCGGCGGGCGGGGGCCGGAGGCCAGCCACAATGACAGGGCGGCATGACGCAGATCGTACGGGCGGCGCATCAACTGGGTGCCTGGCGAAGCACGACACAGTGCTGCGGTGCGGGCCTGGTGCCAGGTCCGGCCATACATGCTTTCGCTGAGCGGGCCGCCGCGGGCGCTGCGGAACAGCCGCCCATCTTCGGTGCATCCGAAGGCCCGCAGGTGCCAGCGCAGGAGGCGGGCAAGCTGCGGGGGGATCGGGACCGTCCTGATGGCGCCTTCCGGGCGGTGTTTGAGGCCGCGGAGTTCGCGTGGGGTGCCGTTACCAGTCCAGGCACGCGCGGACCGGGGGAGGGGCGCTGTGAGTGTCAGCTGTCCCCAGCCGTGTGCGGGGAGGGTGCAAGAGCTGGCGCGGAGCGCGACGGCTTCGGCGGGTCGCAGTGCCGCGTACAGGCAGCCGAAGAACGCGGTCAGCTCCGGGCGGATCCTGGTGATCTCGGCCAGGAGGGCTTGCACCTCGGCTGGGGGCAGCTGACTGCGGGCCTGGCGGGCAGGATGATCTCGGGGGCTTCCATGTGATGCGGTCCAGGGGGTTGGCCGCGAGGAGTCCGAGTTCTGCCGCGTAGCCGAGGCAGCCATGGAAGACGGCCCGCTTGCGGGTGATGGTCGCAGCCGCGGCGCGGGTCCCGTCCAGGCGCAGGGCCAGGGCGTCCAGCGCGCGCCGGGTCACCTGTGGGTCGGCCAGGGCGGCCAGCGGCAGACAGTGATGCCGTGCCCAGGCCAGCGCCGCGGTGACCGCCGGGCCGGGATCAGTGCCAGCCCGGGCAGGGTTGAAGTCGTGCCCGTAGAGGGCAGTACGCAGTACCGCCGCTGGGGGCCTGCCCCGGCCCGGTGTGAACAGAGCCGGGGTGATGGTGGCCAGCGCGTCGGCAATCCCGGCCCGGGTGCAGGCTGCCGCCAGGGGCCATTTCATCGCAGCGTAGGCGGCCGCGTGCTCCAGCCAGCTGATGGTGGCAGGCGCGCCCGTGTCCCAGGACGCCGGTTCCCCGGATCCGGGGCTGAAGTCCAGGCCCTTGCGGGCAGCGCGGATGAGCTCGGCCCGGTAACTGTCCGCCAGGCCCCGGGTGATGAACGACCGCGACCGGGACCGGCCGGCGGCATGCCAGCGGACCTCGAACGGGCGGCGGCGGTCCGGCCTGCGGCGGATCGCATGGATCCGGACATCAAACGCGTCCATGTTGTTAACCCCCTCCGCCACCCCCCGGTACGCCAGCGCTCACATGACCGGCAGCTCCGGTTCCCGACAGGCCTGCAGAGCAGGCCCCCGGGGTAGATGGCCATCAGGAAGGTCAACGCGATCACCGGGCTGGGCTGCGCAGAAGCACAAGAAGCCAGCGCCGGCCAGCTGTCAGCCAGCGGGATACGGGCATCGGCAGCCCGGGAGAGTGAGCACGATGGCATGCGCCAGCGCAATACATTCGGTACCGAACGCCGAATAGGCACCCGTCGTCGCCGACTCCTTGGGCGCGGCCGGAGCGCACCGATCACCCAGTTCTGCGGCGGGCCGTGGCCACCGAGGAGACGTCGGGAACATCGCCTGTCGCTGGCTGGAGCAAGCACCTTGGCGC
>WNGL01011516.1_pt1 | contig 12202 bp, 13 predicted proteins | sample 5400591 | NCBI WGS metagenome assembly WNGL01 (sample SAMN13153377, study PRJNA577476) | soil metagenome | isolation source: 80 cm soil or saprolite under Garry oak tree replicate 1 | place: USA:California | collected 2016-06-15
TGCATAGAGCGTGCACCGACACAGCCACCCGCCGCGGCGTAACGATCAACACGGAGTTGGTCAATGCCGATCCACCTGCAACATGCGACCCGACGATCCTGGCAGCAATGGAAGAAGCGGCTAAGAGCGCAGGCAAAAGTTATCAGAAGATGGTGAGTCGCGCCTATCATGACTCGCTCTTCATGGCGCGAATAGCACCCGTGGCGATGCTGTTTATTCCCTGCCGCGGCGGGGTCAGTCATAGACCTGACGAGTACGCCTCGCCGGAGTGGATCGGCAGCGGAGTCCATGTGCTAGCGCGCACCCTCGCCACGCTAGCCTCATAGCGCCTCTCTTTGCAACTTCGTCGGGCCGTTGTATTCTATGCCTCAACCCGTTAGGGTTCCCCGCTTCCCCAACCATGAGCACGCATGCGACAAACCGCATCGTAGGCGCCCCCGTTCCCCGCAAGGAAGGGGCGGAGAAGCTACTGGGCCGTGCGCGGTATGTCGACGACATCGAGCGCGAAGGCATGTGGCACGGCGCTACAGTTCGCAGCACAGTTCCGCGCGCCATCATTCGCTCTATTGGCTTCGATCGAACAATCGACTGGAACGAATTCACCGTCGTCACCGCAGCGGATATTCCCGGCCAGAATCACATTCAAATGATCGCCGCCGACCAGCCTTGTCTGGCTGACTGCAAGGTAAATCACTGCGACGAGCCGATCCTGCTTCTCGCGCACCAAGACAAGCACAAAGTGCGAGCGGCCGTGAATGCCGTTCACATCGAGTACGATTTGTTGCCACCGGTCTTCACCATCGAAGAGAGCGAACGGCAGCAAGTCGTCGTGTGGGGTGCGGATAACCTGTTCAAGAGCTTCCTGCTTGAGAAAGGTGACGTGGACTCCGCGTGGGCGACAGCAGCGCACATCGTTGAGGGCGAATACCGCACCGGGGCCCAGGAACATCTCTACATTGAAAACAACGGCGTTATCGCGGAGTACAGCGTTGACAACGGTGTAACTGTATGGGGCTCGCTGCAATGCCCCTTTTATGTGCACCGCTCGCTTCTTGCGGTCTTTGATCTGCCGGCAGACAAGGTGCGCGTAATTCAAACCGAGACCGGCGGCGCATTCGGAGGCAAGGAGGATTTCCCCTCTACTTTGGCTTCTCATGCGGCGCTGCTTGCCATGAAGAGCGGCCATCCAGTGAAGATGGTTTACGACCGCATGGAGGATTTGGCCGCTACAACCAAGCGCCATCCCTCGCGCGTGCGGCATCGCACCGCGCTCGACGAGAAAGGCAAACTCTTGGCAATGGACATTGAACTGGCTACCGACGGCGGCGCCTACTCAACGCTCTCGTCCACTGTGCTTTCGCGCGCCACGCTGCATTCGCCAGGACCGTATGTATGTCCCAATGTGCGCGTTCAATCCCGCTCCTGGGCAACAAACACAGTCCCCTACGGAGCGTTTCGCGGATTCGGCGCGCCTCAGGCCGTCTTTGCCATCGAACGACACATGGATGAGATCGCCGCATACATTGGGATCGATCCTGTCGATTTGCGCCGCAGAAATTTCCTGCACGACGGCGACACCACCGCGACCGAGCAGATAATGCGCGAACCAGTGATACTCGATAAACTTCTTGACCGAGCACTGGCAGAGAGCGGCTACCACCAGCGACGCTCACAATTTATACGCGAGAACGCGGATAATCCAGTCAAGCGTGGGATGGGCATCGCCGCCTTCTATCACGGCTCGGGCTTCACTGGTTCAGGTGAGCGATATCTGAACTCACTGGCGGGCGTGGATGTGACGCCCGATGGCAAAGTGCGTGTTTTGGTGTCGAGCACTGAGTTCGGTCAGGGAACCAACACCATTCTCACGCAGATCGCCACGGAAGCCATCGGCCTCGATTACGACGATGTCGTGATGGCTCCCGCTGACACCAGCATCGTTCCCAACAGCGGACCGACCGTCGCTTCTCGCACGTCCATGGTAGTGGGCCGCCTGATTGAACGTGCCTCCATACAGCTCCTGGCAATGCTGCGGGAGCAAGCCGGACTTGCGGAGCACTCCTCTCGGGAAGATTTTTTCGCCGCATGTGATCGTCTTCGCAGTAAGAATGGCGAAGTCGTGTCGCTCTGCCGCTATGAAGCTCCGCCTGGCATTTTTTGGGATGATCAGAAATATCGCGGTGACAGGTGGGCAGATTGAGGGCGGAATCGCTCAGGGAATCGGCTACGCGCTGTATGAGAAGGTAATCCTGCAGAACGGTCACATGGCCAACAATCAGATGACCAACTACATTATGCCGACCGCCGAGGATGTGCCACCCATTCACATCTACTTTGAAGAGATTCCATTTCAGTATGGCGGTTACGGCGCCAAAGGTATCGGCGAACTGCCGCACGATGGACCGGCACCCGCAATTCTAAATGCGATAAGAGACGCGATCGGCGTCAGCTTTAACTCGATTCCGTTGTTGCCGGAAGATTTGTTCGCGAGGCTCAACGCTCGACAAACAGTTGCGGAGCCGGCAAACGTATGAGCGCATCCTTGTCCAGAATCAACTTGACCGTGAATGGTGAGGCCCGCACCGTTCACACGCATCCGATGAAGAGGCTGCTTGATGTTTTGCGCGAAGACCTGCGCCTCACTGGAACGAAAGAAGGCTGTGGCGAGGGCGAGTGCGGATCATGCTCAGTGCGCGTGAACGGCGAACTTGTGAATAGCTGCCTCTTGCCAATCCTGCAGGCTGAGGGTGCAAGCGTCGAGACCGTCGAGGGCTTAGCCCAAAATGGCGAGTTGCATCCGCTTCAGCAGGCATTTCTGAAATGCGGCGGTGCACAGTGCGGCATCTGCACTCCTGGAATGTTGATGGCTGCAACACAGCTTCTGGCGCGTAATCCAAATCCAAGCATCGCCGAAATTCGCGAAGGCCTCGCCGGCAATCTCTGCCGTTGCACTGGCTTCACCCGCATCTTCGAATCGGTTGTTGCAGCCTCAGCGAGTGCTTCAGCGAAGCAATCCACGCAACGGACAAACCATGCGAGGTAATGCTGAGGCGCACGAACTAATCGCCCCCGGCAGCCTGGCTGCGGTGCTGGAGTTGATCTCCGCAGCACCGGGCCAATGGTCGCCGATTGCAGGCGGCACCGAGTTGATGGTCGCTTACTCCGCCGGCCGGCTCGATGCCAAAAAGCTGGTAAGTGTGTGGGGCGTTCCTGAACTGCGCTTCATTGAGACCACTCCAGACAGCGTCGTCATCGGCGCTGCCGCTACATTCTGCGATTTGCGCGCAGATGAGACGATCGAGAAAGAGTTCCCTCTGTTGGCAAAGGCGTCAAGCTGGATTGGCTCCATCGCCAATCAGAGCCGCGCGACCATAGGCGGGAATCTGGTCAACGGTTCTCCCGCCGCCGACTCTTCACCCGCGCTTCTTGTCTACGACGCAGACATAGAGTTCATTTCAGTGCGTGGAAGGCGCAAGATTCCGTACACTAACTTCTACATCGGCTACAAACAGAACGCCATGACCACGGATGAATTGCTTTATGCTGTCCATTTGCCGCGCCGATTCGCGCAACATCGGCAATATATTCGCAAGGTGGGCACAAGACGAGCGATGGCCATCTCCAAGGTCGCGCTGGCGGCAACTTCATGGCTGCAGGATGATGTGGTGAGTGAGATTCGACTTGCTGCCGCGAGTCTGGCGCCCTTTCCTGCGCGCCTTCCGCAGACAGAAGCCACTCTGATCGGACAAACCATCACGTCAAAAACGATTCAAAACGCTCGCAACGCGCTCCTCAATGAGGCGCAGCCCATCGACGACATCCGCTCCAACGCCGAGTATCGCAAACGCGTAGGCGCCAATTTGCTTGAGGAATTCTTGCTCGACTTGAGCCGTGAAGCGGTACCGCGATGAATGCAACCCTCGCTGCCTGGAACCAGGCCGATGAACCCGCCGCGATGGAAGCGATGATCGCCTGCTGCGGCTCGCAGCGATGGGCGGCCACGATGGTCGCATTACGACCCATCGCAAGTGTTGCAGTATTGAGCGAGGCGGCAGACCGCGTGTGGAACACGATGGAGGAATCGGACTGGATGCAGGCTTTCGCCTGTCACCCGCGCATTGGGGTGAGCGAAGCCGCGCATGCGACATCTCAATCTGCAGCGTGGTCCCACCATGAACAGTCGTCGACAAACACAGCAACAGAGCGCGTTCTAACCGAACTGGCCGAGTGCAATGCGCTCTACGAGCAGCGGTTCGGCTTCACCTATATCGTGTGCGCCACCGGCAAGGACGCTGGCGAGATGCTTGCCATTCTTAAGCGCCGTCTGGCCAGCGACCGGCCGGCTGAGTTACGTGAGGCCGCAGAACAACAACGACAAATCACGCAGATTCGCCTCGGAAAGTGGCTCCTGTCATGAGCAAAATTACGACGCACGTTTTGGACACGGTTCAGGGGAAGCCTGCCGGCGGAATCAAAGTACGGCTGGAAAAACAGGAAGACAAGAGCTGGAAGTCGATAGGTCAAGGCGCTACAGACTCCGACGGGCGTTGTCGCGATCTAGCGCAAGACGCGGCTCCAGGCGTGTATCGACTGATATTTGAGACCGGCCCTTACTTGGTACGCGATGGCCGAAAGTCTATATATCCCGAGATCGCGATTACGTTTATCTGTGGCGACGAGACGCACTACCACCTCCCGCTCCTTTTGAGCGATAACAGCTACACAACTTATCGAGGAAGCTGACAGACATGGCCAAACTTGGTGAGAATCGCTACGGAAAATCCCGTGTGCGACTGTCGCGGATCACGCGTCACGGTGACCGTCACGAGTTCAATGAGTGGAATGTCTGCGTCCTGCTTCATGGGGACTTTGAAAGCAGTTTCACCGCCGCGGACAACAGCAAGATCCTCCCCACTGACACGATGAAGAACACCGTGTATTCGATCGCCCGCGACTCCAATGCCGCAACGATCGAGCAGTTCGCCACGGAGCTTGGCGATTTCCTGTTGAAAAACAACCCGCAGGTTTCCAAAGTGAGCGTTGAAATTGAAGAACGGGCGTGGGAGCGCCTGGTCGTGGATGGCACGCCTGACGCGACTACGTTCAGATTGGGCGGCCCTGAGTTGCAGACAGTGCGCGCCGAACGCGAAAAAAACTCCAAATGGTCGATCACATCCGGTGTCGATGGCTTGACGATTTTGAAGACCACCAAATCCGCCTTCACGGGCTACATCGTGGATAAGTTGACCACTTTGCAACCCGCAACCGACCGCATCTTTGGCACCTGCGCAAACGTCAAGTGGGACTTCGCTGTGGCCACTCCGGATTTCATCGACGTGCGCACACGAGTTATCGCGGCACTACTCAGGGAGTTCGCCGTGCACGACAGCATGAGCGTGCAACATACCCTCTACGACATGGGCAAAGCTGCACTGGCAGCTGTGCCAGAGATTGCGCGCGTTCACCTCACGATGCCCAATTTACATCATCTGCTCGCAAATCTTAGCCCGTTCGGGCAGGACAATCCCAACCACATCTTTGTGCCCATCGACGAGCCTCACGGCTACATCGAAGCCACAATCGAGCGGTAAGGATTATTCAAGGTGCGCAATATCTTCCGGAAGATCTATATCAACTTCCCCGCCGTCGAACGGCACCGAAATCACTGGGCACGGAGGCTCAGCAAGCAATGCGCGCGCACCTTTATCGCCGCGAAGTGCACGCAAGTGTGGAAAAACGAGACGGGGAAAGATCGCGGGAGATCCATGAACGCCCGCGTAAGCGGATGCAACGATTGTCGGTGCAGACTGAGCGGCAAATGTGTCGGCCAAAGCGCGCAGATGCTCAGACGTGAGGCGGGACTGATCGCAACTCATTACAAGAGCACCGGAAATCTCGGCCTCGCAGGCATCCAGAGCACGCAGGCCGGCGTGGATGGATGTCGCGAGGCCATGCTCCCAATTCTCATTCACAACGACGAGCGCATCCCCAAACCGAACTGCGGCACAAACCGCATCACGATTTGCCCCAAGTACGGCCAGAATCGGAACCGCCCCGGCATCTTTAGCCAATCGCAATGCGCGCTCAAGCAGAGTCTCACCGTTCAGCATGAGCAATTGCTTGGGTTGACCAAGGCGGCGGCTAGCTCCTGCGGCAAGAACAATGGCAGCAACAGACATCGGCATCAGTTTACAGTGAAGTTCTTGACTCGAAGGTAACCTACAGGCAAGACTAAGGCCACTAGACAAACAATCTCGCGGTGAGAGGCTGGCTTGTGAGCAAGCAATCAAGTGCGACGGTCGAAGTGTATTCGGAGAGCGGAGCCACGGAGAGCTACGGCTTGCACTCCGGCGTGCTTGGCCCCATCGAGACACTCGCTCAGTCGATTTCAGCAATCGCTCCGTCCACTTCGCCCGCATTGACGATCCCGCTCGTCTTCGCATTGGCCGGGAACGCAACTTGGTTGGTGTACTTGCTCGCAACGGTTGCCATCTTTCTGGTCGGCTTCTGCGTAAGCCGATTCGCGCGTCTCTCGGCCTCGCCGGGCTCGCTGTACACCTACACCGCGAACACTCTTCCGCCGTTCTTCGGAGTGACTGCGGCTTGGGGATTGCTGCTTGCCTATCTCGCCACGGGAGCATCGGTTGCTGGCGGAGCGCTCTACTATGCCAACATCCTCTCGCTCGACTATATCCATTGGTCACCACCTGGATTACCCACGCTGGCATTGGTTTGCATCGTGCCCGCGTTCATCGCCTATCGGGATGTGAAGCTCTCGGCAGAGCTCATGTTATGGACTGAAATCGGATCCGTTAGCATGATCGTCTTGGTATTGGCAATCATGCCATTCCGGTTCGGTTTGCACATCGACCCGGACCAGTTTCATTTGAAAGGTGTGTCATTTTCAGCACTCGGTCCGGCTCTTGTGCTCTCGATTTTCAGTTTTGTCGGGTTCGAAAGTGCAACCACGCTCGGCGGCGAAGCGCGAAATCCCCTTCGCACCATTCCTCGCGCCGTCCTGCAGAGCGCAATCCTTGTTGGAGTTTTCTTCGTGCTGTGTTCCTACTCCGAGGTTTTGGGATTCCGAGGCGAGACGGGAAAACTCAGCGAGTCCACCAGCCCCTTGCATCATCTGGCCACGAGGGCCGGCGTCGCTCCGCTTGGGGCAGCCATCGATTTCGGCGCATTGGTCAGCATGTTTGCCTGCGTGCTTGCCTGTACCACTGCATCAGCTCGAGTGTTGATGCGTATGGCGCACGGCGGTTTGCTCCCGGCCCTATTCGAGCGAACCAGCAAAAGACATGGCACGCCGGGTCCGGCTATTGCATTATCGGCCGGACTGATGCTCGCCGCACCCGCGGCAATGCAGCTGCGCTCCTATACGGGTTCGGACATGTATGACCTGCTGGGGTCACTCTCGGTATTCGGTTTCCTTACCGCCTATGCGCTGGTTGCGGTCGCACTACCCTTTGCCAGACGCGCATTGGGCCAGCATTCCCACTTCGTCGCTGCGATCAGTGTTGTTACTGTCGTAGTCCTGGTACTGATAGCAGTTTTCGATCTGCGATCTACGGCAGACGTAGTTCACGCGCGCATTCCATACATCTATCTCGCATACCTTGCCGCAGGAGTCGGTTGGTATGCGATTCGGCGCAAGCGAACGAAGATAACAGCTGACGCGTGATTTAAGGTTGCGTGTCAGTATCGGGCTGCAACAGGATCAATAACACCACACCCACAACCATAAACATTCGGAACGCCGCCTCCTGCCCGTTCCAGGTGTGCGATTGCCACATCAGAAACCACTCCGCTCCGATCGATAGAAAGGCCACGAGCCACATCAACATCGAAAGCGTAAGCGCCATTACTGCTACTCGCTTCGCCGCGTTGAAGTCGGCCACAGGCAGCCGAAGCGCGCGCAGCAGCCGGAAGGCACTCCACCACAGCAGGATTGTCGTGGCAATTTCCCAGGCAATGATCGAAAAGTAGAAACAGAGATGAAGGCCCGGAGAGCGAAGCGCTCGCCACAATCCATGGTTGCCTGGGAATGTCGAATCCATCATCAATACATGGCGGACAAACTGATAATTCGAATCGAAGTCCGTAAGGTTGTTAAAGACAACAAGCGTGTAAAACAGCGCAATCCCCATCAACAAAAGTAGCTTTGCAGACCGGGTAATCATCAACGTGACCTCGCGCGAGAAAATGTCTTGAGATAAGCGGTAAGCGCATCCAACGTCTCTCCGTCATACGGAAAATGAGCTGGCATCCTGGCACTTGGCGTTACAAAGGTTTTCTGCATGGCCCATGCTATCTTGGCCTCGCTTCGAATCCAAAGAAAATCCCCCGTCTGCGTGCTACATTCGAATGCAAATGGTCAAGATGTCGACCCCAGAAAAAAACCTCGCCGCACTCGGGCTCGAACTCCCGCAATTACCTGCTCCCGGGGGCAATTACGTCTCCGCCAAACAAGCAGGCGCCGTCCTCTATCTTTCCGGGGTGATCTCAACAAACTCGGAAGGCGTAATTACTGGTACTGCCGGTGCAGGTCGGACCATCGAAGATGGCTATGCCGCAGCACAAGCTTGCGCACTGACCCAACTCGCGGTAATACGCCGCGATCTAGGCTCGCTGGACCGTGTAGGGGAGGTGCTCACGGTGAACGGCTACGTAAATGCAATTTCTGGATTCGCTGACTCGCCGGCAATCATCAACGGCGCTTCAGACCTGCTGGTACAAGTTTTTGGAGAAGCAGGACGACACGTACGCGCAGCCGTGGGCGTCAGTGCGCTTCCGCGAAACGCCCTCGTAGAACTGCAAATGACAGTCAGAGTGGCAGAGCCATGAGGGTACACACGCTCACTGCAGAACCAACCCACTCCGTTTGGGATCGCTCGTTGTCATCTCGGCTGCATATCGAACCGGGTGACGAGGTGCAGTTCGAGTGTGTTGACGCCAGCGGCGGCCAGGTAAGACCCGGCATGACCACAGCTGAATACCTCAACATCGACCGAACGCGGATTCATGCCCTCACTGGACCCATTTGGATTGACAGCGCGGAATCCGGCGACGTTCTGCAAGTTGATGTGTTGGCTACGCGACACAGCGGCTGGGGATGGACCAGCGTTGTGGAGGGTCTCGGTTTCCTGAAAGATCGCTTCCGCGAGCCGTATCTCTTTCACTGGCTGCTTGATGGCGAATCCACAAGCTCCCTTGCTCCGGCCGTTGTGCCCGTTCGCCCCTTTCTTGGTGTGATGGGCGTGGCGCGAGCCGATGACGGAGCCTTCCGCACTCGCCCTCCCGGTCCCTTCGGCGGAAACCTCGATGTGCGCGAACTCTGTGTCGGCTCCAAGCTGTACCTGCCTGTCTACAACAAGGGCGCGCTCTTCAGTTGCGGCGACGGTCACGCGGCACAAGGCGATGGCGAAGTCTGCATCAACGGAATCGAATGTCCCTTGGACGTGACGTTGCGCTTCAACCTGCACAAGCAACAGCCGCTTTCAGGTCCCTTGGTGGAAGCCAGCGATATCGCCGCGCCCGACTCCATCGCCGACGCGTGGGTGGTGGTTGAGACCGGGATGGACCTTGCTGAGGCAGCACGGGCGGCGACTAGCCGCATGGTCGATTTGCTTGTCGGCCGATGGGGTTTCAGCGACGTCCACGCCTATCTGCTCTGCAGCGTTGCGCTCCGCCTCCGGCTTAGTCAGGTCGTCAACGAGCCAGTGCATACCGTCAGTGCGGCATTGAGCAAACAGATCCTTCCTGCCCAGGAGCTTTTTCCACTCCGATGAAGATTAACGACCCTGAAGTCATCGCCGAATTGCAGGCGCTTTACCCTCTTTACGAGCAGGCCTTGGTCACCAACGATGTGGAAAAACTGGTCGAAATGTTCTGGGCTGGTCCGCAAGTGATGCGCTTTGGCGCCAACGAGAACCTCTATGGACCAGAAGAAATCGAAGCCTTCCGGAAAGGCAGACCCGCAGCGAATCTGGCGCGCACCGTCAAGCGACTCGACATTGTGAGCTTTGGGCGCGATTTTGCCAGCATTACGCTTGAATTTGAGCGTCAGGTGGGTGCATCCTTAATTCGCGGACGCCAAAGCCAGATCTGGGTGCGATTTGAAGTGGGTTGGCGCATTGTCCAGGCGCACGTCTCCGTGCTCCCTCTCGGCTGACTTGTCCGGAAAGAACGGCCATGCCCAAGCCCTTCAAATCTTTAGATGAAATTTATGCCAAAATTGCTATCCTGCTTGCACGCTGAAGTTCAAATCGACTCGAAACAAAATCCATAAGCGCGCAATACACGCGCCGGTCCCCGCTTTCCCTTTTTAAGTGACCCAGAAAATCAGAAGTCGGATTCAATTTAGCGTCCTTTTGACATTCCAACGTCCTTTGGGACTTCCCCTTTACCGAGGCCAGCAAATTGAGGTATTCCATGCGAATCCAAAACACTCTGCTTCCCCGACTGTTCGCAATTGTGGCAGTCGCTGCGCTGTGCATCTCTCCCCTGTTGGCACAGCAGACGCTTGGCGGCATCACCGGTGTGGTGACCGATGCATCAGGTGGCGTCATTCCCAACGCAACGGTAACGGTGTTAGATGAACAAACCTCGTTGACGCGCACCACCAAAACCAATGGTACGGGAACATACATGTTCGTGAACCTGCCCATCGCAAGCTACACGCTGACCTACGCGGCTGAAGGCTTCGATTTGCAGAAGACCCAACACATCACAGTGCAGTCGAACCGGACTGCCTCCGTCAACGTCGCACTCAAAGTGGGCCAGACAACCACCACCGTCGAAGTGGAGGCGTCGCCTCTTATGAACGCAGTGGATACCACTGTCGGCTATGTTATGGACACCGCGCAGATTGATGCGGTTCCATTGTCCACCGGTAGCTTCACCGGCGTTGCCATTCTTTCTCCGGGCGTAAATGCGGAATTGCCCGGCGGAACCGGTGCCAACAGCGGCCTTGGCAATGCCCCCATCTGGGCCAACGGACAACGCGACACCAGCAACAGCTTTTCGCTGAACGGTGTCGATGCCAGCAACCTCTTCAACGGCAAAAGCACAAGCCAGGTTCCATCCGCCCGAGTCATCAACAGCACGGGCGTATCCAGCAGCGCCGGAGCTGGCGGAGTCATTCCCACTTCGGCCTCGGTGTACCTTTCCATTGGCGACGCCATCCCCACACCCGCGCCCGAGACACTGCAAGAAGTTCGAGTCAACTCATCCATGTATGACGCGCAGCAGGGATCGACCTCCGGCGCGCACATCGACATGAGCACCAAGTCCGGCACCAACACCTATCACGGCTCCGCCTACTTCCGTCGTGGAACAGACTGGCTGAATGCAGCTCCGTTCTTCTTCAACCAGGACGGCAACATTCCCGATAACAAAAAAGTCCCGCAACTGCATCGCTACATTGCCGGCGGCTCAATCGGCGGTCCAATCATCAAGGACAAGCTTTTCGGGTTCCTCTCCTATCAGCACCTCCACGTCTCAGATCAGGAGATCGGCGACTCCTTCCTCGATGTTCCAGTAGGTCTTTCCGACGACCGTTCTGCCGATGCAATGGCGAGCATAACGAATGATGCTTTCGGCACGGAACTTACCGGCGCGAATATCGATCACACCGCACTTGCACTATTCAATTCCCCCTCAGTCCCCGGAGAGCCGGGCAAGTGGTTGATCCCAAACCCTACTAACGGCGTCACACCCCAGTTGGGGCACACTGACAATGCGTTCATCCCCGGCACTGGCCGCTTCACTGCCGATATGGCGGTCGCCGATATCGACTACAACGCAACTTCTAAAGACACGTTGGCTCTCAAATACTTCTATCAGCACGATCCAACCATTGCTCCCTATGCGTATTCCAGCGTTCCGGGGTTTACCCAGCATCTCGATGCCGGTGCACAAGTCTTCTCCATCACCAACAGCCTGGTCCTGAAATCCAATCTCAGCACCACGCAAACTCTTGGCTTCATCCGCGAAAAGATCTACGGCACCAACGAGCAGCCCTTCGGCCCGAGTTCGATCCCCGGCGGCAGTGCTGGCACTGGATCAATTAACGAGTTCGGATCAAGCTATTTTCCCGGCATCTCTGTTTATGGCGTGCTGGGGAGGTATCAGCCCGAAGGAACCTCTTCCGCTATCTTGAACATCGGCCCCAATGCGGAAGGACAGGCTCCCAATACTG
>WNGL01022325.1_pt1 | contig 12201 bp, 7 predicted proteins | sample 5400591 | NCBI WGS metagenome assembly WNGL01 (sample SAMN13153377, study PRJNA577476) | soil metagenome | isolation source: 80 cm soil or saprolite under Garry oak tree replicate 1 | place: USA:California | collected 2016-06-15
GCCCGTATCCAGTCAAAACCGGGGAAGCCGGGCCGGAAGCACTATCCACAGTCTCCCTGCCGAATCGGCGCGCCTGGCAGCCGGGGCGATTGCGCCTGTGAGCGCGTGCAGATCACCCGATTATGGCCGCGTGGGTCGGTACGCCCGAATCGGCTGTACAGGATGTCAGGACTCGCCGGTTCATCTCATCGGCTGGTTGCCGGACTCGTGGGCTTGACAGCCGAGTCGGCCGGGAGGATGGTCGGATCTGTACGCGCAGCCTCCCGGCATCCGGGCCTCTCGGACCTGCCCCGTCAGCTGGTTCCGGTATTATCCGCGTGGTTCCGTCCGGCGAGGTTATTGCCGAGTTGGGAGTGGGCGATGAGGCCTTACGCGTGGCTAAGCGTGTTCGCTGCTGCGGCGCTCGGAGCAGGAGTGCTATCGGGGACGGTGGCTTCTGCGGCTGCCGGCGGCGGGAACCCTGAGTGGTATCTGCCGAAGAATCACGTCTCTATCGCCGGCGACGTGCTCGCCGGGGTGCTGAGCGGGCGGTTGCGCCCGCCTTCGCCGGTAAATGCGGGGACGAGCTGCCCCGCCGAGCCCAGCCCGACAAGCGACGTCCAGGTGAACTGCCGGGCAGAGGACGACGGCTCGCCGCAGAACACGCAAAGCGAGACATCAGTGGTGGCGGTCGGCAACAAGGTCGTCGCGGGTTTCAATGACTCCCTGGTGTGCTGCGTGCCGGCTATCAACCTCAGCGGCTACTCGGTGTCCACCAATGGCGGCAAGAGCTTTACCGACATGGGCGACCTGCCATGGAGCGGGGACGTCCAGCCCATCGGTGACCCGTCACTGGCAGCCGACGACCAGGGCAACGTCTATTACGCGACCCTGGCCTACCAGGGGCACTTCACCAAGTCCCTGATTGCGCTTTACGAGATGCCGGCCGGGACCAGCACCTTCCGGCTGCTGTCGGTTCCGGTAAATGTGGGCAATGCCACGTCTTTCTTTGCGGACAAGGAACTGCTGTCCATCGGCCGGGACGCGCAAGGTAAGGTGCATTTCTACCTGACCTGGACGTTCTACGCGCACTCGTTCGTCCAGGGGCCGGTGATGCTTTCCGATTCCACCGACGGGGTGCACTGGCGCACGACGCAGATCTCAACCCCCGATACCTGTGCGCCGACCACGCCAGGGTCGCACCCAGTCCCGGCCGGAGGGACCCTGTATGTGACATGGGAACAGTTTGACCTTGCCGCGTGCACCACCAACCCCGACGTGACATCGGGAACGCAGTTCGCGGCCACGGTCGACGTGGCCAGCGCCACGGTCCTGCGGGTCACCACCGTGGCGCGGGTGCACGGCGCCGGGGACGTCCTGCGGTTCTGCGGGTTCGCGGACCTGGGAGTGATCGAAACCGCGCCCGGCCGCGACTCCCGCCAGTTCGAGGCGCCCAGCAGCACTATCGACGCCAACGGCACCCTCTACCTTGCCTGGAACGACCGCCCGGACGGCACCGGCGGAGGCTTCGGCAACGCCACCCGCATCTACCTGAGCTACTCCACCGACGGCGCAAAGACCTTCAGCACTCCGCAGGTCATCAGCGGCCCGGTCAGCACTCAGTTCATGCACGACCGGTACCAGCCGGCCATCGTCACCGACGCGAACGGGCTGCACGCCATATGGTACGAACGGGTCCAAAATCCCAGCGGCGGGCCCGACCTGCTGCGCACCGACAAAGAGAACCTGACGCTGGCCACGGCGACCTTCGCGCCGGTGAGCTCCGGCGAGACGCCCCTGAGCACCGTGCCCTTCCCGATCTACCAGACAAATCCGAACCAGGACCCCATCATCGCGGCCTGCTACATGGGGGACTACAACCAGGTCGCCTCGAACGGCACGCGCCGCTTCGCCACCTGGGGCGACAACCGTAACATCGTCACCACCACCACGGGAGCCACCGAGAACCAGGCTGACGTCTTCTCACGCAGCTTCTGACCGCAGCGGTCGCCGCCGGGCTGAGAAGAACACTGGGCTTTGCTCCGCCCGGTCTCCATGAGGGGATCAGCCCAGGTCTCCACGAGAGGAGGACCAACGATGGTCCGTCGCTCCGCCATTCTAGTGGCGTTGCTCGCCTTGACAGCAGCCCTTGCCGTCCCCGAGCCCGCCGGTGCGGTGTCCGCTGAGAGCAAGGTGACAGTGGGCAGCCCCGCTACGCCGTACCTGCCCAACGGCTCCAACGAGCCTGCGCTGGCCATGGACGCGAACCATCCGGCGGTGCTGGCCGCCGGTGCCAACGATCTGGTCGACAACTCGCCATGCAAGGGCAGCAGTTGTGACCTCACCCCCGACATCGGCATCTCCGGGGTCTACTTCTCCTTCAATAGCGGCGGGACCTGGACGCAGCCGACATACACCGGCCTGACGGCACAGAACGGCACCACCCACATCGGCCCGATCCACACCCTGCCCAACTACTTCGAGCACGGGATGTCATCCCACGGCGACCCGGCGCTGGCGTTCGGGCCGAAGCCCGGCCCGAACGGGTTCTCGTGGTCGAACGGGTCCCGCCTGTACTACGCCAACCTGGCGTTCCCGCTCAGCACCGCGCCCGGCTTCGCGGGCGCCTCGGCGGCCGTGGTGTCGCGCACCGACAACGTGCAGGCTGCCGCCGCCGGCGACCAGAGTGCCTGGATGGCCCCGGTGATCGCGAGCCGCCAGAACGCCGCGCTGCTGACCGACAAGGACGACATCTGGGCTGACAACGCGTCCTCGAGCCCGTTCTTCGGCAACGTCTACCTCTGCAACGTTGCCTTCCGCAGCGCCAACTTCTTGCCTGAGCCCCTGATAGTCGACTCCTCCACCGACGGCGGCGGCACCTGGCGCCAGCGCCAGCTCAGCGCCGCCACCAACAACGCCCAGACCGGCGGGCGCCAGGGCTGCGCCATCCGGACCGACAGCGCGGGCGTCGTCTACGTCGTCTGGGAAGGCGCTGACATCAAGACCGGCCAGAGCGTCTTCTTCCTGGCCCGCTCGTTCGACGGCGGCGACAACTTCGAGAAGCCCCGGGCGATCGCCACCGTGCACGACGTCGGGGTGCCCGACCCGGTGTCGGGACGGATCGTGTTCGACGGGTTCGCCGGGACCCGCACCGACAGCTTCCCCAGCCTCAGCATCGCCAACGGCGCGCCGGCCGGCGCCGGCGCCACCAACACGATCGTGCTCACCTGGCCCGACGGTGCGCTCAACCACGAGCAGGCGCTCGTTCAGACCTCGGTCGACCGCGGCCTGACCTGGTCGGCCCCGGTCAACGCCGCCCAGGCGGGCGACCGGCCGGACAACCCGGCGGTGGCGATCTCGCCCAATGGCACCGACCTGTACCTCGTCTACAACGCCTATCTGGACCCGTTCCAGAGGACCACGGCCAACCCACGCCGGATGCAGGGAGTCGCCCGCCACGCCGACGTTGGGCCGGGCGGTGCGGTCGGGACCTTCACGACGCTGCACCGGGGGGCGGTCGGCGACGCCAGGGGCACCACCAGGACGCTCAACCGCGAGCTGATCTACGACTACCAGTACGCGGCGGCCTCGCGTGACTACGGGGTCGTGGTCTGGATGGACGCGCGCGACGCGACGGACTGCCCCAAGGTGGACGCCTACCGGCAGTCCTTGATCGACGGGTCCCCGATAGCCGCACCGTCCCCGCTGACCGACTGCCCGCCCGACTTCGGGAACCTCGACATCTACAGCGGCTCCTTCCTCGACCCCACGCCCTGACGACACAGGGCTGAGCTGGCCGCTGCCGTCCAGGCACCACGCCCTGGACGGCCGCGGCAGCTTCCTGTCCGTGCGCGGCCGAGCGGCTTCGCGTTGCCACCCGAGCGGATGTGATGGGCATTTGTGCACGACTGGTCACTGACCATGTATGGTTCGCGAGTGACTCAGGGGGCTGCGTGGACGGTGCACTTCACCAGCCGCGACGTCGCCCGGCCCGCAGAGGTGCTGCCCTGGCTGCGTGACCTGCCCGAAGACCTGACCCCGTGGCTCGACGAGGCGGGCCTTCCCGACGGGCTGCCGTTTCTGCTGTCGCCTCGGTATGAGTACGACGTGGTGCTCAACTCGTACTTCCATCGGGTGAGCCTCATCGACGCGCCGTGGAACAGCAACGCCAACCGGGCCCGGGCGCTCGCTGCCTTCTTGAACTTCCTGCACGGAGCCCGCGGCGGGAAGTCGTGGCGGCAGGCCACCGAGGGCGACCATCTGGCGTTCCATCAGTGGCGCCGCCGGGATCCGGCCGGCCCCAGGGTGGCGGGCGGCACCTGGAGCCAGGAGGTCTCGCACGTCAACCAGTTCTTTGAGTGGGCCGTGCGGCAGAACCAGATTGGCGCGGTCCCGATCCCGCACCGCTCCCGGCGGTCTGCGCCGCCGGGCACACTGCAGGCCGCCCGCGCCGAGAGCACGGTCCCGGCGACCTACGCGCATGACGAGGGCGGCGAGCGCATCGAGTGGCTGCCGCCGGCCTCCTACCGGCTCTGGCGGGACGTGGGATTGCGCGGCTACGGGCCTGACGGCCTGCCCTCGGACCGGTTCAAAGGCCGCTGGCCGGCGCGTAACGCGACGTTCACCGACCTGATGGCCCGCACCGGGATGCGGCTGTCGGAGCAGGCGAGCCTGACCGTGATGGAGATGCCGCTCCAGGTGGGGATGGGCGGCTACCAGCGGTTCTGGCTGCCGGGGGCGATCGCGAAGTACTTCTCCGCGCGCTGGGTCTACGTCCCGCACAGCGTGGTGCGTGAGCTGGCAGCCTATGCGGAACTGGACCGGGCTGAGGTCGTCCAGGACGCCCGCGCCGCCGGACGCTACGACCGCTGGCGCAGGCCGCTGGTCGTCGACGACCCGTCACGGCCTCACTTGGTCCGGGCTGCGGGCAGTATCGAGCGCCGCGCGGTGAACCTGCGCGAGCTGAAGCCGGCGGAACGGCGACGGCTGCTGGTGGAGACCGCGGACGGCCTGGAGCCGGCCATGTTCTGGCTGGGTGAGGACGGTCAGCCGCTGGCGGTGCCGACCTGGAAGAGCGTCTTCGCCGGCGCCAGCCAGCGCTGCCGGGACCAGGGGGTTGCGTTGTCCTGTCATGCCCACCTGCTGCGTCACGGGTTCGCCGTGGTGACCCTCGAACAGCTGCAGCGCGGCCACATCGCGGCGCTGGCTGACCTCAACGCGGCCCAGCGCGGCCACTACACCCGGATCTTCGGGGACCCGCTGGACTGGGTGCGGCGCAGGCTGGGGCACCGGTCAGTCCTGACCACGGCTATTTACCTGAACTCTCGGGTATTGCATCAGCCGGGCGAGAAACCGCAGGTCAGCTGGTCAGTGCGGGCGCCGGATGGGTTCAGGAGCCCGATGGCGGATGCCTGCTGACCTGGGCACGCTTGGTGCCGCTCCCGCTGGAGCCGCCCGCCTCGCGGCGGGACCCTAAGCAGGGGACCCTGATCGGGCAGGGCGGGCAGGCCAGGAGGCTGCCCGATCGCCAGTAAGCGTACGGGTCCCCTGCTCCCACCACGATGCGGGCTGGGTATTCGGAGGGTTCTGATACCTGACTCCGCCATTACACGCCCTGCAGGAGCTGGAGATGGAGACGCGGATGGCCCTGGTCCCCGATACCTGGGAGGACCCCAGGGACACCCCGCTGCAGCGCATCGGCGATAACACGCCGCCGGCCGGCGCGATCGAGGCGGCCGGATGAACCGCCGGGGACGCGGCAGCACCGGCCCCGGCCGGCCCTCGGCCATGCCGGACCACAGCTACGAGCCGCCCGAGCCGGCGGGCGCCTGCTGGTGGCTTTCCACGGCGACGACGACCGACGCCGGGTCTTCGACGTCTCCGGGCTGCCGCTGCCCGGCTGGCACCAGACCCTGGCCGCAGCGGTCGCCGAGCGAACCGGCCCCAGCGGCGGGCTCCGCACCTTCTCTGCGGCGACGACCGGCTGGGGAGCGCTGGGCCGCCTGGTACGGTTCCTCGGATCCCTGCCGCAGCCCCCGGCCAGCCCGGACCAGCTCACTCCCGGCCATCTGGAAGCCTTCTACGACCACCGGGCCAGGACCACGCCGGCCACGGCCCTGCAGGACATGAGCGAGGCCCGGCTGCTGTTCGCGCTGCCCGCGTTGCGCGATAAGGTCTCCGCCGAGGTGCTCGACCACCTCCAGCGCCGCCTGCCCGCGCCCCGCGAGCCCCGGACCCTGGCCGCAGGTCCCGGTATCGAGCCCGCGCCGCCGGAGACCGGCGCGAAGCGGCTGACCACCGGCTTCTCCGACGGGGAACTGGCCCGGCTCCTGGCCGCGCTGCGGGCGGACGCCGCCAAGATCCGCGACCGTATCCGGGTCGGCGAGGACCTGCTCCGGCGTTACCAGGCCGGCCCTCTGGCGCTGGAGGAGGAGGACCGGGGGCGGGTGCTGCAGTGGATGGCCGCCCCCGGGCAGGTCCCCCCGCCACCGGGAGCCGAGCCCCATCCGTTCTCCTCGGATCGCCGGGAGCTGGCGGGGCAGTTGTTCCTGACGCTGCGTGATCTGCCGCCGCTGATGATGCTCGCCGCGGCGCTCTCGGAGCGCAACGGCGAGACGATCAAGGAGCTGCCCGTCCGGCACCGCGTGCTGGAGGATCGGGCGGTCGAGCTGGTCATCGTCAAGCGCCGCCGGGGCGCGCGGCGCTGGTTCGAGACCGTGACCTGGGAGATCGGGGCACCGGGCCGTGAACTGAACACTCCGGGCGGGTTTTACCTGCTGATGCTGGAGTTGACCGCTCGCAGCCGTGAGCGGTGCGGTTCGCCGCTGCTGTGGTGTGTCTGGCGCAACGGGCACGGGGCCAGACTCGGAGTCGCCGACGACCACACCGCGCCGTTCCAGGACTCGCTGAGCTGCACATCGATCCTGCCGACCGCCTGGGCGGCGAACCGGCCCCGCCCACTGCTGGCCGACCCGCAGCCCGCGACCGCCGGATCTGACGGAGCTTCACCGGCGATGCACGCCCCGGGGCTGCCTCTGCAGGTCAGTTTCAACCGGATCAAGACCAGCATGGAGGTGCGGCGCACGAAGCGGATGGGCGGCCACCTGCCGTCGGCCGCCAAGTCCAACAGCATGCCGGTCCTGTTCCGGAACTACCTCAGCGGCGACCCTGTCATCACCGCCTGGGCGGAGGAAGTCCTCGGCGAGGCCCTCCTCGACGCCGAGCAGTCCGCCCGCCAGGCCCATGAGCGAGCGGTGCGGGCCGCCGGCGGAGGCCCCCGCGTCGTTCCAGGACCGGCCGGCTCCGCAGCCCTGGAAGCGAGCGGACTTGACCCCGACACGGCCCGCCAGGTCGCCGACGGGGACCTGGATACCGGCTGGACTGCTTGCGTCGACCACGATCAGCACCCCCTCACCCAGGAACCGTGCCAGGTCATCATCTTCCTCGACTGCTTCCACTGCGGGAACTGCCTGGTCACCCGCGACCACCTGCCTCGCCTGCTCGCTCTGCTCGACGCCTTGACCCAGCGCCGCCGCGAACTGCCAGAAGAGGTCTGGTGGCCACGCTATGGCCCGGCCTGGGTCGCCATCCGCCAGGACATCCTGGCCAAGTTCACCCCCGCTGAACTCCAGCAGGCCCAGGCCGGCAAGCCGCATGACGCGCTCCTCGACCTGGTCGAGAACCCATGGGAACTGCCATGACAACCGCCCTGCAGGCGCTGCCTGCCGTCTCCTCCTTGCGGTCCCGCGCGGAGGGGAGTGATCCGTTCGTCTTTCACGGCCGTCGCCTGCGAGCGGGATGGGCGCTGGAGGACACCTCGCTTTTCAGTGACGATGTCTGGAACCTGGGCCAGGCGATGCTCAAGAAACACGAGCGCCGGTTCATCCTCGACTTCTCCCTCATCCCCGTCATCCACCGGCAGGTCGCCAAGGAACTCTGTTACGCGATGCTCTCCGGGGCCGTCCCGGCGGGCGAGGAACGACCTGCGGTCGGCACCATCCGCACCGCCTTCACCCACTACGTCCGGTTCCTGCGCTGGGCAGCCGGCCGCGCCCCGCGCCTGGACGCCTTGACCGGCACAGACCTTGAGGACTTCCAGCGCTTCCTGGCCAAGTCCCTGCCGGCCGCCGGCGCCCGGCAGGGCGCCCGCGCGGGAGCGCGCAAGTTCTGGCTCTGGCGGAGCGCGCTGCCCTCGGGCGCACTGCGATTCGACCCGAAGCAAATCGACGGCTGGAGCGAGCCGACCCACGGCGCCTACGAGAACGCCACCGCCCGCATCCCGGAAGAAGTACTCGGGCCGCTGTTCGTCTGGGCGATGCGCTTCATCGACGAGTTCTCCGCCGACATCCTCGCCGCGGACCGCGAGTGGCGGACCCCGCCGCCGCCCTCAGCCGAACCCCGCACCTACGGCCACCTGCCCGTTTTGCTACGAGCCTGGCTAGACGCCCGCATCGCGGCAGGCCAGCCGCTTCCCGCCTGGCGCGGCAAGACCAGCACGACCGCGATCGCAAACGCGCTGGGCCGCAACCGGATCTCCCTCGCTCGCTACCGGCACCTGATCGACGAAGCCGCCGCCATCGTGGGAACCGCCCCCCAGACGATCAGCGACCAGCCGGTCCGCGGCCGCCTCGACGGCCAGCCGTGGATCGCGGTGATCCTGGCCGACCACACCGAACGCGACAGCCTCGCCGCGCTGGCCCGCCTGCTGCAGGACGCCTGCTACCTGGTCCTGGCCTTCCTTTCAGGCGCTCGCGACAGCGAGATCAAGCACCTGGCGCGCGGCGGCCTGACGACCGAGTGCGACGCGGACGGGACGCCCTACCGCTGGAAAATGCACAGCCTGGCCTTCAAGGCCGAGAACGACCCCGCCGGCGCCCCGGCCACCTGGAACATCGGAGAGCCCGCCGCCCGGGCCATCGCCGTCCTGGAGCAGTTGCAGCCACCCGGCGCCGAGTTCCTCTTCGCCCGCCTCCAGCACAGCCCCGGCTCCAAGCCCGGCGCCGTCAGCCAGGTGCTGACCAGCGGCGCCACCAACGCCCGCCTCAACGCCTTCGCCGCCTGGGTCAACGACTACTGCCAGCGCCACGGACGGGCCGACGGCATCCCCCTGGTCAGCAACCAGCCCTGGCACCTGACAAACAGCCAGTTCAGGCGCACATTGGCCTGGTTCATCGCCCGCCGCCCCGGCGGCGTCATCGCCGGCGCCCTAGCCTACCGGCACCACTGCGTCCAGGTCTTCGAAGGCTATGCGGGCACCAGCGAATCGGGTTTCCGCGCCGAGGTGGAAAGCGAGCAGGCCCTGGCCCGCGGCGAGCACCTCATGGCCGCGATCGACGCCCACGAGCACACCGGCCTCACCGGCCCCGCCGCTGATGAGGCCGCTCGGCGCCTGGAGGCTTTCGGCGAGCGCGCCCGCTTCCAGGGCACGGTCATCCTCGATGAGGCCCGGCTGCGGCGGCTGATGGCCAGGCACGACCCGGCTGTCTATCCCGGCGAGTACGTCACCTGCGTCCACGACCACACCAAGGCCCTGTGTGAGAAAGCCCGCCACGGCCGCGGCGAAGGCTTGCCCGACCACGGCGGCTGCAAGCCCCTGGCCTGCCGCAACGTCGCCCTCACCCCCGCCAGCACCGCAGCGTGGCAGCGCGAGATCGACCGCATCGGCCGGCGGCTCGCCGCCCGCCCGCCGCTGCCGCCGCTGCTGCGGCACCGGCTGGAGGCCCGCCGCGCGGAGATCACCGCGTTCCTGTCCCGGAACACCACCACCCAGGCGTCCGCATGAGCAGGCCCGCAGACATTCCCGCCGAGGACCGCGTCCGCCGCGCCCTAGACCAGTACCTGGCCGAGTGCCACGACAACGGCAAGCGCCCCAGCGTCCTGGCCCTGGCCAGGACGCTGGGCATGAGCAATACCACCTTCCGCCGCCACTTCCCGCAGCAGGCTAAGGAGATCTCCGAGGCCCGCTCCAGCACTGAGCCGCTGGCTGGCGAGGCCGAGAAGCCGCCTAGACGCTACGACGTGCTGATCGCCCGCAACGCAAGGCTCCGCCGTGCCAATCACGTGCTGACCGGCAATCTCCGGCTTGCCGCAGCCCAGATCCAGCGTCTCGGCATGGAGAACGCCCGGCTCCGGGAAGCCCTGGAAGCCAGCAGCAACATCACGCGCATCGGCGGGCCCGGGAAACCTCGAAGCCGTTGAACCTCCCGGGCATGGCCAGGACAGCCTGATCGTGACATGCCGTTGTCAGGGGGCGAGCTGAGTGGCGGGGATGCGCAGGTGCGGGTCGTTGACGGACTCCTGGACGCATCGGGCGAACAGCCAGTGCCGCAATCGCTGCGGGTTGAGGTCCAGCAAGTCTGCCATGCGGCGGGCGAAGGCGGCCGGGTCGGCCGCGAGCCGGCCGGGGAAGTTCAGCATGTACTGCAGCGGGTCGTAGGCGGGGTCGCCGACGTAGGGCTTGGGGTCGATGACCAGCCACGGCGCCCGCCGGGCCGCCAGGATGTTGCCGGGGTGCAGGTCGGTGGCCAGCAGCACGGCCTGGCTGGCGGTGGCGGGCAGGCTGCGGAACAGGCCGATCCCGGCGCGGGCCAGGCCGGGATCCAACTGCTTGCCCGGCGGGGCAGCATGGTAGCTGGCCTCGAACTCGGCGGCCCACATGTCGCACATGGACTGCAGCGGGCGGAACGGGTGGCCGGGCGGCGGCTTGATCCACAGCCGCCGCAGCAGCCCGGCGGCGATCACGTCCTGCTCGCGGGGCGGCAGGGCATCCGACAGCGGCGTGCCGGGCTCGCAAGCCTCCAGCAGCAGGGCGCTCGTCGTGCCGTCGGTAACGGAGTCGACCAGCCGCACCGTGCCGTGCCCGTCCCACGCCGTCAGGCCATCGGCCTCATGCAGTTCCTCCGCCGCCTCGTGGTGCCAGCTGACCTTCAGGACCAGGCGCTGCCCGGACATGGTGCGTGCGGGCGCCACCCAGGAGGTGCATCCCCCGGGCTGGAACGGCCGCCCGAGGGCCAGCGACCAGCGGCGCGCCAGGCCGGCCACGGTGACCGGCAGGCTGGCGAGCCAGGCGCGGCGGGCCGCGCCGTAGTCTTCGTCCTCCGCGGCCGAGCGCAGCAGGCTCTCGGGCATCTCGAACCGGGGCCACGCTAGCATCCTCCCAGCATCGCCGAAGCTGGAGCAGCACGGTAAACCGGCCGCCAGCGCGCCGCGACTTGGGGTTCGGTCATGCGGACAACCGGAGCCCCTATCAAGCCGTCGTAGTCGGCAGCTCAGAGATTCAAACCTTCCCAGCTGCGAGGAGCGGAGGTCCGTGGCGGCCTTCGAGTGGTCAACGGTCAGTTCTCAACTACCGCCACAACTTCGGCCTGGATGCCGCAACACGGTGGATGTGAAGCGACGCAGCGAGAAAGCGCCGGCGCTACAGACGCAGTGAGCGACCATACGCCGAGGGCCGGGGCTTCGCCGCGGCAGCCAGAGGGGGCAGGAAGTCACCCGGCAACCCGGGAACCCGGCGACTATTACTCAGTTATTACTCAGTCGCCCGCACGATTAGCTCTCACTGATGTAGCAGCATGTGTAGCAGACACGCCATGGACCGGGGGAGCGGTGCGAGACGGCGGGAGACACCGCCGTTCCCCGTGCAGCACGGTTGCCGGACTAGATGGACTCCTGGGACCGTCGTGGACGACGGTCGTCTGACTCATAACCCAGAGGTCGCGGGTTCAAATCCCGCCCCCGCTACTAGTTTCCGCAGGTCAAGGCCCTCTCCCGGCAGGGAGAGGGCCTTGAGTGACCGGGAATGTGACCAAAGGGGGCGCCGGTGCGGTACGCCGCGGCCTGACAGGTGAGACGGGCTGGCACGCAGCGAGACAGCGCGGAACCCGGCAGACGACATTGCCTGCGATCTCTGGGCGCCCGGCCCGGGAGGTAGCGCCGGTGCGCCGGCATCCGAGCTTGACCGACCTGAGCGCGCTCCCATGCCGGGAAGCATATCTGGCGGCGCATTACTCGCCGAGGCCACGGCATGGCCAATGCCCGTGCGCCAAGCACGCTCAGAACGCTTAATACGTGCTCGTGACTCCGCGCTGGAGTTTCGCACTTTGGTGGCCCCCCGGGGGGTCGGGGTTGCCGACGGGCGGATCGGCGGATGTCGCGACACGCCGGGTTTGCAGGGTTTGGTGCGTGATCTGGCGGGCTGAGGGCGGAAGCATCGGCGGTGCTTCT
>WNGL01008260.1_pt1 | contig 12195 bp, 8 predicted proteins | sample 5400591 | NCBI WGS metagenome assembly WNGL01 (sample SAMN13153377, study PRJNA577476) | soil metagenome | isolation source: 80 cm soil or saprolite under Garry oak tree replicate 1 | place: USA:California | collected 2016-06-15
ACCTCGAAGTTCACCCGGTCGGCCACGCCGGCGTCGCCGGCGTTCTTGCGGGCCAGTTCGATCGACTGGTCGTGGTAGTCGGACCCGGTGACCCGGGAGTTCGGGTACGCCTGGGCGAGCAGGATGGTGGAGGCGCCGAGCCCGCAGCCGACGTCGGCCACGCTGGCGCCGGCCCGCAGCTTGTCCTCCACGCCGTCGAGCGCCGGGATCCAGGACGGGATGAGGTTGGCGATGTAGCCGGGCCGGAAGAACAGCTCGCAGCCGGTGAAGACGTCGTGGTCCTGCTCGTGCCAGCCCAGGCCGGCGCCGGATCGGAAGGCCTCGGTGATCCGCGGCACGGCCTTCAGGGTCCCGAGCGCCAGCACGAACGCGCCAGGCGCGTAGATGCCACCGTCCGGGTTGGTCAGCGCGAAGGCCTGCTCCTCGGTCATCGAGTAGCTGTCGTCGGCCGGGTCGTACTGGACGTAGCCGCCCGCGGCCTGGCCGCGCAGCCACTCGGCGACGTAACGCGGATTGGTCCCGGTCTGGGCGGCCAGCTCCTCGGCGGTGGCGGGCGCGGGCGCCAGCGCCTTGTAGAGCCCGAGGTTGTGGCCGATGACCACGTTCCCGGCCGCCATCGTCGCGCCGAGGTCGGTGACGAACTTGCCCAGGAACTCGTGCAGCTTGTCGTTGTCGATAGCCATGGCGAAACTCTCCCCTTGGTCGTCTGGTATGCCATCACGGCCAGGGTGCGCCGGGGCGTTGCAGTGGCATTGCAACCGGGCTGCAACGACGATGGCTAAGAAGGAGGCAGCGGCAAGGGAGGGACCATGCGAGCGAGATATCCGGACACCGAGAGTTTCGTCGAGCGCGACGGCGTCAAGATCGCCTACGAGGTCTTCGGATCGGGGGAGCCGGCGGTGGTATTCGCCCCGACTGACCCGATAGTGAACTCCCGGGCCTGGAAGGCCCAGGTGCCATACCTGGCCCGTGAGTTCAAGGTCGTCACGATCGACCCGCGCGGCAACGGCCGGTCCGGCCGGCCGCAGACATCCGCCGCCTACGCCGACCTCGAGTTCGTGGCCGACATCGTCGCGGTCATGGACGCCACGGGCATCGACCGCGCCGTGCTCGTGGGGATGTGCAGCAGTTCCTGGTGGGCCTTCCTGACGGCGGGCCTGCACCCCGGCCGGGTGCTCGGCGTGGTGAGCATCGCCTCCTGGGTGCCGTTCCTCACGCCGCCGCTGCCCTGGCGCGCCGCCTATGACTTCAACGGCATCCACGACACCGACGAAGGCTGGGCCAAGGACACCAGGGACTACTGGCTGCGCGACTGGCCGGGCTTTGCCGAGTTCTTCTTCGGCGAGCTGCTGCCCGAGCCGCACTCCACCAAGCAGCACGAGGACTGCGTGGGCTGGGTCATGCAGACCAGCGCGGAGGTGAACCTGCGGTTCAGGGACGCGCCGCTGTCGTCGTCGTGCCGCGAGGACAGCGAGACCGTGCTGGCCCGGGTGCGCTGTCCCGTACTCGCCATCCACGGCGCGGAGGATCGCTGCCAGCCATGGCAGCGCGGTGAGCGCGTCGCCACCCTCACCGGCGGCGAGCTGCTGCTCCTGGAGGGCGCCGGGCACCTCCCGTTCGGCCGGGAGCCGGTCGTCGTCAACCGCGCGATCCGTGACTTCGCCGACCGCTTCCGGCCCGTGGCGCCTCCAAGCGCGGCGGCGCCGACCCGCCGGACCTGGACCAGGCCGCTGAACCGGCCCAAGCGGGTGCTCTACGTCTCTTCGCCCATCGGCCTCGGTCACGCCCGCCGCGACCTGGCCATCGCCGACGAGCTGCGCCAGCTCAGGCCCGGCCTCGAGGTGCACTGGCTCGCCCAGCACCCGGTTACCGAGCTGCTGCGGCGGCGCGACGAGCTGATCCACCCCGCCTCGGCCTTCCTGGCCAGCGAGTCCGGGCACATCGAGAGCGAGGCGGCCGAGCACGACCTGCACGCGTTCCAGGCCGTCCGGAGCATGGACGAGATCCTGGTCAGCAACTTCATGGTCTTCAGCGAACTGGTCGACAGCGAGCACTTCGACCTGTGGGTCGGCGACGAGGCCTGGGACATCGACTACTTCCTGCACGAGAACCCCGAGCTCAAGCGCGCGCCCTACGCCTGGATGACCGACTTCGTGGGCTGGCTGCCGATGCCAGACGGCAGCGCGCGGGAGCAGGCGCTGACCGCCGACTACAACGCCGAGATGATCGAGCAGATCGCGCGCTTCCCCGCGCTGCGGGACCGGGCCGTGTTCGTCGGCAATCCCGGCGACGTGGTCCCGCACGGGTTCGGCGCCGGCCTGCCCGCCATCCGCGACTGGGTCGAGCGGAACTACCAGTTCTCCGGATATGTCTCCGGCATCCCGCCCGCCGGCCTGGACGACCGCGAGGCGGTCCGGGCCGCACTGGGCTACCGGCCTGACGATAAGGTCTGCGTCGTCACGGTCGGCGGTTCCGGCGTGGGCACCGACCTGCTCCGCCGCGTGATGGCGGCGTTCCCGGCCGCCAGGCGGCTCGTGCCTGAGCTGCGGATGATCGTGGTGACCGGGCCCCGGATCGACCCGGGCTCTCTCCCGTCCCATGACGGCCTGGAGGTGCATGGCTACGTGCATGACCTGTACCGGCACCTGGCGGCGTGCGACCTGGCCGTGGTGCAGGGCGGGCTGACCACCACCATGGAACTGACCGCCAGCCAGCGGCCGTTCCTCTACGTGCCGCTCCGTCATCACTTCGAGCAGAACTTCCACGTCAGGCACCGCCTGGACGGGTACGGCGCGGGCCAGTGCCTGGACTACGAGCAGACCGGACCCGAGGCGCTGGCCCGGTCCCTCGCGGACGAAATCGGTCGTCCGGTCAGCTACCGCCCGGTCGAGACCGATGGCGCCGCCCGCGCCGCCGCCCTCCTGGCCGAGCTCATCTGAGCCGTGCTTACCTGAGCTCGTGCTGGGCCTCGCGGGCGTCCCGCAGCACGTGCGGCATGCCGTGCGCGGTAGCCAGGTGCACGGCCCGGTCCAGGCCGGGCCGGGCTAGCTCCTTCTCGCCCAGCCGAGTCAGCGCCAGGCCGTCCGCGGCGAGCGCCGCGGCCAGGGCGGGGATCCACGGCTCCCGGTCCGCGACGGCCAGCACCGGCGCCAGCACCGCGCGGGCTCGGTCCGGCTCGCCGGCGGTCAGCCACGCCTCCGCCAGCGACAGGTACGCCTCGTAGCCGAGCATCCAGGCGCCGCCGTCCGGGATGCCCGCCCGCTCGAGCAGCCCGGCCGCCTCGTCGAGCAGCACCCGCGACCCGGTGGCAGCGGCCAGCGGCGCGGTGGCCCGCAGCAGGTATGCCTCCATGCCGGCCTGCTGGGCTGCGGCCAGGCCCCGCTCGAACAGGGCGATCGCCCCGGCCCGGTCGCGGGCCAGCAGCAGGGTGCTGCCCAGCATGACGCAGCCCGTGGCCTGCCACCAGGTGTGCTCGTGCTCCTCGGTCAGCTCCACGGCCCGGCGCCCCAGCGTCATGGCCTCGTCCTCGCGGCCGCGCAGCCGGGCCAGCCACCCCAGGTGAGCCGTATACCACGCGACGCTGTGCGGGTAGCCTGACCGGCGATTGAGCTCGATCGCCTTCACCATGGCGGCGGCGGCCGTCGCCCAGTCCGCGGCGGCGATGGCCGGGAACGCGCATTCGAACTCCGCCCACTGCAGCAGGAACGGGTCACCCTGACGGCGTAGCATCGGGATGAGTTCCGCGAGCACGCCGGTCATCGCGCTGACGTCGCCCAGGCTCAGGTAGGCGATCTTGAGCGCGTCGAGGCCTGACGCCAGGGCATGATCGTCCGCGGCTGCGCGCCCCGCCGCCGTCCCCCTCAGGCCGTAGCCGAGCGCCACGTCGAGGCGCAGCCGGTTAGCCGCGATGACGGCCAGACGGGACAGCATGTTCGCCTCACTGGCCCGGTCTCCGAGCGACTCGGCGATCCGCAGCCCGCTCTCAAGGTTGGACGCGTAGTAGCTGAGGGGGAGGCCCCGCTGGACCGGGACGTCGCCGCCGAGTTCGTAGAGGGCGAGCATCTCCAGCCGCCTGTCACCGATCGCGCGGGCGATGTTTGCGCCCTGGGTCAGGTCGGCCAGCGCGGCGACATTGTCGCCCAGGGCGTGATGCGTACGACCCCGTAGGACCAGCGCGCGAGCGGACACCTCGGCGTCAGGCACCCGCTCGGCCGCCTCCAGCGCCTGCGTGGCCAGCACGGCGGCGTCGCTCGTCGCGTAACGGGCCATGGCCTCATCCCCGGCCCGCAGCCAGGCCCGGGCCGCGCGCAGCCAGTCGCCGGCCGCCGCCGCGTGCCTGGCCAGCGACTCCGGCTGGCCGGTCAGCAGGTCGGCCGCCCGGCGGTGATGGGCCAGCCGGGTGGGTTCCGGCGTGCTGGCGTACAGGACCTCGCGGATGAGATCGTTGGCGAACTCGTAGTCGCGGCCGCTGACCACGAGCAGCCTGGCCTCGAGCGCCGCCTCGCACAGCTCGAGCGCGGTCGCGGGCACCACGTCGAGCATGAGGCCAAGGGTCAGCGGGTCGACGGTGGCGCCGAGTACCGCGGCCGCCCGCAGCAGCGCCTCCACCGGCGGCCCGGCGCGCCGGACACGGGCCTGCACGGCGGTGCGCAGCGACTCGGGCACCCCGGCGTCGCCGCTGGTCAGCGCGCGCAGCACCTCTACGACGAACAGGGTGTGGCCGCGGGTGCGCTCCAGGATCCGGTCGGTCAGCTCGCCCTGCCCGGCCGCGCGGGCAAGCTGGCTCACCGCGGCCGGGCCGAGCGGGCCCACCTCGACGCGGCGGGCCACCGGGGCGAGCGCGGCGCCGATCTGCGCGTCGTTCTCGGCCCGGATGGTGGCCAGCACGAGCAGCCGGGAACCGGCCGGCTCCCGGCCGAGGAAGTGCATCAGCTCCACCGTCGACTGCCCCGCGTACTGCAGGTCGTCCACCAGGACGAGGACCGGGCTGCGTTCGGCCAGGCCGCGCAGCAAGGCCCGCACCGCCTCGAAGGCACGCCGCCGCTCCATGTCCACGCTGCCCCGCCCGGGCGGCGGCGGGCCGAGGATGGCCGCGACCTCGGGCAGCAGTCCGGCGGCGGCCAGCGCGTGCTCGCCGAGCATCTGTTGCAGCGTGCTCGCCGAGGCACTGGCCACGACGGGCGCGATCGCCTCCACGATCGGCTGGAGGAACAGCGACCGTTCGGTCTCATAGCAGCGGGTCCGCAGCACGGTGCCGCCGTCCGCGGCGGCTTCGGCCGCGAGGAATTCCGCCAGCGCCGTCTTGCCGATCCCGGCCTCGCCGACGATCGTGACCAGCCCGGGCCGTCCGCCGGCGGCCGCGCTCCAGGTCTCGCGCAGCACCCCGATCTCGCCGTCCCGCCCCGCCAGCGCCGTGGGGCCCGGCCTCAGCGCGCCGGCGTCGGCCGGGTGCGGCCCGGCACCTTCCGGGCCGCCCCCTGCTCGCGCAGGATCGCCAGGTGCAGCTCCCGCGTCTGCGGCGCCGGGTCGGCGCCGAGCTCGCGGCCGAGCCGCTGCCGGAGCGCCTCGTAAGCCGCCAGGGCCTTCGCCGGCTCGCCCGCCGCGGCCGAAGCCGACATGTACCAGCGGTGAGCCGTCTCGTCGAGCGGGTCGGCGGTCATGGCCGCCTCGGCGTGGCCCGCCGCCAGCCGCGGCTCCCCGGTCGTCAGCGCCGCCTCGGCCGCGGCCATCCGGACCCGGCGCAGCAGCTCGCGCACCTGCTCGCGGGCCGGATCCGCCCAGCCCGCGTACGGCTCGTCGCCGATCGCCGTGCCCGCGGCCAGCAGCTCGTGCGCGCGCCCGGCCGCGGCGAGCGCCACCGCGGCGGCGGTCGCCAGCTTGGCTTCGGCCTGCTCGCAGAAGCCGGCCGCCGCGTCCAGGTCGACGGCGACGCCCGGGCCGGCGGCCAGCCGGTACCCCGCCCGGCCGCCCTGGATGAGGTCCGCTCCGAGCACCGCGCGGAGCCTGCTGACCAGGGTCGCGACGTTCTGTTCCGGGGCGGCCGGGCGCTCGTTCGGCCACAGGATGTCCACGATGCGCTCGACAGGCACCAGGCCCGGTCGTTCGACCGCGAGCAGCTTGAGCAGCGTCCGCGACTTCCGGCTGCCGATCTCCCCATCGGTCAGTTCGGTGCCGTCCCGGACGACCCTGAACATGCCCGCGAGACGCAGCTCAACATAGACAGCGCTAACTGATCCCGCGGGACCAGACCTGCCCACGTGCTCTTTCTTACCGCTGGCCAGCACGCCGTGCAAGAGATGGCAACGCCGCGACCAGCACCGGAGCCGCCGGTGGCCTAGCCGGCCTGGGCACTGGCCTGCCCGCCGCGCCCGTACCGCCCGATGAACCCGCGCAGGATCGCGGGCGGCCAGCTGACGTCGCTGCGGGCGACCTCCGCCCTGATCTCGTCGGCCTGGTGCGGCTCGAAGTAGCCGGTGTGCTTGTAGACCTCGATCCGGGTGTACATGCCGGCCGCGTCGAGTTCGGGATGGAACTGGGTGGCGTAGACGTTGGCGCCGATCCGGAACGCCTGCACCGGGCAGCCGGCCGAACTGGCCAGCAAGGCGGCGTGCCCGGGCAGCTTGCTGACCGCCTCCTTGTGGCCGGTGAAGGCGTGGAACGCCGCGGGCAGATCACCCAGCAGCGGGTCACGCTGGCCCGCGGGAGTAAGGGTGATCTCGACCGGACCGACCGGCTCGGCGTAGCGCCGGTCGACCACCGCGCCCTGGTGGCGGCCCAGCGCCCCGATGCCGAAACAGGCCCCGAGGAACGGGAAGTCCGCGCTCACCACCTGGTCGAGCAGGCCGCGCAGGTCCGCCTCGACCCGTCGCTGCACCGGGGTCTTGTGATTCTCCGGGTCCGTGTAGTTGAACGGCCCGCCGCCGACCATGATCCCCGACCAGTCGCGCAGGTCGACATCGCCGAGCGCGCGCTGCTCGAGCCGTACCCGGCCCAGCTCGCTTTCGTCCAGGCCGCCCAGGGTCATGAACGAGTCGTACTCGTTGTCGGCCGCGGCATCCTCGGCGCGGATGGCCAGCAGCAGGAATGGTCTCACTAGATCACCCTAGTGAGGTCGCGTACCTGCCGCAGCCAGCCTGCCGACAGAAGGCACCGCCAGCCGGCCCAGCCGATCTATCGGGATTGACGATGGACCGGCGGCCCGCAACCCTGGTGGCGTGACCGATGCACGGGCGCGGGCCGAACGGTTCGCTGAGCTCTTTCGCGCCGTCTACCTGACGTTTCACCGGCGCGACGGGCCCAGGAGCCAGCTGCCGGGGGCGTCAAGGGCGGTGCTCGAGCACCTGGCGCTCGCGGGCCCGCTCACCGTGGGGGAGGCCGCGGCGCACATGAACCGGGCACAGTCGGTGATCAGCGAGATCGTCGCCCACCTGGAACGCCAGGGGCTGCTCGAGCGCGAAGACGATCCTGCCGACCGGCGGCGGACGCTGATCTGGCTGACCGCGCCGGGGCACGAGGCGCTACGCCGCGACCGTGAGGTGCTCAGCGCGGACATCCTGGCCAGCGCCATGGCCGGGTTGCCGCCGGACCAGGCCGACGAGCTCATCGCCGGCCTCCGGGCCCTGGTCGACCTGGCCGCCCCGGTCCGTAAACCCCAGGAATGACCCCATCGAGGAGGGAACCGATGACCACAGCAACCACCTGCGAGAGCTGCGGGATGCCCATAGAGACCGGCCGCTACTGCGGCTACTGCACCGACGAGACCGGTGCCCTGCAGTCGTTCGATGAGCGCTTCGAGCGGATGACGTCGTGGCAGGCGCGCCGCAATCCGGGCGCGACGCGACAGGACATCGAGCGGTAGACCCTCGACTACATGGCGACCATGCCCGCCTGGCGTGACCATCCGCGCGTCACGGCCAACCGCCCGTCACAGGAGTCCTGAGCAGCCGCTGTGCCGACCCGGCGTCTTATGATGGGTGGGCGCAGAGGGCGCACCCGGGTCCGCGGGAAGGATTGAGTCCACCTCGGCATCGCCTCCTGGTTGTCACGCAGAGTCGTCTTCTCGGCGCCAGGCCGCCGGCCCCGGCCAGGCCGCCAGCCCGGCCCGATGACGCAGAGACGGCGGCGTGATGCTCAGCCGACCCTGGGTGTCACCCGGCCGCTCATGTAGATGTACGGCGTGCCGTCGCCGAACTGCCCGAAGCTGAGCGGCACCCAGGGCTTGTCGTCGCCCGACCGCAAGACGAACCGGGTGCCGGAGGAGTCCGCCGCGTGCAGGATCAGCTCTTCCGGCTCGGCGCCGGTGATGGCGGCCAGGTTGCCGGTCATGGTCAGCAGCATCCGGAGCTGCCCGTTGCGTACCGACACCTCGAGCCGCCGGGATACCCGCTCGTAGCGGCCGGCGTAACTCTCGAGGTGCGCGGCCGGAAGAACGCCGGGAGGACCCTCGGCGGGATGCGGCGGCGCGGGCACGGTCACGCCCTTCAGCGTCCCGAACACCTCGTTGAACAGCTCCCGGTACAACGTTTCCGACTCCGCGGAGTTGGTCAGCAGGCAGGCGGCCAGCCCTGCTTCCGGGTCGATCCGCAGGTAGGCGGACTGGCCGACGGTGTCACCGTCGTGCCCGATGATCGTGCGGTCGCCCCAGCGGCTCAGCCGCCAGCCCAGGCCGATCGCCGAGCCTGGCGCGGAGAACTCGGGAATCGCGGCGTATGGCGCCTGCATGGCCGCCACAGAAGCCTCGCTGAGCAGCCTCTTGCCGTCGGTCGTGACGCCGCCGTCGATATGCAGGCGGGCGAACGTGATCAGGTCGTCGGCCGTGGCGGTGATCAGCCCGGCCGGGCCGACGCTGCGCGGCAGGCCCCATACCTGGACCGGGGTGCCGCAGCCGTGATGCCCGACGGCGGCCCGGTACATGATGGCCTCCTCCGGCAGGGTGACGGTCCGGGTGGCCGGGAGCGGGCTGGTCAGCCGTTCGCGCAGCGACTCGTCCCAGGACTGCCCGTCGAGCGTCTCGATCATCCGGCCGAGCAGGACGTAGCCGCTGTTGCAGTAGGAGTACGCCGCGCCCGGCCCGAAGACCGACGGCGTCTCCGCCAGCAGCCCGACGTAGCGCTCCACGCATTCATCGCCCCGGCCGGTGTCGGCGAAGAGGTCGCCGTCGATCCCGCTGGTGTGCGTGAGCAGGTGCCGGACCGTGACCCGGTCACCGACGTCGCCCGCGCCGAGCCGGGTGCCCGGCAGGGCCCCAGCGACGGTCGTGTCCAGGGACAACAGGCCCTCGTCGACGAGCTGCATGATCATGGTCGCGGTCCAGATCTTGGTGATGGACCCGACCTGGAAGAGGGAGTCGGTGGTGACAGGAACCTTCGTCGCGGTGTTCAGCACGCCGTGCGCGGCCAGGATCTCCTGCCCGTCGGACCAGATGCCGAGCGTTGCTCCAGGGACGCCGGCGCCGGAGGCCAGTTCATTGAGGCGGGCTGTCCAGTTCGCGGCATTGAGCATGATATGGACGCTAACCCATGGCTGCCTGACCTTGCCCTAGCCAACGAGTCTGGACCAACCTAACCGAAACTAAATGCCGCTAAACCGGTCCAGGCTGCATGCGACCAACTACCTGCGTCATCAGTCATAATGTGCGTCAGGCCCCTTTGTGGGGCCACCTATAGTTCGGCGGCCTGCTCGGGTGTAGTTTCGCTGGCGGAGCCCCGACGGGTTGGAAGCGTTCAGACAGCTGCGGAGGATACATGAGCATCCTGGGCACCCGGGTGATCCGGACGGAGGACCCGCGGCTGCTGACAGTCGGCGGCGTCTACGTCGACGACCTGCGAACGCCGGAACTGAACGGGGCGGCCCGTCTTACCTTCGTGCGGAGCCCCGTGGCGCACGCACGCATCACCGGCATCGACACCAGCGCGGCCGTGAGCGAGCCCGGCGTGGTCGCGGTGCTGACCGTCCAGGACATGACCGACCTGGCACCGCCCCCGCCGGACGACGGCAGCGGAGGCGGCGGAGGCGAGGGCGGACCGCTGCCGCTCGGCGGCCCGTGGGCCGAGCCGCTGCTCGCGGTCGACACCGTGCGGTTCGTCGGCGAGCCGGTGGCGGTCGTCATTGCCGACGGCCGGTACCAGGGCGAGGACGCCGCTGACCTGGTCAGCGTGGACTACGAGCCGCTGCCCGCGGTGGTCGGGCCCGCGGCCGCGGTGAAGGACGAGTCCCTGCTGTTCCCCGCGGCCGGATCCAACGTGGCGGTCACGAACCCCGTGCCGACCGACGACGCGCCGTTCGACGCCTGCGAGGTCGTCGTCGAGCAGGAGATCGTCAACCAGCGGGTGGCCTGCCTGCCGATGGAGGGGCGCGCGACCGCGGCCACCTTCGAAGACGGCAAGCTGACCGTCTGGCACAGTTCGCAGAACGCGCAGTTGTGCCGCCTGATCCTGTGCGGCGCCCTGGGCATGGCCCCGGACCAGATCCGCGTGGTGGTGCCCGATGTGGGCGGCGGCTTCGGCGCCAAGGTCGGCATCGACCGGGACGCCCTCATCGTCGCGTGGGCGGCCAGGAAGACCGGCCGGGCGCTGCGCTGGACCGAAACCCGCAGCGAGAACCTGGTCGGCATGACCCAGGGCCGCGCCCAGCTGCACCACGTCAAGATCGGCGGCAACCGCGACGGCCAGATCCTGGCCTACCGGATCGACATTATCCAGGACACCGGCGCGTACCCGCGCACCGGCGGTTTCCTGCCCTTCCTGACCTGCCTGATGGCGCCCGGCGTGTACGACATCCCCGAGGTGCAGACCGGATTCCGGGTGGTGGTCACCAACGCCACGCCGATCCACGCCTACCGCGGCGCCGGACGGCCGGAAGCCGCAGCCGCCATCGAGCGTGCGGTCGACCTGTTCGCCGCCGAGATCGGCATGGACCCGGCCGAGGTCCGGCGGCGTAACTTCATCGCACCCGACAAGTTCCCCTTCCAGACCAAGGCCGGGGCCCTGTACGACACCGGCCGGTACGAAGAGGCGCTGGACAAGGTCCTGGCCGCCGCGGGTTACGACGAGCTCCGCAAGGAGCAGGAGCGCAGGCGGGCCAGCGGCGATGTCAGGCAGCTCGGCATCGGCCTCTCCACCTACGTGGAGATCACCGCGCCCGACCCTGCCGCGGGGGAGACCGCCAAGCTCGAGGTGTCCGACGACGGATCCGCGACTGTCTACACCGGAAGCTCGGCCCACGGCCAAGGGCACCACACCGCGTGGGCGATGCTGGTCCAGGATGAGCTCGGCATCCCGATGGACCAGGTCACGGTCATCCACGGCGACACCGACCTGATCCCGGTCGGGGTCGGCACCTACGGCTCCCGCTCGCTGCAGCTCGGCGGCTCCGCGGTGCACAAGGCGGCGATCGAGGTCAAGGACGAGGCCCGCCGCCAGGCCGCGGACATACTCGAGGCCGCCGAGGCCGACGTGGTGCTGGACACCGCGACCGGCCTGTGGCAGGTACGCGGCGACCCGGACACCTCGCTGTCCTGGGGTCAGGTCGCCGGCCATGCCAGCGGCGGCAGCCTCATCGCCGACGTGAGCTTCGTCCAGGAAATGCCCACGTTCCCGTTCGGCACCCACCTGTCCGTAGCGGAAGTCGACACCGAGACCGGCAAGGTGACGTTGCTGCGGCACGTGACCGTCGACGACGCCGGAGTGGTACTCAACCCGGTGCTCACCGAGGGCCAGCGGCACGGCGGCATCGCCCAGGGCGCGGCCCAGGCGCTGCTCGAGGAGGTGCTCTACGACGCCGACGGCAACCCGCTGACCTCCACGCTCGCCGACTACGCCGCCATCACCGCGGCCGAACTTCCCAGCTACGAGCTGGTAGCCAGCGAGACGCCGACCACGCTGAACCCGCTCGGCGCCAAGGGCATCGGCGAGGCGGGGACGATCGGCGCGACCCCCGCGGTCCAGAACGCGGTCGTCGACGCCGTCGCGCACCTCGGCGTCCGGCACATCGACATGCCGACCACGCCCCAGCGCGTGTGGACGGCGATCAACGAGGCACAGAAGGCGAGTCACCAGTGAAGGTCGACCTGACGGTCAACGGCAAGGACATCACCGCGGACGTCGAGGACCGCATGCTGCTCGTGCACTTCCTGCGCGACGTGGCCGACCTCACCGCGACCAACGTAGGCTGCGACACCACCTCCTGCGGGGCCTG
>WNGL01013376.1_pt1 | contig 12195 bp, 10 predicted proteins | sample 5400591 | NCBI WGS metagenome assembly WNGL01 (sample SAMN13153377, study PRJNA577476) | soil metagenome | isolation source: 80 cm soil or saprolite under Garry oak tree replicate 1 | place: USA:California | collected 2016-06-15
CGCAGGCCGACGTCAGGCTCGAGGGCATGGGCGACGGCGTCATGCTTTCCGGCAGCGTGGCCAGCGCCGCCGAGTCGCAGCAGGCCTATGATCTCGCCGCCCGGCTGGTGGGCGACCCGACCAAGGTGGTCAACAGCCTGATCCTTCACGGCCGCGACCAGGTAATGCTCAAGGTGACAGTCGCCGAGGTGCAGCGCAACGTCATCAAGCAGCTCGGCATCAACCTCAGTGGCAGTCTCGGGTACGGCACGACGGCCGTCACTTTCAACACCGACAACCCGTTCTCGGTACAGGGACAGCCGCTGAACAACAGCTTTCTTACGGGAAGCGTAAAATCCATCAAGGCAACCTTGCGGGCAATGGAACAGGCCGGCGTGCTGCGCACCCTGGCCGAGCCCAATCTGACGGCGATCTCCGGCGAGAGCGCGAATTTTCTAGCCGGCGGCGAGTTTCCGGTTTTCGGGGGTGTCAGCTGCGATCAGACCGGTCACTGCCAGACTACGGTGCTTTACAAGAAATTCGGCGTAGCGCTTGCTTTCACACCCGTCGTGCTCTCCGAAGGTCGCATCAGCCTCAAAGTGAAGACCGAGGTCTCGGAGCTGACCAACGAATTCGGGCTTACCGTCTCGGGCGGGAGTACGATTCCCGGCCTCAAGACGCGGCAAGCCGAGACCACGCTCGAGATTCCGTCCGGGGGCTCGCTGGCGATGGCCGGGATGATCCAAGGAGAGACCAAACAGCAGATCAATGGCATTCCCGGCCTGATGCAGCTCCCGATCCTCGGCACGTTGTTCAAGAGCCGCGACTACCAGAACAATCTGACCGAGCTGACGGTGTTCGTGACCCCCTACGTGGTGCGGGCGGTCGCCCAGAAGGAACTGTCGCGGCCGGATGACGGGTTCGCCGACGCCCCCGATCCGGCGACCATCCTGCTCGGGCGGCTCAACCGCATCTATGGCCCGGCCGGCCGGCCCGACCCGCAGACCGGCTATTACGGCAACTACGGCTTCATTCTCGATTGACCGGACGAGACGAGGAGAACGATCTCATGTCCCAGCTCTCGGCCGGCATGCGCAACCGGCTCGCCGCGGGGATATCGCGTTTCGCCGCGGTGCTCGCGCTCGCCGCGGCGCTCTCGGGCTGCTACTCCGACCGGCAGGTCGTGGACAATTACCCGAACGATGTGCGCCAGCGCCACCCGATCGCGATCCGCGAGGGCGAGCACGCGCTCGAAATATTCGTCGGCGCCGATCGCGGCGGCCTCACCCCCGCGCAGCGGGCCGACGTCGTCGCGTTCGCGCACCGATGGCGGCGCGAGGCGACCGGCCGGATGATGATCGAGGTGCCGGTGGCGACCGGCAACGAGATCGCGGCTGCCGCGGCGCTTCGCGAGATCCGATCGGTCCTGTCGGCGACAGGCGTTCCGCCGGGTGCGGTCGTCGCGCGCCGGTATCGCCCGGCGGACCCGATGCGGCTTGCGACCATCCGGATCCTCTATCCGAACATGGTCGCGGAGGCGGGACCTTGCGGGCTATGGCCCCACGATATCGGCCCGAGCGTCGACGGCGCCGACTTCCAGAACCGCGAATATTGGAACTTCGGCTGCGCCAATCAGCGCAACCTGGCCGCCATGGTGGACAACCCGGCGGATCTGGTGCAGCCGCGCGGCGATGCTCCGCTCTTTGCGGCGCGGCGCTCGACCGTGCTGGAGAAATACCGCAAGGGCGAGGAACCATCCGGCAAGTATGCGACCGACAAAGACGGCAAGATCAGCGACCTCACCAAATGATGCGAAATGCCGTCAAATCCAGCGAAACCGACGCGGCCGGCGCGACGCCGGCCGCCGCCGCGCACATCGCGCCGCTCCCTCGCGTGTCGATCCAGGCGTTCTGCGAAGCCGCGGAAACCGCCGCGGTGATGCAGGCGGCGGGCGAAGATCGCCGCATGGCAAAGGCGCACGTCAAGGTGCAGATGGGCGGCATCGCGGCGGCGGCCGAGGCCTACCGCAGCTCGCCGACGCCGAACGTGATCCTCATCGAATCGGGCAACCGCGGCGAGGACCTGCTGGCCGGTCTCGATCAACTCGCCGAAGTCTGCGATGCCGCGAGCCGGGTGATCGTCGTCGGACGGGTGAACGACGTCGTGCTCTACCGCGAGCTGGTGCGCCGCGGGGTCAGCGATTACCTGATCGCGCCGGTCGATGCCCTCGGCCTGATCCGCGCCGTGTCCGGACTGTTCAGCGCGCCGGATGTGAAGCCCGTGGGGCGCACGATCGCGGTAATCGGCGCCAAAGGCGGGGTGGGCGCCTCCACGATCGCCCATAACATCGCCTGGGCGCTGGCGCGCGATCTGCGGCTCGATTCGGTCGTGGCCGATCTCGACCTGGCGTTCGGCACCGCCGGTCTCGATTACAATCAGGACCCGTCCCAGGGCATCGCCGACGCAGTGCTCTCTCCCGAGCGCATCGACACCGCCTTCATCGATCGCCTGCTGTCGAAATGCACCGATCACCTCAGCCTGCTGGCTGCACCCGCCACGCTCGATCGCGTCTATGATTTCGACGCGGACGCCTTCGAATCCACCTTCGACGTCCTGCGCGCCACGGTTCCGTGCATCGTCCTCGACGTTCCCCACATGTGGACGGCGTGGACCAAGCGCACCCTGGTCGGCGCCGACGAGATCCTGATCGTCGCGGTGCCGGATCTCGCCAACCTGCGCAATGCGAAAAACATGCTCGACCTGCTGCGCGCGGGCCGCCCCAACGACCATCGCCCGCACTATTGCCTCAACCAGGTCGGCATTCCGAAACGGCCGGAGATCAAGCCCGCGGATTTCGCCAAGGCGCTCGAGGCGGAGCCGGCCGCCGTCATCGCCTTCGAGCCGCAGGTGTTCGGGACCGCCGCCAACAACGGACAGATGATCGCCGAAGTCGCAGCCGGGCATCGTGCGGCGCAGACCTTTCGGCAGCTGGCGCAGCTCCTGACCGGCCGCACCGAAGCCAAGCGATCGAGGAATGCCCTGCTGAGCCCATTGATCGAAAAGCTCCTGCGCCGGCAGGGGTGAGCACCGCTTCGGAGTGATCGCGTGTTCGGAAAGCGCACCAGCCCCGGTTCGGACGCTCGCGGCGAGGCCCTGGCGGAGCCCGCTCCGCAGGGGGCGGCGCCCGCGGCAAGCCCGGATCTTGGCCGCGCGCTGCCGGCCGCCGGGCTGGGGGCGCCGATCGTCGCTCCGCCGACGGCACCGATCGAGCGCCGGTCGCCGCCCCTTCCGGCCGCGGCCGCGGTCGTCGATTCGCCGCGCTCGCAGGGCTATTACGAGGTCAAAGCCGCGATCTTCAACGCGCTGATCGAGGCCATCGACCTCGCCCAGCTCGCCCGGCTCGACGCCGAATCCGCGCGCGAGGAAATTCGCGACATCGTCAACGAGATCATCGCGATCAAGAGCATCGTGCTGTCGATCGCCGAGCAGGAGGAGCTGCTCGACGATATCTGCAACGATGTGCTCGGCTACGGCCCGCTCGAGCCGCTGCTCGCGCGCGACGACATCGCCGACATCATGGTGAACGGCGCCGAGACCGTCTACATCGAGGTCGCCGGAAAGATTCAGAGGACTGGCATTCGCTTCCGCGACAATCACCAGCTGTTCAACATCTGCCAGCGCATCGTCAGCCAGGTCGGCCGGCGCGTTGACGATTCCTCGCCGATCTGCGACGCGCGCCTGCCCGACGGCTCGCGCGTCAACGTCATCGTGCCGCCGCTGTCGCTCGACGGGCCCACCCTGACGATCCGCAAGTTCCGGCGCGACAAGCTCACGCTCGATCAGCTGGTCGGGTATGGCACGATCACTCGGGAAGGCGCCGAGATCCTCAAAGTGATCGGCCGCTCTCGCGTCAACACGGTGATCTCCGGCGGGACCGGCTCCGGCAAGACCACCTTGCTCAACATGCTGACCCGCTTCATCGAGGACAGCGAGCGGGTCATCACCTGCGAAGACGCCGCCGAGCTGCAGCTGCAGCAGCCGCACGTGGTCCGGCTCGAGACCCGGCCGCCGAATCTGGAAGGCGAGGGCCAGGTCACCATGCGCGACCTCGTCCGCAACTGCCTGCGCATGCGTCCGGAACGGATCATCGTCGGCGAGGTGCGCGGCGCGGAGGCATTCGACCTGCTGCAGGCGATGAATACCGGCCACGACGGTTCGATGGGCACGCTGCACGCCAACAACCCCCGCGAGGCGCTCGCGCGCCTGGAATCCATGATCACCATGGGCGGCTATTCGCTGCCGTCTCGGACCATCCGCGAGATGATCTGCGCCTCCGTCGACGTGATTATCCAGACGGCGCGATTGCGGGACGGCTCGCGCCGGATCACGCATGTCACCGAGGTGATGGGGATGGAAGGCGACGTCATCATCACCCAGGACCTGTTCGTCTACGAGATTCTCGGCGAGGACGCCAAAGGCAACGTGCTGGGCCGGCATCGCTCGACCGGCATCGGACGGCCGCGATTCTGGGACCGCGCGCGCTATTTCGGCGAGGAGCATCGGCTCGCCGCCGCGCTCGACGCCGCCGAGGTCGCCGGCGAGCCCCTGAAGCTGTGAGGCGGGGAGCACAATGCCGCTGCAAACGCTTGTCGTGTTCCTGCTCGGAGCTGCCGCGGCCGGCGGCCTGCTCTGGGTGTTCCTCTATCCGCTCCTGTCCGGCGAGCGGCAGGCGGAAAAGCGCCAAGCGAGCGTGGCGCGGCCGGAGCGAGCCAGCCGCGCGGCGAGCGCGCGCGGCGCCACGAAATCGCGACGCGAGCAGGTCGAGGAGAGCCTCAAGGAACTCGAACTCCGTAAGAAGCGGAGCAGGAATCCGGCCCTCCCGCTGCGGCTCGCGCAGGCCGGACTGAGTTGGTCGCCGCGCCAGTTCTACCTGATCAGCGCCACGCTCGGGCTTTGCGTGATCGGCGGCGCGCTTCTCGTCGGCGGCGGGCTGCCGGCCTCGGTGGTGCTGGGGCTGGTGGCCGGCTTCGGCCTGCCGCGCTGGATCCTCGGTTTTCTCAAGAAACGCCGGGAAAGGCGGTTCCTGAACGTATTCCCGGACGCGGTCGACGTGATCGTCCGCGGCGTGAAGGCCGGCCTGCCGCTCGGGGATTGCCTGAAGATCATCGCCAATGAAGCGCAGGAACCGGTCAAGAGCGAGTTCCGCTCGATCGTCGAGACCCAGGCCATCGGCATGCCGGTCGGGGAAGCCTGCCTCAAGCTCTATGAAAGCGTTCCGCTGCCGGAACCGAATTTCTTCGGCATCGTGGTCTCGATCCAGCAGAAATCCGGCGGCAACCTTTCCGAGGCGCTCGGCAATCTGTCGCGTGTGCTGCGCGACCGCAAGCGCATGCAGGCCAAGATCCGGGCGATGTCGATGGAGGCCAAGGCGTCGGCGGCGATCATCGGCGCGCTGCCGCCGGTGGTGATGCTGCTCGTGTACATCACCAGCCCGAATTACATCGAGCTTCTGTGGACGGCGCCGGTCGGCCGCATGATGCTCGTGGTCTCCGCCATGTGGATGATGACGGGCGTATTCGTCATGAAGAAGATGATCAATTTCGATTTCTGATGTGGCGCCATGATCGAATTCCTGCTCGAGAAAATGTCGGATGCGCGGTTCCTGGCCACGCTGTTCGCTGCCGTCGGCGCGGCCGCGACGGTGCTGACGCTGGCGATGCCGCTGCTCGCCCGCGACGACCTCCATCGCCGGCTCAAGGCGGTGGCGATCGAGCGCGAGAAGCTGCGTCAGCGCGAGCGGGAACGGCTGGCGCGCGGAGAAAAGGCCAGTCTGCGGCAATCGCCCAAGCAATACATGAAAACCGTGGTGGAGCGCTTCAACCTGGCGAAATGGCTGGGTCAGCAGGAGGCGCGGGAAAAGCTGATCCAGGCCGGCTACCGCGGCCAGGCGGCCTATATCACCTATCTGTTCTTCCGGATGGTGGCGCCGGTCGCGATCCTGATCTTCTCGCTGTTCTACCTGTTCGTGGTGGTCGATGTCGAGCAGCCGGCCCTGATCAAGATCGCGGTCTGCCTGATCGCCGCCTATTCCGGCGTGCACGTTCCTTCGCTCTACCTGCAGAACAAGATCACCCGGCGGCAGCTCTCGATCAAGCGCGCGTTTCCCGACGCGCTGGATCTGCTGCTGATCTGCGTGGAATCCGGCATGTCGGTCGAAGCCGCGTTCCGCAAGGTCGCCCAGGAGATCGGCACGCAGTCGATTCCGCTGGCCGAGGAATTCACGCTGACGACCGCCGAGCTTTCCTATCTGCAGGACCGCCGGCAGGCCTATGAGAACCTGGCAAAGCGCGTCAACCTCGAGGGCGTCAAGGCGGTATGCGTCGCGCTGCAGCAGGCCGAGCGCTACGGCACTCCGCTCGGCCAGACCTTGCGGGTCATGGCGCAGGAGAACCGCGACATGCGCATGATGGAGGCGGAGAAGAAGGCTGCCGGCCTGCCGCCCAAGCTCACCGTGCCGATGATCCTGTTCTTCCTGCCGGTGCTGTTCGTGGTCATCCTCGGGCCCGCGGCGATCCGGGTGCTCTCGATGCCGTAATGGCGGCGGGAGGCCGCGGCACGAGGCCGCGCCGAGAAATCCCTACGATCCGCTCGACGCCGCCGCGACGGCGCTGGTGCGGCCGAGCTTCTTCCAGTCGCTCTTGCCCGAGAGCATCTCGCGCAGATAGGCGACGTTGGCGGCGGCCGCCTCGGGCGGCAGGTCGGCGCGGGCGATCTCCTCCGCCTCCTGATAGCGGCCCTGCAATCCGACCACCAGCGCCAGATTCTGGCGCACGCGCCCCTCGGCGTCGGGCCGTGCCGCCGCGCGGCGGAGAATGGTCTCGGCCTGCTTGAGATCCTTGGCAAGCGCGTAGGACAAGCCCAGGTTCGAGAGCACCGCGGGATTCTCGGGAGCGAGCTTCAGGGCGCTGGCGTAATAGCGGCGCGCTTCCTCGTGCCGCCCCATCTGGTCGAGCACCGCCCCTTGCACCGACAGGAGGCGCCAGTCCGGCTGATCCGGCGTGTGCGCCCGGCCCAGGATCTCGAACGCCTGGGCATAATTGCCGGCGTCGGCCAGCGCCCTGCCGTAGGCGCCGAGCACGGCCTTGTTGCTGGGATGCTTGATCGAGGCCTGCTCCAGCACCGCCGAGGCTTGGGCGCGCTCGCCGATGGCGCGCAGCGCCGCCGCATACCTGATGGCGGCGTCGGGATTGCCCGCATTGGCGCGGTAGAGCGCGCCGGCGGCGTCGAGCTCCCGGCGCGGCTCGCCATCGTTCGGGGCGCCGACGGGAAGCGACGAGGCAAGTCCCACGCTGCCCGTCGTGTCCGCACTCGTCGTCGGGTGCATCGTCTGGCAGCCCGCCGCGGCCACGGCAAGGAACGCGAGCGCGAGCGCGGGCGGACCAAACGGCCGCGGGCACAGAAATGGGGCCATGATCTCGTCCCACCCGGGCGAGCAGACGCGCCGCCGGGCAGGTCGAGCAATAATCCGTTAACCCTAATACCCGGTTAACCGACCGGGTCGCCCGCTTTCCCGCGATCGGACGCCGTGTTAGAGGGCGAGCCTCGCCACGGGAAATCTCCATGCATCCGGCCTTCGCGACGCGCAGCGGGACCGCCGTCCCGATCTGGTTCGTCACCGATGCGACCTGGCCGGCGCTGCGGCATGCCCTCGATGCGCCCGCGCGAAGCTTCGCCGACGCGTCCGGCTTCGAGCCGAAGCCGGCGCAATGCCTGCTGCTCCCGGGAGCCGGCGGAATTTCGGGCGTGCTGTTCGGGCTCGAGCCGGCCGGGAAGCCGCCAGGAGACCCGTTTCTGGCGGGGCGGCTGCCCGCGCTGTTGCCGGCCGGGACCTATCGGTTCGGCAATTCGCTCCCGGACAGCCGGCTTGCCGCACTCGCCTTCGCACTCGGGTCCTACCGGTTTGCGCGCTACCGCAAAGCGGAGGCAAAGGAGATCCGGCTCGAGCTGCCTGAAGGCGTCGACGGCGCCGAGCTTTCCCGCATCGTCGAGGCGGTCGCGCTCGCCCGCGATCTCGTCAACACGCCGGCGAACGATCTCGGCCCGGCCGAGCTCGAAGCGGCCGCGCGGGCGCTTGGTGCGCGTCACGGCGCGGCGGTGCGCACGATCGTCGGCGAAGCGCTGCTGGCCGAGAACTTGCCGCTGATCCACGCGGTCGGCCGCGCCTCCGGCCATGCCCCGCGCCTGATCGATCTCACCTGGGGCGACGCCGCGGCGCCCAAGGTCACGATCGTCGGCAAGGGCGTCACCTTCGACACCGGCGGGCTCGACATCAAGCCGGAGAGCGCGATGCTGATCATGAAGAAGGACATGGGCGGCGCCGCCAGCGCGCTGGCGCTCGCCCATATGGTGATGGATCGCGGGCTCAAACTGCGGTTGCGCGTGCTCGTCCCGGCGGTCGAGAACGCGATCTCGGGCTCGGCGTTCCGGCCGCTCGACATCTATCCCTCGCGCAACGGGCTTTCGGTGGAGATCGGCAATACCGACGCGGAGGGCCGGCTGGTGCTCGCCGACGCGCTGGCGCTGGCGGACGAGGAAGCGCCCGAGCTCGTGTTCGATCTCGCGACGCTCACCGGCGCCGCCCGGGTCGCACTCGGGCCCGACTTGCCGCCGTTCTACACCGAGGACGATGCGCTTGCGGCCGAGCTCCTGGCCTGCGCGGCGGTCGAGAACGATCCGCTGTGGCGCATGCCGCTGTGGCGGGGCTACGAGCCGATGCTGGAATCCAAGATCGCGGACATCAAGAGCACCGGCACCGGCGGCTTCGCGGGCTCGATCACCGCCGCGCTGTTCTTGCGCAAATTCGTCGCGGCGGCGAAAAGCTGGGCTCATTTCGACGTCTATGCCTGGACTCCCGCGGCCAAGCCGGGCCGCCCGGAGGGCGGCGAGTGCCAGGCCGCCCGCGCGCTGTATGCGCTATTGGCCTCCCGCTACGACCATTGATCGCGGCGCTTGCGGCGCGGCGCGCGGGAGAAAATACTCCGCATCCGAAACGATCCCCCTTGCCGTCGGCGCTCGCGCCCGCGGCATCGAAGCGGTCCGGAGGATGCGATGGCGGTCGAGATCCGGCCGGCGCAGGCGCTGAAACTGCTGCACGATTTTTCCTATGCGCTGGTGACCGACCGGCAGCCCGACCTTTCGCCGCGCCAGCTCACGATCCTGCTCACCATCTATCTCGATCCCCCGCCGCACAATGTCCGCGGCCTGGCCAGGAAGCTCAAGGTGACCAAACCCGTGATCACCCGCGCGCTCGACACCATGGGCAAGCTCGGTGATCTCCTGGTGCGCACCGCCAAGGGACTTTCGCGGTGACGCATTTCGATCCGCGGCTGACCGCGGCCCGGCCCGACCTCGCCGCCCGGCATCTGCAGGGGAAAGTCGAAGCGGCGCGGTTCGTCGAGGGCGAGCGCTACGAGGTCATCGACGCACAGGCGCCGGTGCGGGGCGCGCCCGCGCCCGACGCTGCGCTCGAGACCGAGGCGCTGATGGGCGAGCACGTCATGATCTACGAAACCACCGAGGAGGGTTTCGCCTGGGGCCAGCTCGAATCCGACGGCTATGTCGGCTGGCTGCCGGCCAATTCGCTCGCGCCGCCCGGTCCCGCACCGACGCATCGGGTCGCGGCGCTCCGCACGCTCATTTTCCCCGGGCCATCGATCAGGCTGGCGCCGCTCGCGGCGCCCTCGCTCGGGGCGCGGCTCGCCGTCGTGCGCGAACAGGATCGCTTCGCCGTGACGGCAGCGGGCGGCTTCGTCCCGGCAGATCATCTCGCGCCGCTGCAGCGCTTCGAATCGGATTTCGTCGCGGTCGCGGAGCGGTTTCGCGGCGTGCCGTATCTGTGGGGCGGCAAGACCAGCCTGGGCCTCGATTGCTCCGGGCTGCTGCAGGTCGCGCTGCAAGCCTGCGGCATTCCCGTGCCGCGCGACACCGACCTGCAGGAACGGGCGCTCGGCGCTGCCGTCGCGCCGGACGCCGCATTCGGCAATCTGCGGCGCGGCGATCTCCTGTTCTGGCCCGGCCACGTGGCGATCGCGCGCGACCGCGACACGCTCGTCCACGCCAACGCCTTTCACATGATGGTCGCGATCGAGCCGACCGCGGACGCCATCGTCCGCATTCGCGCCAGCGGGAGCGAGCTCACGTCGGTGAAGCGACTGTGATTTCTATCCGGTCGAAAATTAGCGTCCGTCGGGACCCTTCGCCGCGCGTCATCCATTCTCGGTTCGGAGCGGCCGGCATCGGATCACAGCGTCGATGCCAGCATTTGGGTGCGCTGGTCCAATGGTCGTCACCTTGCCGCTCGGCTTCGTGGCGGCGGGGGCGCCGCGATTTCCGGGCCGAAGGACGCCGCGACCCTGAATTGGATGGTACTCTGCACGCCGTGCACCGGTCGCCGTTGTTGCCACGTTGGGCGCCGATGCCCTGGGTGCGGGGGAGACCAGCTTGACGCTCTCGCCCAAGGCGCTGGAGGAAATTGCGCAGGTCGAGGCCGAGATCGACCGCATCGAGGCACAGGCGCTCGAGCGGCTAGGCGCGCCGCCGGACAATCAGGTCCAGCAAATCGAGCTGCTCGGCAAGTTGATGCTGTACGACAAGCACCTCTCGGTGAACCGCAATGAAGCTTGTGCTTTCTGCCACATGCCCGAGACAGGTTTCACCGGTCCCGTGTCGGAACTGAACCGGACCACCGGCGCCTATCCCGGTTCGGTGCGCACACGATACAGCGACCGCAAGCCCCAAACGCACGCGTACGCGCCGCTTTCGCCGGTTCTGCACTACAACCCCGGCCAAGGTGATCTAGTCGGCGGCAATTTCTGGGACATGCGTGCGACCGGGCGCCGGTTGGGCAATCCGGCGGCCGAACAGGCGCAGGGGCCGCCGACCAACCCCGTGGAAATGGGCCTGGCCGATATCGCATGTGCGGTTTATCGCGCCTCGCAGCGCCCCTATCGCGCCCTCTTCGAAAGGGTGTGGGGACCGCAGGCATTCGCGGTCGCGTGGCCCAACGACGTGGAGCAGGTCTGTGCCCGGCCGGGGCCCCCATCCGCCGGCGATCTGACGCCGGTCCATCTCAGCGAGCTCGATCGCGGCCGGGTCGGCGCGACGTTCGATCAGATGGCGCAGGCCATCGCCATGTATGAGGCCTCGGCCGAGGTGACGGCCTTTACCTCGAAGTTCGACGCAGTGCTCGCCAACAAGGCGCAGCTTACCCCGCAGGAGCAGGCGGGCTACGACCTGTTCCGCGGCAAGGCCCGATGCAACGAGTGTCACCGCGACGGCGGGCCCGGCGAGGATCCGCTGTTCACCGATTTCACCGCCAGCAATATCGGCACCCCTGCCAATCCGCGGCTTCCTTACTATGCGGAAAATCGCCCCGACGCACTGGGCTATGTCGCCAACCCAGCAGGACCGTCATTCGTCGATGGCGGCGTCGGCAGTTTCCTCACCAAGGGCCATCTGCTCAGCCAACCCTCCGTGGCAGATTCAAGATGGGTCAAGTTCGCGCCGGACAACCAGGCGCGCTTCCAAGTGCCGACGCTACGCAATGTGGACAAGCGGCCCTATCCAGCCTTTGTCAAAGCGTATGGACACAATGGATATTTCACCAGCCTGAGGGCAATCGTGCATTTCTACAATACGCGGGACGTCCTGCCGCGCTGCCGGCCCAACGACCCCGGCGAAGGTACGACGTGCTGGCCCGCACCCGAGTCGACCGACAACATGAACACCAAAAAAATGGGGCGGCTGGGCCTGTCGGACGCGGAGGAGGATGCGCTCGTGAGCTTCATGCAGACGCTGACGGACGGTTTCATGCCTCGGTAAGGTGCGTCGCTCGGCGCGTCGGCGTTGAGAGGGAAAAATATGCCGCGACCTGTGAGATCGGTTTCTTGTGCGCCTCGAGATCAGATCTCTTGCTGTGCTCAATATCCCGCCGTGCAGTCGACCACGTGCTCGAGCGGCAGCCCGCGCTCGAAGCGCTCGATCTGCGTGAGCACGTTCCGGGCGAGCGCGCGCGGGTCGGAGACGGCGGCATTGTGCGGCGTGATGATCACGTTCGGATGATTCCACAGCGGGCTCTCGCGCGGCAGCGGCTCGGTCGGGAACACGTCGAGGCTCGCGCCCGCGAGCGAACTCTCCTCGAGCGCAGCGAGAATATCG
>WNGL01013275.1_pt1 | contig 12194 bp, 14 predicted proteins | sample 5400591 | NCBI WGS metagenome assembly WNGL01 (sample SAMN13153377, study PRJNA577476) | soil metagenome | isolation source: 80 cm soil or saprolite under Garry oak tree replicate 1 | place: USA:California | collected 2016-06-15
TTCCGATGGATTGCCGCATTCCGTCGGGGCCGAGCCGATAGTTTCCCAGCGGTTCAAAGTATTGCGCAGGCAGCGAATGGTGGAGGCCCGCCCAGCCTCCGGCCTGGAGGAGAAGGTAAGGCGCGGCAATGATGCAGATGATGGTGACGAGCGTACCGATAGCGACATCCATATAGGCGACCGACGACATGCCGGCAAGCGCGGTGGTGAGGATGACGAATGCGGCGATGATGAACGTGCCCAGCTCTGGCGTCACGGCGTCGGGAAAGATGAGATGCAGCACGTCTCCGCCACCCTTGAACTGGTAGCTGGTAATCCCGATGTAGGCGAAAAGAATGGCGAGGGTTCCAAGGACGCGTGCGGTCTGGTTATAGCGAGTTTCAAGCAGGTCGGGCAAGGTAAATTGGGCGAATTTTCGCGCGCGCGGAGCGATGAAGTAGATGAGCAGGAGTCCGAGCCACCCGCCGGCCGGCTGCCATAGGGCGGCAAAACCATTCTTGTAGGCGTTTTCTGCACCTGCGAAGAGGGAGCCGGCACCGATCCAGGAGGTGAGGAGGGTGAGCACCAGAACGAGGGCCGGGAGCGACCTGCCCGCAACCAGGTAGTCGGCCTTGGTCTTTACTTGCGAGGTGCGGTAGAGCGCGACCGCCAGCAGGACGACCACAATGATTGCCAGAACAATGACATAGAGCTGGGACATTCAGGGACACCTCGGCGAGTTTCAGTGGTTCCCAGCAGTGTATCGGATGGCGCTTTGTTGGGGACGGTATGACGCTCATGACTCCTCAGGGCTCCGCCGGGTTGACCCTCTCCGGCGCGGTTGGTAGACTGTATTTGCGGGGTGGAGCAGCCCGGTAGCTCGTTGGGCTCATAACCCAAAGGTCGCTGGTTCAAATCCAGCCCCCGCAACCATTTAGCCGCAAGGCCAACCCCAGATAACCCCATATAACAGCGCCTGTCCAAACGCTATGGGGTCTCTGGGGTTTTTGCTACAGGGTTCCCTTCATCGCTATGCGCTCCTCAGTGCCATCCTGACCACCTTGCTGTTGGCCTCACGCTTGGCCGTCATCAAGGCGTTTCCGTACACGTTCATCGTGGTCGAGATCTGTGCGTGCCGCATCAGCTTCTGCTGCACCCCGATCGGGGCGCCGGTGTCGTCCAGCCAGGAACGGTAGGTGTGGCGGAAGGTGTGCCACCCCAATCCGTCGTATTTCCCGGCTGCTTCCCGGCGTTCTTCGTGGATCGGAAGCCGCCTGCCATTCGGTGTCGGACTTGCGTCCACGCACCAATCGCCGACGCCGGCTCCGCACTTCGGGCACTCCACCAGACACCATCCAGCCGGACGGAGGTAGTCCTGCTGAATCGGAGCCGTGTGATAGTGGCGCCCTGTGACGGGGCTCGGAAAGACCAGGTCCAACCCCACAAATGGGGTTTTTCCCTCGGCCAGGGCCTTCCGGACCTCTTCTTCGCGTTGGCGCTTCCAAACCAGAAGAATCGCCGCGAAATCGGGATCAAGAGGCAACTCGTCTTCCGAGTATTCCGTCTTGACCCACTTTACGCGGCCATGAACGACCGCGCGGACGACCCGCATATGCAGACTCTCGAAATCGATGTCCTCCCACTCAAGCGCCAGCACCTCTTCGGCCCGGAGACCGGTGCACTGCGCCACCACAGCCATCGTGCGATAGGGCTGTGGAATCAGTGCGAGCACCTGGCAGTACTGCTCGACCGTAAGGACGATCGGCTTCTTGCGGCGTTTGCTGATGCCTTTGATTTCGACCAGTTGCATGGGATTCCGCTGCCAATCGACCAGCTCCCACAGCATGGCTTTCTCATACAACCGGTGCATGAGAGCCTTGACGTGGCCTTTGGTCTTGGGCGCGGCATCCATCTTCTTCAACCATTCCTGGACCTGGACCGGCTTAATGCGGGTGAGGCGTGCGCCTCCCCACTTAAGCCGAACCTGTTTGATGACACTGAGGTACGACGTTGCCGTCGCGTAGCTCAGGTCTCCTTCGGCAGAGCTCCGGTCACCGGGACGAAGCTGTTTGATCTCGAGCAGACGTTCGTCCTCGATGAACCGATCAAGAACCGCGTCGAAGGTCGGCTCCAAAATGGCCAAAGCAGGGTTATCGGAATTGAGTTTCAGCACAAGAGCTTCCAGATGACGCTCGACTGCCACCTGCGTGGGAAACTTTTCTGTGCTGATGAACATGGATTTTCGTTTGCCGGTTGTGGGGTCCTGGTAACGGTACTCCCAGGACCATTGTTTGTTAGCCCGCGCGACCTTGCGCAGGGTGCCTCGCTGAAATCGTTGCCGTCTGAACTTCAAGGAAGTTACTCCTGTCCAGTCAGAGCAGCGTGGTTGGTTGCATTTGAGTTTATTCCATGCTCCAGCCAAAGATTCAGCGCGCTTGCGCGAAATCGCCACCGTTTCCCAACCTTCAGAGCCGGGATTTTTCGACCTCGTGCCATTATCTCCAGCGTTTTCCAGTGCATTCCCAACAGTGAAGCGGCCTCGCGCAGGTAGAGCAACTCTTCAAAGCCGCTGAATTTCGGTTTCTCTGATTGAGGCGTCCTCATTGAGACTTGCTGCTGCTCAAAATCCAATGATGTAGTCGGATATCCCATTTGCCCCTCGTGTGCCGAAGTCTGCGCTCTGTCTTACCCTTGCCCGAGCGCTGGCATCATCTCCCCGTTTCCCTTCTCGGTCAAATCGGCTATAAACATCCGAAATTTGGGATTGAGCGCCTCAGCTACCCGAATTTGCATGGAAACGTGCCGCAGGCATGTGTCCTTCGGGATTAAGGCGTCGTATTCAACGCGCTTGCGGGACAAGACTCGTTTTCGGCACTAGGAACCTTCTCCTCCGCTGGGGAAAAAGGAGGCCCACCTCCGCTCTATTGAAGCGGTGCCAGGAGATGACAAGAGATGCCCGAGCTAAAGTAGCGGTAGGGCATCGTGCGCCGCAGCCAGACAAGTGGTTTAGCCCGAGGGTACCGCCGAATCTCACCTGCGATCGGAAATTCTCGATTCTCGTGGGGTCGAAAAGTTGGCGCTGGAGAAAGTTGCCGATGTTCCACAGTTACCTCCCCGGAGAACGGTGGTACAAAAAGATCAGCCAATTCGTTGCGGGGCCACGGTGATGAATGACGAATTCGACATGGAATCCAATGCGATCACCGAGCTGGGAAAGACACGCAGCGACGAATACACGGAACGCATCCTCGCGTTTGTGCAGGAACTCGAAAACAACTGCCCTAAACCATTCATACCTTTATTGACTGATCTTGCCTTGGCGCGTGCTTTGATCGTGCATCTGGTCGTCCGCTACGGACCGGAGCGGGGGATGACCGAAGCACGGGATGCTTTCGAAAGCACGCTGGAACAGATGAAACCGATCCTCGAAAGGATGAAATCTCACAAAGGACCTCCTCCCCAATGAAGAGACTCATTCCGCAGTATTTTCTCCTCGTGGCTTTCGGCTTGATTGCGTGGCAGTTAACCGCCTGCAAGCGCACGCCCTCTCCACCAACCGAACAAGATGCAATTGCGGTTTGGAAGAATACGCATGCGACCCCCCATTTGAGTGATTTGATCGATCTAAAGAAGACAAACGGCCAGATGCAAGAGTCAAGTGGCGTTGCGATTTATACGTTGTACTATGAGGTGGAAGAGAAGAGCCTTGTGCGACTCGGCAACTCCCCGCCGGGCACGATCGATAAATATAAAGGCAGTTATCCGTTCCAGTGGACTGAAAAGGGCTGGATGGGTCCGGACCATCACGTGTACCCAGTGCAATGACATTGGCAGTCGATCCGATCCCGGTTTGACCGAAGTCCGGATGCGTCCTACGCTCTCCCCACGTCAGAGACGTTCGGGAGGACGGACCGGATGTTTGCTTCGTCAGCGGAAACCCTCGCCGCGCTGGAGAGCGTAGGCTACTTCACGGACATGAAGACCGCGACTGCCGTCTTCCTGGCGGGCAGGATCCATCGCCCTGTCTTGCTGGAAGGCCCGGCCGGCGCCGGTAAAACAGAATTGGCTCAATCGGTGGCACGCGCCTACGACGTACCGTTGTTGCGCCTGCAGTGCTATCAGGGGATCAACGAAGAGAAGGCCATCGGGCAGTACGACGGAAGCCTGCAAGAACTCTACGTTCTCCTGATGAGCAAGAGCGGCCAAACTCCGGACTGGGCGCAGATCAAGCGCGAAATCACGAGCCGGTCTTACTTCATGGCTGGTCCTCTGCTCGAAGCGATCGAGCAGGAAGAGCGTTGCGTCCTTCTCATCGACGAAATCGACAAAGTCGATTACGCCTTCGAGGCAATGTTGCTCGAACTGCTCTCTGTGTGGACTCTGTCGATTCCAAGAATGGGTACCGTCCGGGCCACTTCCATTCCTTATGTCTTCCTCACCTCGAATCAAGAACGCAGACTCGGCGACCCGCTTCGCCGGCGAAGCTTCTATCTGGTGGTCGAACATCCCAGCGCTGAACGGGAAGCGGCCATTGTGGCAAAACGTACGCCGCTGGCAGGCACGGCGACTCATCGGTTCATTGCGGGATTAGCGAAAAGTCTTCGCGCCTACACACTTGAAAAACCGCCGTCGATCTCGGAGATGAACGATGTCGCGATGGCCATGGAGTTGTTGGGAATTGACCAGGTGTTGCCCCAACACAAAGACATCATGCTACCGCTGATTGCCAAAACAGAAGGCGACCGAAAGCGTCTGCTGATGAAGGAGGCATTTGAATCAATTGTTCGTATGGCGGCGAAGCATGCCGAAGAGATCGCGAGAGATGCACGAGGCGAAAGCAGTCTGGCTCTTGCGGGAAACGGGATGGGCCAATGAGACGACGCTCTCTTTTTTGGATGCTTGTGACCTTCGGGCTTTTGCCGGGATTGTTTGCAGCGGCGCGAGCACAAGATCGGAAGACCACATATTACGCGGATGCCTACGCGGATCATTATGGCGTGCCGCGTCCGCTTGTTCACGCCATCATCGCACAGGAATCCGATTGGAACCCTCTTGCACAGTCCAGTATGGATGCCGAGGGTCTCATGCAACTCATGCCGAGCACGGCCGAAATGTACGGGGTCCGCAACCGATATGCCGTTTCGGAAAACCTCAGCGGAGGGATTCGGTATCTTGCGGATTTGTTGAGCGAGTTTCATGGCGATATGCGGCTTGCCGTGGCGGCGTACTACTGCGGCTCCCGGCACATTCTTCGACGAGGTCTTTCGTACAGCAATCCCGATGTCGTGGCGTACGTTGAATCAGTTCGGAACCGATACCGCCGCGATCTTCTCAATCGCACTAGCCGGAGGATTTCTGCGCCGGCAGGAGAACACTGACATGCATTCCAGTCGATTCATTATCTTGTCCACCATTGTGTTTGCACCAGCGGCGGGTCTTGCATCAGCGCAGCAACCGACACCAGTCAGCACCGCAGTGCAACAAGTCGCACCGGCCGTTATCGACCTGCCGATTTCGGGGAGCACGGTGACCGACATACACCTGCGCCCGCTCTTTACCACTACGATCCGTCTGCCCGAAGCAGTCACGTCAGTCGCGGTGGGAGCGCCCTCCCTATTCAAGATCGAACACTCAGCGGATGAACCGCGACTGGTCTTCATCAAACCGACCACCAATGACACTGCTACAAGCAATCTGGTTATCGCTCTTCGATCTGGCGAGGAGATCAGCATGCGACTGTTGTCGGAAGACGCCGGCGGCAACGTTCCAGTTGATTTCATTGTGAATTACAAACCCAGGCAGAGTTTTCTGATCGGGTCGACAGACGAGATTGCCGGGAACACCGCAACCAATCCGGATCCCCCTGCAAAGCCTTCGGCCATCGATGAGGCCCTGAAGCAGCAGGCGGATCTTGCAAGGCCGAACTGGGTGACAGGTCTGAGCAAGGACACGAAAGATCAGAACCGACCGTCGCCTGGAAAGCCGATTCTTGGCGCCCTCGGCGAAGTTCGAGAACAAGGGCAGCGGATGTTGGTGGCTTATTCGGTGGTGAACACATCCGATGGCTGGATCGAAATATTGCCGCCGCAGATCGAACTTAAAAGTCCCAATCTCGACGCAGCCAAAAAGAATAAGAAGAAGGATCAGATTTTGGCGGAGGAGGTGCCCATCTCGGACTATCGATTGACCGTTCGCCGTCTCGCTCCCGGTGAACGAGCGGATGGCGTCGTCGAGTTCTCGCGGCCAGGCTTCAAGCAGAGCGCCGACCGCATGGTGCTCGAACTAGCCACAGCGAGCGCAGTGGATCATCCGCTCGTGATGCAGTTGCCGTTCGTCGCTCCGGGGCAGTGAGAACAGAGTCAGCATTTAACCAGACGAGGTGGATCATGGGTCAGACAGAGACTGCTTGGAAGAATGAAACGATCGAGAAGATGGAAGCCGCGGGAAGTCCTGCCGAGGAGAAGGAAGCCTCATCAGGATCAGTATCCAGGCGGCCGTTTGTGCTCGAAAAGAGGCGTGGCTCAGGCAGCGGAAACCTGGCGCTGATGCTGCTTGTCGTTGGGGCGATCGTTGTGCTTGGGATCGGGATGGTTGTGTTCCTTTCGACCAAGGGCACGGTCGGGAAAAAGCTGCTCGCAGAGTCCTACAAGCCAAATCTCGGCCAAATACAGGCGGTGACTTCTGGCGGGGATCTTGTTCCGAACGACAAGGTCAAGCCCACTCCGAATGGCGCGCCGGAGCCTGGCTCTGTGGAGGCAGCCGACATCGAGCGGACGAAATCGCCGCACATTGCGCAGACGCCATCTCAGGGAAACTTGGCAGCAAAGTCATCTCGTACTCCTGGAAGTCTCGGCGAGGTGGGAAAATTTGAGGAGCCAGACACTGCTCCGAACGCGCAGGGCAAATGGACGCCTCCGCCCTACGGAAGCGAGAATTCCCAGAATCAACAAGCGGCCAAGAAGGCGGAGGACGCGCTGAGTACACCTTCTCTCGTGTTTACAGCACACGAGCAGTCCGTTGTCCACGCCGCAAGCACCAATGCTACGCCGGCAGTCGATAATCTCGGTCTTGCCCCTGGCTATCATGTGGCGGCGCGGATCGAATCAATGGCTACCACAGCAGTGCACGCCCCTGTAGTCGCCGTAATCGAGTACAACTACGAGCGCGATGGACAAGTCATCATTCCGGCCGGAACTCGCGCCGTGGGGAAGATTGCGCAGGCTGATCCGTCGGGTCTGGTGAACATCGCCTTCTCGTCGCTCGAATACCCGGATGGATCGACCGTCCCTATCGACGCTGTCGCAGCCGACATGAACCTCCAGGCCATCAAAGGCAAGGTGACCGGAAGGCAAAGAGGCAAGGGCATGCTGGTTCGTTCCCTGTCAGGGATCGGCGAGACGGCCGCGATGATCGTAGGAGCGCCCAGTGCGAACAGCGGTTTCAGCGAAGACGACCTGATGAGAATGCAGATCGCCAACAACATCGGGAATGCCGGGGACGAACAGATTATGAAGATGCTGACGCTGGAGCACATCGTTGTCAGTGTTTCCGCCGGCACGGAGATCTACGTCGTATTTGAGAAGTCCGCGGGAGCGAACATTCCGGACTCAAAGAAGACGATTGAAGTCCCGCACGAGCCGAGCGACCTCACGCAATCTGCGAACGCTGAGCACCAGTGAAGAGTGGAAGAAACCGAGGGCCGGTGCGCCTCAGAGATTAGGGCGCTTTTTTCGTGGTGCTGCTCCGCATAGGAGCATAAGACGGTGATCTGGCAGAGCGCAGTGGGACACGATTGGGGAAGAAGTAAAACTGCGAACCAGGCTTTTGTCACAACACCTCGCTGGGTGAGGCTGCTGGCAAGTCATGATGAGGGATTTGAAAAAGAAGTAAAGCTGCGAACTAGGCTTTTGTCACAATATCCCGCTGGGTGGGGCTGCTGGCAGGGTCATGATGAGGGATTTGAAAAAGAAGTAAAGCCGCGAACCAGGCTTTTGTCGCAACATCCCAGTGGGTGGGGCAGCCGGCAGAGTCATGATGAAGGATTTGAAAAAGAAGAAAAACTGCGAACCAGGCTTTTATACCAAGGCTTCGCTTCCATCTCCTCAGCATTCCATTGCGAGAGGAACAAATCGGGGTTGCTCTTGTAAATGAAGTAAAAACGCGTACCAGTCTTTTGTCACAGAATATTCTCGGCTCCATGTGGAATCTCCCACCGGCTGGCAGAGAGGTTTTGGGAAAGAAGCAAAAGTGAGTACCTGGCATTTGTACCGAATCTTGCCGCGCGGCTCTCACACTTTGAATGCCGAGGCGCTGGGGTTGGCTTAATCGTTGGGCCGCGGTTGTACCCGACACGCTGCTCCTTCCATGAGTCGACCTCCCGTCCGATGACCACCGACGGAATCTCAAAGATTGAGCTTCGGAAGGGGGTCGCCGGCTGGCATCGGCATTTGTTGGTGCCCCCCTTATAATTTGGCACATTGGTTGCGACCACCGTTCCGGGAGAGTCTTGTGCACAAAATGAAGAACTTACATTTTCTCTTGATTGCATCGCTCATGGTTTCTCTGAAGGCGCCTGCACAAACGGATTCCTCACCGCACAAGGTTCAGTTCGTCACCGTCGAGGAAGGTGTCCAGATTGAAGTGCTTGATTGGGGAGGACTCGGCAGACCGCTCATCTTCCTCGCGGGCGCCGGAGACACCGCTCACGCGTTCGATAGTTTTGCTGCGAAGTTTATCGGCCAGAATCATGTCTACGGCATCACGCGCAAGGGCTTTGGCGCGTCCAGCAAGCCGGCACCGACGAATGGGAACTATTCAGCAAATCGTCTGGGAGACGATGTCCTCGCGGTTGTGCAAGCACTTCGGATCGAGCGTCCTGTTCTGGCGGGGCACTCGCTTGCGGGTGAGGAGCTAAGCTCAATCGGCAGTCGCTTTCCGAATAAGGTATCGGGCCTCATCTATCTTGATGCCGTAGCGAGCTGGTCTTTCTATGATCCCGCGCACCCGCAGGTGGAGATCGAGATGAACGGCATCAAGAAACGCATCGAGGAGATTGAAGCTGGAGGGGTCGATGAGCAGAAGAAGCTACGCGAACTTGAATTTGCAATTGCAAAGTTCGAGGCTGTGCTTCACGAAAGCAACGACGACGTAAAGACGATGCCTCCGCTGTCGCCGCGCTCACCGATCCAGGCCGCGCTCAACTTCGGCGCGGAGAAGTACACGTCCATCCCTGTTCTGGTTCTCGCAATCTTTGCCTGCCCCCACGATTGGAGTCACTTCTTTCCGAACGACCCGGAACGCAGAGCAGCGCGACTTGCTGCGGATACAGCGGCCTGCTCGGCACGAGCCGAGATTTTCGGACGCGGAGTAATCGGTATCGCAAAGTCGGCGAGTGTCTGGGAATTTCTGTGAGCCAATACGGGGCAGGCTTGACCAAGAGTCGACAAGGCTTACTCCCATGTTGCGGTGCGGAGAACAAATCATGCCGGCCGGAATGGGCCTACGGCCCTGACCGACCGAAGGAAAATGGGACAAGAGCAAAAGTGCGTACCTGGCTTTTGTTACAACGTCCGGCTGAATGGGGCGGCTTGGGGAGTGGTTGAAAAGGAAGAAAAATGCGAGTGCCAGGAGTTTGTCACGTATCGTCGTTGGATCCTATGGAACGCTCTAGATGACCGGTGTTTTGTAAGAAAAGAAAACTTGCGTACCAGGCTTTTGTTGCAACAGACTTGATTCATCTCAGAATCGGGAGGAATCCCTGGAAAAACAGCCCATCAGGGGTGATCCTGGTTCGGAGCGTCCCATTGAGGAAGGGGGTCTTTGTCCTTCAATCTGTAGACGTAATCGACTGCCCCCTTGTTGATGCGCTTCATCTCATCGTCTGAGATTCTTCCCAAACGGTTCCAAGGGATTTCACCGTAAGGTGACACCACCTTGATATCGGTTCTTTCGTCGGACTTCGACGAGGGAAAGGTTCCGGCGTGAATGTCCTCGAGACGATTACGAAATCCACGTTCCACGATCAGTTTTGCGAGCCGTTGAAGGACTAGATCGTCGGTCAGCAACGTGCGTGTGCGCTTCTTACGTTCACGCGCAGGGATGCTGGCGATGTGTTCAATAGTCTGCTTCTCGAGGTGATTCAAAAACCGCTGTTTCTCTTCTGGCATATCTCGTTGCTCTCGATTGGTGCCGTCCATAGTCCCACCTTAGAGCAGAATACGCTCAAGCCGGATCGCGATCGGGAACCGTTGTAGACGAAATGCCTCCATTTGCAAGCTTATCCCCTTTAGAAGTTCACGAGCCTTTTCTCTTTTTTGAGCGGCTTTGCGCAAGATCGGGATTACGCCGACCTGAACCGGCCTACGGCACTGACCGAGCCGACACAAAGGTTAAAGAAGCAATCCTGCGTACCTGACTTCTGTTCCAAACGCCAGATGATTGCGTTCTGCCAGCGCTCACTGCATGGCGCGTCATCTATATAAGCAGCGCCCTCATAGCGGCAGGTTCTCCTCTTTCCTCGGCCCGCGAATTGCGGCTACAAGTCATTTGGCGATGTGGCGGGTGCGTATCCCCGTTTGCCTGAATCGACGAGTCGTGTGACTTTCTCCCTCGACGGTTTCCCGTCAAGGAGGCAAGTCCATGGTTAAGTCGTTCATGCGGACAGTGCGCGCCTGGCAAAAGCACGTGCAGGCGTTCCTGCTCGCTTCCTGTATCGGAGCAGCCGTTCTGGCGCCCTGTGCCAGCGTGGCTCAAAACCTCGGCACTCAACCGGCAACCGGTCAGGCTGTCCAGGGTCAGACCGCATCCCAGCCCGAAGGCGCATTTCTGAATGCGGTCAACTGGCTGTGCAACGTGATCTGCCCCGTAGGAGCCGGTGTCGCCGTAGTCGCAACCATCCTGCAGTGGCGCAGCGGGCGCAGCTGGCTCCCGTCAGCCATGACCGCCGCCGGTCTGATCTGTGTATCCGGCATCCTGCGTCTCATCGAGTACTTCATCGCGCAAGGTCAGGCGATCGGGTAGACACTCATGCAGACACCACTGGTCTTCAGAGCCATTCTCGGCCTCCTCATGGATCTCGCCATCCCGGCGTCGCTGGGCGCGTTTGTGATGGCGGGCATGAGGCTGCGCTCGGAAGGGGGAATGAACTTTGAGGCCAGTGGTGGCTTTTTGAAGTGGCTGTTCTGGGGCTGCTTTCTGCTTAGCCTTCCGGGAGTGAGCCGCTGGCTGGTCAACGAGTCGGTGCCGGGAGCGCAACAACTTGTTATTGCCGGAGCGAGCGGGGCGCAATACACCGCCGGGATCGAGCGGGTTACGAACGACTTCGTCAGCGATTTTCTGATTGGGCACGTCGTTCCGGTGGTTGCCGCCTCGTTGGTCTTCAAGGCCGTTCTCGATCTGAGCCAGGGCTCTAGCCCTTTGGCGTCAATCATCGCGGCCCTGTTTCTTCTAGGCGTCCAAGGCTTTTACAACCTGGCGACCGGTAGTTGGATGCAGAGCGGAGACGCTTACGGCGTGACGGACATGCTGATGAGCATCTTCGGTTACGCCGCTAACCGGATCAGCCCGATCGTCGGCGGCCTCGCACTTTCCGCAGCGATTTTGAATCACGTGCGACATCGGCCATGGGGCGGCCTCGCCGCCAGTGGGCTGGCTTTCCTGAGTGTTTCGGGGATATGGGCGTTAATCACACATTTTGCGGGGGTGAGCCTGTGAGAAGGCATGTGCTCGAACTCTGCGGCGCGATCCTGCTCTGCCTGGCAGCCTATCTAGGTTGCTCCCTAGGCTTCCGGTTTTCGCTGCCTGCAATTGGAGTGCGATCCGGCGTAACGAGCTACCCATTCGAGTGGACTGCCGATCAGATCGAACTTCCTGCGTGGCATGTTGCCTATCCGACGTTCCCCAACTTCTGCGTGGGGCTATGCACGAACGAGGAGACCCTCCAATGAATCTACGCCTACTGTTGCAATCCGTAGTGTTTGTCGTCGAGGGGCTGCTGCTCGTTCTCGTATTCTCTGCCGCCCTTCATTTCGAAATTGCCAGGCTTCTCTTTGCGATTGCCATTGCGGCGCTCTGCCTGATTGCGGAGGTCTTTGTGGTGGTCAAGGCTGCACGGCGTCTTTGGAAGTCGAGCGGCAGGTTGGCAGACGTGATCGTGCGTTATGGCTCGGTCAAGGTCATCCGCGCGGCGACCGCGGCCGGAAATCGAGGTGAGGCGT
>WNGL01017469.1_pt1 | contig 12194 bp, 7 predicted proteins | sample 5400591 | NCBI WGS metagenome assembly WNGL01 (sample SAMN13153377, study PRJNA577476) | soil metagenome | isolation source: 80 cm soil or saprolite under Garry oak tree replicate 1 | place: USA:California | collected 2016-06-15
CAACTTCGTCACCTCACCGCAGGGATGGCTCAGCTCCAAAACGTAACGGCCTCGCAGCTGGTGCCTATCGAAACCTACTATGGCTATACTGCTTGGGGCGGACTTAGCCAGACGAAGAGGATGTACAATCCTGGAAGCAGTACTCAATGGCTTACAACTAGCACAGCCTACGACCAGTATGGCAATCCTATCATCGCCACCTCTCCTCAAGGTCGACAAGACTTCTACTCTTACGACTCGACCAACAACATCGACCAGCACGCGTACATAACGAATCACACACGGATCCTCACAGGAAGCTCAACAAAGATCATTACTCTCTACATGTACAATCTGACAACTGGAAACATTCTCCAAGTGACAGATCCGAACAGAAACGTAACCAGCTACACGAATGACAACTTGGGCAGAACAACCAGCATCACATACCCTGCCGGCCTCGGCTATGTAAAATACGTGTACAATGATCAGCGGAACTATATCGATATTACCAACGAGAACGGCTGGCTCACAAGACAGGTCTATGATGGTCTAGGCCGACTCTCTACGGTTGAAAGATTCTCAGGCGGAAAATTCTACTCGAATTCAACCACCACCTATAACTGGATGGACGAGGCCGTTAACCAGACGGACCCTCTCAGCAGGACCACAACCAGCCAGTACGATGCTGCCGGACGCTTGACAACCGTCATCGAAGCTGATGGAAACCGTACCAGCAACTCCTACAACACAGTCAATTCGTGGGTGATCCATTCTGGCCAGTACGGGAACCTGAAATGCGAGGTCTATGACCGTCTCGGAAGATTGATTTCTGTTGTGGAAGAGGCCTCCAGTTCATGCACTGGAATCGTCACCAACTACTACTATGATGAAGTAGGAAACCTACTCAGGATTGCAAACTCGAAAAACCAGACAACCAACTATGCGTACGACGACCTCAACCGCCTACTAACAACCACCTATCCAGGTGGCTCCAAGGAATCATACCAGTACGACAACGACGGACTTCTCATAGGAAAGGTGGACAGAATGGGCGTGGGTACCTCCTATCTCTACGATTCTCTCGGGCGTCTAACCAGCTTTCTATATCCCTGGATGGGCTTCCAGGAATCGGACAACTACACGTATGACAAGAACAGCAACCTCCTGTCTCTAGCGAGCCTCAACGCTACAGTCAGCTACACCTATGATGCTAGGAACAGGGTCGTAAGCGAATTCTACAACGTGAACAGCGTTACACAATCTGGGGGCGGAGGCGGCGGCGGGGGCAGCGTCGCAGAAGGAACCCTGATCACGCTCGCGAACGGCACTGCGATACCCGTCCAGAACCTGCAGGAAGGAATGCAGCTGTTATCTTACAACGTGACATCACACATGTATGCTGTTTCCTCGATAACCCGAATGGCGGTTGTCTATACGAGCAATATGCTCGTCATAAAGACAACAGACCCGCTCCCGTTGCGCGTGGACAATGCCACGGCGCAGAAGCTCTACATGATGAAGAATGACGGAAGCATAGGTTGGTTCTCCGTCACAGAGCTACGCGTCGGCGACTCTCTCTTCAACGCTGTCGATCTGAAGTGGACCAAAGTGGTAGACATCGAATATGCCGTGGGGGGCATTCACAAGATGTATGACATCTACACCAGCGCGCCATTCGACTATCTCGCCAACAACTATCTTGACCCGCCGAAGAGCCCCAGCGGACCATCGACGCCATCAGGAGTAGTCAGGGTCAGCTATGCCGTCAAGTATGCCTACAAGGGAGAGAACACTATGAGCATAACCTACTGCGGGCACAGCCCCGGCTGCATCATAACAGACATGATCCTCAACTACACTTACGATGATCTTGGGAGAGTCACAAACGTACGTCCCGGAGCATCCTCGTACGCCAGATTCTACTATTTCCAGAACGACGAGGTGAAGAGCATCGAGTATGGAAACACTCTTCTCGGGAACTATACCTATGACAAGTTATCCAGAGTCTCAACTATCAGCCTCAAGACTTCCGGCTACCTCCCTACGACCCTTCTTTCCCTCTCGTACGGCTACAATAGGACAGGAACGGTTGCGAGTATTGTCGGGCAATCAACGACCAACACTGGATCGACCATTACGGTGAACGAGCAGTACGCCTATGACCCGCTCCAACGGCTCACAAGCGCCTCTCTTACGAACGGCAGCAACGTTACAAAGATAACGTATCAGTACGATAGTCTCGGCAATAGGATCACCCAGAGCATAGGCGGAACAACTTCCAATTTCACCTACAACAGCCTCAACGAACTCACATACTCAACACTCCAAAAGACAGTCTACGGCTACGACAAGAACGGTGAACTCACACTTCACAACCAGACAGCATCACCAACACAGACAGGCTCATACATTTGGAACCACAAGGGCGAAATGCTTCAGTATTGGCTGAATGGTGCTATCAAAGCAAACTATGCCTATGATGGTATGCACCGTCGGGTTGAGTCGAAGGAGGGCACCTCGACAATCTTCTACGCGTATCTTGGAACCGACTCGCTTTACGACCTCAACTACACCTCCAACGGCATAAACATGTACTTCTTTGCAGGAGGAATGAGGATTGCAGAGCTTTCGCTAGTCGGGAGCACATCAACGACGACCTACTTCCACGAAGACGCTGTAGGCAGCATACGACTAGTCACGGACTCCAATGGAAACGTGGTTTTCTCGGATAACTATCAACCGTTCGGCCAAGACAACTCCTCAACTGGCTCGTCAATCTACAAGTTTACCGGCAAACCTGTTAGCCAAACGACAGGTTTGTACTATGAGTATGCGCGTTGGTATGACCCAACAGTTGGACGGTTCATTAGCCCTGACCCGAAGAAAGGGCACTTGTGGGACCCTCAGACTCTGAACCAGTACGTCTATGCGGTTGATCAGCCCACAGGTATCACGGACCCCTCTGGAATGGATGGGTGCGGGATCTTCTCGTCGGTTTGTGGATTCGCCAACACTGTATGGAATGGAGGCACGAGCGTCGCGTCGACGGCTTGGAACGATGTCTCGGGCGGAGCCTCTTACGTCTACAACACGGCGGCCAATGGTTACAACAGTCTCAGTCCGGAGGAAAAACAGGCTCTCTGGATAGGGGTCGGAGTTGTAGCCATTGTAGCAACTGGCGGCGCTGCAGCTCCCTTAGTTCTTGGAATTGGGCTAGCGGCTGGTGCAGGCGCAGTGGGGTTGTACGCCGGCTACAGTTACGCAACTGGACAACAAATGACGCTGTCAGGGGCACTTACTGCGTTTAGTATCGGGTTCGCCGTCGGTAGTATTGCGGGTGGCATAGCATCAAGTGCTGGGCTCTTAGGAGACGTAGGTGCGGCATCGAAATCAGTTGAATTCGCCCCCGCCAACTCAGCGACCGGCTTTCCGGGCGGTGTGGCGAAGGTACTTGGGCACATGCCAGGTGGAGTCGATCAAGAAGAGTGGTTATCTGGCGTTTGGGACATTGCTAATAATCCAGCTCCAGAGACTACGACGGTCAACCCAGGTGGAGGGGTCCGCGTGTACGGACTCATTGATGACTACATGGTCAGGGTAGTTATCGGTAGATGGGGTACCATTATCAATGCCTTTCCCATTGAGGCCTTGACCCCCTAGCCAGAGCAATATGATCTTCAATCGAGGAGGAATGATATGAGCGTCGAATTCGTACTTTCGGATATCGATGACAAAGAACTCCTAGACGACAACGTTTACGACGTGTTCGAACCAACTTTGAAGCTTCAGATTCACGGACGAGACGTGCTCGACGCTCTAGGGATTGACGGTATTATGAAAGTGGTTGTTATGCACTTCATGGAATCCGCCCTTAAGGTAACTCAACGCATGATCGCCGACCTTGCAACACATCCGACTGGTGAATACAAATACTGGTTCTTGGGCACTGGGTATGGTCTGTTAGTCAAGAAACGTGGCGAAATTCTGGAAGTCAGCATTGAGACGAATCCTGGAATGGGCCCCGTCGTACAGGGCAATTTGACTCACGAAACTCATGTACTTGGTGAAGTAAGTGTCCAGGATTGGGTCCGGAGCATAATCGTGCTGTGCAAACAATTAATCGATCGGATAACTGTGGCTAATCCTAAATTCAAACAATTTCTTACCGGCCTAGAAAGGGAACGTACTCCGCTCGAAAACTGGATCAGCGTGTTAGATTCAAGCAAACACTAAGCTCCGACAAGCTCGCGCCATCCATTGTTCACTAGTGCGTAGCAATCTAACTGGCGAACTATGAACCTGCAGACCAGACGTATCATAGCAGGTGTCCTTCTCACGTTTTGATCGCAGGAGTGATCTACGGAGAGCTGTATCTCATCCTCCAGCACTGATCTTCGAATTCGGGTTTCCGGGACTCTTCGTTGCAATAAGTTTACGGGCAGCTTATGTATTTCTCATCCAAAACAAGTAGCTTCAAGTTGCCTGTACGAAGCCGAGAGAAGTGGCTTCTGATCGGTAAGCTTAACATCGGGAGTAAATGAAATAAAACATGGCAAAGTATACGGATATCGCTGTCAAGGGTTCGGTTGAGAACATTCGAAACTTAACCCAACAGGCGTTCTCGTCAAACGGGTTCGATGTTAAGTGGGACAGTCAGTTGAAGGGTAGGGCAGAGAAGGGAAGCAAGGGCGCTAATATTGCGCTCGGAGTCCTAGCACAGCATTACGCAGTTGACTTCGAGATACTGATGGCAAGTGATCGCGGAACATTGAAGCTCGTCAAGACTGGATCTGGTATGGCTGGAGGTCTCTTAGGTATGAGAAAGGTCAACAAGCAGTTCGATCTGTTATCGGACACTCTGGCTTCCTGGTTTACCCAACAGGGATTGCTAATCGGAATCAAGAAGCAATAGGTTCAGCGTACCTCAGCCTGCAGTTTGTTGCTCTAATCGCTTGCGAAACTGTTTCATCTGATCAAGTTCATCTTCGAGGATTGTTAGCTTGGCTTCGAGGACTCGCTGTCTATCGAGTCTAGCTTCAAGCTCAGCAAAATTCCTGTTGTAAGCCTCGTTTTCCGTTCTTGTCGGAACTGGCTCATCGACGCTAAGCCTGATGAACGAGTACGCTCTTCGATAGATGTCTCGGAGTTCTTCCGCGTCCCGGTCGGTGTAGTGCTTGGCCCGGGTCCCGGCAAAGTGGCCCTCGATGATCATCTTCTTCTCATGATCAATACTCGCAACGTCCAAAGCATTCTCGAAGTATTTCCGAAATCCGTGACAGGTCTGAATCCTAGGGTCCAACTCCGCCTTTCTGCTGGCGCGATGGATTGCAGCCCAGACGCAATAGTAACTTCTTGGGATCAATCTGGCGTCGGGTCTTTTCTCAATCAATCCTCGATTGAGACAGTCTCTCAGCAAAGCGATCGAGCCTTCCCCGAGGAAGGTGTATCCTGCCGCCTTCTTTCCTGTGTGAAAACGTGGCTCAAGCTTGATCGCGACTGGGCGTGTTCCGTTCTCTAAGTCTTCCATGACGTGACGGTATGCCAGCTCCATTATGACGTGCGAGCGAAGACCCGACTCTGCTGCCATCAATACGAAGAGTCTGTGATGCCTCTTTCTTATTTGAAAGAGGAGTCTCTGAATTTCCTCACGCTTGTACCCTCGGTGCCATGCTTGAGAAACATACTGGAGGTCCGTCTTCGGGAGACTGTTGTAGCCATTATGACGCAAGAAGCTTCGAAGAGCTACTCGATAACAAAACTGAATAGCAGGCTTGAATTCGAGAGAGGTCTTGTCGATAAGGTCTTGGACCTCTACAGGCTCGACAGTCTTACTCCATTGGAGGAACTGTTCTGGTGATTGGCCTGTTAGAAGTTGGAATCGAGCCATGTAACCCAGATAATGCTTCCGAGTTGATGGGACCCTATTTCGGAGCCAGCGCTCTACGCATGGAGGTCTCTGAAAGTAACTTCTGTCTCCAGCTACAATTCGATTATCAAGCGTCCGGTCCCCTAGTCCAGAATGTTTCTCCGGCAAAATCTGTTCTTAATGTCACCACGACGTTCGATCTCGTATTTAGCTCGGACAGGTCAAGTGACAGGTTTACAGGCAAACCTGTTAGCCAAACGACAGGTTTGTACTACGAATATGCGCGCTGGTACGATCCGTCAATTGGACGGTTCATCAACGAGGATCCCTTGGCTGGGTACTTGTCTGATCCTCAGAGTCTGAATCCTTACGTCTACTCTGGGAATACACCGACTACTCTAACGGACCCCTCAGGAATGTCAGACTCAGGCGGGTTCCTTGGGGCGTTTGACACGTATGTTTCCAGACCATACTTGAGCTGGTTTAACCAGAATGTCTTGGTGCCTACTCTGACTTTTGAGACCGGGGGGAACCAGGCTGCGGTGGAGGCGGCGGTGAACCAGAATGCGGGGCTTGAAAATACCCTGTTCGACTCTGGGGTCGTAGCTGGGGCCGTTGTTGCGACTGCGGCAATTGTTGCTCCATTTGTGGTGGGTACGACAGCCGCTGAAGGATTAGTTACGACGGGCGTATCCGGGTGTACGATAGAGGAAGGGGCGTGTCAGGCTGGAGCAGACGCCTTAGCCAAGGACCTTGTTGATCTCGGCTCAACCAGCGCAACGACAGAGGACCTAGTAAGCACGTCAAGATTCTGGAGTACTACAGAAAGAGGGGGATTCGATTTCGGGGATTCTCAAATCCACCACTTGCTGCCGAGACAGTTTGGGGCGTTCTTTGAGAGGGCTGGTATCGAAAACATTGACGACTATACAGTCCAGCTAGACCGAGGCGTCCACATGGTTCTGCATGGAAGAGGAGGATTATATGCCGAAAGCTGGAACCCCGCGTGGCGACTGTTCCTCTTGAATAATCCGAATGCTGATAGCGCACAAATCCTCTACTATCTCAAAACTTTACTCGGAGGTTTCGGTTTCTAGGGAACGAATTGCAATTCTATTGTTTATGCCCTCCTCTGGTGTTGCACGCACAACCCGAGACAACGCAGGTTTACGGTAGGCAAGAGTGGGAAACCAAGTATGGCGCCACGGACGTAAAAGACATCGACTATGAGTCCATCACTTGCACTCTCGTTCCAGGCCACAGGCGTGCGGGTGCGAGGATAGGAGACCTTCATTTGCTAATCTCAAAGGACATTGGCGACTTCATCTGGACTTACATGAGCGAATGCGTCGTCACAGATACCGTTGCCCGCTTGATGACGCAGGAAAAACTCACCGGGTTTAGGCTCCGCGATGCATCCTTAGTCACTTCTGGCAGATCAATAATGAAGAATGCAAACTCTCTTCCAAAGGTTTGGGAACTTGAGGTTCAAGGAAAAGGTGGCGACGCTGACCCTGAGTCGGGCATTCGACTTCTCTATGTCTGTCCGGAATGTGGTTACACTGCCTACTCGTCTTTTCAAAGAGGAATAATCGTTGACGAGAGTCAGTGGGATCGAACGGACCTTTTTACGGTCAACGGTTACCGCAGACACATCATAATCACAGAGAGAGTGAAGGATCTCATAATTCGAAACAGGCTTACAAACTGTGCCATATTTCGCTCGCAAGATCTTAGGTGGGGGAACATTCCCAGACCTGAGGAGCGCCCTGAACTATTCATCGCTAAGCAGTCAACATGAAGTACCAACTATGATTGGTTTGTAAGTGCTTCTTGAGCGAATCCAGCCGAAAGGAACTCGAACGTCTTTATCGAGAGTTTCGTCTCAGGAAGTTTCCCGGGTCAGATGGTCACCGGGAGACAGACCTTCTCCATACACTAATGATTCAACACGAGCCCGAGATAGGGCTCGGAGTGAAGGGGATGTTGGAGGATCCTAAGTCTGTGGACGCGTCCGCTATTCGGGAAGACGAAGAAATCCAGCGGGAAGTCGACAGATTGGTGTCTAGGTATCCAGCAGAGGACGAAATCGGGCGCATTGCCCGAAATTACGCGGATTATTATGATAATATCAAGAAGTTGATTCACGCAGCTCGTTCTTATCTGGACCCGCTGTCTGTCAAGCCGTGCTTCGAGAGCTGCAAATCTCCTGCTGTAGTTCTCGTTATTTGTCATGGGTTGAATTGGTTCGTCAAGGCTGAGTTTCATGAACGGGTAGGCTCTTCGATAGACGTCTCTGAGTTCTTCCACGTCCCTGTCTGTGTAGTGCTTGGCGCGGGTCCCGGCGAAATGTCCTTCGATGACCATCTTCTTCTCGTGGTCAATGTTCGCATCATCCAAAGCGTTCTTGAAGTATTTTCGAAACCCGTGACAAGTCTGAATCTTAGGGTCTAACCCTGCCCTTCTTCCGGCTCGATGTATAGCCGCCCAGACTCCGTAATAGCTTCGAGGAATCAATCGGGCATCGGGTCTCTCTTGAACGAGACCGTCCACGACGCCTTCTCTGAGCAGTCTGAGAGACTCAGCTCCTAGAAACGTGTAGCCTGCGGCTTTCTTTCCAACGTAGAATCCTGGCTCCAAGCGGATAGCGATTGACGTCGTCCCGCTCTCAAGGTCCTCCATAACGTGGCGGTATCGGAGCTCCATCAAGATATGCGAGCGAAGACCCGACTCTGCAGCCATTACAACGAACAGCTTGTGATGCTTCTGCCTTAGAGCGCCAAGTAGGGCTTGAATCTCAGCGCGCTTGTAGCCTCTATGCCAGTCCTGTGGGACGTATTGGAGGTTGGTCTTTGGGAGATTGTATCCGTTATGGCTGAGGAAGCTTCTCAGGGCTACTCGATAACAAAACTGAATAGCAGGCTTAAACTCGAGAGAGGTCTTGTCGATAAGATCTTGAACCTCCACGGGCTCAACCGTCTTACACCAAGCCAAGAATCGCTCTGGTGTTAGACCTGTTAGGATTTGGAGTCGATTCAGATAGCTCGGATATCTGTTCCGAGTCAGCAGCGCCTTGTTTCGGAGCCAGCGCTCTACGCATGGAGGTCTCTGAAAGTAACTTCTGTCTCCAGATACAATTCGAATACCAAGCGTCCGGTCCCCTAGTCCATCAGGATTCTCAGACAAGTACGTTTCTTGACATCGTACAGTCCTTCAATCTTGTATTTAGCTCGGACAGGTCAGGTGACAGGTTTAAGAGCAAAACTTACAGTTCGCGAAAATCTTTGAGATTTCATTGTTGTGATATGCCCATGTGGAAATTGTCGCTCTCTATCTTCCAGTCTTCCTCAAGTCCAGCTCTGGGCCTTGGTTGGTCTGGTCGTAGTAAGACGAACGTCTTGGCTCGAACTTCTTCCATCAAGTAGTCCTTCTCGTCCTCCAACCAACCGAGCTTCTCTGGGTCAGAGACTGATACATATGCGTCCACGAACGCGTCAACAGGAAGGTCTAGGCGTTTTCTCATCTCCTGCAACCGACGGATTACTTCTCTGACAAAGCCCTCTCTAACTAGCTCGCTTGGAATAGTTAGGTCCACGTAGACGCGTCCCTCCTCGAAGCTTCCGATAGCATGGTTCTCAGGTATCTCTTCCTTGAAAGCGACCATTTCACTCGTAATCTTCTGTTCTTTCTCGTCTAGCTTGAGCAGGAAATATCCTTCTTCCTTGAAGGCTTGCATGAGCTTGCGACCGTCTAGTGAGCGGATTTTCTCGGCGATCTTGTTCGCATCTCCGCGAAATGCTGGACCAAGAGCTTTGAAATTCGGTTCAACTGTCAGCTTCTTCAACCGTTCTTCTTCAGTTAGACCGACCAGTCTCACGTCCTTGGCGTTGGCTTGTTGAAGGAGGAGTTCTCGAAGGGTCTTCACTGTGCGTTTCACTATCGGCTTGTCGGCAACGATGAGAATGGTGGAAACCGGTTGACGGAGCTTGATCTTCTTTGATTGGCGTGCTGAGGCTGTCGCGTCAGAAATGTGCTGGACGATGCGCATTTCCTCTTCCAGTCTCTTGCTGATCCACCTCGTGTCTGCGCTGGGCCAGTTCGTCATGTGAATGCTTTCGGGATTCAGCCGTTCAACGCTTCTGAACGCTTCTCGGTAGATCGTCTCCGTGAGAAATGGTATTGCGGGTGCGGCGAGTCCCAGCCAGCTTCTGAGGGCTTGGTAGAGAACGGTGTAGGCTGCGAGTTTGTCTGGGCTCGTCTTTTCAAGCCAGAATCTTCGACGGACGAGTCTGATGTACCAGTGGCTGAGATCTTCTATGACAAACTCTCGGAGTGCCCGAACTGCCAAGTGAATTTCGAGCTTGTCCATGTGCTGCGTTACGTCTCTCACCAGGGTCTCAGTTCTTGAGAGTAGCCACTTGTCTTCGGGGTGAAACGATTTCGCTAGTTTTCGTGTCGTCCATTTCTTAATGTTGAACTTGTCGAGGTTCATGTAGAGGGTTGCGAAGGAGAAGACGTTCCAGACAATCTGTAGGTCCCGGGCGGCCGTCTCTACGGCGTTCCACGAGAAGCGGAAGTCGTCCCAGACTGTAGTTTGAAGAGTGTAGAACCGTAGCGCGTCTCTGCCGTGTTTTTCAATTACATCTTCTGGGCTGACGAAATTGCCTTTGGACTTGCTCATCTTCTCTCCGTCTGGGTCCAGAGTGTGTCCGTGCATCAGCACCGCCTTGTATGGTGCTTTGTTGAAGAGTAGAATGCTGGAGCCTAGCTGGTTGTAGAACCAGCCTCTGGTCTGGTCGTGGGCTTCAACGATCGCGTCAGCCGGCCACCAGGCTCTCAGTTCCTTTGTATTAGGCGGGTAGTCAAGTCCTGCCCACGAGGCTACCCCTGAGTCAAGCCAGCCATCGAGGACATCCGGTTCTCTTCTGGCCTTGCCACCGCACTTGCATCTTGTCTCTATCTGGTCTACGCCGTTTCTGTGGAGTTCGAACTTTCGTGGATGTCCAATGGCTATCTCCTCTAATTCAGCTCTGGAACCTACAACCGAATGTTCTCCGCATTCTTGGCATGTCCAGACGGGGAGTGGGGTTCCCCAGTAACGTTGGCGGCTGATGACCCAGTCTCGGGCGCCAACTAGCCATGTGTTGAATCGTTTGGATCCTGCCCATTCTGGTGTCCATCGGACTCTCTTGTTCTCCTGGATCATTTTCTGTTTGAATTTGGTGACTTTGATGAACCACTGATCGGTGGCTCGGAGTATTAGTGGGGTCTTGCAGCGCCAGCAATGCGGATACGAGTGTTCGATCGTCTCCTCCCTGAAGAGTAGTCTCTTGGCTTCAAGATCCTTGACGATCACCGGGTTTGCCTCTCTGACTTGGAGGCCCGCATACTTTCCGGCCTCGGGCGTGAAGTGTCCCGATGCGTCTACAGGCGACAGTACCGGTAGGCCGTTTCGCTCGCCCACCTCAAAATCCTCCTCACCATGTCCGGGAGCCATATGGACTAGGCCTGTGCCATCAGTCATCGTAACGTACTCCGAGCTCAAGAATACTCTGTGAAGTTTCCCGCCCGTCTTCTGATGAGTCTCTTCTAGTAATGGCGGAACGTAGGAGACTCCTTCTAGATCCTGTCCTTTCAGTTCCTGTGAGATCTTGTACGGTTTTTCTCCGAGTACCGGTGACAGTCTCTCTTTGGCAATTATCACCTTTTCGCCATCAACTTCTACTACTGCATAGATCATGTCGGGGTGAACCATGACGCCCTCGTTTGCTGGTAGGGTCCATGGGGTAGTGGTCCAGATTAGGAGGAATTCTCCAGGCTTGTCAACGATCGGTAGTTTCACGTAGATCGAGTAGTCTTTGATGATGCGATACTCGTCGGTCACCTCGTATCCTGCGAGGGCTGTTTCGTCGTGGGGACACCAGTGGACAACTCTCAATCCCTTGTAGAGCAGTTTTTTCTGGTGCGCTTGTTTGACGGTCCACCAGACTGACTCGATGTATCTGTCGTGATAGGTGACGTATGGACGGTCCCAGTCCATCCATATGCCGAGATCTTTGAAGACTCGCGTTTGAGCCTCTATGTTCACGTCAGAATACTTCTTGCATTCAGCGATGAACCGGTCGATGCCGTATACATTCTCAATGTCTTTCTTTGATGTGAGATTGAGGCTCTTCTCAACCATCAGTTCGACGGGTAGTCCATGACAGTCATAGCCGGGCTGGTCATGGACATTGTGGCCTTTCATTCGTTGGAACCGTATGACGACATCCTTCAGGGTCTTGTTCCAGCCCGTCCCTACATGGGGCGGATTAGTTACAAACGGTGGACCGTCTAGAAAGTAGAA